>Ga0224534_1001014_pt1 | contig 15809 bp, 15 predicted proteins | sample 714E12024metaG_FD_172012 | JGI IMG/M metagenome (GOLD analysis project Ga0224534, IMG submission 172012) | Peat soil microbial communities from Stordalen Mire, Sweden - 717 E1 20-24 | ecosystem: Environmental > Terrestrial > Soil > Wetlands > Peat | place: Sweden: Norrbotten County, Stordalen... | reverse complement strand
TGTTCTTCGACAGCGAAACCGACATGATCGTCATCTCCGGCGTGCCTGGCAAGGAACTGCAGCGCGACAAGGATGGCAAGGTGCTTGAGGGGCAGGCGCGCACGCCCGGCCTGAACATTCTGCCGAGCTGGCTGATGGCGCAGGCACGCGACGAGATCAACGGCCTCGCGCAATCCAAGCGCGCGCTCAGCCAGGGCAACCTGGCGCCCAATCACTACTGGGATAAGGTCGCCAACAAGCCGGACAAAGCCGCCACCATCGAACAGATGGAGCGCGAGCTGAATTTGTACAAGGTCTCTTCGTGGAAATGGTACTGTCACACCGATCCGGGACGCTCGGGCGGCGGCTTCCAGTGCGACGACGACAACGCGCAATGGTTCATCGAGGAGTCCCGCAAGCGCGGCATGAAGATCTTCAGCGTGCACAAGGGCTACTCGTATCAGTCGCGCATTCTGGGCCACCTGGCGAATCCCAAGGACATCGAACAGGCCGCGCTGCGCAACCCCGATATCACCTGGGTGATTTATCATTCCGCGCTGCAACACGGCCCCAACGAGCCCAATTGGGAAGAAGCCAACAAGTACGATCCGGTGACTGGCGACTTCGCCTGGCACAATGTGCTGATGGATATCAAACGCCGCAATCCGAAAATCGACAATGTGTATCCAGAGATCGGCAGCTTCTTCGGTCCGCTGGCCATTTCGAACCCCACGATGGCTATGCACGGCATCGGCAAGAACATCAAATATTACGGTGTGGATCACGTGATTTGGGGGACCGACTGTCTGTGGTGGGGATCGCCGCAATGGGTGATCGACGCTTTCAAGCGCTTCCAGATCAGCGACGAGATCTGTGAGAAGTTCGGCTACCAGAAGCTAAGCAAGGTAGACAAGGCCAAGATCTTCGGCCTGAATGCGGCGAAGATCTATAACCTCGATGTGACTGCCAAGCGCAACCCGCTGCCCGCCGACTCCCTGTCGCGTCTGAAGACGGCCTATCTGGGCAACGGCGGCCAGCGCTCGAATGAGGCCTACGGATGGGTGCGCGCCGGCGACTAAAGGTAGCACAGGCTTTAGCCTGTGTCCTCGGTTCCTGTCTCTCCGCCCAAGTGCCTAATTACGTTACCGGCGACGAATGCCTCTTCTGTCACCGCGTCAAAGTGGCCGCCACGTGGGAGAAAAACCCGCACGCGCGCACCGTGCATCCGCGCGACGCGAGCGATCCGGTCCCCGCGGATGCCCCCTTCGTGCTGGGCGCGCATCCGCCCCAACGCGGCCTGAGGCCGGATGGCTACGGCAAGTTCGACTTACTGTCCGCCGACGGCAAGGCCTGGGACAAGCAAGCTTTTGCGCTGCGCTGCGCGGGCTGCCACACCACGGCGGTGGACCCGCAAACCCACGCCTTCTCCGCGTCGTCGCTCGATTGTTATACCTGTCACGGCGTGGCGCCCCCAAATCACCCCAACGATACATCCCTCATCTGGTTCTCCAAGAAGCACTCCACCGATCCCAAGCAGATCGTTTCCATTTGCGGGCAGTGCCATCTGCGCGGCGGCAAGTCCGGAGCGAGCGGACTTCCCTACCCCAGCAACTTCGTGGCGGGCGACGATCTTTTCGCCGGCTTCCAGGTGGATTTCGCAAAACCCGCGGACCATATCTTCCGCAACGCGCGCGACGTAGTGATCAACGGCGGCGATGTCACCTGCATCAGTTGTCACAAGATTCACGACGACACATCCGCCAAACACCGCTTCGTTTTGACCGGGCCGATCTGTCTCGATTGCCACTACCCCGATGGCCCGAAGAAGGTAGTGAAGAAGGTCACGGTGCATAGCGGGTTATGCGAATACTAATCCTGCTGGCATTGCTGGTCCCGGCCGCGGCACAAGAGCCTCCCAAGGCCCACTTCCATCACATCCATCTGAACTCCACCGATCCCGCCGCAGCCATCGATTTCTACAAGCGCAAATTCTATTGGGACAAGTCCTCGATCCTGTTCACGAAGGTCAAAGACCCGCCGCCATCGGACATCGTCTCGGCGATCTGGCACTTCGGCTGGGGCGCGGAAGACATGCCCGCAACCTATAAGAAGCAAATCGAGTCCGGCACCCGATTCCAGACGCCCATCACCGACATCAGCGACCTGGTGGGCAAGCCGCCCGGCAGCTTTTTCTTCGCGTATGTCGATGGCCCCGACCACGCGCTGATCGAGCTGAACACCGCCGCTCATCACCACTTCGGACACGTCCACCTGCTGAGCGAGGACCCGGTCGCCGCCGGCCAGTGGTACAAGAAACACTTCGGCATCCCCGGATATATCGGGCCGCGGACGGGGCGCGTATATCGGGGCGTCCATGTGGAGCCAGTCGCGTCGCTCAACATGGACAACGTCAACATCATTATTTATCCAGTCGAATACGCGCGGGACGCCATGCCCGATTTGTGGAAGGATCGCAAGGACTTCGAACCCACCAAGGGCCGGGTGGTTGATCACCTGGCGTTCAGCGTGGATAACCTGCGCGAGACCCTCGAGCGTCTGCGCAAGGACGGCGTTAAAGTGACGGATGGGGCATTGATCGAAGGCCCGGATCGCATCCGCATCGAATTAGTGGAAGGTCAGGCAACCAAGGAATAATATGGAACAACCAATCTGGAATTTCGAGCAGGAGCCGTGGGTCGACGAAAGCCCCGATGAAACCAGCATCAACCTGCGGGCGTATTTCGACCGCATGCCGGATGACAAAATGCAACAGTATTCAGCGGATTGGAGCGACGGCCGGGTCGTCGAATGGGACGGCAATTTCAGGGACGACGGCGCGTTGATGATCGCCTGTTGCGAGCGCGACGTGGATGTGGGCGAGTACCGGCGCGTGCTGGAACAGGCGCGCGCTTACCGGGAACGCGTCACCCCCGCCCCACAAACGGCATCTGCGTAGCCATCACGGTCATGAACTGAACATTGGCATCCAGCGGCAGACCCGCCATATACAGCACGGCGTCCGCCACATGCCGCACGTCCATCACCGGCTCCGGCTTTCTGGACCCGTCCGCCTGCGGCACGCCCGACGCCATGCGCGCCGTCATTTCGGTCGTTGCGTTGCCGATGTCGATCTGTCCGCAGGCGATGTCGTACTTGCGTCCGTCCAGAGAAATGCACTTGGTCAGCCCGGTGATGGCGTGCTTGGTCGCCGTATAGGGCGCGGAGTTGGGCCGCGGCACATGCGCGGAAATCGAACCATTATTGATGATCCGCCCGCCGCGCGGCGACTGGGCCTTCATCATTTTGATGGCTTCCTGCGCGCACAGAAACGCGCCGGTGAGATTGACGCTCACTACCGCGTTCCACTGCTCGTAGGTCAAGTCCTCCATCGGAATGGCTGGCGCGCCGATGCCCGCGTTGTTGAAAAGCAGGTCCAGGCGCCCGAACGATTCTTTGGCCTTGGCGAACAGCGCTCTTACCGCTTCGGGATTGCCGATGTCAGTTGGCATCGCGAGCATCTCGCCACCGCCTGGTTGCGCCATGGCTACCGTGCGCTCAAGCTCCGCGGCGCGGCGCCCGGCCAGCACTACCGCATATCCCGCACCCTGCAACGCCAGGCTCACCGCGCGGCCGATGCCGCTGCCCGCACCGGTGACAAGGGCTATCTTCTTATCTGCCATGTTCCGCCCACCGCGCATGCAACGCGGCCTGCTGCACGGCCAGCAGCAAAAAGAAAACGAAATTGTAGGTCGCATGCATCAGCGCGGCGGCCTTGGTCGATCCGGTGCGCTGGCGCATCCAGCCGAACCCAGCCCCTGCCAGCGTGATCAGCAACCCGTGCCGCCAGGAGTATCCGTACTCCTGCAGATGCATCAGCCCGAACGCCGCGGCAGCCACCAGAATGCCCGGCGCCGCTCCCAACGACCGAACCAGCAGCGGCTGCAGAAACCCGCGAAACACGATTTCCTCGCACACCGGCGCCAGCGTCGTGCCAATAATCGCGATCATCACGACGGATGCCGGGTCAGAAAGGAGCGCCTTCATCGGGCTGTCGATGTCCGGAGTCCGCATCAATACGCTGGCTACCATTACGGCGACCGCCACCAGCACACCGCCGATCGCCGCAAACGGGCCGCTTAACTCCACCGGCACCCAGCGCAAAGACTGCCAGAACGGCCGGCCGTAGTAGCGGCGAAAGATTACAGCCAGCGTTCCGAGCAGGAATCCGTAGAGTAGGATCTGCCCGGGCAACAGGACGAAGATCTGCTTGACGTGCGTCGCCGTAATCAACGCGCCCATCAGCAGCGACTCCACGATGAATCCGAGCAACGCGATGAGCACGAAGCCCAGCAAATCCAGATAGCCCCAGAAAGGGTAGCTCTCGGGCGCTGGAGCTTCGGGCTCCGGTACGGGCACCGGCGGCGGTTCCGGGCTCATGGTTCGGTCTCGATCAGGCAGGCGGCCAGCAGGGGCACCAGCAGCTCATGATGTCCAGTCAGCGCATACCCCGCCCCGCCAGAACCGGCGTGCGGCCGTTCCACCACGTTCAGCTTCGGACGGTAATGCTGCACGAAGTCCAGGTTCACCGTGGTGAAGTTCGCCAGCGGATGCCCCAGGTTACGGACCGCGGAAACAGCCTTCAGAAACACCTCCGGCAGCACCACCGCGGATCCCACGTTCAGATAAACGCCGCCATCGTTGAGTCGCGCCACCAGCGAGCACAGCAACCGGAAATCGCGATGAGTGGTGCTGCCGATGGCTGCCGGGTCCGCCGCCGGATGCATGTGCGGCGTGTCGGTGCCGATCGCCACGTGTACCGTGACAGGCGTCGCCGCGCGCCAGGCTTGCAGCACCAGGCTCGCGGGCGCGTAGGCCGGATCGGCGATCTCGTCGAGTCGCCGCCCCAGCGCTTCACCCATGCCGAGCCCGTCGTGATCGCCCGCCGAAATCGCCGCATTCATCTCCCGCCCGGTTTCCTCGGCCGCGCCGAAGCGTCCGTCGGGCAGGACTGCTTCCACATCCTCGCTGGTGTGGCCCGCCAGCGCGATCTCGAAATCGTGAATCGCGGCCGCGCCATTCATGGCGAACGCGGTGGCATAGCCGCGCTGCATCAAATCGATCAGCACGGGCGCCAGGCCGCACTTGATGACGTGCCCGCCCAATCCCCAGACGATGGCCCGCCCCCGCGCGCGCGCCGCCGCGATCGCCGCAACCACGGCCCGCAACGAGTCGGCCGCCAGGATATGCGGCAGAGAGTCCAGCCATGCCGCGACTCCCGCACCCTTCCGGTAGACCTCTGCAAAATCGGCTACGCGGACCTTGCCTCCGCGCGATTGCAGGGGAACTGTTTTCAGGCCGGAGAGATCGATGGGATCGACGGGGTATTTGCTCATATCACCTTTCGCAGAGCTTCCGCCGTGTAGCTTTTCTTCGACCGCGCCACCTGCTCCGGCGTCCCCGCCGCGACCAGCCGCCCGCCATACTCGCCGCCATCCGGTCCCAGATCGATAATCCAATCCGCCGTCTTGATCACATCCAGGTTGTGTTCGATCACCACCACCGTATTGCCCAGGTCCACCAAGCGCTGCAACACATCCAGCAGCTTGCGCACGTCGTCGAAATGCAAGCCGGTGGTGGGCTCGTCGAGCACATAAAACGTGCGCCCGGTCTGCCGCCGGCTCAACTCCTTGGCCAGCTTGATGCGCTGCGCTTCGCCGCCCGAAAGCGTGGTGGACGACTGGCCCAGGTGGATATATCCCAACCCCACGTCGTTCAGCGTTTGCAGCTTCGGCCGGATCGTCGGAATATTCTCCATCAGCGGCAGAGCTTCCTCCACCGTGCACTCCAGCAGGTCGGCGACGGAATGGCCCTTATACTTCACTTGCAGCGTCTCGTGATTGTACCGCCGCCCGCGGCACACGTCGCAAGTCACGTACACGTCCGGCAGGAAATTCATTTCGATACGCTTCAGCCCGTCGCCCTGGCACGCCTCGCAGCGCCCGCCTTTCACGTTGAAACTGAAGCGGCCCGGCTTGTAGCCCCGTTCGCGCGACTCCGGCAGCATCGCATAAAGATCCCGAATGGGCGTGAACAGGCCCGTATACGTGGCGGGATTCGAGCGCGGTGTGCGCCCGATCGGCGATTGATCGATGCGGATCACCTTGTCCACCAGTTGCATGCCCTTGATCGCCGTAAACTTGCCGGGATTCTCGCGCGACCGGTAAATCTGTTGGGCCAGCGCGCGATACAGGATCTCGTTCACCAAGGTCGACTTTCCGCTGCCGGAGACGCCCGTCACCACGGTGAGCAGGCCCAGCGGAATCTCCACGTCGATGTCTTTCAGGTTGTGCTCGGCCGCGCCGATAATCGCCAGTTTCTTGCCGTTCGAGGAGCGTCGCACGGCGGGCACGGGAATCTCCACCGCACCCGAAAGATAGCGTCCGGTCAACGATGCGGGATTTTCCGTGATCTCCAGCGGGGTGCCCGATGCCACCAGTTCGCCGCCCAGACGCCCGGCTCCCGGACCCAAGTCGATCACGTAATCCGCGCGCTGGATGGTCTCGGCATCGTGCTCCACGACCAGCACCGTGTTGCCCATGTCGCGCAAATGCGTGAGCGTATCCAGCAGCCGCCCGTTATCGCGCGGATGCAGCCCGATGGATGGCTCGTCGAGCACGTACAACACGCCGCGCAGCTTCGACCCGATCTGCGTCGCCAGGCGGATGCGTTGCGCCTCGCCGCCGGAAAGCGTGGCCGCCGAGCGCTCCAGGCTGAGATAATCCAGCCCCACCTCGGAGAGAAACTCCAGCCGCCGCCGGATCTCGTCCACAATGCGGCCGGCGATCTGCGTCTCGCGGCCGTCGAATTCCCAGTTGCGCACCGTCAGCAGCGCGCGCGCAATGGGCATTTCGGTGAACTCGGCGATGGAGAAGTTTTTCACGCGCACCGCTAGGCTGGCGGGCCGCAGCCGCTTGCCGTGGCACGCGGGACACTCGGCCGGCGACATGTACTCCGTGAGCCATTCGCGGTAACCCTCCGACGATTCCTGGTAGGTCTGCGCCAGAATCTTCAGGATGCCCGGAAATCCGTTACTGCCGTCGAGCAGCGCGCTCTGCACCTTCTTCGGAAACTGGTCGAAGGGCGTGCCCAGGTCGATCTTCATAGCCTTGGCCGCTTCCGCCAGCAGGTGCCGCATGTACGCCGATCCCGCTCCCGGCCCCAGCCCGCCCTCCAACAACGGCCGCGAAAAATCCACGATGGCTTTGCCTGGATCGAATGTCCACTTGCTGCCCAGGCCCGTGCATTCTTCGCAAGCGCCATAGGGGCTGTTGAACGAAAACGAGCGCGGCTCAAGCTGCGGCACGCTGGTTCCGCACTCGGTACACGCCAGCTTCTGCGAGTAGAGCCGCTCCTCGCCGTTCACCACTGCGATGAGCACCAGGCCGTTGGCCAGCTTGGTGGCGGTTTCGATGGAAGCCTCCAGGCGCTTCTCGATACCCGCCTTCACCAGCAGCCGGTCCACCACCACCTCGATGGTATGGTTGCGGCGTTTGTCTAGCGGGATATCGTCTTCGAGCGAGCGCAACACGCCGTCGATCCGCGCGCGCACGAACCCCTGGCGCGCCAGCTTCTCCAGATCCTTCTTGTACTCGCCCTTGCGCCCGCGGACCACCGGCGCCAGCACCATAATGCGGTCGTCCGGCCGCAGCGCCAGCACGTGCTGCAGGATCTGCTCGGTGGTCTGCCGCGAGATCGGATTGCCGCACAACGGGCAGTGCGGCGTGCCGATCGAGGAGTAGAGCAGCCGCAGGTAATCGTAGATCTCGGTGATGGTTCCCACCGTCGAGCGGGGGCTGCGGCTGGTGGTCTTCTGCTCGATGGAAATGGCGGGGCTCAGCCCGTCGATGGAGTCCACGTCCGGGCGCTCCATCTGGTCCAGAAACTGGCGCGCGTAGGTGGAAAGTGTCTCCACATAGCGGCGCTGGCCTTCCGCGTAGATGGTGTCGAACGCCAGCGACGACTTGCCGGAGCCGCTCAGCCCGGTGATCACGGTCAGGCTATTGCGCGGGATCTCCACGTCGATGTTCTTCAAATTGTGCTGGCGCGCACCGTGCACCGAGATCCGTTCGAGCATAGCACTTGTTAGGGAGAAGTGAAGACGATACTCTATTGTTGCGCGGATGAGTGATTCGCGCAATTGTAGTGTAAAATAGGACGAAGTGCTCCACTGTCCGACTTGCCAGGGAAGGTTACGGCGCGTCCATCGAAACTTTGCCGAAAAGTTGCTATACGTGGCGATGTATGAATGCGGCAAATGTCATACGCGCAAGCCCGATCCGCGTTGGTACGCCCTGTATCTTGGCGATTATCCGCGCTGCCCGCGCTGCGGGACGTATCGCCTGACGCGCCTGGCCACGCGCGACAAGATCGATCAGATGCTAAAGGGCCCGGTCAATTGGGTGCAGTTCATGTGGGGCGCCGACCTTTACCATTGCCGGTACTGCCGCGTGCAGTTTTACGATGTGCGCAAACCGGTGGCTCCCGAGGTTCGGGAAAAGGCCGCTGCTGCTGTGTCCATGGGCGCCGCCGCTCAGGGCAGCGAAGCGGAATAGCCAGGCGGCCTGTCCTATAAGCTGGAGAGCAAGACGCGCAGAGCGTTGCCGCCCATGATCTTGGCGATGTCGTCCTCGCTGAATCCGGCCTGGAACAGCGCATCGATCAACAGGCCCAGTCCGGTAGTGTCGAAGGGCGCAACGACTGCACCGTCGAAATCCGAGCCCAGCGCCACCGCATCCACACCAACTGTGTCCGCGGTGTGGCGAATGGCGCGAGCGATGGCGGACGCATCGGTTCCGCACACGGCCACATCGAAGTAGGCGATTCCGATGACGCCGCCGGTATGGGCGACGCCTCGAAGCTGCGCATCGCTGAGATTGCGGCTATTGTCGCAAGTGGCTTTCACGCCCGTGTGGGAGACAATCACGGGACGCGTGGCGATGGCCAGCACGTCGTCGATGGTGCGGGGCGCGGCGTGCGCCAGGTCCACCAGCATGTGGCGGGCTTCCATGCGCCGGACCATTTCGCGGCCCTTGCCGGTGAGTCCTGTCTTGTCCACGCCCGCCGAAGAGCCGCCGATATCGTTGTCGAAGAAATGCGTAGGCGCCATCATGCGGACGCCGGCATCGTAGAGGCGGTCGATGTTGGCAAGGTCGCCATCGAGGGCGTGCGCGCCTTCGATGCCCAGGAAGCCGGCAGTGATGGCGGGATCGGCGCGCCGGCGGTCGAGGTAGGCGCGCAAGCCAGCCGCGGAGCGGACAATCGTGAACTTGCCGTGCGAGCGGGATGCGACATCGCGCAGGCGCGAGGCTTGGTACAAGGCGCGCTCCGTGAGACTGCTCCAGGTGGCGGGCGGCCAGCGCTCGACGAACGAGAGCAGCGTGATGTTGTCGGAACCGGCGGTGTTGCGCTGGAAGTTCAAGCCGCGCGGCGTTTTGGTGACGACGGTGAACGCCTGCAGCGCCACGTGGCCTTCGATCAGGCGTGGGATATCCACTTGGCCGCGCGTGCCGCGCACCAGCAGGTCGCGCGACCAGAGCAGGCTATCGGCGTGCAGATCCACGATGGGGATGCGGCTTTCCAGATCGCGGGCGCGCGCGGAGATCTGATACGGCGGCTTGTGCAGCACGCCGTTCATGGAGTTCTCGACGTAACCGGGGAGCCAGATGAAGGCGCAGGCAAGCGCGGCGGCGAGAATAGCGGCGATCCAGTACAGGGTTTTGCGCATGGTCGGAGGGGTGGCTATCGAGCGATTGATCCGGGGTCGAGTCCGGTGGCCAGGTTGAAGCCGCCGCCGACCGCGCCGACAGCGGCCGTTTTGCGGTCCAGGCCGGTCAGTTGGCGCAAGCGGTAGACGGCTTCGATGCCCGTGCAGTGCGCACCCAGCAGATTCTGCAAGCCGAATTCCTTCAGCTTGGCCGCGGTCCAGGCCAGCGTGTCGTCGCTGGCCTGATAGAGGTGGAAGCCGCCCAGCGCGGCGTAAATGGGCGCCGGCGCTATTTTGGCGCGCGCATATTCCATGGTGTTTACGATGCCGGAGTGTCCACAACCGGAAATCACCACCAGACCTTTGTCCGTGACAATGACCAGCGACTGATCCTCGGGCAGATTATCTTCGGTCGTTTTTCCATCGCCCAGTCGCAGCATGCGTCCGGGGCTCCAGTTCTTTTCGGGGTACTTGCGCGGAACCGGCCCGGTCAGCCAGATACCGGGAAACAGTTCACGGGTTTGGGTGTACTCGATGAAGGTCCCGCCGGCGCTCTCGTAATCGCGCTTGGTGGCAATCATGGGGTTGGCCTCGGGCGCGCCGCCGTCGGTGCGGCTCAGGAAGATGCCGGCGCCAACGTGCGCGCGGGCCAGCGCGGCCGGGTTCGACTTGGCGTATTCGCGGCGCAGCGTCACCAGGCCCGCGGTGTAATCGAGATGATGGTGCGAGAGGATCACATCCGGCACATTGGAGAGGTCAATGTGCAAGTCGCGGGCGTTGTTCAATACGGTATCCGGATGCGCGCCGGCATCGAAGAGAATGCGGTGGCCATCCGCCACTACCAGCGCCGCAAAGCCCCATTCGCCGTAGCCTTCATTGGAGGTCAGCATGGTGGAGAGCAGGCGCACATCCAGGGAGCTGACCTTATCGGCGGCGGCGCAGGCGGCCGCCGTCAGCAGCAGGAGGATCGGTGCGGTTCGACTGAACATAGGATGCTACGGTAGCACAATCGAAGGAGCGGACAAAGAGGCGGCCTGAGAGGCCGCCGCAGGCTGAGAGCCTGCCCCACTTTAGAACAGGATCTCCGACAGACAGCGGCCTACGCTCCCCGCGGGCGTTTCGAGATCCAAGTACGTCGCCAGCGTGGGCGCCACGTCGTTGACCGAAATCTGTTGGTTAAAGCGGCCCGCCTTGATCCCGGGTCCCATGAAGATCACGGGCACGTGCGCGTCGTAGCTGAAGGTTGTACTGTGCGTGGTGCCCTTGCTTCCATACAGCCAATACGGCTCCAGCAATACATACAAGTCGGGACTGCGTGGCGCGTAGAATCCGTTCATCACGCGCCGGCCCACCTCTAGGTCCACCGTGCCGTGCAACAGCATCTCCGCGGTGTACGCGCGGAACACATGCGCGACCTGACGCGCCGCATCCGCTGCCGTGCGTTCCACTTCGGCCGCATCCAGTTTCTTCTGCCGGATGAGTTCCCGGTTGAAATAGAAGGCGACGTCGGAAGGGCTGAGGATCCACTGCCCCGCCCCGTACTTGTCGATGAGCGCCGCTTCCACGGCCTTGCGCACGACGCCCGACGGCATGCGCCCGCCCGGCATTCTGCGCGCCGCGTTCACTTCGGGAACGGGCGCCACTCCATGATCGGCCGTCAGGATCACCAATACGTTGCTCATCCCCACCGCGCCATCCAGAAAGCCGAATAACTTGCCGAAGGCGCGATCGGTCTGGATGGACACCTCCTTGACTTCGGGCGAGTCGGGGCCCGCGGCGTGTCCCACGTAGTCGTTCGCGGAAAAACTTACCGCCAGCAGGTCGGTCACATTTCTTTGCCCCAGTTTCTCAGCCTGTATGGCGCGCTCCGCGAAGCTTTCCACCAGTTCGTTGCCGTACGGACTGCCTTCGAGCGCAGCATAGACCGATGTGTCGGAGGGCAAAGTGCGGTCGAGCCAGTGCGCGCCGCGGAACCTGTCGGCTGGCCTGGAAGCGTTGTACGCCGCAACCCACGCGGGCAGTTCGGCAAAGTAGAAGGTGCTGCTGACGAAGCTGCCGGCCCGCGGATCGAACCAGTACGCGCCGTCGGCCATGTGACCGGCCGGCAGGATGGCACTGCGATCCTTGAGCGAGATGCCGATGACTTTGCTGCCGCTGCGCGCCATCTTCAACTCGTCTCCCACGGTGTCGACCAGCATGCGCCTGGGAGAAGCGCCCTCGCCGCCCGCGCCCAACAGCTTCACCGAATCGTCGCTGACGCTGGCGACCACTTTGCCTGTCTCGCGGTCGTACCATTCGTTGCCCACGATGCCGCTCATGGACGGCGTGGCACCGGATAGGAAGGTGCTGTGGCCCACCGCGGTCACCGTCGGATAATGCTCGTAGCGGGCGTTGGTGAAGACCGCGCCTTTGGTAAGCAGGCGGTCGAAGCCGGCGTGGTAGTCGCTGCGAAAGCGGGTCAGATAATCGTAACGGAACTGGTCCACCACGATGGCCAGCACCAGTTTGGGCGGCGGCGCGGCCAGGGCGGTCGCCGCGCACATTATGGTTAGGAGAACAGACAACGGGACGGCGCGAAGTTTCAGCATGATTCTTCCATGATACGGCAGGCGGCTTCCGCGGCATTCACGGTGTTGGCCATCAACATCGCGATGGTGAGGGGGCCTACTCCGCCCGGCACTGGCGTGTAGGCTGACGCCTTCGCCTGCATGTCCAGCGGATCGACATCGCCTACCAGCACACTGCCTTTGCGCTCCAGCGTTGCCAGACGCTCCGGCGAATTGCGAAAAATGCGTGCGGCTTCGGCGCGGTCGGTGATGCGGTTCATGCCCACGTCGACCACCACGGCGCCCGGCCGGATGTAATCGGCCGTCAGCATAGCGGGCCGTCCCATGGCAGCCACCAGGATCTCACCTTCCCGGCAAACGCCCGGCAGGTCCGCAGTTCGCGAGTGGCAGATGGTGACGGTGGCGTTGGCGTGCAGCAGCAGCACCGCCATGGGCTTGCCCACGATGTCGCTCCGTCCCACCACTACCGCGCGCTTGCCGGCCACCGGAATCTGGTACTGCTTCAAAAGCTCCATGATGCCGGAGGGCGTGCAGGGCCGCGGACCGGGGCGTCCGGCGACCAGATTCCCCACGTTCATGGGGTGGAATCCGTCCACGTCCTTTTGCGGCGCGACCGCCAGCAGCACGCGGCGCGAATCCACCTGCGGCGGCAGAGGCAATTGCACCAGGATGCCGTCGATATCGGGCCGCTGGTTGAGGCCTTCGACGATGGCCAGCAATTCCTCGGTGGCGATGTTGGCGGGCGGCGTGAGGCTGTGGCTGGCGATGCCCAGCTCCGCGCAGGCCTTTACCTTGTTGCGCACATAGATTTGCGAGCCGGTGTCGTTCCCCACCAGCACAACGGCCAGTCCCGGCGGGCGCGAGGCCGCCGCCAGCGCCGCCACACGCGGACCGAGATCGCGCAGGATCCGGTCGCGGACGCGGTTTCCATCGAGAATGATAGACATCTATCCCCCAATCATAGCGAGGCGCGCAGCGCACCGGAACTTTGCGGTACTTGACGTGCTGCGATCCGTATGATGCGCCTGCGGTGTGTAATTTTGTCTACATTCGCGAGCCTGGTATTGTGCGGCCAGGAGGCCACGTTCCGGGCCGATACGCGCCTGGTGGTGCTTAACGTTTCGGTCTTCGACCAGGCCGGAAAGATCGTCAGGGACCTTGGGAAGAGCGCCTTCACGGTTTACGAAAACGGCGACAAGCAGACGCTCAACGTATTCCGGCAGGATGACGTGCCCATCTCGCTGGGGCTGATTATCGACACCAGCGCCAGCATGACCAATAAGCGCGACCGGGTGGCCTCCGCCGCACTCGCCATGGTGAAGGCATCCAATCCGCAGGATGAGGTGTTCATCATCAACTTCAACGAATCCGCGGTATTGGCAAAGGAATTCACCAACGATATCAAGGATCTCGAAAAGGCTTTGCGCGATCTCGACGCGAAGGGCGAGACCGCTATGCGGGACGCGTTGCTGCTCGGGATCGAGCACCTCCGCCACAGCGCCCACAGGGACAAGAAGGTGCTGCTGGTGGTCACCGACGGGGAAGACAACAGCAGCGTCGAGACCCAAGCGCACCTGGTGCAGGTGGCGCAACAGAACGACGTGATCATTTACGCTATCGGCCTGCTGGGCGCCGAAGAAGTGGCCAGCGCGGCGCGCGCCAGGAAGCAGCTCGACGAGTTGACCGCGCAGACCGGCGGGCGATCCTGGTTTCCGAACGACGTGGCGGAGATCGCGAATATCACGCCCGAGATGGCGCACGAAATCCGGAATCAATACATCCTGGCCTATACGCCGACGAACCTGGCGGCCGACGGCAGTTTCCGGAAGATCCGCGTCGATGTGGACGTGCCCGGCGCGGTGGTGCGCACGCGCGCGGGATATTACGCGCCGAGGTAGCACAGGCTTCAGCCTGTGTTACGGAAACTGGTAGAAAACTCCAGCCAACGCGCGCCCGAACCGGTTGTGCTGGGCCATATAGCCCTTCAGTTCCATACCAAAGCCAACACGCTTGGTAACGTAATAAAGCGCGCCTGCGCTGACGTTGCCGGCCGGATCGTTGTTGCTCCGGTTGACCGTTGCAGTGGTGCTGAAACCGCTCGTGTAAGTGCTCGACGACAAACGCAGGAGTCCGGCTCCCAGCCCGATGTAGGGCACCCAGTCGCTCTTGTTGGGAAAGCGGATTTTGAGTCCGCCGTTGACGTCCAGCATACTCGACGTGTACAAGCCCTTGCCCGTAAGGTTCACGCCATAGGTGAACGCATAGCTGGTGAGCGGAGAATATGAGAAGTCGATGAACGGCACCAGATACTTCGAAACCGGCGCTCCCAAGCTCGCGCCAGCCGATCCGTGGGCTCCCAGCCCGAAGATCCCTCCCCCCGAAACGGCGGCGATTCCCACTCCGGTATCCGCCTGCTGAGCGTGCGCGGGCAAGCTCAAGATCAACAAACCGGCGGCCACCGAGATGAGAACCGGTCCGCGCGCGGCGTAGTGCATTGGCGATTTCCCCCTGTTTCCTGTTCCACCTTGTGGGGCGGCCTGAGAGGCCGCCGCAGGCCGAGGGCCTGCCCCACTTCTTGTTTAAATACTGCGTACACCCATGTTGACGATGTCATCCACCTGCATGGTTTCCTTGACCACGAATGGCTCGCCATATTTCACGCCGATCAGGTTGCCATAAAACCGGGCGGCGGCGCCGAGGCGCTCGCGGATTTCCTGTTCCTGGGGAAACAAGCCGCTGCCCTCGTCCTGCGCCCCGTATTGCGATTGATAGCTCAACAAAGCCGCCATGCGCGCCTCAAACTGCCCGCTAATGTCCACCACGAACGACGGCTTCACATTGGCGTAGAGCGACGCATAGATCACTTTATATGGGCGGTGCGGGGCGGAGTATTCGTCGAGTTTCTTCAGACCCGCCAGGAAGCAGGCTTCATAGCCCAATTCGCTGGCGCGGTAGTGATCGGGATGGCGGCCCTCCCAATACGGCAGGATCACCACGCGCGGGCGCAACTCGCGGATCTTCACCGCCAGTGTCATGCGGGCGCTGAGGGTGTTTTCCAGGCGCGCATCGGGGAAGCGGAGGTTGCCGCGCCAGGCGAGGCGCATGTGCCCGGCGGCCACCTCGGCTTCCGCCAGGCGCTCGTCCGGAGTGCCGCGCGTGCCCATGTCGCCGGCGGTCAGGTCGAGCGCTCCCGTGCGGTAGCCTCTTTCCGCCATGCGGATCAGGGTTCCGCCGCAGGTCTGCTCGATATCGTCGGGATGAGCGGCGATCGCCAGAACGTCCAGGCTCATGCGCGCGCCGCCAGCCGCTTCAGGAATTCGTCCATGGATACCTTGTGTTTGAAAGCTTTGCGTCCGTCGATGGCGATCACCGGCACCTCCTCGTTGTACAGCGGCAGCCACTCCGGATGGCGGTCGATATCGATCTCGTCGAACTCGAAGGCTGCGCGGGCACGGGCCGCCCGAAGCACCTGTTTCGCCTCGTCGCACAGGCAGCATCCG
>Ga0224534_1001013_pt1 | contig 15822 bp, 10 predicted proteins | sample 714E12024metaG_FD_172012 | JGI IMG/M metagenome (GOLD analysis project Ga0224534, IMG submission 172012) | Peat soil microbial communities from Stordalen Mire, Sweden - 717 E1 20-24 | ecosystem: Environmental > Terrestrial > Soil > Wetlands > Peat | place: Sweden: Norrbotten County, Stordalen... | reverse complement strand
GCTTGCGACGATCCCGCGGTGCCCGCGCCATTGGGCGTATTCAGCACCGAGGATGGCGAGGAGTTTATACGGTGACGCAGCGATTTCTTTCCCATGCGGACCTGGCCGCGCTGGTGGCCGCACACAGGCGGGTGATTGCGCCGGTCCGCGCCAAGGACGATGCGCGGCAAACCGACTATCTCCCCATCCAGGCGCTGGCCGATGCGGCGCTGGGAGCGGCCCTTCCGCGGCGCTCATTGAAAGAGTATTTCCTTCCTCCCACCGAGGTGCTGCTCTCTTACCGGCAGACGAAAGAGGGCGTGGAGATCAAGGAAGTCCCCACTCAGGCGCAGCCGCAAGTGATTCTGTTCGCCTCGCCCTGCGATGCCGCGGCGCTGGAAGTGGTGGACAAGGTGATGGACTGGCAGTATCGCGACGAACTATGGTTTGGACGCCGCGAGGCAACCACCATCGTGGGCCTGCTGTGCTCGAGCATGGATTCCAGTTGCTTCTGCAGCGCGATCGGACTCGGTCCCGATTCGCCGCGCGGCTCGGACGTGCTGCTGACGCAGGTGGAAGGCGGCTATCTGGCGCAAGTGATTACGCCCAAGGGCGAGGCGCTGCTGGCGCATTGCGCCGCGACGGAAGCGAGCGCCGCTGCCGTGGCCCAGGCGGAAACGGCGCGGAAACAGGCACGGGAGAAGGTCGAGAACAACGCGCCCGCCATTCCCAATGAATTCGGCGCATGGCTGGAGGAGAACTTCGATCATCCGGCATGGAAGACGATGGCGCTGCGCTGCCACGGCTGCGGGGCCTGCGCCAGCGTCTGCCCCACCTGTCATTGCTTCGATATCGTCGATGAGCACGACAGCTCGGAGGAGGGGGTGCGCCGCCGCAACTGGGACTCCTGCCAGACGGCAAAGTTCACGCTCCAGGCCTCTGGATACAATCCCCGGCAGAGCCAGAGCGAGCGATTCCGGCAGCGGATTCAGCACAAATTTTCCATCTATCCCAAACGGTTTGGCGAGATTTTATGCACCGGCTGCGGCCGCTGTTGCAGAGTTTGCGCCGGCGGCATGAACCTTCCAGAGATCCTCGGCGGCCTGATCGCCCTTGCGAAAAAGGATCAGGGGGAGAGCGGCCAATGAACATCTATCAGCCGCATCTGATGCGCATCGTCGAGATCACCGATGAGACCGTGGATACGCGCACGCTGAAGCTCGAATTTAAAGCCCCGGAGATGGCCCGGGAGTTCCAGTTTTCCGCCGGACAGTTTGGCGAGTACTCCGCCTTCGGCGAAGGCGAGAGCACATTTTGCATTGCATCCTCGCCCACGCGCAAGGGCTACATCGAGTGCAGCTTCAAATCCACCGGCAAGGTGACGCAGGCGCTGCGCCGCCTGGGCGTGGGAGACACGGTGGGATTTCGCGGGCCGTACGGCAACCATTTTCCGATCGAGGAGATGAAGGGCCACTCGGTGGTCTTCATCGCCGGCGGCATTGGCCTGGCGCCGGTGCGCTGCGCCATCTGGAATGTGCTCGACCTGCGCGACCAGTTCAAGGATGTAACCATCGTTTATGGCGCGCGCACGGTGGGCGACCTGGTGTATAAGCGGGAGCTGGAGGAGTGGTCCCGGCGCGCCGATCTGCGGCTCTGCCTGGCGGTCGATCCAGGCGGTGAAACTCCGGATTGGAAGGGCGAAGTGGCGCGCATCCCCAGCGCGGTCGAGAAGGCCGTGACTACGGCGGAGGACACCTTCGCGATACTCTGCGGACCGCCCATCATGATCAAGTTCACGCTGCCGGTGCTGGCCAAGCTGGGCTTTGCCGCCGAGCGCATCTATACGACTTTGGAAAATCGCATGAAATGCGGCCTCGGCAAATGCGGGCGCTGCAATATCGGCGCGACGTATGTGTGCAAGGACGGGCCGGTCTTCACGGCGGCCGAGATGGGCCGGATGCCGCAGGAGTTCTAACTTATGGTCGCGGGCGCGGGCCTGGGAGAGTTTGAAAAAGATGAGTCAACCCGAAGCATCAGCGGGCAGGAGTGAAGCCGGGAAGCCAGCCGCGCAGCGTGTTGGAGTGTATCTGCTCCAAGCCGCCGGGAGCGCATCGGACGGCCTCGATCTTCAGCGCGTGGCCGAGATTGCGGCCCATCTGCCCGGCGTGTGCGCGGTACGGACGCTGCGCCCATCCGGCGCATTGCATCCGGAACAACTGGCGAGCGAGTTGCTACGGGATGAGCTGGACGCAGTCGTGCTTGCCGCGGAGCACCCCGGTTTTTATCAGGATGCCTTTGCCCGCGCCCTGGCGCTGACGGGCCACGACGGAGAGCAGGTCCGGCTGGCCCCCTTCGGCGAAGGCCGCGATGGCCTGTGCGTGGAGCGCGCCAACGCCTTGATTGCCGCTGCCGTTCAAGGCATTCCTTTCGCTCCCGCCGCTGGGCCTCCCGCGTCTTCGCCAGCATCTTTCTGCGCCGCTACGCTGGTGATCGGCGGTGGAGTGGCGGGCATCCAGGCCTCGCTGGAGATCGCCGCATCGGGGAACAAGGTCTATCTGGTCGAACGCACCGGCACCATCGGCGGACGCATGGCCATGTTCGACAAGACCTTCCCCACGCTCGATTGCGCGGCGTGCATTCTGACTCCCAAGATGGTGGCCGCCGGACAAAACCCGAACATCGAGATTCTGGTTCTCTCTGAAGTCGAGCAGGTAACGGGAAGCGCCGGGGCCTTCAAGGTGAAAGTGCTCAAGCACGCCAGCCGCGTCGATGCGAACGCCTGCGTGGCCTGCGGCGACTGCGCCCGCTTCTGTCCGGTGACTGTGCCGAGTGAATTCGATATGGGAATTGCCACGCGCAAGGGAATCTTCATTCCCTTTCCGCAGGCCGTGCCGAATACGTACATGATCGACCCTGAGCACTGCCTGTGGGTGCAGAGTGAAGGGAAGAAGTGCGGCGCCTGCGCCAAGAAGTGCATCACGGACGCAATCCATCTGGATGCGCGGGACGAGGCGATCGAACTGGAAGTGGGCAATATCATCGTCGCTACCGGCTATGACACCCTGGACGCACGGCGCATCGAGCGCTACGGTTACGGCACGTATCCCAATGTTCTGACCTCGCTCGAATTCGAGCGCCTGACCAACGCCTCCGGACCCACCGACGGCAAGATCGTCATGAAGACATTGCGGCAGAACAAGAAGACCAAGGCCGACGAGTGGGTCTTCGAGCCGGACGGCCCCCAGCCGAAGGCCGTGGCCATCGTTCACTGCGCCGGCTCGCGCGATCGAAACTACAACTCCTATTGCTCGCGCGTCTGCTGCATGTACTCGCTCAAGTTCGCCCACCTGGTGCGGGAGAAGCTGCCCGAGGCCGAGTGCTTCGAGTACTACATCGACATGCGCGCCTTCGGCAAAGGCTACGAGGAGTTTTGCGAACGCATACGCGAAGAGGGAGTATCGCTGGTGCGCGGACGCCCGGCCAGCGTAACCGAATGCGGCCCACGGCTCAATGTCCACGGCGAGAATGTGGCAACCGGCCGCCTGATGGACCAGGCGGTCGATATGGTGGTCCTCTCGGTCAGCATGCAGCCTTCCGCCGGGGCCGCGGAGTTGGCTGAAAAGCTGGGAATTCCGCTGGACGCGGACGGATGGTTCGAGGAACTCGACTATAACTCCGAGCCTGACTCGACGGGCCGGGATGGGATCTACATCGCGGGGGTCTGCCAGGGGCCGAAAGACATACCGGACACCGTGGCGCAGGCCTCGGCGGCCGCGGTCGGCGTACTACGTTCCATCATAGGCAGCGGCAAGCAATAAGGACTGGGAATTCAATGGCTGTACGTGCAAATCCGAACCTGATCGACGAACTGGAACACTATGGCGCCCGCGACGCCTCCAAGTGCTATCAGTGCGGCGATTGCAGCGCGACTTGCCGTCTCTCCGGCGACGCCAGCGTCTTTCCGCGCAAGGCCATGCATTATCTGCAGCTGGGCCTGGAAAAGCCGCTGCGCTCCACACTCGATCCCTGGCTCTGCTACTACTGCGGCGATTGCTCGGAGCGGTGCCCGCGCGGCGCCGAGCCGGGCGAGACCATGATGGGCCTGAGACGCTGGCTGACCGCGCAGTATGACTTCACCGGAATCTCCCGGTTTCTCTATCGCTCCTGGGCCTCGGAGCTGGCGGCGATTCTGATGCTGGCGCTGGTTACCGGCGCGGGTTTTCTCGGCTTCGGATATATCTTGGGAGGCGGCAACCTCTCGGTCTACGACGGCGCGGGCGCATTTCTCCCCGCGCACGACGTGCATATCTTCGACTGGACGATGGGCATTACGCTGGCCCTGATTCTATCCATCAACTGCCTGCGCATGTGGCGCTTCACCATGCGCGGCGAACAGGCAGCGCCGGTTTCGCCCTCTCAGTATGTGCGCCACCTGCAGCTGCTGCCGTTGCATTTCTTTACCCAGAAGCGCTTCCGCGATTGCGAGAACAAGCGTCCCTGGGCCACTCATCTTGTGCTGATGCTCAGTTATCTGACGATGCTCGTGCTCATTATGTTCTTTCTGAAAGAGATGCAGTCGGGGCCGAAGGTGAACTGGTACGTTCACAGCTTTGGATATCTTGCCTCAATCGGATTGGTCACGGTCACGATTCTGGACTTGCGCGGGCGAGTGAAGAAAGACGAGGCTTACCATCGCCACTCGCACGAGTCCGACTGGATATTTTTGATCTTGCTTTTGTATGTGGCGACGACCGGAATCCTGCAGCACGTTCTGCACCGCGCCGGTCTGCCCATGGCGGCCAACATCACTTATGTCGCGCACCTGATGGGCGTGGTGCCCATGCTGCTGCTGGAAGTGCCTTTCAGCAAGTGGTCGCACATGGCATACCGACCGCTGGCGATGTACTTCGCCGCGTTGCAGCAGGCCGCCGGGAAAGGAACATAGAGGCATGGCACAAGAGCGGATTGGCGTTTATGTTTGCTGCTGCGGGACCAATATCTCCAGGGTCGTCGATGTGGACGCCGTGGCCGCGTCTGCGCTGGCCATTCCCGGCGTGGGCATTGCTCGGGCCTATAAGTACATGTGCTCCAATCCCGGCCAGAAGACGATTCTGGACGATGTCCGCAAGCAGGAGCTGACCCGCGTGGTGGTTGCCTCGTGCAGCCCGCACATGCATGAGATCACCTTCCGCGCGGCCATCCAGCGTGCGGGGCTCAATCCTTATATGCTCGAAATGGCCAACATTCGCGAGCAGTGCAGTTGGATCCACGACGATGCCGCCGCGGCCACGGAGAAGGCCATCGCGCTGGTCCATGCCGCGGTGGAACGCGTAAAGTTCAACGAGCCGCTGGAAAGCCGCACGGCTAAGATGTGCGCCTCTACGCTGGTGCTGGGCGGAGGCGTCGCCGGAATGGCCGCGGCGCTGGAGTTGGCCGATGCCGGGCAACAGGTTTTTTTGGTCGAAAAAGAGAACTGCCTGGGTGGAAACGTCCGCCGCCTCAACCTGACTGCGCCCTATCTCGACTCCGCGCGGGACCTGCTACAGAGTTGGACCGCGCGCGTCGAGCGGCATCCCGGCATTCGCCTGTTTCTCAACAGCGAATTGACCGGACTCAAGGGATTCAACGGCAACTTCACGCCCAGCCTGCGAACCGGCGACGGCGAGACGCTGGAGCTGGAAGCGGGTTCGGTGCTGGTGGCGACCGGGTACAAGGAATTCGACGCCGCCAGAATCGGGCAATACGGTTATGGCCGCCTGCCCAACATCATCACCTCCTTCGAGCTGGAATCGATGCTGCGGCGCGGCAAGCTGGAGACCAAATCCGGCCGGCAGCCGCGCAACGTCACGATCATCCACTGCGTTGGTTCGCGCAGCCAGCAGTTCCACTCCTATTGCTCGCGCGTCTGCTGCGCCACCGCCCTCAAGTACGCCTTGGAGATCAAGTCCGCGCTTCCCGACGCGCACATCGCCAATCTGTACACCGATATGGAGGCCTTCGGCAAAGGCTGCGAGGAGTTGTACCGCAAGTGCTCCGAGGCGAAGACCTCCTTCCTGATGTATGCCAAGGACCGTCTGCCGGTTATATGCGAGGCCGCGCGCGGGGATGGCAGCGAGATGATCGTCAACGTCGAGGAGCAGCTCTCCGGCGAAGCGATCGAGATGCCCGCCGATCTGGTGGTGCTGATGGTGGGCATGGAGCCGCGCGAAGACTCCAAACAGGTGGCGCGATTGGTCAATATCAGCCGCGACAAAGCCGGATGGTTCATCGAGAGCCACCCCAAGCTCGATCCGGTGGCCACTACCACGGACGGAGTCTATATCGCCGGCGCCTGCCAGTTTCCCAAGGACATTCCGGAATCGGTGATTCAGGGCCGTGCCGCCGCGGCGCGCATCCTGGCCAAAGTGGCGCAGGGCGAGATCAACATCGATGCCGTCTACTCGGAGGTCCAGGAGAAGCTGTGCGCCGGATGCGGCACCTGCTTTTCGCTTTGCCCATACGGGGCCATCGAGATCGACGAGCAGAAGCGGGTCAGCCGCATCATCAGCGCGGTCTGCAGGGCCTGCGGCTGCTGCGCGGCCGGTTGCCCGGCCGGGGCCATCAAGGTCCGCCACTCCACCGACGAACAGATCTTCGCACAGATCGAAGGCGTACTCTGATCGGCGGCTTGGCCGCTCGCGTCACCAGGGACAGCGCGCGCCGGGCCGGTTTCCGTGTTGCCGGAAGCGGCGGCGTTGCTCCTTGCCGACACTGGTACGTATACTCCTCGGCGAACCAGAAACAACCCTTCGGAGTCGCGCCATGAAAACCACTCTCGCAATTCTTCTGTTCCCATTCTTGGCAACGGCATTGCAGGCACAGGCACCGGCGCAGCGTCCGTGGCAGGAGATTACGGTGCCGCCGGTGAGCCAGGCAGCGGCGAACTTCAAAGCCCCGCCGCGGGAGTATGGAGCGATCCTGCCGTTTGCAAGCTGGAACGGCGCGGACCCGGCAGTGGTGCGGGCGAACATTGTGCGCGACTTCGACCGGCTGTCGGCCAATGGCCTCTTCATCGTGAACCTGTCGCCGGGACGGCGCGCGCCGGGCGAACCGGCGTACCTTTCGCCGGGACACATGGACCAGGTGAAGTTCACCGTCGCGGAGGCGGCGAAGCGGAACATGCGGCTGTGGATCCAGGACGAGAGCGACTACCCGAGCGGGTTTGCCGGCGGCATCATCAGCGAGCGCTATCCGCAGCTTGGGATGCAGGCCCTGCTGGCAGACATCACGGTCCGCGTCTACCCAGGCGAGACGCTGGAGTTGCCGGTGCCTGCCACCACGATTGCGATCTGGGCGACGGAGACAGAGGAGAACGGGGCGATCAAGCAGGTGGTTCCGGTCCCTGTGCCGGCGAACGGACAGCTCAAATGGATCACGCCGGCTGAGGGCACAACGCCGAATGAGCCTCGCTACAACTGGCAGGTGACGATCCTGCGGCACGCCTACCTCAGCTCGAACACGCGCAACTTCAATCGCGCGGACGGCACACGGGCCAAGGATGGGCTGTACTCACTGATCGACTATCTGGACCCCAAGGCCACGGACGCCTTCCTGCACATCACTCACGACACCTACTACGGCGCGGTGGGCGACCAATTCGGCAAGACCATTCTGGGGTTCTTCGGCGATGAGCCTGAATACCAATACACTCCGTGGAGCCCCACGCTACAGGAACAGTTCAAGGCGCAGAAGGGCTACGATGTGACGCCGTATATGTCCCAGTGGTTCGACCGCCAGCCCACCCGGCAGTCCGAGCGCGCAGCCGCGGATTACACCGACGTGTGGAGCGGTATCTTCCGCAGCTCGTTCTTCGGCGAGCAGGCCAACTGGGCGAAGGCGCACAACGTGGAGTACCTGGTCCACATCGGCCACGAAGAGACGATGCTCGCGGTGGCGCACCAGGCCGCCGACTTCTTCCGCGGCTACCGGTATGTGCAGGTTCCGGGGATCGACAACCTGAACAAGCTTGTGCCCGGCGCGGTACACCAGGCGGACGGGACCTGGAGCGTGAATAACAACTTCCCCAAGCTGGCGAGTTCGGCGGCGCATTTGTTCGGCAGGCCGCAGGTCTGGTCGGAAGAAGGCGGTGGAACGGGAGTCGACGGCAAGTACCAGATCAATTATCAGTTGGTGCGCGGGATCAACGCGCTGCAGATCCGGGTCCCTGGGCTGCGCGGCGGTGGCGGCGACGGAGCAGCAGGGCAGGCGTCCGGGCCCGTTCCGCCGGATTCGCCGGAGACAGCGTGGTACACCAACCGCGCAGGCTATCTGATGGCGATCGGGCGTCCCGCGGCGCAGGTAGGGCTATACCATCCCGTCAATAGCATTTGGCTGGGCGGCGATGCGGCGACCGAGGCCGACCGCAGCACGACGAAGCTCGGCTGGCAGTTGTTCGAGCACCAGGTGGACTGGGACTACTTCGACGAGCAGTCGCTGAGTTCGGTGGCGACGATCGAAAACGGCGGCTTCACAAATTTAAGCGGGCAGACGTACAAGGCGATTGTGCTGCCGTCGATGACGGTGATTACGCGCACGGGCCTCGCGCGCTTGCAGGAGTTCGCCAGGGCGGGCGGCAAGGTGATCTTCGTGGGCAAGACGCCGAGCCTGATTCTGGACAAGACGTACCTGGATATGAAGGAGAAGCCGGACCTGAGCTTTGCCACGCTGGTTGAGCCATCGGGCGACATTACGCCGGCGGTGATCGCGGCGCTGCCCAAGCCGGATGTGAAGCTGGACGCAGAATTCCTGAGGCTGACCTACACGCACCGCAAATTCACCGACGGCGACATGTACTTCTTCTTCAACGAGAGCGACAAGGCGGAGACTCGCACGGCGACGATTGCGGGACGCGGCACGGCGCAGGATTGGGACCTGGCTACGGGCGAGATTCATCCCATGACGGGAGCGGTCGCGGAGGGCGATTCGGTGCGCGTTCCGTTGGTGCTGGGGCCGTATGAGGCGAAGGTGATTGTGGTGGGGCCGCTGGCCAAGGGGATTGCCGCCGCCGCGGAGCCGTCGTTTGTATCCGGCGAACCGGTTGCGGATTTGAGTGGCGACTGGAAGGTGAACCTGAATGGCAAGCAGTTGACCACGCCGATCAAACCGTGGGAGGAACTGGGCCCGGCGTCGTTTGCCGGGCCGGTGACCTACAGTATGCAGTTCACCGCAGCAGCGGCTCCCAAGGGCAAACATGTGTATCTGGAGATCGCCGATGTGCACGACTATGCGCATGTGACGCTCAACGGGAAAGAGGTTGGCGCGCGGTCGTTCCAGCCGTATCGCTGGGATGTGACCGGAGCGCTGAAGAAGGGCGCGAACGACCTGAAGATCGAGGTGTATGCAAACGTCGCCCAAGCGAGACCGGCGGCCGCGCCGCCTGCTGCTGCCGGTGGCGGAGGCCGCGGCGGCCCCGCAGCGCCTGCGACATCGGGCTTGCTGGGGCCGGTCAGGTTGGTGGCGTACTAGTGTGTTCTCTATTACTCGTAGCGCAGGGCTTCGATGGGGTCGAGGTTGGCTGCGCGGATGGCGGGAATCATTCCGCTGACCAGGCCGGTGATGGCGAGGATCAGCGTGGCGACGATCACCGAGACGGGCGAGATGATCAGGCGGATGTCGGCGGCCTCGGCGTGTTGCGCCAGGGCGCTGTAGAACGGGATGCGGCCGACCATGGCGGCGATGAGATAGGCCAGAAGGATGCCGCATAGTCCACCCACGCCGGTGATGGCCATGGCTTCGGCGAGGAATTGCAGCATGATGTGGCGGCGGCGCGCGCCCAGGGCTTTCTCCACGCCGATCTCGCGGGTGCGCTGCTGCACGGCGACCAGCATGATGTTCATGAGGCCGATGCCGGCGATGCCCAGGGTGAGCGCGCCGACCAGCGAGAGCAGCACCTGCAGGGCGAGCGAGAGAATATTGAACTGGCGCAGCTCCGACATGAGGTTGGCGACGTAGATGGCGTTGTGGTCGGAGGGACGGAAGTGGTGCGCGGCGGCCAGGGTCTCGCGCAGGCCCTTCTCGGCCAATTGGTTGTCGCCGGTGTAGCTGAGCCAGATGCCATCGACGTATTGCGTGTCCTTCAGGTCGCTCATGGTGTTGAAGGGGATGTAGATCTGGCGGTTGACGTCGTCCTCCGACTCCTGCATCTTGGGCTGCAGAACGCCGATGACGGTGAACGACTCGCCGTTGAGGCGGATGTCTTCGCCCAGCGCCCAAGCGCCGGAGAAGAGCTTGGTCTTGGACTCCGAGGCGATGACGCAGACGTGGGCGCGCTGCTGGTCCTCGGCGCCATTGAAGAAGCGGCCCTGATCGATGTCCATCTTCAGGATGTCCTGGTACTCCGGGCGGACTCCGTTCACGCTCCAGGTGTAGGTGTGCAGATCGTTCTGCACGGGAACGTCCTTCCAGTCGGCGGGCGAGATATGGCCGATTCCGGGAACGCCGGCGGCGAGGCGGTCCACGTCGTCCAGGGTGAAGCGCACGCGCACGCCGGCCTTGTCTCCGCCGGCCTGTTGGCTGGTGCGGCCGGGAAAGACGCCGATGGTGTGAGTGCCCCATTCGGCGAAGATGGCCTCGAGGGCGCGGCTGAATCCCGCGCCATAGGCCAGCAGAAGCACCACCGTGGCAATGCCCCAGGCCATGCCGATCATGGTGATGGCGGTGCGGCGGCGGTTGTAGATCATCGCCTCCCAGGCCTGGGCGAGAATGTCTTTAAACATGAGCGCCTTCTTCCGAAGCCGAGCTGCGTGGGTCAGAGCAAAGTGCGTTTTCTGGCCCAGATTCCCTCAGGGGCTAAAGCCCCTATTCTTCCCGCGGCATTACCGGACGGGCTAAAGCCCGTCCCTATCAAAAACATCACGCGCACCCGCAGCGCGTACCCAATCATAACTTCACTCGCGGCGGAGGGCCTCGATGGGGTCTAGTTGCGCGGCCTTGGTTGCGGGATAGAGTCCGGCGGCGACGCCGCAGAGCACCAGCGAACCGAGGGCCAGCGCGGCCGACCACGGAACCAGCCGCGGCGGGTCCCAGCCGGGCATCTTGTCGGTGAGACAGTACTGCAGGACCCGCATGAAGACGGCGGAGGCGGCAATCCCGATGATGCCGCTGATGCCGGTCAGAAGCAGGCCCTCCCAGAAGAACTGGGCCACGATGCTGCGCTTGCTGGCCCCGATCGCCTTGAGCAGGCCAATCTCGCGGGTGCGCTCGGTGACGGAGACCAGCATGATATTGACGATGCCGACCGCGCCCAGGCCCAGGGTGACGATGCCCACGCCGCCGAGAAAGACGTCCATGGCGTTGAAGATGGCGCCGACCATTCTTTCCTCCTCGATGGAGTCGAACTGGTCGAAGGCGTCGGTGAGCGAGGGATCGAAGCCATGGCGCTGGGCGATGACGCGATCGACGGCGGCCACCGCTGCCACCGCATCGCCGCGCTTGGCGGGCTGGTACTGAATGGAGGTGAGCGCGTCCTGGGGAACGTTGTCGCCCTTGTATGGGAAGAGCTCCTGCATGGTGGAGACGGGAATGTAGGCCCTCTGGTCCTGGCTATCGCTGGTGCCTCGGCTGATCTTGCCGACCTGGCCGACGATGGTGAAGGAGATGCCATTGATGGTGATGGATTCGCCCAGCATCGGCCGGCCGGAATACAGGAGCATGGCGGTCTTGGAGCCCAGCACCGCGACGCGCCGCCGCTCACTCAGGTCGGCATCGTCCAGGAAGCGGCCCTGCGCAATGGGAATGTAGCGGACCGCGGGATAGTTGGGCTGAACTCCATACACCTGGCTGGAGGTGTTGTTCCATTGGCTCACCTCGTAGAGATCGTTGCGCTGCAGTTCGACGGTGACCGAGCGCAGCTCCGGCAGGCTGCGCAGCGCGTCCTCGTCGCCCAGGGTCAGCCAGTACGGGCGCATTCCGGTGTGCTGGTTGGCGACCGCGGGGATGGTGCCGTCCCACATCATGATGATGTCGTTGCCGAGGGTGGCGAACGAGCGGTGCTGGCCGGAGCGGAATCCCTCGCCGAGTCCCACCAGCACCAGCAGCGAGCCAACCCCCCAGGCGATGCCGAACATGGTGAGAAAGCTGCGCAGCTTGTTGGCCGCGATGGCGCGGAAGACCTGGCCGAGGATGTCTGCGAAGGACTGCATAGGGGTTAGACGAGGGCAGAACTCTGCCAAGAATGATACGCGGTCGCAGGGGATTCAGTTCCCGCGGCGGACGCATCGATTGGCCGGGGAACCGATGAGCGGCGGGTTGCGTAGACAACGGAAGCGGCTGCAAGGGAATGCGCTTCGGCCGCAAGATTGGTATACCTATTGCAGCGGTTAACTGCGCTCGGGACGGCTCCGGCTTTCTTTGCGTAAGGGAGGGACTTGTGGCGGCGTCGCGAAGAGGCAAACGGTACTGGATATGGCTGACAGTTGGCGTGCTCCTGTTCGTGGGGCTGGTGGTGGGGGGCATTGCGCTGGCCCGGCTGGTGAAGGGTTCGTCGATCGATCCCAACCGGCTGGCCAAGGTGACGCGCGGCGATGTGACGCGGTCTGTGGTGGCTACGGGCCAGATCCAGCCGATCACCAAGGTCGAGGTGAAGAGCAAGGCCTCGGGAATCGTGGAAAAGCTGTATGTGGACATCAACAACCAGGTGAAGAAGGGGCAGCAACTGGCGCAACTGGACCAGCAGGAGATTCTGGCCCAGGTGGACGCGCAGCGGGCTCAGCTTGCGTCGGCGGAGGCCAACGTGAGCGCGTACGACGCGAACATCGAGCAGGACAAGGTGAACGCGGCGGCGCCCGACCTGCCCATGTACAAGGCCACGCTGGACCGCAATCTGGAGATGAAAAAAAGCGGGATCGTGAGCCAGCAGGCGCTGGACGACACCAACAAGGAGTACCTGGCGGCGCTGACCCGACGCGATTCTGCCAAGGCGCAGATCGGCGTGGACACGGCCAAGCTGAAGCAGGCCCATGCCCAGGTACTGCAGAGCCAGGCCAGCCTGAAACAACTGGAGGAGCAGCTCAGCTACACGACGATCGTGGCGCCCATGGACGGCGTGATCCTGTCGCGCGACGTGGAGATCGGCGACGCGGTGAGCTCGATCCTGGTGCTGGGATCGACGGCCACGCTGGTGATGACCGAGGGCGACATCAACCAGGTGTATGTGCAGGGCAAGGTGGACGAGGCGGACATCGCGCACGTCTACATGGACCAGCCGGCGCGCATCAAGGTGGAGAGCTTCCGCGACCGCACCTTCAACGGCAAGGTGACCAAGATCGCCCCGCTGGGCGTGCAGAAAGACAATGTGACGACCTTCGAGGTGCGCGTCTCGATCGACAATCCCGGCGGCGAACTGAAGGCCAACATGACAGCCAACGCGGAGATTTTGCTCGACGAACACAAGGGCGTGCTGACCGTCCCCGAGAACGCCGTGATGTACGACAACCAGAAAAACGCGTCGGTGCAGGTGCCGGACAGCAAGCAGAAGGATGGGGTGCGCAAGGTTTCCGTGAAGGTGGGACTGTCGAACGGATCGGTGACCGAGATTGTGAGCGGACTGAAGGAAGGCCAGCAGGTGGTGCTGCAACAGTGAGCAGAGGCAGATGTCTGATGCTGGAGACGCGGAAGAGGCCATGCTTCCCGCAAATCCATTCACTTTCACGCTGTCTACTGGTCTGGTTTTACTTCGCCGCGCAGGATGGTCTGGCGCAGCTCGCCCGCGGCGGAGTAGAGGTTGAAGTTTGCGGGCCGGCCAATGGCGATCTCGCCGAGGTCGTCGAGGCCCAGCATTCGCGCGGGGTTTCGACTGGCCAGATTCACGGCGGTCGCCAGAGTTGCGCCGGTGAAGCGGCGCAGGTTGGCAACGGCGCGGTCCATGGTCAGAACTGAGCCCGCGAGCGTCTCTGTGCCTTTTGCGAGATCGCTGGTGAGCAGACAGCGGCCATTCTTCACTGTCACTTCAAGCTCTCCGAGGAGGTAATTTGCATCGGGCATACCGGTGGCGGAGATTCCGTCGGTGACGAGGATTGCGCGTTCCTCACCCTTGGCGCGCAGCCACAGGCGGACGAACTCCGGGGCGACGTGGATTCCGTCGCAGATCAACTCCGCGTAGAGGGAGTGCGTGTCGAGAACAACGCCGGTGATTCCCGGCTCGCGATGGTCGAGGCGGCGCATGGCGTTGAAGGTGTGCGTGGCGCTGGCCGCTCCGGCCCTAATGGCCGCGCGCGTTTGGGCAGCGGTTGCGTCGGAGTGGCCGAGGCTGACGCGAGTGCCGGAGTGCGTGGCGTAGGCGATGAGGTCGAGCGCGCCGGGAATCTCCGGGGCGATGGTGAGCAGGCGGATGTGGCCACGCGCGGCCTGCTGAAGCCGTTCGAAGAGCGGGATGGAGGGCGGCTGAAGCTCTGCCGGGGGATGCACGCCGCGCTTTGCGTGGGAGAGGAATGGGCCTTCGATGTGAATCCCCACGGGCCGCGCGGCGAACTCTGTGTCGCTCGCGGCTGGGCGCGAGTTCGCTGCGTCGATTGCGTTGGCGATGCCTTCGAGCGCGCGCAAGGTGCGGTCGACGGGCGCGGTGACGGTGGTCGCAAGGAAATATGCGACTCCTTTTGTGGCGAGAAATCCGCCGATGCTGCTGAGGGCTTCGGGCGTTGCTTCCATGGCGTCGTGGCCTGCCGCGCCGTGGACGTGGATGTCGAAGAAGGCGGGGGTCAACGTGGTCTCTTCATGCGCGAGAGCTTGCGGACCGGATTCTATTTTGGAGATCGTGCCGTCATCCGCGACGGTGATCACGGGAAACTTGACTGCGCCGGATTCGGTCAACAGACGACGCGCTGTGATGGTCTTAGACACTAGACGTACCTTTCAATTTTTGTAGAAGGCCTGAACAAATATTCGACATTCCCTCGGTGGCTAAAGCCCCATTGATATTACATCGCAACCGGCGGGACTAAAGTCCCGCCCCTTCAAAACGCGAATTCATTCAGAGCCTATCTATGGCGTTAGGGGAAGAGTTGGAGGGGCTATGGGTGTGGAGAAAACCGCTGGGGGAGCGGGGGGAATGCCCAACTCCTGCGCGGGCGGGAGGGACTTCGATTCGGTCCACTGGCGTTGCGCGCTGCGGATTTTGTCGGCGCGGGCGAGCCAGAGTTGAATTGCGTAGTCGTACTGTTCGAGAACGTTGCGCAGCCAGTAGGGGCGGTTGGAGCGCAGCCAGGCCGACTCGTAGAGGTCTCGCAGCAGGGTGGTTCCGTTGCGCAGGTCCTGGATGCGGCCGTTGACGCCGTTCAGGTCGGAGAGTTCGCGGCTGACGGTTGCGCGCGTTTTGCGGTCGGTGCTGGCGGATGCGGCGAGGGCACGCGCGTAGCCCGCGGCCATCTCGTCGGCGAGTTGAAACTTGAGGCCGATGAAGTCCATGCGTCGCGCGCCCAGTTCCATCGCGTCGACTGCGTCCGGCTCGCGCAGGTTGCTGGTTGCCGCGCCGTACTTTTCCGCGTCGTAGATTGTGGAGGAGCAGCCAGACGCCGATGATGCGCCCGAATCAGAATTGTTCAGCGAAGCGACACCGCTCATTAATGCCACACCGCTTGGGGAAGACGCTCTCGGGCCGGCCGCGGCGCGGGCCTGCGCGATCAGGGTGAGCGCGGCTTCGGCGTGCATGCGCAGATCGTGCGTCCAGGGGCGAATCTCGGCGGCGACAGTCTGCCCGTCCTTCGACCACGGATCGAGCCAGAAGATGGAGTTGGTGGCATCGCCCACCTGGGCTTGGTCCTTCAGCACCTTGTGCGCGGCCATCAACTCCATCTTCTGGCTCGATCCGTG
>Ga0224534_1001012_pt1 | contig 15830 bp, 9 predicted proteins | sample 714E12024metaG_FD_172012 | JGI IMG/M metagenome (GOLD analysis project Ga0224534, IMG submission 172012) | Peat soil microbial communities from Stordalen Mire, Sweden - 717 E1 20-24 | ecosystem: Environmental > Terrestrial > Soil > Wetlands > Peat | place: Sweden: Norrbotten County, Stordalen... | reverse complement strand
GTTGTACGCCGTGCATGAATGACATCTTGGGGGTGGAAGTCCCCTTCACATCCTGATGGAGGAGAAGTGATAGCGAAGCGCAAGGGCGTTGCCGCGAGGCGGGGTCTGAAGGAAGCGTGGAGCAAAGACGCGAGCCGATGGACAAGAACCGGATATGAGGCCTACGGCGCAGGACGAGCTGGCAACTGACAGCGAAGTCCATATCCATCAAGAGCGCGGGTGGTAAATTCGGCGGTTGCGCGTTGAAGGCGGTCATTCTTATCGCGGGAGGTCTGCCGTTCGTCCTGAAATCAGGACTGAGGGTGAAGCAATTCACTCTGACCGTGCGGCAGAAGTCAGCAGCGGGCATAGTAGCCGTGCAAGCGGCGAAGGCCCAAACGGAAGGAAAGGGCAAGTAGGCGGCGCGACTCGATGAGCGGCAAGCGGCAGAACAACCAGCTTCGGCTGGCCTTTGGCGAGGAGGGGCGGAGTGAAGCTCCAATGGCTTCTGGCGAAGGGTCCGAAACGCTCGCGGCGAAGTGCGGGAACGAAAGCCCGGCTAACCACGAACAACTGATGGAAGAGGTTTGCGAGCGGGAAAACTGCTTGCAGGCTTTCAAGCGAGTGAAGTCCAACAAGGGCAGTCCGGGCATCGACGGCATGACGGTCGGTGAGTTATCGGGCTACCTGTTGGAGCACTGGCCAGCCATCCGCGAACAGCTTCTTGCAGGTACTTACAAGCCGCAGCCGGTGAAGCGGGTAGAGATACCCAAGCCGGACGGCGGGGTGCGCAAGCTGGGCATCCCGACGGTGTTGGACCGCATGGTTCAGCAGGCGGTGATGCAGGTCTTGCAACGCAGATGGGACGCGGAGTTTTCCGTTCACAGCCACGGGTTCCGGCCCGGACGCTCGGCGCATCAGGCGGTAGCCGAGGCTCAGAAGTATATAGCCGAAGGCCGCCGCTGGGTGGTGGATCTGGATCTGGAAAAGTTCTTCGACCGGGTCAACCACGACAAGCTGATGGCGGCTGTGGGGCGCCGGATCGCGGACAAGAGGATGCTCAAGCTGATCCGGGCGTTCCTCACGGCGGGCGTGATGGAGAACGGGCTGGTAGGTCCGGTGGATGAGGGCACGCCGCAAGGCGGTCCACTTTCACCACTGCTGTCGAACCTTGTGCTCGACGAACTGGATCGGGAGCTGGAGCGGCGCAAACACTGCTTCGTGAGGTACGCGGACGATTGCAACATCTACGTGCGCAGCCAGCGGGCAGGGGAACGGGTGAAGCGTAGCATTACCGGCTTCATCCAGCGGCGTCTCAAACTCAAGGTCAATGAACAGAAGAGCGCAGTGGCGAGACCGGCAGAACGTAAGTTCCTCGGCTTCAGCATCTCGAACGCACGGGAACCGAAGCGGCGCATCGCCGCCAAGGCCCTGGTGCGCTTCAAGCGGAAGGTTCGGGAACTTACTCAACGGACGCGGGGCATCAGCATCGAGCAAATGACGAAGCAGCTGTCCGGCTACTTACGCGGCTGGAAGAGCTACTTCGGCTTCTGCGAGACGCCCTCAGTGCTGGAAACGCTGGATCAATGGATACGGCGCAGGCTGCGATCCGTGATCTGGAAGCAATGGAAACGCGGAACGCTGCGGTTCGCTGAACTGTGTGCTCTGGGAGTGAGCAAGAACCTGGCTGCCAAAACGGCCGGGAGTGCTCACGGGCCATGGCGCATCGCCAACAGCCCCGCCCTGAACATCGCGTTCCCCATCGCCTGCTTCGAAGCGCTTGGAGTTCCCAGGTTGTTCGCTGGTCTTTAGCTCAATCCGTCCGAACCGCCGGATGCGGACCCGCATGTCCGGTGGTGTGGCAGGGGAGGAGAGGAGACTCTCCCCCCTATGCCGATTAAGGAAGCTCTCAGTGCGTCCCTTTTCCGGCGCGGTGCGACATCGAAAATCAAACTCTCGCCAGAGGGGGGATGCAACTGATAGCATCGTTTGCCGTAGAGAATGGGGGCATACACAATGAAGAGAATTGCGATCCTGATGGCTGCGTTCGCAGTGTTGATGAGCACGGCTTCGGCCCAAATTGCGGCGACCTCCGCGAAGAGCTACGCCAAGCCGGCGAAACGGACCAAGCGCTTCCTGGTTACCGACTTCGGCGCGGTCGGCGACGGCAAGACGGTGAACACCAAGGCCATCCAGGCGGCCATCGACAAGTGCGCCGCGAACAGGAAGGGCGGCATCGTCGTGGTTCCCACGGGGACGTTCCTGAGCGGCGCGATCTTCCTGAAGCAGGGCGCGAACCTGCTGGTGGAGAAGGACGGCGTTCTGAAGGGAACGACCAATCCGGACGACTACCCGCAGATCCAGACGCGCTGGGAGGGCACTGAAGAGATGTATACCGCGTCGTTTGTGAACGCCGACGGCGTCACCGGGCTGACCATCTCCGGCGAAGGGACCATCGACGGATCGGGCGAGGAGTGGGTGCAGAAGAATCCCTATCGCCGCCCGCCAGCGGCAGCGCCCGGAGCTGCGCCGGCCGCGGCCCCGATTGTGACTCCGCCTCCTGCTTCTGCCGCTGCTCCGATGGCTGCAGCGGCCCGGCCTGCCGCGCCCGGCCCCGGGACCGGCCCACGCCGCGGACGTCCGCGGCTGATCGGCATCCAGAACTCCAAGGACGTGCTGCTCAGCGGGCTGAACTTGCACAACCAGGCGGTGTGGTGCCTCTTCGTGCTGTACAGCCAGGATGTTGAGATCGACGGCGTCAAGATCACGGCCGAGCACAACATTCCCAGCTCGGACGGCATCGACATCGACTCGTCCAGGCATGTGCATATCACCAACGCCTCCATCGATGACGATGACGACTGCATCTCGATCAAGAGCGGCAAGGACGCCGACGGGCTACGCGTCAACCGCCCCGCCGAAGACATTCTGATCGAGAACTCGCACTTCGCCTACGGCCAGGGCGGCGTGGCGATGGGCAGCGAGACATCGGGCGGCATCCGCAACGTCACGGTGCTGAACTGCGTGATGGACTCCGGCAACTGGGCACCCATCCGGTTCAAGTCGCAGCCCAGCCGCGGCGGGGTGGTGGAGAACATCACCTACAAGAACATCGTCCTGCACGGCACGCGGCAGGCCTTCGAGATGAATATGGAGTGGCGCATGGTGGGGCCGAGGCAGCCGGATTCCAACCCGCTGCCGGTGGTGCGCAACGTCAAGATCATTAATGTGTCGGGCGACGTGCAGTCGGTTGGCGTCATCCACGGACTTGCGGGCAGCCCCATCCAGGGCGTCACCTTCGAGAACTGCAAGATCACGGCCGACCGGGGCTTCCGGCTGGACCACGCGCGCAACGTAGACCTGAAGGGGCTGACGATTGAAGTGAAACAGGGCGATCCCATTACCAAGACCGACGTGGAGTAGGGGACAACGGAAATCAACAGAAGGTTTAGCTCGATCGAAAAAGGGGACCCGATGCGAAAGTTGGTTTCGGCTTTACAGGGTGCGTTGCCCGTGGCTCTGGCCGCGCTTTCACTTTGTACCGCCATAGCTCCGGCCCAAATTGCCGCGACCTCCGCCAAGAGCTACGCCAATCCTGCGGCGCACAGAACCAAGCGCTACCTGATCACCGACTTCGGCGCGGTGGCCGATGGCAAGACGGTCAACACCAAGGCCATTCAGGCGGCCATCGACAAGTGCGCCGCCACCACAAAGGGCGGAGTTGTCGTCGTTCCCAAGGGAACATTCCTCAGCGGGGCCATCTTCCTGAAGCAGGGCGTGAACTTGCTGTTGGAGAAGGACGGCGTGCTGAAGGGCACCACCAACCCCGAGGATTACCCGCAGGTGCAGACGCGCTGGGAGGGCACCGAGGAGATGTGGACCTCGGCCTTCGTCAACGCCTTCAACGTCACCGGGCTGACCATCTCGGGTGCGGGCACCATCGACGGGTCGGGCGAAAACTGGGGGCAGAACCGCCCGCCCGCTTCCCCCACTGCCGCTGTTCCACAAAACTGCGGTTTCGCATACGGCAACGCTTGTGGCCCACTCAACCCGCCCGCCGTGCAGCCGCCTGCCGCCCCACGCCAGTACCGCGGCCGTCCCCGCCTGGTCGCCATCCAGAACGCCAAGGACGTGCTCATCACCGGTGTCACCCTGGAGCACCAGGCGGTGTGGTGCCTCTTCATCCTCTACAGCCAGAATGTTGAGGTCGAAGGCGTCAAAATCAGGGGCGATCACACCACCCCCAGCGCAGACGGCATGGACATCGACTCCTCCCGCCATGTGCATGTCAATCGCGTCGACATCGACACCAACGACGATTGCATCTCGATCAAGAGCGGCAAGGACGCCGACGGGCTGCGCGTCAACCGTCCGGCGGAAGACATCCTGGTGGAGAACTCGCACTTTGGCGCAGGCGGCTCCGGCGTGGACATGGGCAGCGAGACCTCCGGCGGCATCCGCAACGTCGTTATACAGAACTGCGTGATGGACTCCGGCAACTCGTCGCCCATCCGCTTCAAATCGGCGCCCAGCCGCGGCGGAGTGGTGGAGAACATCACCTACCGCAACCTCATGCTGCACGAAACCAGGCAGGCGATCAGTATGGAGGCGGATTGGAAGAGTCGCGCGATGGCGCGGCAGCCGACGCCTCCGCCGGCCAATCCGCTGCCTGTCTTCCGCAACGTCAAGATCATCAACGTCTCGGGCGACGCGCAGTCGGTCGGCGTCATCAACGGCCTTGCGGACAGTCCCGTTGAGGGCATTACATTCCAGAACTGCAAGATCACCGCCAACACCGGCCTCCGCATCTCCCACGCGCGCGACATCGATCTCTCCGGCCTCACGCTGGACGTGAAAGACGGCCCTGCCATTACCAAGAACGATGTGCAGTAGAGGAGCGGCTTAGAACCTGTCCAGAAACTCTTGATGGAGGAGCGATCCCTGACCTCAGCGGCTAAAGCCGCAATGCAAAGGAAGCACTTACGGCACGGCTGAAGCCGTGCCCTTAAGCAAAACATGAGCGATCCTGTCAGTTGAATCGAGTTATTGGACAGGTTCTTAGGTCGCGTAGCGGACCAGTTGCATGAAGCCGAAGTCCATGTGCAACTGAATGGGGCTGCCAATCCGCGGCTGGCTTGACATCGCAAACACGCGGCATGTATCACGGTACGCGGCCCACGCGGGGACAATCATGGCAACTTTCACGTCCGGGATGGACCGCAGGAACCTGTTCGAGCGGGCCGATGACCGAAGCGGACAAGAAGAATGTCCGCGATGCGCTCAATGCCTACCTGAAGCCTTACCTGCGCGGCCAGGGGAAGCTCTGAACAAGGGCATACGCTACGCCGCAATCGCTTCGGGGGCCAACATCCTGTCGTTTGCACTTCCGAAGTAGATTTTCCAGCTCTTTTTTTTCGTTGCACCGGATTTTCCAAGTTACACCGGCTTATATTTAGTTACTCCAGCTTTTTAGTTTCACCGGCTTTCCAAGTTGCACCGGCTTTCCGCGCCCAGGCGCCGCTTTCCACTCACCGCTGAGGACGAGGCGGCACAGGCCACAATCACGAGGGAGAACACAATGAACCGAAAGACATCGCGCCGCAACTTCATCGGCACTTCAACTGGCTTCGCAGCGGCTGGTCTAGCCTCTCTCGCGAACCCCATCGCGGCCGCCGCGCAGACAGTGGGCGTCAAGCCGGGCGACCTTCCCGACCTCACCATCAAAGAGGTCAAGGTCTATGTCACGGACATGAGCGGCATCCATAAGCTCAATGGTTCCGAGACCGGCGAATTGATCTCCGTGGTCACCAACAGCGGGATCGAGGGCAACTACACCATCGGGGACCGCAGTACGACTCCGGGATGGCTGGAGTGGGCCAAGCCGATGCTGGTGGGAAAGAACATCATGGACCTGCTGCCCACCTTTACCTCCACCACCGGGATGAAAGGCTCCGGAGGCTTCAACGGAGGCGCGGGGGCCTCGGTGCGGCGAGCGGCGCCGCCCGTCGCTGCCGGAGGAGCTGGCGCGGCGAGAGGGGCCGGCGCGGGCGGAGGGGCCGGCGCGGGCAGGCCGGGCGGAGGCGGCGGATTTGGCGTGCCAACCACGCCTCCAGGCCGTCCGGAAACGGGACTGATGGCACGCAGCGGCGGCACATGGCCCAACTACTACGCTGCTGCCGCCGACGTCTGCATGTGGGACATCCTGGGCAAGGCGGTCAACCAGCCGATCTACAAGATACTCTCCGGCGGCACGCCAACCAAGAACCGCGTCATGGCCTATGCCAGTTCGCAGCACCTGGCCACCGTGGAAGACTATGTGCCCGATGTCTTGAAGGCTAAGGCCCAGGGATACAGGGGGTACAAGATCCATCCCGGCGGCGGGCAGCACGCAACCGGCCCGGCGATCCCCAGCTACATCGGACACATGGAGGAGATCCGCGAGGTGCGCAAGGCGGTGGGCGACGAGTTTGTGCTGATGCACGATCCGGTGCAGCAGTACAACCGTTACGAAGCCATGGCCGTTGGCCGCCTGCTGGATGAGCTGAACTACGCGTGGTTCGAGGACCCGATTCGCACCATCGATGAGGAGGGCCTCATCGTGCTTTGCAGGGAGCTAAGCCTTCCCATCCATGTGGGCGAGTTCCTCTTCTCCATCGCAGACTTCGCCGAGTACATCAAGCGCGACGCGCTGAGTGTGGTCCGCTTGATTGGCGACAACGTGGGAGGGATCTCCGGGTCGATGCGAGTGGGCCTGCTGGCCGATGCGCACGGGCTGGAGTGCGCTCCGCACAACTGGGGCAACCCTCTCGACCTGGCCGTACACTTCCATGTGGAGCTGGCGCTTCCGAACGTCTACTGGTTCGAGATGCCCTTCCCCGCGGAGTACACCGACCGTTCCTATTTCAAGTATCAGTTCCGCCCGGACAAGGACGGCTACATCCCTGCGCCAACCGATCCGGGGCTGGGCTATCCGATCGACCGCGCGGCGCTGGACAAGGTCACTACGCGAATCGACCGCTGAGGGGCGGCTACAGTCGCGCGTGAGTCGGCTAGAGTCGCGCGAAAGAGGAGGAGGAGTCGCAATGTTGCGAACCAGGATACTTCTGTGCGTTCTGCTGTTGGCGATCTTTCCGGCGCGTGCGCTGGAGAGGCCGGAGGTGACCTTCAAGGTCTTCCAGTTCCCGCCGAACATGATTCCGCGCATTGACGGCAACGACGACGACTGGGCGATGGTTCCGGACAGCTACGCCATCGGCATGGACCAACTCGAAGACACCGAAGCGCCCGGCGGACACGGCACGGGCCGCGATCCAAAAAAACTGGATGTAAAGGTCAAGGTTGGATGGGTCAAAGGACTGAATCGGCTGTACTTCCTCTATGAGGCGAACAAGGACTACTGGGACTTTTCGCGGCCCGACCTGCACAACGACATCTTCGAGGTGGTGGTCGACGGCGATCTCTCCGGCGGGCCGCTGATCGATATGCATCACAGCGACGTGTGGACGCAGAAGGCGGTCGGCGATATGTCCAAGCTCGATCCGCGCATCACCCACTCCGACGCCTACTTCGCCCAGCAGGGGGCGCACGCGCAGAACTACCACATCTTTACCCCGGCCAAGGACAAGGACTGGACGATGGACTGGGGCTGCGCGCAGTACACCAAGGAGTTGCCCTACGCCAACCACGCCATCAAGTACAACTTCAAGCCGGGCGAGCCGGGCAAGCTGGTGCTGGAGTTCTACATCACGCCCTTCGACTACGCCGGATGCGAGGGGCCGGAGCGCGCGGTGGAGAGCGTGCTGACGGAGAACAAGCTGATCGGCCTTTCCTGGGCCGTCATCGCGTATCACGACTCCGACAAGCGCCAGTTCTGGAACCTCTCGCACAAGCAGACCTTCTTCGGCAACGCGTCCGACCTGGTCGGCTTCCGCCTGATGCCTCTGGAGCCGCAATTCCAGAAGCCCATCGACGCGAAGTGGTCGTTCAAGGTCGTTGACGCGGAGCGCCGCCTGGTCGTCTTCAAGGACGAATCCGAGGGCGAGGTCACAAGCTGGAAGTGGGACTTCGGCGATGGAACCACATCGACCGAGCAGAACCCGATCCATCAATATAAGGATAAGGACCGTCCCGGCTGGGAGGGGATTTATTCCGTCACGCTAGACGTGAGCGGCCCCAAGGGGAACTCGCGGCTGGCCAAGGTCTGGGACGTGCATGTACGAGGCTCGTCGCCGCCCGCCGCGGTGCAGCCCTGATGCAGGACTGTCGCGCCGAAAGATTGCCGCACAGGGATTGCAATTCGCACTGACCTGGGTCGGCTTGCAGCGAGCGAGTGTTGCAAGAACAAGCAGCCGGAGATTGTGTGCAAACGATGAATTCAGATTCCAGCAAGACCAGCTCCATGCGGTTTCCGGTCCGCTATCTTCTTGTGCTCTGGCTGATGGTCATCAGCGGGGTGGTTTACCTCGACCGCATCAATATCTCGATTGCCGCGCTTGGGATTGAAAAGGAATTTGCAGTCAGCAATGTCCACATGGGATGGGTCTTCACCGCATTCCTGGTTGGCTACGCAGGCCTGCAGATTCCCGCCGGCGTGCTGGCGCGGCGGCTTGGCCCGCGCCGCACCCTGGGGTTGCTGGGCGTGTGGAGGCCAATCTTCATCGTCCTGATCGCGTTTATTCCGCATGGGATTGGAAATCCGCTGATCCTCCTTATCCTGCTGCGCTTTGCCCTGGGCGCGGGGGAAGCCACGATGTTTCCCGCCACCAGCCAGTTCGTCGAGCGCTGGTTTCCGGTCAGTGAGCGCGGCAAGGCGAACGGCCTGATCTTCGCCGGCATCGGCCTCTCCGGTCTGACTCCGCCGCTGATGACCGCAATTATCCTGCACTTCGGTTGGCGCGCGTCGTTTTGCTTCAGCGCGTCGATGGGCGCGCTGGTGGGAGTGGTGTGGTACCTGGCCGCCCGCAATACCCCGGAAGAGCATAAGTGGGTGAGCGATGCGGAGCGCAAACTCATCGTCAGCCAGCGGCGCATCGCCAGCGCCGCCGCGAAGGAGGACGATGCGCAATACGGCAAGCATAAGATTCCCTGGCTGCAGATCTTCAGCAGCAAGGCAATACTTGCCGTCACCCTCAGCTACTTTGCCTACGGCTATGTGGCATGGATGTTCTACACCTGGTTCTACACCTATATGGCGCAGGCGCGCGGGCTCAACCTGAAGACCAGCGCGCTCTATACCATGCTGCCGTTCCTCGCCATGACCGTCGGCTGCCTGCTGGGCGGCGTGCTCAGCGATTCAATTGCGAAGCGCTACGGCCTGCGCCAGGGCCGGTGCACGCTCTCTGCCGTCTCGCTCGCGATTACCGCCATTCTGCTGGTGCTGGGTTCGCGGATCGAGAGCGCGATGGCGGCTGCGTTTATGCTGGCCTTCGGAGTGGGCGTTCTCTTCATCGCGCAGAGCATCTACTGGGCGGTCGCGGCCGACATCAGCGGAGAGTACGTCGGCGTGGTCTCGGGAATCATGAATATGGGCGCACAGGTTGGGGGCGTATGCACGGCAGCATTGACCCCCGTCATCGCGGCCCACTTCGGCTGGAACGCGTCGTTCGAAACCGCGGCGGCGATTGCGGCGTTGGGCGCGATTGCATGGTTGGCCATCGACCCCAAGCGCGACGTGCTGGTCGTCCACGGATAGGAGCCGGGTGTGTCTGGACGGTTGCGCACGCCGCCGTATACACTCCTCCCGAAAGATTCGGTTTGCCGAAGAGCGGTTCAGTTTGAGTCGAATCGCAGCTTAGTCTGATTCATGGACTGCGCAATCCGCCACAACGAACGAGTGAGGGAAGGGAAGCAGCGATGGGCAACAAAATTTCTCGCCGGCAGTTTATCGGCACCGCAGCCATGGCGGGCGCCGCGCTCTCAGGCACAATGAACGCTCTTGCGGCCACGTCCGCGCAGGCACCCGCGTCCGCTGCGGATTGGGATGAGAAGAACGGCGCTGCTCCTCCCGCGCCGGATGCCCCTCAGGCCCGCCCGCTGGCACCGGGCGCAATCCCCATCATCGACAGCCACATTCATCTCTTCGACAACACCCGTCCAGTCTTCACCGGCTACACGGGCGGACTATTCTACCGGGCGCTGAACAAGCCATCGACGCCCGCGATGTATGCTGCGCTGGCGCGGCCCGCGGGGATCGTCGGTGCCATCGTGGTCGAATCGGCAGCGCAATTCATCGACGACAACCTGTGGTATCTGGAGGTCTCGCGCGACAATCCGATCATGGTTGGCGTCTCGGGAAACATCGATCCCGGCTCGACTGAATTCACCAAATATCTGAACCACTTTCACCGCGACCCGCTCTTTCGCGCCATCCGCTCCAGCCGCTTCTACACGTCGGACGGCGGCAAGGTCGCGCTCAATCCCGCGCAGGTCGCCAACCTCAAACTGCTGGCGCAGGCCGACCTCGCGCTGGACACCGCCAATCCAAGCATGGGCCTGATGCAGGCCAACGTGCTGCTGGCCGACGCCGTTCCCGACCTGCGCATCATCATGGACCACCTGCCAAGCTACGATCCGACGAGCGATCCCGGCCCCAACGGGCAGGCGGCCTACGAGGCGGTGATCAAGGAGATGGCGGCGCGGCCCAACATCTTCGTCAAGCTCACCGAGGTCTACCATCCCACGCCCGGAGACAACGGCATCATCGTCAAGAACTATGAGTTCCTGCGCGCGCGGCTGGAGTACCTCTTCCGGGCCTTCGGCGAGGACCGCGTCATGTTTGGCACCGACTACCCCAACAGCTACGGCGTGGCCACCATCCCCGAGGAGGTCGGCCTGATGCAGCAGTTCTACTCCACCAAGACGCGGGCGCAGCAGGAGAAGTACTTCTGGCAGAACTCCTCGAAGATCTACAAGTGGGTCAAGCGCTCCGACGACCAGCCCACTCCGCTCGCTCAGGGCAAACCCGCTCCGCCTGCGCCTGCCCGCATGGGTCCGGGAGGCCCCGGAGGCAGGGGTGGTCCTCGACCCTGATCCAATGGCATGGGGATACGAAGAGACGATCAGCCACATCCAGTGCCCGGATTGTGTATATTGGCTTCGAATCAAAAAGGACCCCACCAATGAAACTGATCGCATCCGTTGCAGCATCCCTCGTTCTGCTGTCTGGCATGGCCTATGCCCAAAGCAAGACGACCGCGCCCACGAAGCCCGCGACAACCGCGCCCGCGCAGCACGCGGCTACAACCACAAAGCCGACCGCTCCCGCGCAGAGCAAGCTTCTGCCCTATCAGGACTCGCGGCTTCCGGTGGAGCAGCGCATCACCGACCTGATCCAGCGCATGACGCTGGATGAGAAGCTGGCGATGCTGGGCACCGATCCCACCATTCCGCGCCTCGGCATCGTTGGAACGAACCATGTGGAGGGGCTGCACGGACTCGCGCTGGGAGGGCCCGGAGGATGGGGCGGACGCGGGCTGGTGACGCCCACCACGCAGTTCCCGCAGTCGCACGGCCTGGGCCAGACGTGGGACCCCGAGCTGCTGAAGCAGGCGGCGGCGGAAGAGGCGTACGAGACGCGCTGGGCCTACAACAAATTCCACAAGGGAGGGCTGGTGGTGCGCGCGCCCAACGCCGACCTGAGCCGCGATCCGCGCTGGGGCCGCACGGAAGAGTCGTACGGCGAGGACCCGTTCCTGGTGGGTACGCTGGCCACGGCTTATACCGAGGGACTGCAGGGCAACGACGCGAAGACGTGGATGACCGCGTCGCTGCTGAAACATTTCCTGGCCAACAGCAACGAGGACGGGCGCGCCGGTTCCAGCTCCAACTTCGACGACCGCCTCTTTCACGAGTACTACGCGGTGCCGTTCCGCATGGCCATCGAGCAGGGCCACGCCAACGCTATGATGACCGCGTACAACTCGTGGAACAAGGTGCCGATGGGCGCCAACCCCGTGCTGCACAGCGTGGTGATGAAGCAGTGGGGATTCGACGGCATTATCTGCACCGACGCGGGCGCGCTGGGCAATATGGTGCGCGCGAGCAAGACCTACGCGAATAATGCCGAGGCAGCCGCGGCCTCGATCCACGCGGGGATCAACCAGTTCCTGGAGAACGCGACCCCGTCCGTGCAGGACGCGCTGAAGCAAGGGCTGATGACCGAGGCCGACATCGACGGCAACCTGCGCGGCGTCTTCCGCGTGATGATCAAGCTGGGAATGCTGGAGCCGGCGGCGAGCGATCCCTACTCGCGCATTGGCACGGAGGCGCAGGCCAACGGCAGCACGGACGACCCGTGGCTATGGCCGAAGAACAAGGCGCTGGCGCGCAAGGTGACCGACGAGTCCATCGTGCTGCTGAAGAACGAGGGCGGGCTGCTGCCGTTGAAGGCCGCGTCGATCAAGAGCATTGCCGTCATCGGGCCGCTGGCAGACAGGGTTGCGCTCGACTGGTACAGCGGAACGCCGCCGTATATAGTCACGCCGCTGGCGGGGATTCGCGCGCGCGTGGGCAAGAATGTTGCGGTGACAACCTCCGATGGCGCGGACAATGCGGCCGCCGCCGAGCTGGCGCGCAAGGCCGACGTTGCCGTCGTCATCATCGGCAACCATCCAACATGCGATGCCGGTTGGGCGAAGTGTCCGCTGCCCAGCGATGGCAAGGAGGCGATCGACCGCAAGACGCTGACGCTGGCGCAGGAGGACCTTGCGAAGGCGGTGCTGGCGGCCAATCCGAAGACCGTCGTCGTGCTGCAGGCGAGCTTTCCCTTCACCACCACATGGACCCAGGAGAATGTTCCCGCGATCCTGATGATGACCCACAACAGCGAGGAGCAGGGCGATGGCATGGCCGACGTTCTCTTCGGCGACTACAACCCGGCGGGGCGGCTGAGCCAGACGTGGGTCGCGTCGATGGACCAGTTGCCGCCGATGATGGACTACGACATCCGCAACGGGCGGACGTATATGTACCTCGGCAGCAAACCGCTCTACGCGTTTGGCTATGGACTGAGCTATACGAAGTTTGCGTATTCCAACCTGCGCGTCAGCAGCGGGCATCTGGCCAAGGACGGCGCAGTCACCGTCAGCGTCGATGTGAAGAACGCCGGCGCGCGCGACGGAGACGAGGTGGTCGAGTTGTATGTGGCGCACATCGGTTCCAAGGTTGCGCGACCGTTGCAGGAGCTGAAGGGCTTCCGCAGAGTGATGATTCGCGCGGGCGAAACAAAGATTGTGGCGATTCCGCTGAAGGCGAGCCTGCTTGCCTACTGGGACGGCAAGGGATTTGCCGTGGAGAACGACAGCGTGGAGCTTCGCGTGGGCGGATCGTCCGACGCGATTGCGCTGCGCAAGCAGATTAAAGTTGGCGAGTGAATTGAGGGCATAAACGAATGAAGCAACCTGCGGGATGGGCGGCAGGCGCGTTGGCGCTTGCTTTGGCGATGGCTCCGGCGATGCACGCGCAGCAGATGATTGTCTCGCGCGGCGCGGCCACGGTGATGGTCGAGCCGTACGCGGAGAACATCGTTCGCGTCAGCATCAGTCTACTGAAGGCGGATGCGACGGCTGCGCCGGGCTACGGCATTACAGCCAAGCCACTGGCCAGTGGGTGGAAGATCGAGTCGGGCGCGGGCGGCGATGTTCTGCGCTCGTCGCGCATCTCCGTCACGGTAGCTCCTCAGCAAAACGTCACGCTTACCGGGACTGAGGCGGACATTGCGAAGTTCTTCAATGGCTCGACGCCGCCGGTTGGCATCTCTATTAAAACCGCGCAGGGCGCGCCGTTGCTCGAGATGAGCGACTGGCAGATGTCGGTTCCGAATTACAAGGACGGGACTTCGCAGTCCCTCAACGACCGGCGGCCGGGCGACGACCCGTTCTATCAGGTGGGCGCGACCTTCGCATCGCCCACAGACGAGCACTACTACGGCCTGGGCCAGAACCATGAGGGGTATCTCGACCGGCGCGGCCATGCAGTGCGTTGCGCGCACGACTACAACGCGCCTGCCGGACCGAGCGTCTGCGTGCCGTTTGTGGTCACCAACAAAGGCTATGGCCTGGTGTGGGACAACCCCGGCAAGACCACCGCGCAGTTCGGCTTCAACGATGTGACAAAGTGGACCTCGGACGTTGGCCAGCGCGTGTCATTTTTCGTCATCGCGGGCAAGACCTACGACGAGATCTATGAGGGCTACAACCTGCTGACCGGCGATGTGCCCATGCTGCCCAAGTCGGCGTATGGCTACATCCAGTGCAAGCAGCGATACACCAGCCAGGCCGAACTGATGGCCGTGGCCAAGGGTTATCGCGAACGGCATCTGCCCGCGGACGTGCTGGTGATCGACTGGTTCCACTACACCAAGATGGGCGAGATGGACATGGACCCCGCGAAGTGGCCCGACCCCGCCGCCATGAACCGCGAGCTGCACGCGATGAACTTCCACACCATGATCAGCGTGTGGCCGCGCTTCGTCCCCGAGGACCGTTATTATAAGACCGTCCTCGACAACGGCTGGTTCATTCAGCTTGCCGACGGCACGCCGACCAACGGCCTGCCCTACGACCGCGCCGGCTCCGACATCGATACCACCAATCCCGATGCCGCGCGCTGGTACTGGGACGTGATACGCGACAACTACGTCAGCAAGGGATTCGACGCGTTCTGGGCCGATGAGACCGAGCCCGACCTGCCGCCCAACGGCAGCTACTTCCACGTCGGGCCGGGCACGGAGTTCTTCAACGTCTACCCGCTCTTCCACACCGCCGCGTTCTACAACGGGATGCGCAAGGACATGAGCGAGCGCGCACTGATTCTGGCGCGCGATGCGTACCTCGGCGCGCAGCACAACGGCGCAATCTTCTGGTCGTCCGACATCTACCCCACCTGGGACACGCTGAAGCGCCAGATTCCCACGGGCATCAACTTCGTGGCCAGCGGAATGCCGTACTGGAGCACCGACATCGGCGGATGGCAGTATCTCCCGGCCACGCACAAGCCGGAGCGCCCGCCGCTGATCGATCCATCCGACGCGCGCAGCGAGGTCGGCAACTACGACGACTACCCCGAGCTATACGTTCGCTGGTTCGAGTACGGCGCGTTTCAGCCGAACTTCCGCAGCCACGGAAGCCGTCCGCAGAACGAGGTGTGGTCCTACGGCAAGCAGGCCGAGCCGATCCTGGAGAAATATCTGCGCCTGCGCTATACCTTGATGCCCTACCTCTACTCGCTGGCGTACCACACGCACCAGACGGGCGCGCCGTTCATGCGTGGGCTCTTCATGGACTTCGGCGACGATCCCAAGGTCGCCAACATCGGCGACGAGTATATGTTCGGCCCGGCGCTGCTGGTCGCGCCCGTCGTCGAGCAGGGACGCACCAGCCGGCAGGTCTATCTGCCTGCCGGAGCCGACTGGTATAACTTCTGGACCAATGAGAAGCTGCACGGCGGTCAGACAGTGACGGTTGCCGCGCCGATTGATACGCTGCCGCTCTTCGTGCGCGCGGGATCGATCCTACCCATGGGCGCGCCGGTGGAGAGCACAAATGAGAAGCAGCCGTTGCAGGAGCTGCGCGTCTATCCCGGCACCGACGCGAGCTTCGACCTGTACAACGATGACGGCACAACCTACGCGTACGAGAAGGGCGCGATGGAGATCACGCACCTGCACTGGTCGCAGGCCGCGAAGAAGCTGACCCACACCGGCGCGGTGCTTGCAGGACCGAGCGATGCGAAGCTCGTGAAGGTGGTCAAGGCGCGGTAAGTTGGTTTGTAGTCTAAGAAAGCCCCAGCAGCGTTAGTCGTGGCGATAGAGCTTCACCTTCTGCAGCGTCGGCGTGCCTCCGCGAAAGATGAGG
>Ga0224534_1001011_pt1 | contig 15831 bp, 16 predicted proteins | sample 714E12024metaG_FD_172012 | JGI IMG/M metagenome (GOLD analysis project Ga0224534, IMG submission 172012) | Peat soil microbial communities from Stordalen Mire, Sweden - 717 E1 20-24 | ecosystem: Environmental > Terrestrial > Soil > Wetlands > Peat | place: Sweden: Norrbotten County, Stordalen... | reverse complement strand
CGGCGGTCTCCCCAAGCCTTCCCGTGTCCAGGATGTCAAAGCGCGGATCCGCCGGAGGGCTTGCTTGATCCTTCGTAACGATTACGAGTCGCGACGCCACGCCATTTATGCTAGCATACCGTTCGAAGCACGCCTTCCAGAGAGCCCGCCGGGGAGCCCACTACGCCGCCAGTTCCCCCCGCATCACCGTCACCGCCTGGCCACCCAAAATCACGCGGTCTCCACTGAGCCGCACCCGCACCACGCCGCCGCGCGCCGAAGCCTGCCAGGCCGTCAACTCGCTCTTGCCCAGGCGCTCGGCCCAGTATGGCCCCAGCGCGCAGTGCGCCGACCCGGTGACCGGATCTTCGTCCACTCCCACCCCGGGGGCGAAGAACCGCGAGACGAAATCGAACTCCGCCGAGGAGGGCCGCGCGGTCACGATCACGCCGCGCACCGGGACCTTCCGCAGGGCCGTGAAATCCGGCGTCATGGCGCGCAGCGTCTCTTCGGATTCCACCTCCACCAGGTAGTCGAATTGGTTGCGGGCCACAAACCGCGCTTGCACCCCCAGGGCCGGAAGCAGATCGGGCGGCGCTTCCGCCGGCGTGGCGACTTTGGCCGGGAAATCCAGCTCGATCCACTCGCCGCGGCGGTCGGCCAGCAACAGGCCGCTGCGGGTGTGAAACCGCGCCTGCCGGCCCGCCGGCAGGTGACCGTCTTCCCATAGCACGTGGGCGCTGGCCACGGTCGCATGGCCGCACAGGTCCACCTCCACCGCGGGAGTGAACCAGCGCAGGTTGTAGCCGTCATCGTGCGGCGTCAGAAAGGCGGTTTCCGAAAGATTCATCTCGCGCGCCACATCGCGCATCCAATGCTCGGTGGGTGTTTCCCGCAGCACGCAAACGGCGGCGGGATTGCCGGTGAAGGGCCGGTTCGTGAAGGCATCGACTTGAACGATTCGAATAGGCATGATGTAGCAGGTTAGCGCACTTGAATCCTTCGCTGGAATAGTGGAGTCTAAGAGTAGGCTTGTGCGACTGTTCTCGGCATTCTCCAAAGTGTTCTTCGCGGTGGGTCTCCTGGTCGCGATGTGGGGTCTGAGCGCGCTGGACCGGTCCGACCGCCACACCTGGGTCCACCCGGCGGGTGCGTCTGGCCCGGTGCGGATTCTCCAGTTCTACGCCAGCACGGGGATTGTCGCGGCGGGCGAAAAGGCGCGGCTATGTTATAGCGTGGAGAACGCCAAATCCGTGCGCATCTCTCCCATGATGCAGGAAGTCTATCCGTTTCCCAATCATTGCCTGGAAATCGAGCCGGAACATACCACCCACTACACACTGCTGGCGGAGGGCTACGACGGCGCGGTGGCCACGAAATCGTTTACGCTTCAGGTGGAAGCCGAGGAAACCCCGCCGCCGCAGGTGGTCAACTACGCCGCGCTGTAGAACTGGCGCACCCGCGCCGCCACTTCTTCCACCGCCGTCAACGGCATATACGGCCACAAGGGCAGCGATAAAACCTCGCGGCAGGCTTGTTCCGCCACCGGCAGCAGCGCGCCGGCGCGCTTGCGGACGCGCGCTTCGGCGTCTTCCGCATCCAGCAGCAGCGTCTCCGGGTGGACGTCGGCGAACTGCGGCCGGCACCCGGCCGCCAGGATGGCCTGTGCGGTGTAGGGCGATGTGAGCGCGGGCACGACGACCTCCGCGCCACTCTCGGCCAGTCCGGCGGCTCTGATCCCCAGCTCGATAGCCGCCGTGCCCGACCCCGCCGTCACCGCGAATCGGGCGCCCAACGCCGCCGCCAGCATGGGGCGCAGATCGACTGTGCTGATGGTCATTGCAGAATCACCAGCCTTACCCATAACCGCAGAAGCTGCAAGAGCGTGACCGCCAGCGAGCGGACACGAAAGAACTGCGACCTTCCATGAAGGCGCGGATAATGATGCACTCCGACTTCCACCACCTGGCACCCGCTCAATTCCAGTTTCCGCACCAGCTCGACGCAGATGGTGCCGCTGGTGGAGGTCAAGTGGATCTCGTCCAGCAGGGCGCGCCGGATCAGCCGGTAATCGCAATCGATATCGCGGATGCGAATGCGGAACAGCAGGCGCGCGCAAAAGTTGTAAACACTCCCGATCCAAACGCGGTGCCGCGGGTCATGACGCTCCAGCTTGTATCCGTTCACCAGCCCCGTGGCGGGCCCTGCCAGCTCGAGCAGCCGGGGAAGCTCGCCAACGTCATACTGTCCGTCGCCATCGGTGTAGAAGACAAACTCCTTTTGAGCCGCCGCGAACCCGCTGCGCAGCGCGCCGCCATAGCCGCGGTTGTGCGTATGGGTCACCACGCGCAGCCAAGGGCTGCACTCGCGGCAAAGCTCCTCGAGCACTTCGCCGGTGCGATCATGACTGCCGTCGTCGACCACGATGACCTCGTAATCGGCTACGTGCTGTTCGAGCGTGGCGAACGTCTTGCGGACCAGCCCCGGCAGCGAGGGAGCGTCGTTATACGCCGGGAAGAAGACGCTCAGCGATGGGAATTTTCGGGCCTCCAAGCTTATACCATTTTCTCACCGATCAGGACCAGGGACTGGCCCACCGGGAGATCGTGGCCGGCGCCGAGCCAGGCCGCCTCGAGCGCCAGCGGCGCGTACAGCAGCTTGTCGAGCCAGGGCGCCACCGGTTCGACCCCGCTGGCGGCCGGTTTACGGAGCAGCGGCTCCCACACCCGGAATTTCGCCAGCGCCACCGGCAGCAGCAGCGAATTGACGTATGTGCAACGCAGCACCCGCACGCCCGCACCAGTGATGAGACCCATCAGCCGGCGCCGCGTGAACCGCTGCCGCTCGAAGGCGAATTCGGAATGGCGGCTGCGCAGCATGTCGAGCGCCGCCGTGCGGACCACCAGGAGACCGCCGCGGGCCAGCACCCGCGCCAGCTCCCGCGCGGCGAACTGCTCTTGGCCGCGCGGCAAATGCGCCAGCACGTCCACGGACATCACCAGGTCGAAGGCGCCGTCCGGAAAAGGAAGCCCCCTGATGTCACCCTGCACCGCGCGTTCGACGCCCATCTCGCGCGCGTAGCGAAGGCCGTGCCAACTGAAATCCAGGGGCACGACGGGCCAGCCGCGTTCGGTCTGAAGCAGGTGCGAGAAGTAACCCGTGCCGCACCCGGCTTCGAGGGCGCGGCCGATGCTCCTCCCCGCCAGGTAGGGATCCAACATGCGGAACAGGATGGTCCGCATGCCCCGGTACCACCAGAAATGTTTTTCGGATTTTGCGATGTTGGCGAATTCCGCCGGGTTCATGAAGCCGCTCATGTTTGCGAGCCGGCTCCATCGTGGGCGTCGGAGGGCGGCGAATCCAGGGACGCCTCTTGCCGCAGCCGCTCGTAAACTCCGCGCGCCGCCCTCTGCGCGGCGATCTTTTTGGTGCGGCCGTCGGCCTGTCCGGCCCAATCCTTGCCCACCCGCGCCTCGACCGTGAACATCTTGGAGTGCTCCGGGCCATGCTCCCGCACAATCGTGTAGCGCGGCTGCGGCAACTTGTGCGCCTGCGCCAGTTCCTGAAGCGCGCTCTTGAAATTGGTGATGGCCGGCTGGATGTCGGTGCCCGCCTCCTCATCGCCGAAGAACGGAGCGTCCAACACGTGCGCGGCGACGAAACTCCGGACGGCTTCCAGTCCGCCGTCCAGCCACATGGCGCCGATGATGGCTTCGAGTGCGTCCACCAGCAGCGTTTTCTTGGCGCGGCCGCCGCTCATCTCCTCGCTGCGGCCCAGTTCCAGATAGCCGCCCAGATCGAGACGCCGCGCCACTCCATGGAGATGGGCCGCGCTCACCAGGTGGGCCTTCAGCCGCGAGAGTTCGCCCTCGCGATACTCGGGAAAACGCCGGACCAGGGCCTCGGCAACGAGAAACCCAAGCACCGAATCGCCCAGAAACTCGAGCTGCTCGTTGTCGTTCAGAGTAGAACTGGCGCCCGTGTGGGATTCGTTGGCGAGCGAGCTGTGGGTAAGCGCGCGGCGCAGCAACTCCGCGTGAGAGAACTGGTAATCGATTCTCAGCTCGAGCGATGCCGGCTCCGCGCGCATGTACGGAAGCTTACTGCTTCTTCTCGGCTGGGGGCGGAGGGGCCGGAGCAGCGGGAGCAGCGGGAGCGGCCGGAGCGGCCGGAGGGGTGGTGTTCTTCGCGCCCGCCTTGATTGCGGTGGCGCGAATCGCCTGGGCCACCTGCCTGATCTGCGGATGAACCTGCTGATCGGCCATGATCTTGTCGCAAATGGCGACGGCATCGTCATACTTGCCCGCCGAATTAAGCGCCGATGCCTCCCGCACCTGGTAAGCCGGCTCGGGGTGAGCCGAGGTATCCGCCGCTGCCTTGAACTCGGCGATGGCCACGTCGTATTTCTTGCGCACCAGCGCGGCCAGGCCCAAGGCGTTGTGGGCTTCGGCCGTGAGGTCCTTCTTGGCGTCTTCCCACTGCTGGTCCGGGATCTGCGGATTGGGTTTGGCCGCATCCTTCACCAACTGGATGGTCTCATTGGCGTACTTCTCGGACTTGCCCAGTTTCTCTTCCTTGTCCAGGTCGTTTTCGCGCGTGTTTTGCGCCAGCAACTCGGACAGCATCAGGGTGGCCTGGAAGTACTTGGGGTTCACCTCCAGAGTGCGCTCGGCGTAAGTTTGGGCTTTGTCGATGTCGCGTTTCTGCTCGTAGGCCCCTGCCTCCGAGAACAGCGCCATGTCCTTGAAATCGGTATCCGCAAACTTGGTCATCAGGTCCTCGGCAGCCTTGATGGTGGCATCCGGGCTGGACCGCGCATTGATCAATGCCTGGAGCGCCGCCAGTTCTTCCTTCGATTTGGGGGCCGGCGCCTTGGGTGGCGCCGCTTGCGCCATCAGGCTCGAAACACCAGCCGCCAATGCCAGGGCGCCGGTGAGAATCATTCGTTTCATTTGAGAACTCCTTATTTTCCGTCCTGCCTTAAAAGTTGTCGCACGCCCAGTTCCGCGGCTTGGCGCGCGGGGAGCGATGCGCCATCCACCTTCAGAGCGTCTTGAAAATGCTTGACCGCCTGTTCGCGGTCTCCCGCGGCCATGGAAAGCCTCCCCAGATAAACCAGCGCCCAGGCCTGCACCTGCGCCTCGGGTTGCGATTCCAGGGTCTTCTGGAATAGCTTTTCCGCGGTTTCGGGATCTTGCTGAAGCACCGCGCACCGCGCGAGCCCATAGTAAACCGCGGCGTGCATGGGCTGGCTGTCCGTCTGCTGCAAAACCTCGAGGTATAGTTTCTTGGCCGTGTCCAGGTCCCGGGCGGTGTAAGTCTGTTCCGCCTCTTCCAGCGTCTTGGCCGCGCCGGTAAGGGGCGGGGGGGGCGGCTGCGGCGCGGATTTCACCGTGCGCACGGTCTCCTCCCGGTTGAATTCCACGTTGGAAAGGCGCTTGTCTTCCTTCACCACGTCGATGGCCCCCACCAGGTCGGAATAGTAGTACGCCATCGCCTGTTCCTGCTTCTCATAGACCGGTAAATGTTCGGCGAAATACGGCGCCAGAATGTAACCCTCGCGCAGGGCCGCCTGGATCCCTTCCGGCTTATGGTCCAGCCGCGCCTCGACCGCCTTGATGAGCGATTCCGTGACCAGCAGCAGGAAATCATCCTTGAAGGAATCGGCCAGCGCGTGCGCGCGCTGGGCGTGGTCGGTAAGCCCCTGCTTGCGTTCCAGAATCTCCTGGTAGCGGGTCGACAGCGGGTCGAGCAGGTAGTGCAAATACGCGTGCCGCACATCGAAAGTACGCAGCTCCGGCGAGGGCGTGATCACGATGGTGTACTCGAAGCCATAACTGCGCGTCTGGATCTGGTTGGGCGCCGCCAGCAGCTCGATATAAATCTGAAAATGGCGGCCTCGGAAGCCGGAAGTTTGCTGCCGCAGGTAGGCGTTCACCTGGAGCACCGCCTCGGAAACGGGATCGTGATAGCGCTCGATGTATCGGTTGATAGCGGGTTGCGATCGGTTCCACAAGTCTTCGATATGGGCTTCCTTGTAGAAGGCCGCGAGCAACGGTGAAAGCCCCTGCAAGAGGGCGGCGTCCGGCGGAATGTCGACGTCGCGCTGCCTGACAGCGAAGTCGGGCGGCCCTCCGGCGGTGAGCGCGAAGGAGATGTACTGGCTCAGCTCGTCGGTGTCGTTATTCTTGCGGTGCCGGTCGAAGAAGGCCTTGAGGGCTGGAAGTGAAGGGATGTTCCGCTTGGCCAGTTCCGCGCGGATAGCGTCCCGCAGCGGATGATTATTCGGCGACGACAGGTCAGCCGCATAGCCGACGGCATTGATCGCGGCCATGACGGTGAAAAGCCCGGGGCTGGCGTCGAGCTGGCCTTCTTGAGACATGGCCGCGGGAACCGTCAGGGCCATTATCAGGAGGGCCGGAAACACAAACCGGTACAAGTAGATCCGCCTTTGAAGAATCAGTTTAACACCCGTGGCGTGGGGGGCGTGGGCCCTGTTCACAGCACGTGGTAATACCCGCCGCGCTCGAGCACTTCGACGGGAATGCCGAACAGGCCGGTGAGCGTCGCGGCTTCGAGCACCTCGTCCTTGGGCCCGTCGCGATAGACACGGCCGTCGCGGATCAGCACCACGCGCCGCATTTCCGGGATGATATCCGGAAGGTGGTGCGTCACCATGATGATGCTGATGCCGTTGCGCGCCAGCTTGCGCAGGATTTCGCGCAACTCGTGGGTGGCGTGCAGGTCCAGGCTGGAGGTGGGCTCGTCCAGCACCAGCGCCTGGGGATCGTGCACCAGGGCGCGGGCGATCAGGATGCGGCGCGCCTCTCCGGACGACATCTCGTTGGTGTCACGTTCCGCCAGGTGCGAGATTTCGAGCAGCTCCATCACCTGGCGCGCCTTCCGCTCCATTTCGGGCGCGACCTGGTGGTTGGGCCAGATCCCCACGCTGCCGAAGAAACCCGACAGCACAATCTCGTACCCGGAGTAGTCGCGCGTGCACATCTGCATCCAGTCGTTGGAGACGATGCCGAGATGGTTGCGCAGATCGAACAGGTGCCAGCGGTCGCGGCCGAGAATGCGCAGCGACCAGGGCTCGGCCTTGATCACCGGATACAGCTCGCGGGAGATCACTTTGATGAGCGTGGATTTTCCCGAGCCGTTGGGCCCGAGGATGGCGGCGTGCTCGCCTTGCGCGATGGAGAGCGTGACGCTCTCCAGCACCACGCGGCGGTCGCGGCGCACGGTGACGTTCTGAAAATCGATCAGCGGGATAGAGGACGCCAAGCCTCTATCTTACGCGGGGCGGCCCTGGCGCCGCAGTTCGGCGCTATGCGTCCACGTGGGTGCGGAAGAACGGGTCGAGCGCGGCTTTGTTCTTCTCCGACAGCCGGCCCGACATCGCCTTCATCTCCGCCGGCGGCAATGGACGGAACGCCTTCACCAGGCGAACGTTGTCCTCGATGTGCTCCGGTTTCGGCATTCCTACCAACGCCGCCGTCACCGGCTGTAGTGACGGGGGCTGAACGGTTACTCCGAGGGAGTGTTCAACTAGAATTCGTAAGAAAAGCCGATTGATCGGGGCTCCATCCAATTGATGCCGAATACTCTCAGGCGACGAACGCCTTTCTTACGTGAGATTTTAGCAGGTACACGATCATCCAAATGTTTAACGCAATGGCAAACAAGTGCCACATCAACGTTCCAACGGAGGCGAGCACCATGACTGCCGCGTGAATCACCACAAAGACGCTCACCACAATAGTCACAATGCGCCCCCAGCTGTAGGTCCTCCAGAGGCCATAGCTCACAGTGGCATAAATTGCAGATATCGCGAGCACCTCAAGGATCGCCAACCCCAAGTTTTGCAGAATCTCCCGCTGACCCTCGCCGATCACTGGGACCAGGTGGAACAACAATTGTGCTAGCGGAAGGCTGCCCGCCGTGCTCACTTCTGAGCGAAGCCCGAGAAACAACAGGCCAGTAAAACCTGCAGCCAACGTCATAGTGAACGCCAAAATCGCTATCACGGTTACACCAGCGGGCCGTCTCCGTACAATCGCGCCTTCTCTGATTTGGGTTCCATAAGCGACGCCCGCGGGTGGTTGGGATGCTCCCGCGTTCGATAACGCGGGAGGATTGTCCTTCGACAGGCTTGCTCCAATATTCGCCGACGCAATCGGGTGGGACGGATTTGATGAGACGCTCGTGTTCGCCGGTTTACCACAGGCGGCACAGAAGCGGGCATCTAGCTTTACTGAACTACCACAAAATCGACAATATGGCATCGAGGCCTCCTCAGATCTCTCTGATGAGATCAATTGACTTCCCACAATTCGGGCAGAGCTTCCCGCTCTTCGTCTGCTCGCCACACGATGGACACACTCTGGCGGGATCAGAATTGCTTTCGGTCTCTCTTGACGCAGTTCATCGATTTCCGTCCGGAACTGCTGCTTCTGGTCTTCTGCGGCGAGGCCCCTTGTCACCTTGGTATAGTCGCCACCGATGATGTGCCCGCCCGCATTTATTGTCACTCCTGCGCCTACGGGGTCGAAGTGAACTCCGCCTCTCATATTGGTTTGCTCGTCAGTCATAAACAACCCATCCACTATTTCAATCTTTGCCTTCCCAGCAACAAACTACTATACACTCAACCCCTTCTGTCGGGGCCACTTTTCCTCCTTGTCGATCCCGAGTGCCTCCAGCGTTCCAGGAAGGGACCAGCTTAGTTATCACAATGACTGCTTTGATACTATACAGGCTCGCTATAGACAGCCTAAATGTGTTGCGCATTGTCTTCCAGTAAGTGCCAACCTCTAAGTCTGTCAAGCATGTTCTTGTCCTATTTTGTTCCGATCGTCAGCGCGTATGGCACCGTGGTTTTGTCCGCGATAGTGACAGTCAGGGTGTAGATTCCTGCCGAGCCAGAAAGCTCTCGCGGTAAAGTCAAGTTAAGCACGGTCTTCTTGTCGGCGTCGGGGACTAGGCGGAATCCGAGGTACGTTCTCCCGTACTGGACCGCAATCACCTGGTCCAGACCGGTCCCGGAAATGGATACCTGGGCGGCCCCAACCGCTGCCGATGCCTTTTCGAGAGCCGGTTTGGCATCCTTCGGGGCATCCGCTTTCGGTAGGTCCACTACCACCGGCGGGTATTGGGCATCGCACACAGTCGGCTTCACGGCGTCTTTGCGGCAGAGGACGATCTGCTTCACATCCTTGGTGGGGTCAAAGGGAGATGGAGCGCCCTTAGCCGGTGGGGTAGCCGGCGGTGTCGGTTTCGGCAGCGTCAGCACGGCAAAGGTAGGTCCGGCCGGCTTGATGTCACAGACCGGGTTGCAGCCCTCCGGATAGTACAATAGCGCATCGTTGAGCCCCGTTCCCAACAATGAGAGCTTCACGCCGCCCTCGGCGGAGAGAATACTCAGCTTGGAGACCGTCATCAGATGGGAAAAATCCAGGCTGACTCTGGTGCTGAAGTATTGGTCCGACCACAAGAGTCGGCGCATTTCGAGAAACGGCGCGCTTTGCAGGACGGAAGTCGGAACCAGGAGCGTCCGTTCGTTTTGCGAGCAGGCACGGAAGGGAGCGTCCCGTAACCCGAAGATCTTGTCGCCGATGACCACGATCCAAGGATTCAGGGTGGTTTTCGGATTGTCGTCGGAATATGGAACCGTGAGGCCGGAAGGCGGCGCGAACGGGATCTTGACGCTGGAGACTGTGTCTGAAAAAGGCTGGATCTCCATTTTTGCCGTGTCGATCTGGATCGGCTTGGCGGTAGGCGGTTCCTCGCCCAGTTTGGGTAGAATCGGATGACTCTGGCCATCCCTGCCGATCAGACTGGCGCCGCCGGCCGCCAGGATATCCTTTGCCGCGGCTATAAACGTTAGAGAGCGATCCGCCGCGGCGACGGTGACCGTTGACGGATCGAGCACAACCTTACCGATTCGAACCGTCACACCGGGCAGAAAGGTGCCGTTAGCCTTGACCGAGACGAGACCCTGCCCAATATCCTGTACCGTGACGATTTCCGGATCGGGAGCGGTATCGTAGTTACCGATCGGGTAGCAGACTTCCTTTTCGTTGGTCAGCTTGTCTGCGGTCCGATTGCCGTTGTCGTAAGTCGCGCGCCAGCCGATCTTGACGCAGGCGGTTGCGATCAACTGATTCGAAGAGGTGATCAGCTTGGTAGGAACGGAGAACTGCACAAAGTTCTGGCTGCTCCCGGGTCGAACGTAATGCTTTCCGAGAACCGGGTGGATTTGCCAGGAAAAACTGGCCACGCGAGTGTCGTCGCAATCATCGCTTCCCTTCACGTTCTGTTTCGGCTCCGGACAGCGATTCGGGCGTTGCAACGCCACGGTCTCCTGCTGCTGAACGAGGTAGTATTTTTTCTTCCCCCACAAGACCCCGCCGCCCACATTGAAGATGCCGCCTACCACCGCGCTCACGCTCGCCATGAAGGACTGATCCACCAGGCTGGCGACGTTGTACGTCCGCTCGCGTGGCAGCAGAGTTGCAATCGAGGGTGCTTCAGCCTGCTCGTGGGTATAAATGCTGACGCTGATCTCCGCGATGCTGTCCTTCAGCTCCTTCCTGTCGTTGGTATCCGGAGGCTCAATCGTGATGGGAAAACCCAGAGTATACGTGGTCTTTAGCCCCCGATTGCCGGTCTGCAGCCGATCGCTCAGCGCGCCATCCAGCAACAACTGGAGGTTGGCGATTTCATACGCGAGTTGCATGGATTCGTTCAGGGTATCCAGCGAGGACTGGCTCGCAGTAGGCAAGGAAAGGGTGGGAGCCGGAGGGGCCGGAGCCGTGGGGACAACCGAGCTCTGCGTAGTGGTCGTTCCAGGCGTGGTGGCGGCGGTTGTGGGATCGACGCCAGCGCCCGGTGTGAACGTGCTGACGCCGGTTGTCGGAGGACCGGAAGCGCCGATGCCGACACTGAGCTGATGCATCTCAGCCCCTTGCGCATTCCCGATGTGGCTCAACAGCGTAGCCTGGTCGACCACCTGCAAGCTGGCAAGCTGGTTCTTGAGTGTAGCGAGGAGTCCCTGGAGGTAGAAATCGTCGTAAACTTTAGGCGGCGCGACCAACATGCCCGGCGTGCACAGGGGTTTGGCTACATCAGGGACCTTTGTCGGGTCACAAGTGGGCTGGGCAGAGAGGGCCGCGGCCAGGAGAATGGGAGCAAACACGGCATAGATTCGCATGGGTTTCTTTCTAATCCAGATGCAGCACCGGCTGCTGTCTATTGCCTAGAGCCTGTTGGATAACGATGGCTCCGGTCAGCGTCGCGCTGTCGCCCTCCTGGTAGTTCTGCGCCATGCGTGCCATGGTCTGCGCGGCGATCGCCGAATTGAAGGCACTAGTATGGGACGGATCATCCATTAGCACGGCCCATTCCGCCACATTCGCGATTTCCAGGAAGCTGAACCCCGCTTTGAAATGAATCAGGCCGCGGTACGGTGATGACGAAGGTGATGGACTTGCAGGTGCTCCCATTCTCTTTTTTCTCCCTTGCTTAGTTTTCATTGTTCAGGGTTCCTACCTAATAAACTTAAGACGCTCAAGTCGGACTCTGATTCAACTGTTGCATTAGTTCGGCGATATCCTGAATTGCAACGATCCGCCAATGAATTCCCGACCGTCGCATTCTGATGTTCGCTAGTAGAGAAGTATTGGTTACAGGAGTACCGATTCTTACGGCGAGACATACATCAGAGCCGCAGCTTGTGTGGGACTCGACACCCTGGTAAGTCAGATTGCCGTCAACTAACGCACGAACCCCATTGGAAAGAAAGCCCATCATGTAGCTGGATGTAGCATTGGCCCCGGTGGACTGCAATGTTGGCTTCCCACCACTCAACACAGCTTGTTCTGCAGAATGGACCAGCCTGGGAACAGCGTATGCTTTGACGCTGCCAGCGATACCTTCTGCCAGGAGAATACCCGCTGTACCTGGATGGTTGGCGGCTAACCAACGATTGAGCGCTTGGTCGGTCCAATCATTTAGAACATCCTGAGTGCCCACATATTTCTCAAAAGATTGAATGTCACCGTTTTTATATGCCACTCCAGCCTTTTGTAGTGAAGTTTCGGGCGTGATCCCTGACGACCACAAGAAGATGATCGCGATGACGAGTACGGCAATGCCTGCTCCAGACAACGTCAGATTTCTAGCGGTGTGGGATCGCCGCTGCGCTGTTGGCCTTGGAAGGCTGGATGTGGACGGCGCCCCCGCCGCGCTCTGCGATACCGGTCGTGAGAGATTGATTGGGGCGGTGTCGGTTAGGGGTTTGCCGCACGATAAACAGAAACGGTCCGCTGGCCCCAGGGAGCTGCCACAAGCCTCACAGAATGACATGTGAATCCTCCATGGCAGGGCAAACTCTCCCCAGCTTCTGCAGCTCTGCACGATCGGCCGTTAAAAGTATTGAAGAAATCCGGGGTTGCTGCTCTACCAGACCGCGCAGTTCCTTCCATTCCGTAATGTCTGCGCCAACTTGTGGAATAGTTGTTGCTATTACGTCCGCGCATCGCGGGAGCAGCAGAACAGCCGCTGCAAAAATCGTAAACCCTAGTTTATTCACTGTGTGAAATCCTCTCTGTGTCTTCAGACACCTATGTCGTAATTGCCGGGGCAGAAGACACCAGCAGTGTTAGCGCCAAGCCGCTGGCGCCATTTTCCCAGCTTCTCCGGTTGAAAATGTCCAGGCCTGGAGATTCTAACTCTCGACGCGGACTTGTGATTTTCGAGAGCAGAAAACAATCTGAGACTACATCGAATCACGCTGACATGTCAATAAAAAGCCGAAAATATTTAAATGTTTTGGAAGTTGACGGGATTTTATGGGTTGCCTGGCTTAGTAATCCAGAAATCCCGGATTGTGGTTAGGGTTTGTCTGCGACTGGAACTGGCTCGACGGGGAATCTGTTAACGACCTCTGCGATCCGGTCTTGACCAAATGGTTTCTCGATGGCGCTGACGACCCCATTCTCAAGTGGAGCCCGAATTCGAGCGCCTCTACCCTTCGATACTGCGAGGATGATCCGTACTCCAGGGAGGCGTGGATCAGCGATAAGACAGTCGAGTAGGTCGGGTTGGCTGTTCGCGATCACGTCCTGATCAACAACGACAAAAGCGGCGTGAAAAGTGCCGGTCATTGCAGACGCTTCATATGCGTTCCGCGCAAAGCGGAGCGCCAGCGTGTCGTCCCCCCCACCCAGGTCATCGACAAGTTGGTTGTCGGATGTGATCACCAGCACGTTCGTTGCTTGTCCGGACGCCCGCCGATAATAGGTACAATCCTCGCACGAAGTCGCGCAGAAACTCTGCTTCTGTCCAATCTCACACCCGAGGCTGGTAGCGACCCGAAAGCACCATGCGGCACGAATCTGATATACAACGCATTTCCGGCACGCATCCCTGACCGCACCAGGCCTGTTGAGGTATTCCCAACAGCGCAGAGGCGTGTGGTCGCTTGCGAGCGGCTCAGCTCCCAGCGCGTCAGAGATTGCCTGCGGGGGAATAAAAGCGGCAAGATCGTGCTCCTCGATGCGATAGTGACCACCGGCAGTACGCGTTGCTGCCAATCGGCCCTTCTTGATCCACTTGAGGACGGTATCCGGGTTGACGGAGCAAAGGCGTGCGGCGTCGCCGGTGCTGAACCCTTCGCCTCTCATCGATTCACACGGTATGTGGTTCGCGAACTCATGTCAATGGGACATCCTCTGCGTGGAACATCCCCTAACCGCGAGAGCCGCCCACGGCTAGAGGTCTCGCGATCCGCAGTCTACTTCTTCATCTGCTCCATGCCCATGCCTGTGGTGCCGGTGATCTTGACCGGAATCTCCATTGTTGGACTCCCGGAACCCATTCATTCTACACCCAGCCGCCTACCTTCTATCCTCCGAGTTGCAGTTTCTCCCTTCGGGAGCCGTCTCTGCCTCCGCAAAACGCACTGGTCGCTCTGCCGCAAAATACCAAAACCGGCAAGCCCTGCGTTTCCATTGCATTTAATGGACACCTCTCCGACCCTCACTGCCCGGTTGCTAATCACGAAGGGACTGCAAACAGAGAGCGTGACGCCGTCCAGCACCACGCGGCGGTCGCGCCGCACGGTGACGTTCTAAAAATCGATTAGCGGGATAGAGGGCGCCAACCCTCTATCTTACGCGGGGCGGCCCTGCGGTCTACAATGGGACCACATGTTTTCCCGCCGCTTCCATTGGGATTTCCGGACCAACCGCCTCACCCAGGCGCTGGAGGCCAGGCGCCGGGACGGGGCGCGCATACTGGACCTCACCGAATCCAATCCCACGCGCGCCGGCCTCGAGTACCCGCCGGAAATTGTGCGCGCGTTCGACGACCCGCGCATGCTGGTCTACGAGCCTTCGCCCGCCGGCGCCGCCGAGGCCCGCCAAGCCGTAGCGTCTTACTACGCGACGCGCGGCCAGCGCGTGGAAACGGAGCGCATCCTCCTGACGGCCAGCACCAGCGAAGCTTATGCCTGGCTCTTCAAGCTGCTGAGCGACGCCGGCGACCACGTCCTGGTTCCGCGGCCTTCGTATCCGTTATTCGAGTTCCTGGCGAACCTGGAATCCGTCGAGGTGCGCCCATACCCGCTGGTCTACCATGGCGGCTGGGCCATCGATCTGGATGCGCTCGCCGCCGCGGTTTCCCAACGCACGCGCGCGGTGGTGCTGGTCAATCCGAACAACCCCACCGGCTCGTACGTGAAACGGACGGAGCTTCAAGCGCTTTCGCGCTTGTGCGCCGAGCGGCGGATCGCGTTGATTTCCGACGAGGTCTTCTCCGATTACGCGTTGGGGGAAGCCGCGAGGAGCGAAGCCGCGGAGCGCGTCCCCACGCTGGTGGGCGTCGAGGAGTGCCTGGCATTTTCCATGAGCGGGCTTTCGAAGGTTGCCGGGCTGCCGCAAATGAAGCTGGGCTGGACGGTGACCAGCGGTCCGGCCAAGCTGCGGGCCGAAGCCATGGAGAAGCTGGAATGGATCGCCGACATGTATCTTTCCGTGAGCACGCCGGTGGCCTGCGCGGCGGCGCGGCTGCTGGCCGCAGGGGAGTCGGTGCAACGGCAGATCCGCGAGCGGACGGCCGGCAACCTGGCGGTGGCGCGCGAGACGCTCGCCGGATCGGCGGCCGGCATTCTGGCGGTGGAAGGCGGCTGGTACATCACGGTGCAGATGCCGCGAATCCGCAGCGAAGAAGATTGGGCGATTGGACTACTCGCTCAAGAGAGCGTTCTGACGCAGCCGGGCTTCTTCTACGATTTTGAATCGGAAGCGTTCCTGATCGTGAGCCTGCTCACGATGCCGGAGGTGTTCCGCGAGGGGATCGCGCGGCTGAGGCGCTACTGTGCGGCGGGGTAGCTGTGCTTCCGCATGAGGTCCTTCACCGCGCCGATGGGGAGAGCCTCGATGGTCGTGCCGCCAAAACCGGTGGTCGTGGTGGCCTTGAAAAGAGAGTTGTAGATGGCCTCTTCGGTGGCTTCCACCGTGGCTTCAAACAGCGGTGTGATGGCATCGTCGGAGAAGGCCGTGCGGGTGGCCACCGAAAACGCGATCGCGTACTCGCCGCTTCCGTTGCTGGCGGGCGATCCCGTGCGCGCGACGCCGAGCATGGCTCGTTTGGCCAGGCGCTTGAGCTGTCTCGAATCCAGCGGGGCGTCGGTGGCCACCACGGCCATGACCGACCCGTCGGCGTTCCGCCCGGAGAACATGTGCCGGTTCAGCTCCTTCCCCACCGGCAAGCCATCGATGCTCAAGACGCCGCCGAAATTGGTCTGCACCAGCACGCCCACCGTGTAGTTCACCGCGCCCACGGCGG
>Ga0224534_1001010_pt1 | contig 15831 bp, 11 predicted proteins | sample 714E12024metaG_FD_172012 | JGI IMG/M metagenome (GOLD analysis project Ga0224534, IMG submission 172012) | Peat soil microbial communities from Stordalen Mire, Sweden - 717 E1 20-24 | ecosystem: Environmental > Terrestrial > Soil > Wetlands > Peat | place: Sweden: Norrbotten County, Stordalen... | reverse complement strand
GGTCGGGACCGATGCGGGCGCCGGTGCGAATCTGCACACCCATCCTGGCGATCCGGCCGACCTCCGCCTGCAGGACATCCTTCGGCAACCGGTATTCGGGAATCCCGACCGCCAGCATGCCGCCGGCCACCGGCAGGGCCTCGAAGATCGTCACGTCATAACCGACCCTGGCCAGGAAGAAGGCTGCGCTGAGGCCGGCCGGCCCGGAGCCGACAATGGCTACCTGCTGGCCCTTCTTCGGCAACATGGCCGGCAGGGGCAGATCGCCGCCGCAGGAGGCGAATACCTGATCCGCCGCCGCCCGTTTCAATAGCCGGATCTGCAGGGCCTCATCGACAGTATTGCGCCGGCATTGGCTCTCGCAGGGATGGTCGCAGACCCGGCCGCAGATCGCCGGGAGCGGATTGGCCGCGCTGACGGTCTGATAGGCCTCCACGTAATCGCCCCGCCGCACCTGGTCCAGGTAGAGCGGAACGTCGACGCCGGCGGGACAGGCTTCCTGGCAGGGAGCAAAGTCCGGCTGGTAATGGAACTCCAGCCTGCCCACCCGCTCCTGTTCGGGGAAATTGGGCAGGGCCACCCCCACCGCGCTGGAAACGGTGTGGTAGCCCAACTGGTCGAGCAGGATCGCCGTATCTTTACACAGCTTCGAGAAGTATTCGACGCCTTTCAGGATGGCGATGGAGTGCAGACCGACCGCCCCGGCGCCCACCATCAGATACTCGACCGCATCCTCGGCGCAGGTGACACCGCCGATCCCTATCAGGTTCTCGCACCCGCTCCGGGCGATCTCAGAGTTGATGCGGAGGGAGATCGGACGCATCGCCCCACCGGACAGCCAGCCGTAACCGTCTTTGCTGAACATGGCCGGACGGGCATTCCTGATGTCGATCTTCAGCGTAGGGCCGAGGGAATCGATGGCGGAAATGGCATCCGCCCCACTTTGGAGGCATTTCCTGGCCGTGCCGACCGGGTCCGGCCAGTTCCCGCTCAGCTTGCAGATCACCGGGATGGAGACTCGCTCCTTGGCCGCCCTGAGCATCGGGATCAGGGTGTCCTCCGTATAGGAGACCAACTCGATGAGGTCGGCGCCGGCCTTTTCACAGTCTTTTACCAAAGCTTCCGCTTCGGGCAGAGTCTGGCCGACGCTGGCGATCACCACCGCCCCTGCTGCCTTGGCCAGCGGGATCTCCCGTTCAAACCACACCTCGGCCTCGGAATCGGCCCATTTTTCACAGTTGATCAGGGAATCGCCGTTAATTTTGGCGATATGATTCACTGTATTGATGGCTGCGCTGAGCCTGATCGTCTTGGTCACCACAGCGCCTGCACCGGCCTGATGCGCCCTAATCAGGCCTTCCGCCGCGTAGGAGAGCGGCCCGGAAGAGAGGATAAACGGGCTCTGTAATCTGATTCCGCAAAATTCGGTGGAGAGATCAGCGCCCTTGAGCTTGGTCACGTCGAACACCTTTTGCACCTCCGCCTATTGCAGACTTCAATCATCAACGCTACCAGATTTTATTTTTTCTTTCCTGATCGTCTTGTCTGACAGCGCCAGCCGGGGCAGCCACAGACAGTCTCTGTCGCAAGCTGCTCGCAGCTTAGGCTGGCGGGTTGAAATCAATACAGATGTGTTTGATCTCGGTATACTTCAACATGCCGTCTATGCCACCAGCCCTGTCGATGCCGCTTTGTTTATAACCACCCGTTTCCGTTTCCGGGAATAGCCGGTTGTAGGTGTTCACCCACACCGAGCCCGCACGCAAACGCCGGGCGGTCCGCATCGCCCGGTCCACGTTCCGGCTCCAGACGGCCGAAGCCAGACCAAAGACAGTGCTGTTGGCCAGCGCTACCGCCTCGTCCTCATCCTTGAAGGCTTGAACAACCAGAACCGGCCCGAAAATCTCTTCTTGAACGACCGGCGAATCGTTCGGAGGATCCTTGAAGATCGTCGGCGCCAGGAAGTAGCCTTTTCCGAGATCTTCTTCCTGCAAACGCACTCCCCCCGTAACCGTCTGGGCGCACTGCTTCCCGATCTCCATATAGTCCATGATCAGATCCAGTTGCTTTCCAGAGACAACCGGCCCCATCTCCGTCTTTTCATCCAGACCGTTACCCACCCTGAGGTTTTCAGCTCTCCATTTCAGTTCCTCCGTTACCTGCCCGGCGATGCCTTCCTGAACCAGCAGTCTGGAGCCAACCGTGCAGAGCTGGCCGGCGTTAGTAAAGATCGCCTTGATGGCAAATGGGAGCGCCTTTCCCAGGTCGGCATCATCGAACAGAACGTTCGGTGATTTCCCACCCAGTTCGAGGGACAGCTTCTTCATAGTTTTGGCCGCCTCGACCATGATCGTCTTGCCAGTGTCCAGGCCGCCGGTAAAACTGATCATATCCACCGCCCGGTCATGAACGAGCGACATACCAGCCACAGAACCGGACCCCGTAACCGCGTTGAGAACACCGGGAGGGAACCCCTCAATGCCATCGATCAATTTGATGGTGGCCATGGTAACGCCGGACGTCTGTGAAGCAGGTTTGACCACCGCAGTGTTCCCCGCTGCCAGGGCGGGAGAAAGGTCGCGCATGAGCAGGGTGATGGGATAATTCCAGGGCACGATCACCCCCACCACGCCAACCGGTTCCCGGGCCAGGATCGAATACGAATTCTGGTCAACAGCCGTCGAAGAACCGTAAAGGGTGCGCGTGGCCGCCGCATAGTATTCCAGGTATCCGATCGCTCCCCCAATTTCAAACCGGGCCTCGCTCAGTGGTTTTCCCGTTTCCAGAGTCAGCATCCTGGCGAGTTCCGGCAGGTCATGTTTCATGCGAGCCGCCCAGGCAAACAGCGCCGCCGACCTTCGGCGCGGATTGAACGCCCAGTCTGCCCGCAGAAAAGCTTCTTCGGCAGCAGCAACGGCCGCTTGGGCGTCGTGCTCATCCGACTTCGGAACACTGGATACGACAACGCCATCAGCCGGATTTACCTGTTCCATCCAGGCGCCCGTACCCGAACCACACCACCGGCCACCAATAAGGTTTTCAAAACGTCCGATTGCCAGTTCCATCGTTGTAATGCCTCCTAATGTTGTTATGAAAACTCTCTTTTAGTTGCCTTGAAATCGGATATCCACCTTCGGCAGTGATCAGATCCACCGGGACAGGTCAACCTTGGGGTAGGTGACCCTTTTATAATCCTGCTTCAAGGTCAGATCCAGGGTGGCGTCGATTGCAATTTTAGTATTGGTACCCTCGGCGTTGGTTGTGGGATCATTTTCCATGCCCTGGGCATAGGGCACGATAAATACGTCTTTATTGGCATCCACCCTCGTGGCCACAGCCCACAGAATGTCACTGGCCTGGTAGATATCGACATCGGTATCGACCACGACTACCAGCTTGATGTTCACGTGAGTGGCCAGAGCTGCAAAGGCGATGTTTTTCGGCTCACCCTGATTCTTCTTGTCGATGGCGATTACCGCCATGAACCCTGCCGAATACGGTGTCAGATGTACCGCCCGCACATTGGGAGAAACGTGTTTGGTCAGATTCTTCAACGTTATTTCCCTTGGCAAGACGTTTCCGATGTAGATATGCTCAAAAGAGGCCGGCACTATCGTCCGGTAAATTGGATTATTACGGTAGCAGATGGCGCTCACCTGAAACACGGGGTGCTGATAGACCTCTCCGAAATGGCCGGTGAACTCGGCCAGGGGACCCTCATCCTTGCGTATGAACGGGGGGATCTGGCCCTCGAGCACGATTTCGGCCCCAGCCGGAACATACAGATCGTTGGTAATGCATTTGGCGATGGCCAGGGAGCGCCCGTTGATAGCCCCTGCCAGTTCGGCCTCGTCCTCTTCGATCCGAAAACCCGCAGCAATTTCCACGGCAGGATCGACTCCTATGACCACGGCAGCCGGCAGAGGCCTGCCGGCCTGCTCTGCCTCGCTGTAAAACCAGGCGATATGCCTCCAGGAGTTCATCATAACCCCAAATTCCCGGGGGCTGTGAACATGCAAACGGTTATAGGAATAATTGTGCCGGCCCGCTTCCGTACCCCTGGCAATCATGACGCCCCCGGTCACGTACGGCCCGCCGTCTCCGGTATTGTGCCACGGGATCGGTAGTTGTTCCCTGAGGTTTAATGCATCTCCGGTGATCACATTTTCTTTAAATGGAGCGTCATCAACCACTTGGGGCTTCAAAAGATTGGCCAGGGCGCCCTCGAGTTTACGGCTGATCCCCGGCGGTTCCACTTCCAGGGCGGTGGCGATGCGGTCGATGCTCCCCAGCAGGCCACCCACAACGGGCATGCCCGAAGGGTGCTTGACGTTCTCGAACATCCCGGCCGGTTTATTCTGTTCCAACATGGTGTTTACCACCGCAGCCAGTTCGTAATCCAGTTGCACCTCTTTCTGAATCTTGACCAACTGGCCCCTCGCTTCCAGCCTAGCCAAAAACTCTCTGAATTCCATCGACCCCTGAGCCTCTCATCTAGCTATGACTTCTGGCTTTTTCCAACAACAACGCCAGCTCGACCACGCGGCGGGCCACCCCGAAAGCCGTTTCCATTCCGATCCCATCCGCGGTTGCTCAGTTGCACCGTACCTCGGACTTCCGTTCAGAAAAAGGATTCTCATTTCCCGCCCCTCCCTTCCGTGCCTCAGAATGTGCAATACTGGGGCTCTTCTCCATGCAGCGCCGCCAGGAACACCGCCCGGCATTCCGCTACCGAAGGACGACGGGGGTTGTCTTTGATCAGAAACATCTTGGTGGTCTCCTCCGCTACCAGATCGGCGTCTGACTCCTTGATGCCGAACGTGGACAGATCGAGCGACAAGCCCGTCTCCCGCACCAGGCGATACACTGCCGCCACCGCATCCCGTCCCGCTTCCAGGGCTGTCAGCCCCTTGGTTTCACACCCCAGAGCAGACGCCAGCATCGCCATTCTCTCGGGACTGGCCGTCAGGTTATAGGACACTCCGTAGGGAAGCAGGATGGCGCAGGCAAGCCCGTGCGGCAGATGGTAATAACTGCAGATAGGCCCGGCCATGGAATGGACTATGCCCAGCCCTGCTTGGTCCATCGCAACACCCGCCAGGGTACTGGCAAGCGCCATCTCTTCCCGGGCATCCAGGTCATCGCCGGCAACACAAGCTCTCAGAAGAGAGCGTCCAATCAGCTTGGCGGCAGTGAGTGCCCAACTGTCAGTAAAAAGGTTGGCGCCCAGACTTACATATGCTTCTACGGCGTGGCTCAAGGCATCCATCCCAGTGGCAGCAGTCAAGCCCCGGGGCAATCCAGCCGTCATCTCCGGATCGACCATGGCCACCCTGGGGAACAGGCGGTCGGAGCCCACACCCTTCTTGGTATTGCGATCGACGATCACGGCTACCCGGGTAACCTCACTCCCGGTGCCTGCGGTAGTTGGTATCGCCATAAAAGGCAACGGCTCATGCTCAAATTTACGGCCATTCCACTGGTATTCCTCCAGCTTACCGGGGTTGGTGGCCAGGGCCGACACCACCTTGCTCAGGTCCAAAGCGCTGCCGCCACCCACCGCCACCACCATGGCGGCGCCGGTCTCTTTCAGGGCGTTCAGCGTTTGCTCCACCGACACGGCAGAAGGGTTTGGCTCCACCTGATTGAAAACCGTGACCGCGGCGCCGGCTTCTTCAAGAATCACCTGCACCCTACCGGTCAATCCCGCCTTTTCCACCCCGGGGTCAGTAACCAGAAACACTTTCTGCTTCGGGTTAACCAATGTCCCCAGGCATTCCACCGACCCCCTGCCAAACCGGACTTCGGTAGGGAGGTAAAACTTCTTGCTGTCTGCCACAATGCTTCACCTCTTGTGCCTTGTTTTCATTCCACGCCCAGGTACTTCTTGATCCCCCGCAGTTGCCCCATGTAGCCGGAACATCTGCACAGATTTCCGTTCAGGTAGTGTACTATCTGCTCTGCCGTGGGCTGTCGCAAATCTTTTTTCATGGCCAGCACTGTCATCACCAGGCCTGGAATACAGAAACCACACTGTTCCGCGCCTTCGCCAACCAAAAACCCGGCAACTGCTCGCGCCTCGTCCTGAACACCCTCAATGGTCGTGATCCGCTTGCCATTCGCCATTACCGACAGCACTGAACAGGACAACACGGGCTTGTCATCCATCCAGACCGTGCACAGACCACATGAGGTGGTGCTGCACCCCTGCCTGACGCTCAGATACCCATTATTTCTCAATGTTTCCGCTAAAAATTCATCGCAGGTGACTTCTAATTCTTGTTGTCTATCGTTAATCCAGAGGGTGATTCTCATGAAATCACCTCCTGAATGGCTCTTTGAACCAGCACCTCGCAGACCGCCTGGCGATATTCCCGGCTGCTCCTCATGTTGGTACCAAATTCAAGTTCATCTGCTGTCGTTTTGGCAGCCCGCTCAATATCTTCCTTTTGCAACCGGCTGCCCGACAGGCACTTTGAGGCCTCTGCAGCAATCATTGCCCTGAAGGGCCTGGCGCCCACCACAATTTTCCACTCGTCACGACTCCTGGCCACGGCCACATTCAAGATGGCATAATCACCTGAGGAGTTTCTCAAATATTTAAAAGATGCCCTAAGATCAGCTTTGGGTATGATGACTTTTTCAAGAATATCCTTGCTGGCTCCTTGTTCCAGAAATAACGCCATTGGGATCCTCCCGGCGTGGTACAGAACAACCTCAGGGTTTAAAGCAAGCAAGGCCGTATTCAGATCGGAAAAACCGTACCTTGAATACACGGTGGCCCCTACCGTCGCCAGGTTTCTGAACTGGACACCCACGATGACCATGACAGACTGCGGCAAGACGCCGGAGAACAGGGACTGCAGTATGCCGCTGACCTCGATGTCTCTGTAGGTGGCTAACGCCCCGATCTCCACGGCATCTGCTGTCTCCTCGATATAACGCAAACCCAGCCGGGACAGATCGATAGCCGTATCTATATTTTTGGACGTCAATCTCAGATAGGTGCAGCCTCCCAGAACAGTGTTACTATTGTGCTCATTCAGCACCAGATATGCCTCTGCCAGATTATCAGGCGCCACATAGTTGTTGATCCTCATCAGCCTGCCTCCCCTCTAGGGGCGTTCATAATGTTTTCGTGCCTGGAAAACATCGCTTCAGGAATGTTCCGGCCGCCTGGCGCCTGACTGTAATCACCAGGGTTACTCCTGCAGCACATGGGCCTGCTGCGATGCCGGACCGGGCATCTCGCTCCAGGCTATCCCCACTTTTGCTGCAACCCCTTAAAAACCTTTTCCGGGGTGATCGGAAGCCGCCTGATTCTCACTCCTGTTGCATTAAACAAGGCATCGGCGATCGCAGGCGCAGTTGTGTGAACGACCACCTCGCCGATAGATTTGGCGCCAAAAGGTCCTGTGGGCTCAAGGCTCGGCAAAAACTCGACCAGGATCTGGCCAACATCCTTCCGGCAGGGAATCTTGTATTTCATAAAACTGTCTGTCAACATCTCTCCCCGGTCATCGAAACGCATATCTTCAAACAACGTCTGGCCGATCCCCTGCGCAATCCCGCCCTCAGCCTGAATCCTGGCGAGGTTGGGATTGATCACCGTGCCGCAGTCAATGACATCAACAAAATTTAACAGATCCAGTTTTCCCGTTTCCAGATCCACCTCTACCTCCGCGAACCCGGCCACATAGGGCGGAGGGCTGCCATCCCCCCCAAACGTCGCCGTTGCCGCAGGCTGCTGTTTTCCTGTTGCCGATACCAGTTGCTTCGCCAATTCAGGCAGGGGGATCTCCCAGGCCCCGTCTACGGTTCTCAGGAACTGGCCGTCCAATTCCAGGTCATCCACTGACTTGCCGTGGATGGCGGCGCAGCCCCTGACGATCTCTTCCCTGAGCAGCCGGGCGGCCTTTACGACAGCATTCCCGGTCACATAGGTGGTGCTGGATGCATAAGCCCCGGAATCATAGGGGGTGAGGTCTGTGTCTGCGGAATAGACAATGATGTTTTCCAGGGATGTGGCCAGCACTTCCGCCGCCATCTGCGCCAGTATGGTATCAGCACCCGTGCCCAGATCCGAGGCCCCTACCAGCAACTTATAACCTCCGTCATAATTCAATTGGATCGTGGCCGCAGCAGTATCCACCCTGGCGATGCCCGTCCCGTGCATGGCGATCGCCATCCCGACTCCCCTAACCCTGTTTCCTTCAACTTCTCGCCGTGGGTATTTCTGATCCCAGCAGATTAGCGCCTTTCCTCTTTCAATGCACTGATCCAGCGTACTGCTATTGACAACTGCAGGTTTTCCTTCCTGTGATCCGCCCAGGAAAGGGTGGGCTTGTCCCAGCTTGATTGTATTTTTTAGGCGAAGTTGCGTCGGATCCATCTTCAACTCTGCTGCCAGCTCATTCATGGCAGATTCCAGGGCAAAGACCGATTGCGGAGCGCCAAATCCCCTGAAAGCGCCACCGGGCATTTTGTTGGTATATACTGCCGTCCCACGGTACCGCACCGACTTGGGGCCGCCGTATATCGGCAGGACATTATGGGAAGCGACCACCAACACGTCAGCGGAGTCCTCTCCGTAGGCGCCCGTATCCGTCAATACTTGCAGGTCAATCGCCCGTACATCGCCTGACCGGTCTGCTCCCAGCACCACCCGTCCCCTCATGGCATGACGGCTGGTAGTGCTGTTGAAACATTCTTGGCGGCTGTAGATAATTTTAGCGGGCTTACCGGTCTTCAAAGTAACCAAGGCGGGAAATACTTCCACCAGGGCCTTATTCTTCCCCCCAAACCCCCCTCCGATGCGAGGCTTGATAACCCGCAACCGGTTAGCAGGCAGACCCAGGGATTGCGCTACCAACCTTTGGACATGAAACGGGGATTGCGTAGAAGTGACGATGACCAGCCGGCCCCTGTCCAGGAAGGTAAAAGCGCGGTGGGTCTCCAGCATCGAGTGTGCCTGTGCCTGGGTATAATAGGTATGCTCCACCACTACTTCACACTCGTTCAGGACTCGCTCGATATCGCCAATTTCTTCTAGTCTGGAACTGGCAACATTTCTCCTTGCATCCAACCCGATATTAAAATTGGTAACAATATCAGACTCGGGATGGATGATCTGAAGGTTGCCCTCGGCCTGTTCAAAATCAAGAACCGGCTCCAGCGCTTCATACTCGACCTTGATGAGTTGCAAGGCCATAGCTGCCGTGCGCTCATCCTCTGCTGCCACAATGGCAACCGGATCGCCCACGCATCTTACCAGGTTCTCCAGAATTAACCGATCATATGGCGATGACTCCGGGTAGGACTCTAGAGCAATGGTGTGCCGAATGCCAGGTACGTCCGCATGCGTGAGCACGCAGGCGACACCTGCGACCTTGCTGGCGTCTTCGATATCGATGGTCACGATCTTTGCGAAAGCGTGCGGGCTCCTGAGTATCTTGACGCACAATGCTTCTTTGGGGCAAAGGTCATCAACGTAAGCCGGTTTCCCTGTTGCCAGATCCATGCCGTCAATCTTCGCCATCGATTTGGAGACGATGTTCATATCGTGACCACCTCCTGTTTTCTTGCTAAACACCGCACAGGCTGATCGGCTCATCCCTTTTGAAAGCGTATTTATTCCGTTGGCGCATCACCTATTTCGACCCTCTGTTTTACAGTTTGCCAGGCGTCTTCCTGTTGTAAGGTGATCCCTTCTCTGGCAAGCGCCTCGCGCCCCGCCTTCAAGACCAGGGCCGCTTCGGCCACCCGCATCCCCAAACCTCTGACTCTGGTCATCCCGACCTCATCGTCGCGGGCGCCCTGCTCCTTTTGGTCCTTGGTCCAGACGCAGGCCCCGCTATAATTGCCGCCAGGGCCACCGGTGACCAGGATCTCGTAGGTTCTGAAAAAGTTATTGATCACCAGGTTGGTCATCTCCTGGCCGCCATGCCTGGTGCCGCCGGTGGCGATCGCCCCGCCGACCCGGTTGATAAATACCCCTGGATACACCACAAAAGTCGGGCGGACCCTGCTGAAGAAATCCTGTAACAGCGGGGTGGGACTCATCTGGTAGACCGGAGTTCCGATGATATAACCGTCCGCTTGCAAGAACTTTTCCAAGACTTCCTGGAGATCGTCCTCAATATGGCAGAGCGCCTTCTCCCGGATGCACCTGTTGCAATGATTACAGTGAGCGATGGTCTTGCCTCGTAAAGAAACAAACTCGGTGGTGACACCAGGGACCTCTTCGGCCATTCTCAAGGCTTCCTGGACACAGAATTCCGTCGCCCCCTTGCGATGACTGCCGCTGATTCCTAAAATCTTGACCTGAGTCATGTTGCGCACCTCTTCTCTTGATATCAATGGATCATACCCCTCGAATTATCTACCTCGGATATCTGACACACTTTCGGCATTTGAGCCCTGCTACCACTCGGCGGCTGCGCCCCAGAACTGACTGGCTTTTTCTTTCAGGCCCAGCCGGATCTCCTCTTCATTGCCGAAGAGCACTTCACGCTTCAACAGGATCGGTTGGCCGCCCACGTAAACATCCCGTACGTAATCAGACCTGCCGAACACGACCAGTTGGTCAAAGAAGTTCTGTGCCGTCATGGGCGTCGGAAACCGGTTTTCCAACACGGCGAAGTCTGCGCGGCAGCCGCTTTGCAACCTGCCAAGGTCGTCCCTGCCGAGCGCCGCTGCCCCCAGGCTGGTGGCCATCTCGAACACTAGGCGGGCGGGCATCACGCTGGAATTCTTGGCGACAGACTTGTGCATGAGGAAGGCCCCGCGCATGACCTCAAAGAAGTCGTTCACGTAGCCGTCGGTGCCCAGGCCGACCGTGATGCCGGCATCCAGCAGCTTGGGCACGGGCGCAAACCCGCCGCCCACCTCGCAGTTGCTCAGGGGCATATGCACCAGCCGGCACCTCTGGCGCCGCAGGATCTCGATCTCCTCCGGCAACAGGGCAACTCCCTGTGAAGCGACAACATGGGGCCCCAGGACGCCCAACCGGTCATACAGTTCGGTTGGGCGCATTCCGTATTTTCTCTCGCACAGCCCAGGTTCGTAGTCGCTCTCCGAGAGATGCATGTGCAGATCGATGCCGTTCTCGCGGGCCAGGGCCGCCGCCCTCTGGATGTAGTCCGGGCTGCAGGTGAAGGTGGTGTGGATGCTGAGCAGCCCCCAGGTTTGAGGATCATCCCGGTGCGCCCGGGCAAACTCCACATTCTCGGCGAGCAGCGCTCCAGCCCTGTCAGCACCTAGGCGTTCCGAGGCCTCGGTGGAGAAGGCGCCCCTGAGGCCCAGTGCCTTGACTATGGCAGCCTCCCGCTCCAAAATACCCCTGCCGGCATTAGGAGCTTCCAGGACGTCACAGATAGTTGTGACGCCGCTTTTGATATGCTCCAGACAGGAGACGGCGGCGGCGGCCTCGATCACCTCCGGCCCGAGCTTGTTTTCGACATCAGGCCACCAGTAATCGGATAAAAACTGGTTAAAATCCTGCAGGGGTTGCTGCGGCAGCAGCCCATGGGCGATCATGCCGTATAGATGGACATGGCCGTCGATAAAGCCGGGGATGAGGATCCTCTCCCTGTGGTCGACGATCTCGTCGATCCCGGTCAGCCCGGCCAGTGACTCATTGCTCATTACTGCCGCAATCCTGTCGTCCTCAAGTAACAGGCCGGCCTTGGGCAATACGTTGCCGGCATCCACGACGGTAAATCCCCCGAGCACCGCTCGTCTCATCGTTTCCCACCTCCTCAGCACCGGGATCGGGCGGCAGGCCTCTGATCCGCTAGCGCATCATGGTCAGGGCCATCAGGGCCTTGTGAATGTGGAGGCGGTTTTCCGCCTCGTCATAGATCACTGAGTGCGAACCGTCCATGACTTCTTCCGTGACCTCCACGCCGCGATCCGCAGGCATGCAGTGCATGTAGATGGACTCGTCCCTGGTCAGAGCCATCTTCTTGCTGTCGACGACCCAGCCTGGATATTTCCCGATCATGGCAAGGCCTTCTTTTTCGTCCTCGGTAAGCATGATCGGGCCCCAGCTCTTGGGATAGACGACATCGGCGCCCTCGAACGCTGCATCCATGTCGTCCATGATTTCAAATTTCACGCCATTGCTCTTGGCGTATTGTTCGGCCCGGGCGACAATCTCCGGCTGTAGTTGGAATTCTTTCGGATGCGCCAGCACAACGTCCATGCCAAAGCGGGGCATCAAAGTGATCAGGGACTGCGGCATCGACAGCGGACGGATATAACCAGGCCCATACGTCCAGGAGGCAACGAACTTCAGGCCCCTGGTGTTCTTGCCGAATTTCTCACGAATAGTATAGAGGTCGGCCATGGCCTGAGTGGGATGGTAGATGTCACACTGCATGTTATAGACCGGGATCCCGGCATACTGTGCCAGCTTCACCATGTAGGCATTACCGCCCACCAGCGTGTTGCGCACGCCAATGCCATGGCCAAAACGGGCCAACACTTCGATAGTGTCTTTCGGGCCCTCCCCATGGTCGATCTGGGTTGCTTTGGGCGTCAGGTAGTGGGCGTGGCCACCGAGCTGGGTGATCCCTGCCTCGAAAGCATTGCGCGTGCGGGTTGATTCTTCGAAGAACAGCATGAAAAGCGTCTTGTTCTTGAGAATCGGCTCTACATCGATGTGCAGAGCGGTATGCAGCTTGAGGTAGTCGGCAACCTCCATCACCGTCTCCAACTCTTCCCGGGTCCAATCATCGGTGGTTATAAAATGCTTGCCCATCAAAGTCGTCTTCACGTTCATCATCCTTTCCAGTAATTTGGCGATCAGGCTGATCCGGGTGTTCAAGCTGATTGGGCAACCAGACGCCTGACACCGGCATCAGCATGCTATCTTACTTGCCCAACACCTCCTGCGCCAGTAAGGCGCACACCTCGATCGCCTTCAGATACTCCTGCAAGTTGATCTGATCGTGAACCGAGTGCGGGTAACGTTCATCCCCCGGGCCGATGCCGATGGTCGGAATCCCGAACGCGCCCCGGGTCTGTGCGCCATCGGTGCTAAACTGCCAGGTGCGAATCAGCGCTCCGCCGGTGGCCGCTTTCAGGGCTCTCGCCCCGGCCTGCACCAGATCCTCCTGTTCATCCAGGAACCAGGGAGCAAAAAATTCTTCCCCGCTCTGGATCGCCCCGGTGTAGGTCTGCTCTTTGATACTCATCAGCTCCACCGTGGCCTGATAGGGGCGGCAGATCTCTTCCAACTGCCGGATCACAACCTCGGCCGTCTCGCCCATGGTCAGCCGGCGATCGACAAAGATCTTGCAGCCTTCCGCGATGGAGTTGATCGAATTGGATTTAGTTGTCAATTGGGTGGCGGCAATGGTCCCCTTGCCAAGCACCTCGTGGATGGGCAGGCGCTCGTTCAATTGCTGGATCTCCAGCACGATGCGGGCAGCTTTGTACAGGGGGTTATCCGCCAGTTCCGGTGCGCTGGCATGCCCCCCCCGGCCTGGGATGCCGATCTCCAACTGACAGCGCCCCTTGTGCCCGCGGCACAAACTCAGGGAGCTGGCCTCGCAGATTACCGCATAATCAAACTCGACGCCCGAACCTTTGATGAACTCGGCGATCGCCATGCCTTCGCCGATCTCCTCCCCAACCGCTCCCACCACATACAGGGAGCCCTGCCCAGGCTGGAGATACTGCTTGGCCTGCACCCCGGCGATGACCATTGCCGCCAACGGCCCCTTGTCGTCACAGGCCCCCCGTCCGTAGAGCACTCCGTTTTCAATTTTAGCCTCGAACGGATCGAAGCCCCAGTCGGCCGGGTCCCCCGCCGGCACAATGTCCATGTGGGCATCCCACAACATTGCCGGGCGACCCGAACCGATCCTGCCGATCACGTTGCCCAGGCGATCATTAAACACCTCATCATAGCCGAGGCGAAGCATTTCCTGCTTGATTCGCCCGGCCACCAGGCCCTCCTGCCCGGATTCGCTGGGGATACGCACGAGATCTGCCAAAAAAGAGATAAACGCAGCCTGGTTCTGTTCGATCCAATCCGTTACACCCCTGTTCAACTCCTGGTTCATCGATGCTGCCTCCTCCGCCGCATCCAGGCTCACCGCCCGGCCTTAAAGAATGCGGCGCATATGTATCCTCAGTGACAAACTTGCTAGCCTGCCAGATTTTCCTTGGATCCAGCCATCAATAGCCCGATCCGGCGAATGTCTATCTCATCCCTCCCGAGCACGCCCACAATTTCACCATTAAACATAATGGCGATCCGGTCGCTTAACGCTATGATCTCCTCAAGCTCGGTAGATACCAGCAGGATGCCCCTACCGGCATTGCGTTGTTCAAAGAGCTTGGTATGGATATACTCGGTAGCCCCGACATCAAGCCCGCGCGTGGGATGAGCAGCGATCAGGAACTTGGGGCTCCGGGACACTTCACGGGCAAGAACGATCTTCTGTTGATTGCCCCCAGAAAGGTTTCCCACCAACTGCTCCGACGAACCCGCACGGACGTCATATTCTGTAATCAACTGGTCAGTTACGTCTCTGGACTTTTTCCAATTGATAATCCCAGTCTTGCTGCAATAGGGTTCCTGAAAATAGGTCTGTAGAATCATATTTTCAGTTAATGACATCTCTTTCACCAGGCCAAATCTCTGACGATCCGCCGGGATATGTCCTATTCCCAAGCAAAGGCGTTCTCTGGGCGTCTTACCGGTAACATCGCAACCGAGGATTTCGATGCGGCCCCCGGTAATTTTTCGTAGACCAGTGATCACTTCAATCAGCTCAGTCTGGCCGTTGCCGTCAACACCGGCAATCCCGACGATTTCACCGGCACATACGGTAAGATTGATATTTTTCAGGCCGGTCAACTGCTTGTCATTGAGGCAAGCAACATTGCCGACCCTCAAGACGGGATCGCCGGTGCAGGTAAAGGTTCTGGACAGGCTATCCTTCAATTCTCTGCCGACCATCAGTTGCGCCAGCTTTTCCCTGGTTGTATCCTTGGTGGCAACCGTGGCGACATTCTTGCCTTGGCGCAACACAGTCACCCTGTCGCAAATAGACATGACTTCATGAAGTTTGTGGCTGATAAAAATAACTGTCATGCCATCTTTAGTGAGCCGCCGTAAAACCCTGAACAGATCATCGACCTCCTGGGGTGAGAGCACCGCCGTTGGTTCGTCCAAAATGAGAATTTTGGCTTTGCGAAAGAGAGTCTTGATTATCTCCACCTTTTGTTGCTGGCCGATGGCCAACTGCCACACTTTGGCCAGGGGATCGACATCCAGTCCGTATTCCGCTGACAGACGCCGGATCTCCTCATTGGCTTCGCTGATATTCAGCAGTATGCCGCGATCCATGCCCAGGACGATATTTTCGGCAACGCTAAAGGCCGGTATTAGCATGAAGTGCTGATGAACCATGCCCACGCCCATACCAATGGCATCACCGGGGCTAGCCACCCGGATCAGGCTCTCCCTGATGGAGATTTGCCCCTCATCAGGCTGGTACAGGCCGTAGAGAATATTCATCAAGGTGGTTTTCCCCGCCCCGTTTTCCCCCAGCAGAGCGTGGACCTCGCCCTCAGCAACCGTTAACTCCACATGATCGTTGGCGCAAAATTTGCCAAAAAACTTGACTATTCCTTGCATTTTGACCGCAGTGGGCATTCTGGCACACCCCTCGCCCTATAGAGTGATTGCATTATTTCATAACTAATCTGCCACTCATCCGGAGTGTGGGGGCATCGTCCAGTGGCGATGCCCCGGATCACCCCAGATCGAGCGGATTCAGCAACATTGGTCACTACCAGCCTGGCGGCTGAAGA
>Ga0224534_1001005_pt1 | contig 15851 bp, 14 predicted proteins | sample 714E12024metaG_FD_172012 | JGI IMG/M metagenome (GOLD analysis project Ga0224534, IMG submission 172012) | Peat soil microbial communities from Stordalen Mire, Sweden - 717 E1 20-24 | ecosystem: Environmental > Terrestrial > Soil > Wetlands > Peat | place: Sweden: Norrbotten County, Stordalen... | reverse complement strand
AGATCGGACAGTTGGGCGTGGCTGGCTGACATCGTTGCATCGAAATCGTCATACGAGAGGTGCCAGAGGCCGGCCGCGTAGGCCAGCAACTGACCGACGACGCTGCGCCGAATCTCGGGATTGGCCCGCAGCTTGCACTCGACGATTGTGATCACGCCGTCCGCGTCCACCGCGACTAGGTCCGCATATCCCTCACCGAGATGTACCTCTCGAGCCACAACACATCGCTCGGGATCGACTCCAGGAATTAGGCCCGGCGCTTCGGCCAAGAGAGCCTGCAGCGCTGCCTCCTTCGTGTAACTTTGCGTGACCGGCTCTCGCCAACTCTCCTCGCCTGGGCGTCGGATCAGTAGTGGCATGTCAAGTCTCTTTCGCTACCAGAAAAGCGAGTAATAAGGCTACCGCGATCGGGACAAAGCAGCATTGGCCCTCGAACAGAACTCGCTCTGAAACTTGGGAACCGCAACGTCAGCGCAGGACAGCTGGTGTGAACGCTGGTCGAAAAGGGAGCGCGCGCGGGGTGTGCAGGCGTACGCTTCGGGCGCGTTCGAGTACCCCGTACTCCGGGTAGGGGGGCGGCAGAACGGACGCAGAGGAAGAAGGGCCTCGGAAAGTTCCTGAAGCGTTTGATACCTGCCATCGTTGTGCTCGTAGCCTTCGCTGGCATCGGCACCGCTAAGTGGGGCGTCCGCGGTCGCCGTGCCAGGCGTTCTTCTCTCCAGCGTCTCGTGCTCGTCAACTCGCACATCTCGGTGCTCATCGGAGCCGCATGTCACGGCACAAGCGGTCGCTCGTCAACGTGGAGCGACCCGGATCTGGCGGACACATCCGGTCGGTGCTCATGCAGCATTGTCTGCGGTGACTCGCCGGCTCCTGCCCAACCCGCGAAGAGGGCTGCCAGGACCGGCTAGCGTTGGAACACGTCAGCTAGTGAGACATAAGAGCGCGTCAGATGGCGAAGCAGGCAGGTCGTTCGGCCCGAGCTGAGTACGAACGACGGAGCGCCCGAGATAGAGCCAACAGGCCCCGGTTCTCGCTTGCGATCTTGAGAGTTCTCTTTTTGGCTTGCGGCACCTATGTCGCTGTGCGCTTGTTCGTGGCCGTTCTCAACCACTCCTTGGAGGGTCTTGAGAAGAAGACGGCGTTGAAGGAAGCCGTGACGCCACCATTCAGCGGTGGCCTGGCTAATGAGTTCGGTCTGCTCTTCGCAGCGTTAGTCGTCGTCTTCGCTGCCATTCGTATCTGGGGGCCCCGGCAAAGCACGGTGGCTTGGCGTCAGGGAGCCGAAGGGGAGGAAAGGCTCGGGCACCATCTCGACCAACTCACGGGCGAAGGCTTCGTGATCCTTCACGACCGACGAGTACCTGGGTCCCCGGCAAATATCGACCATCTGGTGATCGGACCGACCGGCGTGTTCGTCGTCGATGCGAAGAACTTCAGTCACCAGCTCTCCTTGGCCAAGGGCACTCTGTGGACGGGCAAGTACCCTGTGAAGCTTTCAAGTACGCGGAATCAGGCACAGAGAGCCGGGACGGCTATTGCTTCGCTGCCTCTCGGCCGTACGGTTGAGGTCTTGCCTCTCGTGTGCGCGGTGGGTAGTGCACGTCTCCCACGCCGGACAGTGGACCTCGACGGCGTGCGTGTGGTGTCAGATTGGCAGACGCTGATGGCCGAGATTCGCAAACGCCCCACCGTGCTCACTGACGCGGAGATAGAGAGGTTGTCGATGCGAGCCGAGGACAAGTTGCCACCTCGTTAACAGCGGACCCTTCAGATACACGACGCAGTCTGGCTGCGGTGGTCTACGGCGCGGCCCACGTATCCCACGGCGGCGGCGTGTCCGGCTCCAGGCGGGCTGTGACCTCGGCGTAGAAACTGAGGGCTCGATCAATAGGGATGAGGATCCTGGCTTGCTCGTTGTCGAGGGGGTTCCGGTTCAGGTTCGTTTGGCTAGTGTCCGCGAGGGCCGCGATTGGTCACAGGTTACGGCAACCGTCGAGTCATGAGTCCTCTTCGAGCCTTCTCTGGGGTCTGTTGGCGTCACGTTCCGTCATCCATTCAGTCTCGCGTTGCACCGATGCAACTACGCGATCAGCGTTCGACAAGCCTCCCTGTCCACGCACCGCAAGAGCGTTCGTGACTTTGACATGCCGCTCGCACAAGCCCGTATTGGCTGGGCTATGACTTCGCCTCGGTGATAGTGCTGGCGAGCCACCCTCTCTCAGGATGCCAGCACCAACAGAGGTGTCCAAGTGCGATCCAGATCGCGGTAATCATGGGCGGAAGGACCGGCGGGCGCGAGGGGACGACCGACTCGCCCCAGTCGTGAGACGTCCACCACTCGGGTTCGGTCGAGTCAAGAACCAGAAAGGCGTGACGCTCGGCGTACGAGCCACAGGCCGCCAGCTGGAGGCGGAGACTCTCTCCGCGCGCACCATGCATGAATTCTTCGACACGAGCAAGGAACCGGTTCGCATCTCCGGTTGCAGGGGCACCGCTACTGACCGCTAGCTCGATCCCAGCGGGCCGACCGCTATGGGTAAGCGGCTCATGGGCCATGGCGATCCCGCCGTTTGTGAGCCGCTCGACTTGAAAGACCAATCGCCACGAGTCAATGTCCCTGTGACTCCCGCGAGTACACCTCACTTCGCGTTCCTCAAGCTGGCTGAGTAGCGGTTCGAGGCGTTGGCACAGCCTCCTTGGATCTGGCGCATGAAGGATTGCGGGGGTCGTCGGCGGTACGTCATCGACGACGATGAGTCCTTCGGCAGCGAGAGCACTCCGACACTCTTCAGTGACCGTAGGGCGAGGTTGGTATGACGACTGCGGGAGCAGGTCGTCCAACATGGGGACCATCAGGGCAACTGTCCACCATTTCGACAACACCGACGATTCGAAGTAAGACACGCGCCGCCAGGCCTCGATGAGCCGACGTGTTTCCTCGACGGTCACCTCCTTCACCTCGACGGCAATCATGGGCGGTCCGGAAGTCCGAAGATCAGGAACGTCGTTGTCGGGGACGGCCGGCTGCAACTCTCTGCCGGTCAACTTCTCAAAGCAGCCCTTGGCTAGGAGTTCGCTCTTCCTCATTCCTGTCCCTAATGAAGCGTGCGGGTTGGCCTGAGACACCCCACCGGGCGATCCTCTCTTCCCATCTTTTCCAATGCCTACGGCGCCGGCGTGGCAACCCTCAATGAACAAGTCCCAACGTCTTACTGACACGGCTCTTCGGGGACGCTAGTTCTGAAACACCTCGCTCTACCGGGTGACTGAGCCACACATTGCGATCTCGGTAGTGCTCACTCAGTTGGCTCCGAGGGTTGGGGGCGAGGGTCGAGTTCAGGATGCGGACCGCTTGTCGACTCAATACGTTCCAGAGCCGCCGTGATACGCCTGGACGTATCACGAGAACGGAGCGACTGAACGAACATCACGATGGCTAAGAGACCTCCTACGAATCCCACGAAGCCCACGGAATCACCAAACGCAACATGGTTGTGCTCGTACAGGTGCATCCCCAGTGCAGCGAGAGAAACAGTTGCGTGCTGAACGGCGATTCCAGCAGTAGATCCCGCTACGACGATTAGGTGGACCAGGTAGCTGAGAATGGCTAGAACGATGAGAACACGGACTATTAGGGTTACGAGTTCCGGGGAGGCGCTAACCGGGACGCCATCGGCAGACTTATATGCGGAAGCCTCGTCTGTTGACACTGCCGTGTTGCGCTCGCCTGAGAAGGTGCGGTGATCGATACCCACCTGCGCCGCCAACTCGACGATACGGAGACCAGCGAACTCGGCCAAATTGGCACTCACCTGCTCTGCCAGACCGGTGAGGGAAAGCTTCGTCAGCTCGGCGAACTCGGCACCCAGCTTGTCTGCCATGCCGGGCCCAGGGATGTTGGCGATCTGGGCGAGATTGGCCTGAACCTGTTCGGCTAGGCCGACGAACGGCATCTTCGTCAGCTCGGCGATTTCGGCACCCAGCTTGTCTGCCATGCCGGATACAGTGATCTTTGCCAACTCGGCGAACTCGGCACCCAGCTTGTCTGCCAAGCCGGGCACAGGGAGCTTGGCGAACTGGGCGAGATTGGCCTGGACCTGTTCGGCTAGGCCGACGAACGGCATCTTCGTCAGCTCGGCGAACTCGGCACCCAGCTTGTCTGTGAAGCCGGTCACAGGAATCTTCTGCAGCTCGGCGAACTCGGCAGCTAGCTTGTCTGCCATGCCGGACACAGGGAGGTTGGCGAACTGGGCGAGATTGGCCTGGACCTGTTCGGCTAGGCCGACGAACGGCATCTTCGTCAGCTCGGCGATTTCGCCACCCAGCTTGTCTGTGAAGCCAGCCATCGGCATCTCGACGAGCAGCTCCAAGTCTGCGAGCGCCTGCTCCACCGACTCTCGGTTGGGCATCCGGTAGTAGGCGCGCCTGCCCCCGTCTGCTGAGTCCGTCTTCTGGATCAGTCCGTAGCTGGAAAGGAGCCGAAGTCCCGGTCGCCACTCAGGATGGCCAGTTTCCTTGGCGAGTTCCTGCAAGACCCACCTGCCAGCGAACTCGCCGCAAGTTGGCTCAGTTTGGCGAGCTTGGGTACAGGCGGCCCGGAGAACAGGGAGCCAGTCACGATGCTCGTGGGCGAGTCGGAAGACAGCCTGCCTTGTGTCGTCGGCGTTCATGTCGATAAGGATACTCGAAATACTCGGATGTCGCGTATCACTCGGGTCTTGTTGCTTTACTCGTTACCGGTAAGTTGAGGAAAGTCCTCACAACTTCCTGAGCAGCACTCTGGGCAGTCCTGCGCAAGGAGTGACGACCCCTGCGATGTCGCGCGAGCGTCGGCCATCGGCGGCTGGGCCTCGGCTTGGGAAGGATCCCGAGCCGAACATCGGTGAACTACAGCGGTGTCTTACGGCAGGTCAGGGCGTTATCCACACGTCGGTGAATAACCACGAACGGCGGCGTCCGCAGCGCACCGCCTGGGCCACGGCACGGTGCAGGACAACGTGGGCACATCTGACCCTCGACTGGCCGAGCCCGGCGGCCTTCATGCGGGCATAGAGCTGATCGCAGTCACGCGAGGTGAGTTTCCAGAGCGGCATCTCGCCGAGGGCGGGCTTCAGGTGGCGTTCGGTCACGCTCACCCAGTCGGCTCGGGTGGTGGGTCCGAGCGTCGCCGAGGCCAGAAACTGGTCCAGCAGGTCCCCGAGCGTGACACGGCCACCTCCGTAAAGGCCGCCGCCCGCGTCCACGACCATACGCTGCAGGGCGTCCTTGGCCTCCGATCTCGTGCCGTGAACGGTGCGTGACAAGCGTCGTCGTTCCCCCGAAACCGGGTCCGGATCGACTGCCACCTGCAGTCTCCACCGTCGGCCGCCCCGGTTGGTCATGGTGCCTATGCGTGGTTTGCTCATTGTCAACGATGCACCACCGCCAATGGCACCCGAATGGCACCCGGATCCGAACGAGTTTCACCTGGTGGAGCCGCCCTCAGCCGCCGACACCGTTCGCGAATGGCACCAAATGGCACCCACAGTTGGCGTGCCTACTGTCACAGCCAGTGAAGAGCAGCCGCTCTACCTGGACTTTCTTCCCGGAGTATGTGGAGCGGGCGACGAGAATCGAACTCGCGTTCTCAGCTTGGGAAGGGCGGTCAGGCGTACGAGGACGGATCAGGGCGACCCATTAGGGCAGGTCATCGCGTTAGCCGCACGTTGAGGAACGTCCACGGACGGCGACGTCCGCGGGATATTCGCGGGATGCGAATTTCCCGCTAAATCAGACTTCTCAAGGGCTTTGCCGGCGAGGTGTCCTGGGCTTTTGTGCTGCACCTTCTGGACATAAGTGCACGTCACGGACGTTGACGGACTCCGGCGCCCTATGGCGGTGACGGGATGGAGGCGGCGCGAGCTCAATCTCTACAGCGGGCGATGATGACCTCGGCGTGGATCTACCCGACTCGTTCTTGTGGTTCACGCCGTTTGGGCGCGACAGGTGGCGGATCATCGAGTCGTCGAAGCCAGACAGAATTGCAGTGGCGGCCGATCGTGGGCTCTGGTCGTGCACGCACGAACAAGATCGACTGGGCCCGAGCAGCGGCTAGGGACGGTTCGGAGCACGTCGATGCGATGTTCAAACTGGACCGCATTCACAACCTTCTAATCCGTAGGTAGCTCAGTACTGTTGCAGCATGTGTCGGATCGTCCCGCATCGTCGCATTTTGGCCGGTCCAAACAGCCGTCCCGCGGTTCTTGCGCAACAGCGTGCAACTGCGTGCGACGCTCTGGGACGGGTTTGTTGGCTCGAATGTTGGCTTTTTTGCCGACGGGACGGGCCGGAAGAGGTATGGGGGTAGCAGTCGTTCGTCAACGCGGATTGGTCTTACTGTGGATCGCGCTGCGGGAGCATGAGAGCGAGCCTCCGAGGGGACTTTGAGAGGTCTTGCAACTGCAGAATCGGAGTCACTTTCGCTGACACGGCTCGCCTCATCAAGTGGATTTCTGCCGGGCCTGAGAGAGCGTGGCCGTGTAAGGCAGCCTCGTGGCCACCTCCACGGTGAGACCGAGGTAGTTCTTCTCGAACCGTTCCGCGATCCAGTCGTTGATTGCCGCCGATGCTCTCATAGCCCGTTTGTAGGGATAAGGCTCGACGGGCGATATCGGGTTGTATTCATCGTCAGGCTCGATGCGAACGTCAAAGCCCTCCAATGCCTTGATCTCGCACTCCAGTTCGTCGTACGCGTCTCGGGCTTGGATCAGTTCGTCGTAATCCCTTGCGGTCGACCACAGGTCTCCCAAAATCAAGGGAAACTCAAGCTCCGCGCTATAGCCCCCGACGCTTAGCTCTAAAGCGTCACCAGCACGTTCGAGGAAAACATCTGGGTCGAATTCGATCGTGTCATCGATGTACGATGCCAGGTCGGAGAGAGTCTCGAACCCATAGAAGTCGAGAAGTGTTTCGATATCCGAGACCAGCACGCGGTGCTTCACCTCTATCAGCAACCGGAGTTCCTGAAGGTGGGCAACGGCTAACGAAAACGTCACGAGGTCACTGACGTTTTCGGTACTCGTCGACTGGAAATGCTCTCGCAATTCGTGCCAGCGGATGTAATAGGTGACTGGCGACGGGCGTAGGGAGGACCGACCTGAGGACAAGGTGACCGAGGGCGTCCAGTTAAGACCGTCCTGGGCGGCGTCCAGAACACCGAGCTTCTTACGGCCCAAGAAGACTTCCGCCTTTAAGCCAGGCTGCGTCTTTCCATCCTCCGTGAGGAGCTTCAATGTCAGTTGGTCGTCGGCCACTGCTCAGCCTCCTGTTGCTAGTCGACCGAGCAAGTAACGGGCACGTTGGCAACGCGTAGCTCCGGCGTGCCACAGGTTCGCCTCAACCACTTCAGTTTCCCTGTCGAACCGCAAGAAGCGTCGCAGTAGCGGGAAGTTTCGTATCCACCTCCACGAAAAGTCCAGGATAATGCTTCTCGAACCGCTCTGTTATCCAGTGTTGTATAGTCTTCGACCCGTTCATCGCCCGTCGATAAGGATACTCCGTGTCAAACACTATGACGGTATCGCCGGCCATCTCCACGCAGTTATCCCAGTTCCAAGGTTCGGGGTCTGGCTCAATCAGTACGTCGAAGTGCTCGACCTCTCGAATATTATCAGCTAGCTCGCCGTATTTGAACTGAAGATAATATAGATCGTCCAACTCGTGGAGGGTCGTCCAAAGGCTGCCAACGTTGAACGGATAAGAAAGCCCGACACTGTGGCCATCTGTAAACATGTCGACCCCGAACACATCAGCGCCGAAGTTAAGGGGTTCCTCAAGTTCAACTGCCTCAAACAGGTATTCACCGAGGGTGCTGACGTCTTCGTAGCCGAAAAACGAAAGGAGCTGGTCGGTGCTGTCGATTTTGACGTATTCATCTGACTCGAGGATGTCCCTTAACGTTTGAAGTCGTTCGGGTGTTGTGAGGACTGTCTTAACGTCATCAGGATGGGCAGTTGGCCTTGTGAGGGATTCTTTTACCTGGTACCAGGATAGAAAGTAAGTAGGTGATTTGCCTTTAGGTGTCCAACTGAGACCGTCCACAGAGAAATCGAGAGCGCCCAGTTTGTTCTTACCCAAGAAGAGCTGGGCACTCAGTATTGGCTTCTCTTCATCAGAAGGAGTCAGCGTCCGTACAGGAGCCACTGCATAGAGTCTACGACTTTCTGTGTTCGGTCATTAGACTCGGAGCGGCGCGCCGACAGATGCAGGGGGCGAGTCCTGACGGGACGCCACCAAGGAAGGGCGCTTCAAGAACGATGGATTGGTCACGGGGCCGGCCAGGCCGAAAGGTTCCCCGACCGACCGGGTGCCGAAAGTCCGAGGAAGCGTCGGGTTATGAGTCATCTCCGAGCCTTCTCTGGGGTCTGTTGGGGTCGGCTCCAGTTGGCCTGAATGAGGGCTCTACCTGGGCTTTGTTCGCGGCACCACGAAAGGGCAGGCACGATCAATTAGCGGCTCGCGAGACAAAAGTAGGGCAAAAGTAGGGATGGATTTCCATCCCTACTTTTTCCCTACAACCTCTCCGCGAGGGTCTGATCGAGCGCTCCTGACGTGTTGGCCGGTGTCCATCAAGGCCCAGTCAGATAAGGAGGAAGCCGAAATTCGATGGCCAGATCCCTGAGCCGAGAGGCGTCCCTGCTCTCTTTTGGCGCCTCTCAGCGAACGTCCGACGGCGCGGTGAAGCGAGCGAAGGCGCGGGCCTACCCGTGCGACGTCGCCAAACTCGACTGCCAGTCGGACGAGCGCGGCTTCGACGTCGGCGCGCTCGAAGGCGATGATCTCTTGGACGGCGGCGGCTGCTCCTTTCGGACCTCCGGGGGCCACGCTTCCAAGAGCCACACGATGTCTTGAGCGTCCTTGGGCTTGTCGCTTCCCACAAGGGCTCCAACTTTGGCCACGAGAAGGCCCACGATGCCGGTTACCCGAAAGCTTTCGCGCCCCGAGTCGCGTTGACGAGACTGCACTGAACGCTAAGTGCCCAGTGCCTTTGCCGCTCTCGCCCTCACCCAACTGGAGAGGAGCTGCTTCTGGCTGGACGGGACCGGGAGGGCCTCGATCCTTTCGATGATTGTGCCCGCGTCCACCAGTTCTTCTCGGAGCAGAGCAGCGGCGAACTCGAAGTCCTTGTCGCGGCCGGCAACGAGCTTGGCTGCAACGCAATCGTGGGGATCGAGACAAATCTGTGCTCCGGTTCCACACGTGCTTGCTTGCTGACGAGAACTGCATACTAGGGGTAATGCACGGCGGCACAGAGTCGTTCTCCAACAACTAAATGTGGGTCAAGGACGCGGGCACTAGTTTCTACTGATCATCTTCGCCCGTCAGTAGAGGCGATCAGCGATTTCGGCCGTTGACTAGAGCATCGTTGTGCTTTCCACACCGGAGTGCCCAGGTAGGACAGGCCGCCTGTGGCGCAACCGGACCATGACGGCGTGGGAGCGACCTCCCCTTATCCGTAGGCAGCCTCTCGGCCTTTCTATGAGGCAAGCACCTGGATCGCAGAGTCGCTGAACTGCGGCGAGATACGCCGGCTCTCGATAGTCGGGCCAGCTCGAGTCCACCCAACGAAAGCATGAACAATTAAGTCTTCTCCTTCGGCCCGGCCGACGAGTTTTCTTTCGAGCAAACTCGCGAACCTCTGTTCGTGAGTCGCGAGGACAAGCTGGCGCTGCCTGCGAAGCCGACGACAGAGGTCGGCCATGCCCAAGGCGTTCACATCGTCCATCGCCTGCAACGGATCGTCGAGCAGGATGAATGGCAGTCCGCCATCCCCGGCTGCCCACGCCAGCGCGAGGAACAGAGCCAACACCACGGCGTTCGTCTGTGCAGACGAGAAAACCAACATCGGATTGGCGCGGACATTCTTCTCTTCGTCCATAACGCTGGCTGTAGCCGTGCCCTGGGCTCTGAACGTTTCCACAAGGAGACTCAACTGTTTGAATGCTGGATGAGGATCCAGGCGGGCGTAAATGTCGTTTACCAACGGCGCCAGAGCGTCGAAACGTTCACGGAACAGTTCAGTCACTGCAACTTGAGTGCGCTCTACCAGGGATGCAGCCGCACCTTGTTCTCGACTTGCTGCGGCCTCCTCATCGACGAGCTCTTGCAGGCGCAGGAGCTCTTCTCGGTACTGCACCTCGCGCCGAGGTAGTGCCGCCGATCTTTCAGCTGCCAATTTCACGGCTGCGGCAGCTGCACTAGCGGTCTCCGCTGTGTGCGCAACCCGGTTCAACTCCGCGGCGACCGCCCTGATTGGGACGACGACTGTATTGGAGCCACGTTCCGTCCACCAAGAGAGCAGCTGCGCGTCGCCGTAGGCGGAATCCGAAATCGGCGGTAGCTGTGGAAGAGCGCCAGGGTTGATGCCAAGCGGAGATTCGTTAACGGGTCGGATCAAACTGGAAAGCTCTAACAAACCTCGCCTCAAGTCTGCCGCCATTCGCCTCCGGTCAGCAGCAGCTTGTAGGAGGGGATTCTCGATTGCGCTTTCCGCAGCGAGCTGCGCCTGTAGCTGTCTAACCGCCTGACCGGCCGACTCACTTGCTGTTGTGGCAGCAACGAGGGCGGCAGCATCCTGAGACCGGAGAGCCAATGTCTCCGCCACGAGACTCGGGGAAATCAGAGTGCCGCACACCGGACATGGCGTTTGTTTGGCGGCCGTGTCGAGCATAGGAAGTGCGGCAGCTGCGAGTCGACCGACGAGGTCGTGCACCGACTCCGCTTCCCGCACCGCAATCTCAGCATCATCCAACGTCTGCACCGCCTGCGTAATCGCGTCCTGAATCCGTCTGCGCTCGCCCTGGACGGTCTCCAACTCCTGCGAAGGGTCCACCGGGACCTCGTCGGGTAAGGCAGACAACGAGGACAGAACACGACTCACCTGGTCGAATAGGCTCCGCGCCGCGCCGCCAATGGCTGCCGCATCCTCGAGCGTTTGAGGTGACTGCGCTAGGGAGAGCAGTTCCGAACCATCGAGCACCGACACAATCGCTTCGGCAAAGGCAGACGCGGCTGGACCGGTTTCGACCTGCGACTGAAGAGTTTCCAACTCCTCCAGCATCGATTGAACCGTTCGCTGCTGTTTCTCCAAGGCCATCCGTCGGTCTTTCAGATCCTTACGCGCATCACGCAGACGGTTCGCCGCGTAGACGTCGAACCTCTCTAGAACACGCAACCCGAGAAGTCTTAGAATTCGCCGGTATCGTTCCTGTGGCTTGGTCGTCAGAAGCGCTCGAAGATCATCCTGCTGGAGTAGACCGCTGGTAAGGAGCATCTCCTCCAGGGGAAGTTCGCCATGCACGAGAAGATCCTCGAGCTTTTGCGCGCCGGCTGCATCTCGATACGTCTGACCCTCAGCTACTACCTCCAGCAAACTTGACTCCGACGTTCCCGTTCGTCTTGCGACAACGGCCTGACCGCCAAGCCGCCACTCGGCTTCCACGACTGCCAGCTCCCGTGGTCGCCATCGGTTGACTAGGAACTCTTCGTTACGATGCATTCGGTGACTCTTGAGTCGTGGCACCGAGTCCAGGAGCAGCCATTGAATTGCATCGAACAGGCTCGTCTTTCCTGTTCCGTTCGCGCCTGCGAGCAAGACCGCTGATGCGTCAAAGTCAAGACTTAGCGGCGCATCGAAGCCCCGGAAGCGCTCTATCATCAATCGGGTGAGGCCATCTCGCGAACCTCTCGACTCACTCATCGAGCTCGGCCTCCAGCTCATCGCGATTTGAGTCGATCGCCTCTCGATCGAACTCGTCGCCCGGGTCCGAAGCGCGAAAGGCGGTCATTGCTGAGCTAACCGCTGCAGTCCCAAGACTTTCCCTCAGCCGCTCTGCGAGCGACGCGAGTGGATCTGTTAGAACAGCCTCGGACACGGCGACCGTCAGTGGAAGAACCGGCCTCAGCGAACGAGCCACATCAGCAATGGTTGGCTTCACACGAACTCGTATCAGTCGCCTGACATTAATGAGATTGTAGGCCAAGTCAAAGAGACCTTGAGACGTTTCGGACGTCGGTGTTGCACTAGTTAGTAATATAACATAACCGTCCCACCTCTTTGCACCCACACGTGTATCGCTTAGGCGCTCGATCAAGGCGCGACCAAGGACCGGCTCAACTGCTATGAGGTCACCGCCTTCTAGCATTGCCGTTACTGCCACGACGTTGTCTGTATCTTCGGCGATCACATAATAGATGTCATCACACATACTATCCTGCACACGATATCCCGAATCTGCCAGCACTTGCCGGGCAAGCTTAAGCAACTCGATGTCCGTTTCGAATGGAGGTGTCACTCACACCGCCTCAAAAAGACTATTCGCGTTAACAACGACGACGCTGCCGCTGTTGACGCCGTCGAGCAGGTGGCCCGCGACTGCAGGAGCTACGAGGTCAGCCGGCGTTCCGGATCTTGCAGCAAGAGTGGCACGATCGAGAAGCTCCATCAGAGAGTCTCCAGGATTGGCTAGCACTTCCGACACCAAGCGTCCGGATACTCCGGCTACCACCACCAGGATGGATGCACCACTCTGAACGCGGTTGTCAGTTCGTGCGGCGCAAACGCGGCAACGCAGCTCCGTCTCCACGGTACTTCCAGATACCGCTTCATGCACCGTGACTAAGAGTACGGGAACTCCACCACTAGGCGGCTGGACCGCAGACTCGGTGTCCAAATGTTCTCGCTCCTGAGCGACGGGATGGATTAGGACGGTGCCGTCGCTGAGCAGTTGACTCCGCCTTCCGGAACCCAAGAGAGCGCCGAGTCCTAGAAGACCCTGTTTCGTCGGCAACGCCTGGGTCACCGACTTGCCTGGCTTGAGCTTGAAGGATGCGCTCCGCAACCATCGAAGTACGTACACGGCGTCGTGATCTGAGAACGCCTTGAGTAGTTGTTCGAGTCCCATTCGTTGTGGAGCGTCCTCAGCCTTGCCGGCTACTAGATCGCGAATATGCGAGAACGAGACTTGAATATATGCACGCAACAAAGAGTCACAGAACGATTCAGCGGTCTCGGCGTGACGCTGGTCCGCGTTCAGTTGGGGCAGAATCACCTGCCAGGGTGACAGTAGGCTCGCCGTCCAAGCCGTTTCGATTGTTGGATCTACAATGTGAACCTTGTTCGCGTCTACAGCGGCCGCTAGTTTGTCAAGCCCCTCACGTACATAATCAGCCGGACTGCCGATTCCCAGAAAGACGAACGCATCCGTATAGAGCTGGGTGGCAACACTCGAACGCACCCAGTCCGGGACAGCAGCTAGGTCCCTACTCGTTACTAGCAGGCTGTCTCGATGTGTGGCACATCCATGAATCTTTAGCAACCGTGCACCTGTGGTCTGGCCGAGGTCTGTCGGAGACCAGATGACCGTGAGCCGTTGCGGTGCAGACCTTTCAATGCAGTCGTCGTAGTTGGTGACGAGCACCGTGGCCGAGCCCTCACAGATCAGGAGTGCAAGCACCTCGTGTGCGTAATTCGCTCGGGCGCCAAGGAAGTCAGCGGCATCGAGGATCGCCATGTGAAGCAACTGGCGACCCTGGGATGTGGCGGCGATGCGATCCGCAACCGCGACGAGGTCGCCTGGATCGATGTCACTCAAATCAACTGAAGAGGCGAGAACACTGACGATCTGACGGGACAGCTGAGCGGCGCTCGGCAACGATGTCGGTGGCGGCATGGAGAGACCAGCACCTGCGTAGAAGGTCAGCCGGCTCTCGTGTGCATGCAACGCTAGAGCCAACGAGACCGAGTCAGTCGGTGCATGGAGTGGCTGCGGCTGGTGCACAGAGAGAGGCTAGGTCAACTGTGGGTGACTCCCAAACATAGGCGTCGCGGCAGTTGAGCTGTCAGGGAGGAGCGGCGAACGGAGACAAGCGCTCGCCAGCAGGGCAGGCCGCTCCGCGTGCGTGCTCAACTCCGCGTTGCTGAGGCAAACCCGGCGTTCGAGCGAGTCGTCGCAGGGTCTAACACGGTCGCTGGCTCGACAAGGCCATGCAGCGCGGACAGGACGGACCAGCTATCACACGAGCGTTCTACGTACCGGACTCGTCCTCGGAAGAGCGGTGACGTGTAGAGCTTGGCCGCGGGCTGTGGGGTATTCGTCTTCTCCTTGACGCAGCCGACGAGTCCGATTCGGCGCCTATCGATGTCAGGCACGCCGTTCCTCCCTGATCCGGCCCGGTATGAGGCTATCTCGGCTGTTTCACTGCGGAGCCATGCAACCGAAGCGATGCGACGGCTGAGGTTGCCGCGGTCCCATTCGTAGGGCCGTTAGCTGAGAGGACCTCTCCCGGGCTGAGGTCAGTGAGAGCCGGCTCCTCCGCGATGGGTCTCGTGAGGTCTCGGCCCCCGGCTGTGCGTCCAGCCGCTCAATCTCCTGCTTGGTTGCCGCCAGTTCAGTCCTTACTGCCTCGGCTCGGGACGGGGAGCCCGACCTTGGCCAAATCGAAATCACCACTTCGGTGAGTTGCTTGGCCCGCTCGCGAATATCCTGCTCGGTCCAGCTTTCGGGATGTTGGTCGACGATGTTCTTGTTGAGGACGAGGAGGCTGTAGTGGCTGAGGAGTTTTCGCTTGCCTTCCCGCGCACCGGCCACAGCGACGACCTCGTCGTCTCGCCAGGGACGGTTCGAAAGGGTGCCGTTGAGCTTCTTTGTCACCAACGTGAGGTTTCCGAGAGTGTCCACAAGGACATCACGCTTTGGCGCCAGTTCATGGTCACCGCGGAGGTCCTCTCCCCAATAGGTGCGCCAGCCTCTCGGCATGACATGCTCGACCTCGAGCTTTTGTGGTAGCGCCAGGTTCTCGGTTAGCGGGGTTCGTTGAGCCAACTCAACAGCGGAAAGGAGGACGCGCAAGCGGCTCTGCTTGATGTTGCCGTACAACCGGATCGAGGGAAGCAGCTCGCGAAGTTCGCCATCGGACGGCCACGATCTCGAATCGGCGGTCTGCTGAGCGAGGTAGCGCTCGACGACGTCGCCGACCTCGTCCATCGGCTTGCCATCCAGTTCTCTGAGGATGGCGACGACGAGCTTGTTGATGTCCTTCATCGTCATTCGGAGCAGAGTGCGCCGTATGGCCATACTCTCCAAGGCGCACAGCGCCTTGTGAACCTGCGCCTCCGGTACGTCGTGGTTGTCGCTGATGAGCCAGAGAACCAAGGGGATGAACGTCCCAAGCTCAAGCGCTTCGACGATTCGATCGTAGAAGCCGGTCCAGACGCAATGAGCACCTTGGGTGACCAATTCTCGGTACTTGTCGGCGTCACGGCGGAGACTTCTCAGGAAGGGTTCGGCGTCGACAACAGAACGCAGGTGGGCTTCGGCGTGCGTGCGGAATCGGGAAAAGACAGCCTCGGTTGGGATCTCGTCGCGCAGACGCATCGTGAGCCAGTACTGCAGGAACAGGTCGATTCGAGAACGAAACAGGCGGCCTTGCGCGACCTGGTCGCGCCACCAGTCCTCATCGAAGTCCTGCCAATACGCTGCGCTCCATGTGTCGACGTCAGCACCGATCAGCTCGCATTGCTGGAAAACGTAGTTCTTGATGAGGTCCGCGGCTAATAGCGGTGTTCCACGATCGTTGAGCGTTTCGAATATCAACTGAACGTCGTCGCCGCTCGACAAGTTGATGGCAACTACCTGTAAATGCTGCTGCAGTACCTGCGCCAGAGTGGCGAGGCGCGCCTTGACCTTGTCAGGGTCACCCGTTACGTCTGCCCACTCCGTGATCACGTCCCGAAAGAACATGTGTGCCTGGCAGATGCGACTGGTGGTCGAGTCATCGGGGACGTCGAGCCCTTTGTCCATGACCACTTC
>Ga0224534_1001002_pt1 | contig 15910 bp, 10 predicted proteins | sample 714E12024metaG_FD_172012 | JGI IMG/M metagenome (GOLD analysis project Ga0224534, IMG submission 172012) | Peat soil microbial communities from Stordalen Mire, Sweden - 717 E1 20-24 | ecosystem: Environmental > Terrestrial > Soil > Wetlands > Peat | place: Sweden: Norrbotten County, Stordalen... | reverse complement strand
GGGCATTGAGATTCTCCTTATTCTTACTGCGCAAAGGGAGACGGCCAATCCAAATCGCCCAAGGTTCTGGCTCTAGGATTGCGGCTCTTCTGAGCCTTTTTGAGGACTTCACTTTTGTAAGTCTCGCCGCTTTCTAAGTCTGAGCAGAATTGACCATCTCGCGAACGGGGCGCGGCTTCATCCCGAAACGAGCAAAGGTACACGCAGAGGACGCTGGCACCCTGGGCTCAACATTGAAGTGCGCGGCTGCGCAGACAATGTGGGCGGCGATGCTATGAATCAAACACTGTCTGAAAATCGTGCTGGCTCAGTCCGTGATTATCGGGTGCAACCGACAACGTGCGGTGTTACGAACGCTTCCCGAGATCGTGATGAGTGCAAAGAAGTCATTGGGGGATCATCCATTGTGAGCAATACGGACCAGCGGAATTCGTCCCCTTCCCGCATAGTTGAAGCCGGTGACAGGCTGCTCGTGCAACCAATGCGCTTTGCTGACTCCACAGACGATGGCGTAGGAGCAGTGAGCGCGTGTAGGGAGAGAATCATAGGCGTGCCAACCACAAATATCTCCGAACGGGATGGACATGGGCGATCTGCACGCGTTTACCGTGGATGGAACGACGGCCGTCCTCGACCCTCCCGTGCAGCGTGTTTGAGCCAAGTCATGCTGCTCGCGATCGCGGCATATCTTTGTTCCGGTCTCGCGCTTTGGGCGCAAGCTTCCGATTCCCAAACAGGCGACCCGATTCTTTCTCTCTTAATGGCTTCCGCGTGCCCCGAGTCCATCAGGTCATCGCGAAACTCGACGAAGGCGAACTCTTCGCGGAGTGGTGCCAGCAGCGCCGCCTTGTCGGTCTTCGGTCATACGATGATTCCTTTGTCGTCGCAGATGATCACCGACCAGTGCTCGAACCATGGGCGACTCCGCGCGGGTTGGGCTCGGGTTCGAGCCTGGTCGATGGTATCGAAGTCGCCGACCAGAATGTCGCTGTGCTTCGTGCGCCACTGCCCGAAGTTATTGGCAATGACTCGAAACTTGCCGCGTGGAGCCTTCTTGTCGATGAGTTTCGTCACGCTGTTACCCCCTGCGCTGTGCTACTTCCATCAACTTCAGAACCCACAATCAGCATTGGGTATAGGTACCAAGATAACCACACGAAGTGACCGCATGAGGTGGTAAACAGCATTGCAATGCTGGCGCTCTTCACCGACGATTAATTTTTCGTTCGTCAACACTTAGATTTTCCCTTTCCTGAAGTCACGAGCATTTCACGCTTCACGCGTTCGACAATGGCACGCGGCACAAGTAGCCTTCGATGCTTCCGCCAAGGCCGCCCGTCTCCAACCTTGCGAGGGTCGACGGTCTCGCGGCGTCCGACGACTAGAACGCCGGGTTGATTGATGAAAAAAGTTTTGAAGAGTGTGCCGGTCGAGCGGAAGAACCTGCTCGCGGATTTCAGGAATGGTCAGATACTCGATGGGGCTTAGTGCTTGCTCCACGGATACACCTTTTCTCCCACTTCAAAACGTTGAATTGGGATCAGGGTGTAGCAAGAAAAAACTACGGAGAGGATGATAAGGCTGCGCTATGGCTAGCGTGCTTGTCGGAATGGAGGAACCGTATCACGAGCAGAGAATATCACCAGGCAGGCAGCATCACAATACGACCTTAGTCACAGAATGATGGTTACCTTGAGTGTCACCACCTCATCGGGTTCGCGGCAAGCACCGCCATCATTCGGCTTTCAAGTCGGGCGGCGCGAGCCCGTATCCACTCGCTGTAATGCTGCTCGACGACCGAAGGAGTATCACCGATGAGGGTGGCGATGTCGTGCGTCGGCATGTCGGCGTTGAGGCACATCAGCACGAAGGAGTGACGCCCCAACCCGTGCGAGCCGACTTTGATTTTGGCATCGTGCTCATCCCTGATGTCAGCCAGTTCGCCAAGCTTCACGAACCGTCCACCGAAGTACTCGACGGCGTTCTTCAGTTCGTTCTCTTTGGTGGGCAGCGAGTCGATGAAAAGATATTTCCCGTTCGGTTTGGCGCCAGCAAGCACTGCGGCCATCGTTTCGGCGCTCAGGTAGTTGTGAACCGGCTTCCCGGTTTTCGCTCGACGTAGGTACATTCTGAAAGTACCGTTGGGCATCGGCTCGAAAACGTTGCGCTCGCAGCAAACCGCATCTTTCAGCGCTAGACCAGTCATCCGCATGAGGATGGCGAGTGACTTCAGCTTCGCTCTTTCGGCGTCGGTCGTGCGTCCGTTCAGCTTGGGGAGCGTTGCGAGCAGTTTCGTAAACTGGTCATTGTCGAGTGCTCGCGGAGTCTGCACACCAGAACGCTTGATGCGTAATTGGCTCTTGATGGCGGGCGACTTCACCAGCTTGCCGAAGTCCACGCAGTAGTTGAAAAAAGCCATGACGAACATCACTCGTTTGCGACGGCCAGCGGCTGCACCTTCGAGACCGTCGCGCCAGACCTGCACGTCGTCCGCCTTCACATCACCGATGTTGACCAGGCCACGGCCACGGAGAAACGTCGCGAAGTTGGTCAACTCGAATTTCCATTGTCGAACCGTTGAGCGGCGGACACTGTCGGCGCTCTTTTTCCCAACGAACGCGGCGACCAAGTCGTCGATTAAGTAGGACTCCTTCGCGACCGGCGCGGCGGTCGGCTCGCCCTTCGCGGCGGCGGCGAATCCATTCGCCATCTCACGGGCCTTTCCTTCGGCAACTTCCCCGTCGCACGTGTCGGCGCTGACGCGGTACAATTTGCCGTCGCGATACCAAACCAATTGCTTCGGGCAAGGGCAGCCGATTTTTCTATCCTTACCCGACCACTTGCAGTCGCTCGTGTGCCGGGAGTAGACGTTCACTTTCGGAACTTCGCGACGGCGGCGGCGCAGCTTGATAACGGGCGGTGGCGGTACTTCGACTGCGACGGCGGTCGCTTCGGTTGGCATTTCGCGTCTCCTGACTTTCACTTAACTTTACGAATTCACTTTCACCTGTAGAACGCTACGGGTGCTAAGTGATTGAAAGATAACGCCAGTAACGCGTTTTCTTGTTACGATGTCAGGAGTTGCAGCGGTTCACCGCTGCGGTAACTGCATTATTTTGAGTGCGGCTTTAGCCGCTGAGGTCAGACTGCGACGCGGAAAATACCTTTTCCGCGGCCTGCTAGAGCTGCGTCAACGCAGCGCCATCCCGGCATCGGCGCAAAAATCCATGGAGACAAATTCCCCGCGCAGAAATTTCGGGAAGGCCGCGGCAGCAATCATCGCCGCATTGTCCGTGGAAAGCGCGCGCGACGGAAAGAAAACGGGAAGGCCCTGCATTCCCGCTTCGCGCTCAAACGTGGCCCGCAATTCCCGGTTGGCGGCAACGCCGCCGCTCACGAAAAGAGTTCGAACGTCGTACTCGCGCGCCGCCGCCAGCGTTTTCATCACGAGATCGTTGACCATCGAACGCTGGAAAGAAGCCACCAGGTTGAGGGTTTGCCGGTCGCAGAGGCGGAAACAATCTTCGAAAGTAGGCTTGTCTTTCTCCATGTCCGCGAGCGCGTGGCGGCGAGCCTCAATCGCAGGTTTGAAGCCCTGCGTCTCGACGTATCGCAAAACCGCCGTCTTGATTCCGCTGTAGGAAAAATCGAAGTGCGGCCCATCTTCTTCCGTAGGCAGTTGCTTGTGATCGCGCCGGTCCGCGTGCTTGATCTGCGAAGTCTGGAACCTGACCGCCTGCGGATCGCCGTGCGGCGCCAGCCGGTCGATGATCGGTCCTCCGGGATAACCGAGCGCCAGCAGCTTCGCGACTTTATCGAACGCCTCTCCCGCAGCATCGTCGCGAGTGTGGCCGATGTTCCTGTAGGTCCAGAGATTTTCCCGCAACTGCGCAAGATAAAGATGCGTGTGGCCGCCCGAAACCACCAGCGCTAGCACCGGGAAATGCAGGCCGCCATTTTCGCTTCGCCGCTGCTCGAGCAACACGGCATGGATGTGTCCCTCAAGATGGTTCACGGCGATCAGCGGCTTCCCGAGCGCGAAGGCCAGCGCCTTGGCAAAGCTGATGCCCACGAGCAGGGCGCCCGCCAGTCCCGGCCCTTGCGTGACCGCGATGGCATCGACGGATTCGTAAGTCTGTCCCGCTTCGGCCAGGGCTTGCCGCACCACCGGAACAATCGCCCGCAAGTGCTCGCGCGAGGCGAGTTCCGGAACCACTCCGCCATAAGGCTGGTGCGTGGCCATCTGCGAGGCCACCACGTTCGACAAAACCTGCTCCCCCGACCGCACCACGGCCGCGCCCGTCTCATCGCAGGAACTCTCAATGCCGAGTATGTGCGCGTCAGGCATAATTAGCTCGTGGCTCATGGCTCTTAGCTGTTTACTTTCTGCAGCATGCTTCATAATTCTTTGAAGGGGCGCGGCTTCAGCCGCGCCGTTTCGAGCCACTTAAATCGGGGCTTTAGCCCCTGAGGGCCGGATCTCGCGTCCCGGAAAACTGTTTGTGAGACCAGTTATAGTTTACGCGACCGCTGACTGACCGCCGATGTCTAGCGCTAAACAACACGCCGCCGAAATCGTTCGCGCCCTTCGCGAACGCGGACACCAGGCCTACTTCGCCGGCGGATGCGTCCGCGACCTGCTGCTGGGCCGCGAGGCCGCCGACTATGACGTTTCGACCGACGCGACTCCGCAACAGGTCATGCAAATCTTCCCGCAGACGTTCGCCGTCGGCGAGCAATTCGGAGTCGTGCTCGTGCCCGAGACAGTCTCCAATGGACAGAGTTGTGTGGTGGCGGAGCTCCGCTCCGCCGGGACGGGGCAAAGCCCCGTCACCACACCTTTCCTCGCCCGTCACGTCGTCGAAGTCGCGACTTTTCGCTCCGATGTGGGCTACTCCGATGGCCGTCATCCCGACAAGGTTCGCTTCAGCAAAGATCCGCGCGAAGACGTCGAGCGCCGCGACTTCACCATCAACGGCATGATGCTCGATCCGGCAACCAACGAGGTTTTGGATTTTGTCGGCGGACGCGACGATCTGAAGGCCGGAATCGTGCGCGCCATCGGCGATCCCGAACGCCGTTTTGCGGAAGACAAACTGCGCATGCTCCGCGCCGTGCGTTTTGCGGCGCGCTTCGATTACAAAATCGATCCGGCGACAATGGAGGCGATACAAAAGTTAGCGCCTCAAATTCGCCAGGTTTCCTGCGAGCGCGTGCGTGAAGAACTGACGAAGATGCTCACCGAAGGCCGCGCCCGCCGAGCTTTCGAGTTACTCGATACGACCGGCCTCTTGCCAGAAGTGCTGCCCGAAATCGCCGCCATGAAGGGAGTGGAGCAGCCGCCACAATTCCATCCCGAAGGCGACGTGTTCGTGCACACGCTGCTTCTGCTCGATAAGTTGCAGGCCGGCGGATCGAAAACGCTCGCCTGGGGCGCGCTGCTGCACGATGTGGGCAAGCCGCCGACCTTCCGCGTCGCGCCCGACCGCATCCGCTTCGATGGCCACGTAGAAGTCGGCGTGAAGATGGCTGCCGAAATCTGCCGCCGCCTGCGCTTCTCCAACTACGAGACCAATCGGATTCTGGCGCTGGTCGCGAATCACATGCGCTTCGCCGACGTGCAGCGCATGAAGCAATCCACGCTGAAGAAGTTTCTTCGCCTGCCGGCCTTTGACGAGCATCTGGAGTTGCACCGCATCGACTGTCTTTCCAGCCACGGCCAACTCGACTCGTACGAGTACTCACGCGAGCAGTTGCGTTCATTGCCGCCCGAAGCGATTCGACCCACTCCGCTGATTACTGGCCAAGATTTGATTGAAGCAGGCTACGAACCCGGTCCACGCTTCAAAGAAATCCTAACCGCAATCGAAGACGCCCAACTGGAGGGCCGACTAACATCGCGCGAAGCCGCGATGGAGTTTGTGCTGCGCGAATTTCCGGCGTAACTTCGAATGACTTGTCTAGAGCCACTGCGCAAGGCTTTCTACCGTTGTCTCCTTCCCGCGATGAAGAATTATCAGATGTTCCGGCTCGGCGGCAAACCACACGAAGGAATTCCATGCCAGCTCCGGAATGGTTTTCTTGAATGCCGAATGGGAACGGTCGAGGTATGCTGTCACGAAAGCCGGGTGCCCCACGTCTCGCGGTCTTCGAGACGTGGGATGCCGCGGGCGTCTTCACTTCCGCGATCTAAGCCCTGACCTTTTTCATCACAACCAGCCTGTGTATGGCATCACAGACTCCCAGCCCGACCAGTGAGACAATCTTCTCTGATTAGGGCGGTGCAGAGCTGTGTCCGTCTCCAGAGACGGTCTGCGAAGCCGCCCCAACCATTTTCAGCTCTTTGACAATGTAAATCGATCCGCTGAGCAGGCATCACCCTCCCGAATCGGGACGAAAATAGAGCATTTCTCCCCTAAGTCCTTATTCCGGAATACTTTCCATTAAGTCTTTTCTTTTCAAAGACCAAATGAAAAAAGCCATCTAACCCCCTGATTCCATTAGACCGAGGGGGAGGGGGGGTGCCGTACCTTCCAAGTAAACATAGAGAGAGGCAATGGGAGATAAGCTACGGTACTTAGCTCCGGCGCACGCGGGCGGCCGCGCCCGCGCCACACAAACCGCACAATCTATTCCACGTCCCTATCCTTGTCCTGCGTAGTGGTCTGGGCCGCGTCTGTCGCGCCCAGAACGGGTTTTTGCAGATCGATCGGCGGCAATCCCGCTTTCTTTAGTTTGTCATTCAGCTCCGGAATATCTTTTGCCTTGAGCTGAGACCACGCCGACAACTGCTCTTCCAGCGCCTTCGTTAATTCCCCGAACACCGCGATTTGCTGTGTCGTCGGCGCGGCGTCGGCGCTATCGAGAGCGCTGACGAGCGCGTTGAGGCCGCCGTTCAGACGAGCCAGGCTGCGGCCTTCGGGCGTGCTCAAGTAGCGCGTGGCGTAGTCGCCTTCTTCGCCCTCGATGGGCGCGGCTTTCTCCTCCAGCTCATCCGCCGTCTTTGCTATGACTGCGGCGATGGCTGCGAGCTTTTTATTCTTCGCGGCATTTTTCGCGGCTTGGCTTGTATTAGTCCCGTTGCCTTCGAGCGCTTTCAACTGCGATCGCAGGCTGCGCACCTGTTGCAGGGCTTCGTAGTCTTTGTGAAGAGCGTCGGCAATCTTCCGGTCGAGTTCGAATTGCCGACGCAGATCTTCCTGCGAAGTCTTCACGCGCGGGTCCATCCGTATTTCGAGCGGCTGCACATAGCTCACGGCGACCTTTATGGCACCTGAGGGCAATACGACTTCCAGCAAGACTGCGTATTTTCCGGGGAGCACGGTGGCGCCGAGCGGCCCGCGCGGCGTGTCGTGATAAATGGCCGAGATCGGGTAAAAATGTTCGAGCACGTCGGGCTCAGGATAGGCCAGATCCCAAAGGAAGCGATGCATTCCGGGCGCGGCCGACAGGGTTCGTGCTGGACGCACCCAGTAGGTCGGGACATCCAGTTCTTTGGCATTGACCGGCTCGGGCTTGTCGTCGCTCGAGAACCGCCGCACAACCTGGCCGGACGATGTGTCGGTGATTTCGAGAGTAACGGGTCCGGATGGGGCATTTTTCAGCCAGTAGTCGATCATCGCGCCATCGGGAGGATTCTGTCCTGCAGGCTCTTCGGGCGGCAACGGCGTGTCGGTGTTGTTGTTGCGGCGCACGCGATAGGTCAACTGCGGAGCGAAGAGATACGCAGCCGCGTTTGCAACTTCCGGGCTGAACTGCCGCAGCGGCGTGATGTTATCCAAGATCCAGAACGACCGGCCGTGAGTGCCGACGACAACGTCGTCATGATGCACGACGAGATCGCGGATCGAAGTCGGCGGCAGATTCATCTGCAGCGACTGCCAATGGTCGCCGTCGTCCCACGAGACATACACGCTGCGTTCGGTACCGGCAAAAAGCAATCCCTTGCGTTCCTGATCTTCGCGCACGGTGTTGACGGGCTCGTTATCGGGCAGGCCGCCTACGATTTTCTGCCACGACTTTCCGCCATCGTGCGTGCGGTAGATATAAGGATGCAGATCGTCGAGCCGGAAGCGATTCACCGCGGCGTACGCGGTCGCAGTGTCGAAGTGCGAGGCGTCCATTTGAGCGAGCTTGCTCCAGGGCGTCAATTCGGGAGGCGTCACGTTCTGCCAGTTCTTGCCGCCGTCGCGGGTCACGTGAATCAGGCCATCGTCGGTTCCGGCCCAGATCAGGTTGGCGTCAATCGGCGACGGAGCAATCGAATAGATCACGCCGCGATGCTTGCCCTTCGCGGGATCGGCCTCGACAAACGGCCCGAGCGTCGCGGGAGAGCCGGGATCTTCGCGCGTCAGGTCGGGGCTGATGATCTGCCAACTGTTGTCGCCGTCGCGCGTGGCAAACAGCACATTCGATCCGAGATACAGCACGTGCGGATCGGCGGCCGAGAAGATCAACGGCGCGGTGCGATTGAAACGATACTGCCCGGTGCGCAGAACCACCGGCGAAACATCGCGCGTCTGGCCGGTATTGCGGTCGAACACCGTGACCTTGCCGCCGTAGATTAGATTGGGATGCAGCGGATCGGGCGCGACGTAGCCGTATTCTTCGACGCCGACCGTGGTCCAGTCGCGAAAAGTGATTTCGCCGAAGTCGCTGCGGCTGCTGGTGCCGATCGATCCGCTCTCCTGCTGGCCGCCATAGACCCAGTAAGGAAACTCGTTGTCGGTGATGACGTGATAGAACTGCGCGGTGGGCTGGTTGTACCAGGAACTCCAGGTCTGGCCACCATTCACGCTGATGGTCGCGCCCTGATCGACGCCAAGCGCGATGATGTCTGGATTTTCGGGATTGATCCAGATGGTGTGGTAGTCGTCGCCGCCAGGCGCGCCTTTGATGGCGGTGAAATTCTTGCCCGCGTCATCGGAGCGGTAGGTCGTAGTGTTGGCGACATAAATAACATCTTTATTTCGCGGATCGACGCGGACGCAGGCGAAATCGGAGCCGCGTCCCGAGACGCGCTCCTCGGTATTCACGAGCTGCCAGCTTTCGCCAGCATCGTCGGAGCGATAAACGCCGACGTTCTTCTGCGCGTCTACCAAGGCGTACATGCGATCGGGGTCGCTCGGTGAAACGGCGAAGCCGATGCGGCCCAGCTTCTCGGCCTCACTCGGCAGTCCCTTTGTGATTTGCCGCCAGTGGTCGCCGCCGTCGGTCGATTTGTAGAGACCGCTCCCCGGGCCGTTATATTCGTCCATGTTCGTCCACGGCGGACGGCGCGAGGCCCACATGTCGGCAAAGATGATCTGCGAGTTTCGCGGATCGAACGCCAGATCAATCGCACCTACGTTTTCATCTTTATAAAGAATCTTTTGCCACGTCTGGCCACCGTCGAGCGAGCGGTAAACGCCGCGCTCGGAATTCGGGCCATAAGGATGCCCAAGGGCGGCGACAAACACGCGGTTCGCATCCTTGGGATCGACCAGGATCGATCCAATCTGCTGTGCGTCGCGCAGCGCGCCATCCCGTTGACCCAGATGCTGCCAGGTGAGGCCCGCGTCGTTGGACTTGTAGATACCGTCGCCTACAGAAAGATCGGGACGACGCAGGCCTTCACCACTACCGACATAGATCGTATTCGGATTCGACGGTGCGACCGCCAGCGCTCCAATCGAACCGGAGGGGTGGTCATCCTTGGGCTGACCATCGAAGATCGGATTCCAGGTGCGGCCGGAATCCGTCGTCTTCCAAACCCCGCCGTTGTTCGGCGCCATGTAGAAGACATTCGGCTGGCCCGGAACACCGGAAATCGCCACGGTGCGGCCGCCGCGAAACGGGCCGATCATGCGCCAGTGAAGTTCCTTGTACATCGCCGGGTCATACGGCTGGGCGGAAAGCGCGAAAGGAAAAAGCAAAACACAGAGCCAGGCGAGCGGAATCCAACAGGGTCGCTTATTCACGGTTGATCCTCGAAAACAGGCAAGGATAAACCACGGCGGCGGCGATTGGACAGCGCAGTCGCTATCGGGCAGTGGATCAGTTTCCGGGTTGCCGTGATCCAGGCACAATCCCGGGAGGCGAGGATGACAACGGTATAAGTGCAGGGTTGAGCACGTCGTGCAACCAGACGGCGCAGGTTCCTTCTTCGAAGGTCACCGACAAACTTCCGCGTAGTCCCGCAAAGAACTGGAGAATGCGGTCACGCGATTTGGTCTTGCGGCCTGCAGGGTAATTCCGGGGACTGTTGAGGAACGGCCACGCCCAGCCATTTTCCCAAGCCGCGGAAGTGGTCAAACCACGCGCCGCTCATGCGCGTCTGGTTGGCTCCGGAAAGCGCTTCGACCAGCTGGTAGTAAACGTTCTGCGGCTTCCAAAGGTCCACTTCGAGGGGCGGGACGCGGCTCAGCGAAACCAGAGCCTCCACCATCTCCAGCGCCTCAGTATCACCGGGTTTCCGCGCCCACTGCTCCACCTCCGCGTTCAACCGTTGGCGCAGAGCCGACTCCAGACAGGATATGTCCAGATTGATGCCATCGTGCCGGGCGGCATCGAGTAGCATCCTGATACGATCCAGGTCCAATTCCTGGTCCATCAACGCCCGCTGCAGCGCGTTGCCCAACACGAACTCGGCGGTGGTGCGCAGGATGGGCGGCGGAGGCATGTGAAGTTCGGACAAGAAGCGCATGAATGGGGCGTGGTGTTCGTATACCTGGCGGTACATGGCCTCGGCCTCGTCCGTGGTGGAGTGGACGATTTGACTGAGAATGCGCCGTTGCTCATCGCGGAACAGGGACTTCAGCGAGTAGGTCGCGCCCCGAAAATGGCGATCGATCACCCGTAGGCACTCCGGCAAGTCAGCACTGGAAAAGGCCTGGCTCGCTTCTTCAACCAGCACGCGGAACGCATTCTTGCTCTGGAAGGGGCGAACCCCGGCGCTCAGGTTGTGATCGCCGAAATGTAGCACGGCGAAGCCGACGGTCAAGCGCGCGTGTGTGATGTTCGAGACAATGCGGGCGCGGCCGAGAGCAAGTTTTGCTTTACCGGACTCCAATTCGCGCGCTTCGTGCAAGTCCACAGAGTAGCTGTAAATCGAGTTCCAGCCCCGATAGCCGTTGAACAGCGAGCTGATGGCATAATGCGCGCCCACCCCCCACAGGTCCAACATAGCGGGCCGGACGAAGCGCTCGTAAACGTGGCGTCCGTTCCCGTAATCGGGGATATTGCTCCAAGCCGCTTCCAGGCGGTGCAAGAATTCCTCCTCCCGGTTTTCGCCGCAGAGCTGCTCGCTAAGTTGCACGGCGCGGCCGGCGTACTGGAGGACGTGCACCGTCTCCGGCCCGGTCAGTTCGTCGAAGAACCAGCCGCAACTGGTGTACATCAGCATGAGATGGCGCTGCGCTTCGAGCAGTCTTAAAGTGCGCACTTGTTGTTCGAGGGAAAGGTCCCGCACGGCGTGGCGGGCAAGAAATGCGTCCACATTGCTGGGCGAGCGATCCAGCACGACGTCGATGTAATCGTTGCGCGCGGCCCAGGCATCCCGCAGAAGTTCCTGCGCGCTGAGTTCATAAAACTTGGCGAGATCGTCGCGCAGCCAGTCCATTGCCTCCCGCAGAGGCCGCCGCCAATGCTGGCGCCAGGAGCCGCATCCGCCGGAGTTGCAGCCGCAATCGTTCTTCCAGCGCTCCACCCCATGCATGCAACTCCACGAGCTCTTCTCGATGATTTCCACTTCATGAGATGGCGGGTGCTTGGCCAGGTATTCACCGTAGTTGGTGATAGTTGCCAGTTGGTTGCGCTCAATGTAGTCGAGCGCATAGGCAAGTGCCATGTCGCCGTGGGCATGATGATGACCATAGGTCTCGCCGTCGGTAGCGATGTGGACCAATTGCGCCCAAGGGCGGTTGTCATTGAAGCCGCTGAGCAGGCGGTTGGCAAAGTTCTGTCCGTTGAAGAGCAATTTTTCGAACGCGACCGCGTGCGAGATGGGGCCGTCGTAAAAAAACAAACCGATGCTGCGGCCGGACGGAAGGTGGCAGGCGTAGGCGCGCGTGGGATCGATGCCAGCACCCTCGAGGTGGAGCCATTGCTCCCAGGGCTGGTGGCGCATCCGGCGGGCCTGGTGCTGGGCCAGAATGGTGAACTTGAGGCCGACCGAACTGAGGAGTTCGAGTGTCTCCAGATCCACTGCCGTTTCCGGCAGCCACATGCCCTCCGGGTCTCGTCGGAAACGGTGCTGGAAATCGCGCATGCCCCAGACGATCTGCGTGGCCCTATCGCGCGAGTTTGCCAGCGGGAGGATCATGTGGTTGTACGCCTGAGCTAATGCGGCTCCATGACCCGAGAACGATTGCTGGCTCTGGCGGTCGGCCTCCAGCACCCGCTCATAGGCGTGCGGCGCGTTGTGCTCCATCCACGACAGCAGCGTCGGCCCAAAGTTGAAGCTGATGCGGGAGTAGTTGTTGACGATCTTTGCGATCCGGCCCGCTTCGTCGAGAATCCGCGCGGCGCCATTGGGCAGATAACACTCGGCGGCAACGCGCTCGTTCCAGTCATGGTAGGGAGAGGCGCTATCCTGCAGCTCGACCGCCTCCAGCCAGGGATTTTCGCGCGGCGGCTGGTAAAAGTGACAATGGACACAGAGATAACGTGCCATCAGGCGTCTCCAGGAGCGGCCTTCGAAAGGGACTCGAGCTCGCTCTCCTCACAACACCCGATTCATAAACGCGACTCGGGGCTCACAGGCGCTGACACGACTGCGCCAAACGCTTACGTTAAACATAGCGCCGTATGCCCGCGAGCGGGATAGACCAACATGGTTCGTCTGACATCGGAACAGTGGTTGGGATCTAAAAGGGGTCTGAGAGGAACTTTGTTGGGACAGGCTGTCGGTGGGTCGGCTTCTCGGAGAAGTGAGCCAAGAACGTTTTCTTTCTTCGCGGACACGGCGCAAAGGAAAACGCCCGGGCTGGGCGGGCGGCGAAAAGAACACGAGAATCCGGTTAGGACTATGCCGTGGCTGCTTTGGCTTGTCTGGAACCCAACACTTCTGCTTCGGCTGTCAGCCAGTCATCCATTGCGTTTCCATCCAAGCGGCCACGTTCTTCATACAGGCGATACGCACGTTGGCGGATTCGTTCTTCAACTTCGGCATCGGGTGGTTTGGGTCTGATTGGGGTAGGAGTCTTGGGACTCATGGGGATTACCTCCGCCGAGAATTGTCCTCCCAGTGACTGCACTTTGCAAGGTGACACTTCGATCTGCCACCTCGGTTCGCAGTGAGCAATGCTCCTGCACCAGCGCTATAGGCAGTGCATCGATGAAGGCGCCGGCGCTACGGGACTACGGAAGCAGCAGCGGCGGGCGCGCTCGCGAGATAGCGCCGCAATGCGTGCTGCCATTCCGGCATGTGGATGTTGTAGGCGTGCAGGCTGTCGGGCGACAGAACGGAGTAGGCGGGGCGTCGCGCCGGGCGCGGGAATTCGGCTGTAGTGACCGGTTTGACTTTGGCGGGCATCCCGGATGCGCGCACGATTTCGGTGGCAAACTCGCACCACGTGCAGTTGCCGGAATTGGTGACGTGCACGATGCCGCGAGCTGACGCACGGCAAAGTTTGACCAGCGCGGATGCTAGATCGCAGGTGTATGTCGGGCTGCCACGCTGATCGTTCACGACGGAAACCTCAGGACGGGTGGACGCCAGCCGCAGAATCGTTGCCGGAAAACACTTGCCTCCGTGGCCAAACAGCCACGAAGTCCGCGCGATGCAGACCTCGGGCAGGATCTCAAGCAGCCGCTTCTCGGCGCGGGCTTTGCTCTCGCCATAAACGCTGGCCGGATTTCTGGCATCGCTGGTTTGGTAAGGCGACGTTTTACTGCCATCGAAAACGTAGTCCGTGCTCACGAAGAGCAATCGCGATCCAGCTTCGCGGGCAGCCTGCGCCACGTTGACGGCGCCCTCGCAATTCACCGCAAAGGCCAGGTCGCGGTTGGACTCGCAGCCATCCACGTCGGTGTAGGCGGCTAAAAGGAGAATCCATTCGGGACGGGAATCGCGGACCATGCCGCGAACGCGCGCGTGGTCTCGCAGGTCCGCGTCTTCGACCGAAAACGCGGTGAGCTGCTCACCGCTCAGCGCCGGAACCAGATCGTGGCCCAGCAACCCCGATGCTCCAAATAGCGTTATGCGCATAGGGGCATTGTAAATGGAAACGCAGTGGACAAAATTGAAAGCCCCGCGACTTGGTCTTTTTTCTACTCGGTCGCAGTCGATTGCCGCGTTCGCAGCCGGCGTCGCAGCGCGTGCAGGATGAGCGATCCGCTGATGCCGAAGCAGACCACGGCGGCAAAGGCCACCAGATCCAGCATTCGGCGCGTCATCCGGAGGTAATCTGCGAACAGCGCTACCATGGCACAGAGAATGCCGATGATGTTAAGCCAGAGGGGAGAATGAATGTTCGGAAGGTCCCGGCGAAACCAAACCTGGAGCAGCAGCGCGGCCAGCCCGATCGCGGCCACCACGACCAAAGCGACGGGGCTGAGAAAAGCATTCGGCCCGGTATAGATCACGACCAGCGCCAGCGCCAGAAGAAGCAGCCCTGAAGCGATCACCGTCCATCGGCGCGCGACTTTGGACTGGGACTGGGGCCCGGAATTCGTCACCAAGCGATCTCCTCCCGTTTCCGTATTTTGCCATTGTACGTCGGCCTTTCCTTCCGCGCTCAGGAGTTGCTTGGCATCCATTCCGCCGGGCGATTCTCGCCGTGCGACATGGCGTAGAGGACCAGTTCCACCCGGCTCGAAATCCCCACCTTATCGAAGATGCGCAGCAGATATTTCTTGATCGTGTGTTCGCTGAGCCCCAGTTCGGCGGCGACTCCACGGTTGGTCAAGCCGTCGGCTACGAGCGCGACTACCTGCTCCTCGCGAGGCGTCAACAAAGACCCCCCATGTGAGTTGAAGACACGCAGAGTGGGCACCTCCGATAAAGCATCCACCGCGTAATTCATCTGCTGGCTGTTGATCCAAACCTCTCCCCGGAAAACGCAATGAATGCACTTGCAGAGCATGGGAAAAGGAGTGTGGGTAAAAAGGAAAATTCCCTTCGCGCCCGCGCGCAAGGCATTCACCACCTGTTCGCGGTCATCGCTCTCGGCCAGCAGCACCGGCGCGACCTTCGGATACGAAACTCGCAACCAGCGCAGCAGGCTGCAATCTGCCAGGTGGTTCCCCGCAATCAAGACCACGTCGACGTGATTCGACTGCATGAAGTTGAAGAGAGCGGACGTCTCCAAAGCGACGGCGGAAACCTGAAAGTCCCGCCGCCTTTGCAAGGCGCGCGTCAGGAGTTCAGACTGAATGGGGCCCGAGTCGGCGACCAGGACTTTCACTACTTGGTGTGCGACCGGCTCGGTTTCCGTGGACTGTTTCGCGGAACGCATGGTGTTCACGTTTCCATCATGCCCCACAGCGCACGGACCGGATGTAGGCTCCGTCACACGCTGTTAGTGATGAATTCCGCGCCCCATGTCCACTTTCGCAGCGCTACTCTTGTGGACAACTTTCGCAGTGGCACTCTCCCACCGGGCGTGCGCCCGCAAGCCGGAAACCCACCCCTGGCGGCCCCGCTGTTCATTTCATCGCCTTTCCGATCGCTGGAACGTGCCCGGTACCTCAGTGGACAGTACTTTCCAAGTCTTGTTGTGTTCGGTACGCAACGTTAATTTGTACTGAACAGCTCAAACTTCCGAGCTGCTTGGTTCGCCGTTCTGAGCAACGGTGAGAGTCCGGAGATGAATGTATTTGCTAGACACGTCGTTTTGGGAGCTGCGGGCATGCTCATCCCGCAGCTAGCCGTGGTCGCCTCCGCTCAGGAGACTGTACCGTCGCCTGCTTCGGCGCCTGTATCCTCTGC
>Ga0224534_1000998_pt1 | contig 15950 bp, 14 predicted proteins | sample 714E12024metaG_FD_172012 | JGI IMG/M metagenome (GOLD analysis project Ga0224534, IMG submission 172012) | Peat soil microbial communities from Stordalen Mire, Sweden - 717 E1 20-24 | ecosystem: Environmental > Terrestrial > Soil > Wetlands > Peat | place: Sweden: Norrbotten County, Stordalen... | reverse complement strand
CGCTGGAGAGGTCAATCACAGACAGCCGCTTGTTGTCAGTAGCCTCCCTCCCGTCGCCGGCGATAAAAGCCAATCGCTTGCTGTCGGGAGACCAGGCGAACCACTCCTTGTAGATCAGGCCGATACCCAGGCTCTTGTTTGTTTCAGGATGCTGGAGATCGAGCAACCGGATCGGTGCTCCATCTGCGGCTAGAGAGGCGGAAAAGGGGTATAAAAAGTAGGCCAGGTAGCGTCCATCCGGCGACCAACTCAGACCGTCCGGCACCCCGGAGACCATTGCCTGGAGACCAACATTTAGGAGGGTCAACAGCCTGGAGCGTTCACCATGAAGATCTATCCGATCAATATACAGCGGGGGGTTTTCCGTCAGCGGAGGATTTTCCGTTTTCGGGTAGAAAGAGACGGCGAGGCTCCTGCCATCGGGTGCCCAGGCATAATCCAAAATGTCTTTTGCATGAAGATCGATGAGATTTGCTCTGCTCGCCCCGACCAGGGCAATTTTCAGGTTAACGGTGTTCTCGCCGGATGTCGCGGTATAGGCGATGGCATCTTCTGAGGGCGACCAGGACGGAGTCCCCTCTACCGGACTCTCGTCCACCTGGTAGGCGCCGCTGCCATCGGCTTTTACTACCCACAAGTAATAATCACCGTCATACTTCTTGTCGGAGGGGTACCGCAGATACATCAACCAGTGACCATCGTGAGAGAAGTTGACTGAACTGACGCTAAAGCGATCATCGTGGGTCACCTGCACCGGAGACGGATCCAACTGGTAGCCGTCCAGCAGCATGAGCTGGCCGTTTGAGATGAAGGCCACCCTGGCCGGGAAGGCCGAAGGAAACGCTCTGCTGGCTGGCTTGTTGGGGATAGCGGCAGGTGACGGGGTGACGGTGAATGAAGAGACAGCAGGTTGTTGAACCGTTGCATAATTGTCCATCTTCTCTTGCAAATAGATCGAAGCAAGCGAAGCCAGCACGGCAATACATGCGCAGATGATATAGACTGGCGCTCTCTTCATCATAATCCTCCCAACCGACGTTTATTCGGGCGTGAACTCCGTCTTCCATTGGTTGATCTTGAGCCAATTATAGAGCTGTTCCGATTTAAAATAGGAGATATCCTTTTCACTCTCGAAGACAACTACGTCTTGAATATAGTGAACCTGATTAAATCCGTTCTGTTTATTTTCTGTATAGTAGTATGCCGGATATATTATTCTAATTTGTTTTTTATCTGAAGTTGTAAGATGTAATTGTGATGGCCCGAGATATGCCGCCATGACCACTGTTGGCAGTGGAGGTATTTTTTCAGTATCTGGAGCAGCAATTTTTAGCCAGGTTAAAACCTGGGAAATAACGTATTTTTGATTGCGTGGAATCCAATACTGCCCCATAGGTGTGTCATCGCTGATGCTGATAGACTGTATCGACATCAGGAAATTGGATAACGATGTTTGATTGATTGTCTTTTTTGGCGTTTCTAATTCAACATGAATAGGATCATAGACTTGATGTAAATAAGGTTGGCTCCAGGTTTCGCTCTGCACTCTGAAGGTAGGTTCAGGGCTATAAAGGTATAAAGACCCCGCGGATGCCAGCACTGCAATACAGATGCACAGGATTACGCCTGGTATTCGTTTCACCCATCCTGCGGCGCCCGCAATCAATACCGGCCTTATTCTCATGCCGTTCAGCTCCTTTTATCACATCACCCCACCATCGGGAATAACTAACTCTAATTGTTATACTCGCCGGGAAAGCATTTCTTACGCTCGTGTTCTGCGGCAAAAGGGGCTATCTATTGCGACCGACAATTCTTGTTCCGCTACCGGTAAACAAGACTAAATCAGGACCATTAAGCTCTCCGCTCAGACCCTGGAAATTTGCTTCCGTCAATGAGATTGTGTGCACATCGATGCTTCGCCTCTCGCCAGAATCTAAAGTGAATTGTTCTGAATCTTTTGCGCCATCTTCCTCATTCAATATTATCCCTTTCGGAAAGATCACTTCACCCGGCGGCAATGTGTCGTCCAATACCTTGATGCCAAAAGTGACCGGGCCACCTCCGTAATTGGTCAGAGCGAGTTGGCCTGAGACTGCCAAAGTATGGTTATCTGTTTCGCTGGCATAATCTATCCGGCTGTTGTGAGGATCATAATCAATGGCCCAGATGCCAGAATGTGCTTTATAGTAGATCGCTTCACTCCAGGATACAGCCCCGGGCGACAACAATACACATGCAATAATCAAAACCAGAAGGCTCTTGCCGCCCAACTCTCTTCCAACCCAAACTGCTCCTATCACGAACAAACACAGCGCTAAGATTGCAGGATAGCGCAGCCCACTTTGACCGTTTGACCACGCCGGTAAGCCAACCAGGTTAAATAGCTTATCGCCAAGCGAGAATCCAGATGGAGCACTCATGCCAATTAAAAAGGCGAAGATCATTAGCAGGATCGAAGCTATTCCTCTTTTTGACAGTTTAGTCATATCGATTTCACCCCATAAATCCGTCCGTGTTCGGTTAAGAACAAATAAATAGCATTATCTAGACTTAAAAAAAGAGAACCCAACTGTATTGATGGTTCTCTCTTTCTGTATATATTAACAATGTACCTGCAATTAAGATGGCAAAGACCGATCGACCTCAAGATTATGGTAGGCAGAGAATTAATTTAACCAAGGAATTGTTGACAAAACCTTAGTAATCCCTCAGAGATTGTTCAGGCAGCTAAGGCCAGGGCCAGAGGATACCGCACCACAAACAACCTGATCACCATGTGTTATATCATTGCCGGCAAGCTTGATTTTGGTACTATCTGCTGAGACCTAAAACGGGAACAGTAGTTTGTCCATAGTAAATAGCGAGGAACCAAGATAAGTGACTAATCACACAGGCTGCTAGTGGCGCTCGTTCACCGGAACGGTGGCTCATTTTGACCATATTCTCCAGCAGATATCGCTTTATATATATAGACGCCGCCCACTCTCCAAAGGAATTGAGCGTAAACAGATATCTTTAGTGATATACAAATAAGAAAAGCGATACGCATAAAGATATCGCTTTTCTTACAGTCCCCACCCGGCTTTGCCGGGTGTGTGTGCCCTTGGGCGATATCGCCCCTTATCCTGCATTAAGTATTTTCTCGGAAAATAATTTCACCAGATGCTGGCTCTGAGCAAGAGGATTTTTGCCAGAAAAAGAGAAAGGAGATGTCGGCACCGATAACGACACTGCCGAGTTCGCAGTAGAAAGCATCCGCCGATGGTGGACCAATATGGGAAGTGTTTTATATCCTGATGCATCCAGCTTGTTGATTACGGCGGATGGTGGCGGCAGCAACGGTTCGCGGGTTCGCCCGTGGAAGATCAAGCTTCAGGAGTTTGCCGACGAAACTGGGCTATCGATCTCTGTTAATCACTTCCCTCCGGGTACCAGTAAGTGGAATAAAACTGAACATCGGTTATTTTCCTTCATCAGTCAGAACTGGAGAGGCAAACCCCTGATAAGCCATGAAGTCATTGTAAACCTGATACAACTAAAACAGGCTTACGAGTCAACTGTACACTGGACACAAATTCGATCCCAGCGTCAAGGTGTTTCTACCCCAAGCGATGGTAACCTCGGACTGGTCGTCATCAGGCTTCGATTCTGAATCCTTGGGCTTGTCGTCATCGGGCTTCGATCCCAGCGTCAAGGTGTTGCTGCCCCAAGCGATGTTAACCTCGGACTGATCGTCATCGGACTTCGATTCCGGTTTCGATTCTGAATCCTTGGGCTTGTCGCCATCGGGCTTTGATCCCAGCGTCAAGGTGTTGCTGCCCCAACAATTTTCGAGATCGCTGCGGCCAAAGGTATAGTACTTTTTATTGGGCACTTTCGGCACCATGATGCCGGCCCCGATGTCCCTGGTGATCATGTCCCAGCGCATGGCGTAGTGGATTGCATCAGGCTCTTCATCTCCGTCAAAGAGGATACCGCCTGGCCTGTGAGAAGCGGCCCCACGATGCGAACGTCCCCAGACCATACCAAGATCAACGGCGGGCGACCGCTTTGATCGCCCGCCGTTGATCTTGGGCACCTTGATCGCTTATGCTCCACACGCCAAGCCGGGGTAACGGTGCCCGCGACTCCCTTACCTTATTTTCATCTTCCGGCGATGTTTAAACCTTTGGCGGCTACGATAACTTTTCAACCTCCGCCTTAAGCTGGTCCATTAATTTTTCTATCTCCGGGTGCGCTCCCTGCTGACTCATCACTGCCGACAATTGCTCGACTTTTGCGAGTATGCGAGAAGTGGCTGCATTCAGCCCATTAGGAACCGTCATTGGCATCGGTGGAGCGGTCTCCACCAGCCTCTGCATCGGGTGCACCACCTGATACTTTTCGGATTGCACCAAGAGGCTCACAACATCGGGGCGCGAGTAGTGGCCGGTTGCATCATGCCAGTGGGCCATATCCACAATGTTATTCAGGTTGATCTCGCTGTACAGGATCCCCTCCTCGCCCATGAGAGGACCGGCCAGGATGCTTCCGCCAGGTCCGATGATGGCGCTCCATCCGCCACCTTCCTTGAAGAACTGGCGCTGATAGTCGGTCTGGCAAAGTTTCTCTACGCAAGCCTTGTCGGATGTGCCCTGAACGTTGAGCACGAAACATTCGCCCACAAGCGCATGGTACCGGGCACACAACTCCGTCGCCATGTTAAACATCGTCTCCCAGCCCGTAACGTTGGAGAACCCAACCCAAGAAGCGATGTGCACCTGAGGCCGCTTGGCGATCAGGGCGTATCGCACCAGATCCATCGTGTGTTCATAACAAAGGAGTCCGCTGACTCGGCCGATGTCGAAGTCAAAAGTCTGCAGATCGGAACCGTCGCCAAAACCCCAGTGTGCTCGTTCCACATGAGTAGGCATCAGCTTGCGGTGTTTGCCCAGTAGATTGCCGCGCCGGTTGATAAACAGGAGAGTGTTGTAGCACGTGTTCCCGTCTCGCTCGGTCACGCCTATGACTACATTGATGTTTTTGCGCCGCGCGGCGTCGCAAAGTACATCAACGGTCTTGCTGGGAATCTCGACGCTGTTCATAAACCACTCTTTAAACAATTCGTGATACCACATGGGAGATCCAAGCCATATATGGTATGGATACCCCGGAATAAATGACTCAGGAAGCGCCACCAAGTCAGCGCCCTCGCCAGCGACCTTTTCTATCAGCGCCACCGCCTTGTCCAGGCACTGTTCTCGGTCATAGAGTACTGAGGACGCTTGAACTACTGCTGCCTTAAAGACTCCAAAATTGTCTCCCAATTTGTAATACCCCCTACAATTGTTTTTACGATCTAATCATCCAACCCTTAAAAGAAACCCCAAATAGAATCAAAACGTTCTTGAACAACTGGAAATTAGTATTCACTTTTTTCGGGGCTCCAGGCAAAATGTATTCGTGAGTTTTATGGGTAGGTATGGCCCCCTTGAGGTTTTACCCCTAACTAAGCCTGGCCCCTAACCCATGACCCACACCTCTAACACGTAAGTTGCGCAACCTTTCAAGATCCTGTCCAATTGTAGCAGGTTGGATAGAGCAAGGTCTTGACAGGAAAGCGTTGGTTCTGGCAAGGCTTTCTTTCTTACCGCAAGAACTCGTGCGAGTGGTTGATGCCCTGCCACGCAGCAACCAACTATACATGCCCCAGGGGCAGAGGAGAGTCTTTTAACCCTGACTGACAACTCATGTTTCAGTTATGCTGCTTTTTCCCCATTTACCTCTGGAAACAAGATTAGTGGTATGTTTGACACCAAGCTCTCACTCCTTTTAATTTTTGTTTTTTGAGTGTATGTAACAACCGGCTAAAATCTTTTTTAAATCATCGCAAATAAGTCGACCAGAGAAGTTCATAACAACTTAGCACTTTACATGTTATTAACAGTGCTTGGTCGACAATAGGGACACCGCCTCCTTCCAAAGTTATTCCAAGGGTTAGCCAACACCACTTCTTCCCCATCATCACCACCTTGTAGTATAAGTAACGGTTAACGAGGATTTAGAGCCTCGTTAAAAGAGTTTTTATCTTCTTACCCTTAAGCCTGAAAATAGTCATCGCGCCGCGCCAGTGCCCTCCGGGTGCTGCATCCTGCATTTGGCTTAGCGCCACTTAGAGAAAGTTCTATTACTCGCAACTAGATTTACAATTTTCTTTAATGTGCGAGAATCGACGTATCGATTAACCTTTCCTTCTGACTTCGCACCCCTAACATCACGCATCGAGGATCAGGCTCTCTGCTTCAACACAGACAAATCGACGCCGCGCTGCCGGAGCCACTTGGGCAGCAGCTCGTGATCCACCCGGTCGCTGACCTCGGGGGCTTTGGCCTCCAGCAACTCGGCCAGGGGTTCGCTGACGTTGATGCCGCCCATCGCCCCGTCGAAGATGATGACCTTCCGGACGCCAGTAGCCCGGTAGGCGAAGTTCATGGCCGCTTCGGTGCTCCTGATCACCGTGGCATAGTCCATGTAATTAGGATTCAAGGGGTCTCGATCAAAGAGATCAGCCTGTTCCTGGCCCACCACCAGCGTGGGGATCTGCTCGGCGAAGAAGGCCGATGGATAACCACCCCAGGCATAGTTGTGGACGCACATCTTGATGGCCGGGTTTATGGGCAGGATCATACTTAGAAGGGGTTTGCCCCGTTTGCCGTAATAGGCTTCCGTGTACCAGGTATAGGGTGGAAAAGGTGCCTCCAGGTCGTAGAGGTCCGTGTTGGCCCCCGTGAAGTTGGCATAAATCACCCCGGCCGAGAAGACGTAGGGTACCGGGCAAGGGAAATCCAGGGCCGCGATGCACTCGTCGATCTGGCCGAAGAGAGTCATGATCTTGCCGTAATACCGGCAACCGGTGAAAGTCACCCGGTCGTTCATTGCGTAGAGGTCATTGTCCACGTCCACTCCGACAATGCCGTTGGGGGCAATGTTCAGGAAGGCCGCAAAGGCAAATTTTTTCTGGACAAACTCTGAATCGAAGATCGCCCGGGCGACGAAGTTCGCGCCCCGCGGTCCCAGGTTGTGATGATAGGTGGACCTGGTCTCGATGCGGGCGTAGGACATGCCGAAAGGCTTCACGGCTTTGTCCACCTGGCGGTGGAAGTGGACCTCACGCACGTCGGTGTGGTGGACATGAACAATCCAGTCGGCATCATAGGCCTTCTTGATCCCATAAAGAGTGCCGATCTCGGTCTCTATGGGAATGCCCTCGTCCACAGGCGCCACACCAATAGCCTTGTTGCTGTAATAGGCACCCAGGCCGTAACGCTTGATATACTCTTCCGTTTCCCGGAAGCGCATGCCCACCCCGGCCCGCAGGCGGATTTCACTACAGCCCGTTCGCTGCTCGATAGCGTCTTTGACGGCCATCAGGAGTTCGGCGTAGGGCTCTCCCCCCAGGAGTGTGAAGCCATGGTGGGATGCAAGGACATTAACCGAGTGCTCCGGCTTGATCATGCCCATGTCGACCTTGCTGAGAGCATCCACAGCCGCCTGCCGGACTCTTGCCAAGCCGTTCTCCCCGGGGTAAATCACCTCCGGCAGGTCCGGAAAGAGTTCCTTCAGGCTGACAGAGATGATCCCCGGCAGTTCTGCCACCCTGGTCTTGACCGACGAGGGATCGATGCCATACTGGGACTGTTTGGGGGCAATGGGTTTAATAGGCCTCTGCATCGGGCTTCACCACCTTTTTACCTTCCGCTACCAGTTGGTCCAGGACGGCCCGGTCTTCTTCAAAGTAGAAGCCCCGGGATTTGTATTTCTCTTTGAGAGCCTCCGACAGGTCCCACGCCGTAGCCGTCCGGCCATACCACTGCCAGCCGCCCTTCGGCGGCACTAGGTCGTACCCCGCCGCATCCAGGAGCCGCAGAATGGGCTGAATGCACTCGATGGTGCAGCCCGTCCGGGCACCGGTGCCCAGAGATACATCCTCCGGGGTGCGAGCACCCTTGATGATGGCCGCAGCCACCTCTTCGGCCCGGGTGCCGACGCAGTAGCAGATGCGCTCCTCGGGGTGCAGCCCGGCCTTGGCGCAGAGGTCAACCACCTCGCCATAGTTGACAGCATGCACATCGACACCTACCTGCAACGGCCGGTCCCTTTTGACCATGGCCACGGCGTATTCCGGACAGCGCTGCTCGCAGTTGGCACAGCCCCGGCAGCGCTCCGGGTCGACCACGGCTTTCTTATGTTCAACTTTAATTGCCAACACCGGGCAGACCCGCTCGCAGGTCCGGCAGCCCTTACACTTGCTGTCATCTACCTGCGCCATCATGGTGACTAGTTTCACGGTTCGGGTTCTCCTCCTCTTTTCCCTTATGCCTGTGCCAGTTGGTAAGCAACGTCGACAATCATATCCTCCTGCCCCCCGACCATACGCCTCCTTCCCAGTTCCACCAGGATGTCCCGGGGGTCGAGCTGGAACTTCTCCGCCGCCCGGTAGGTGTGCAGTAAAAAGCTGGAGTAAACACCGGCGTAGCCCAGCATGAACGGGGCGTTGCGCACCACCTGGGGCCGGTGCATGATTGGTTCCACGAGCTTTTCAGCCACGTCCATGACATTGTAAAAATCAACCCCCGTCTGGTAACCGGCTTTATCTAGCACTCCCACCAGGGCTTCAATCTGCGTGTTGCCGCCTCCGGCGCCCAGGCCGCGGCAGACAGCGTCCAGGAATGTCGCTCCCACTTCGACAGCCACCAGGGAATTGGCTGTGGCCAGGGTCAGGTTGTTGTGGGCATGGAAGCCTACAGGCACTTTGACCGCTTCGACCACGGCCCCCACCCTCGCTTTGACGTCTTCCGGCAGCATGGCGCCGGCGGAATCGGCGACGTTGATATAATCGGCACCGTAAGACTCGAAGAGTTTGGCCTGCTCGACCACTTTCTCCGGCGGTACCATGTGGCACATCATCAGGAAGCCTACGGCCATCAGTCCCATTTTCTTGGCGATGCCGATGTGCTGCTCACCGATATCGGCCTCGGTAACGTGGGTGGCCACCCGTACCACCTTGGCGCCACAGCCGGCGGCCATTTTCAGGTCATCGACGGTGCCGATGCCGGGAAGCAGGAGCACGGTGAGCTTACCCTTCTTGATCACCTTGCTGGCAGCCTTGAGCAGTTCCTCCTCACTTGTTGTCGACCAGCCGTAGTTGTAGGAAGACCCGGCCAAGCCGTCGCCATGGGAGATTTCGATATATTCCACCCCGGCATCATCAAGGCCGCCGGCAATGGCAGTCACCTGTGCGGCTGTAAATTCGTGGCTGACGGCATGACTTCCGTCTCTCAAAGTGGTGTCTACAATGTGAACGAATGAACCGGTACTCATGCTGACATCTCCTCTTCGGACAGCATTTGTCTGGCTAGTTTTTCTGCTGTAGCCACGGACGCCGACGTAATGATATCCAGGTTGCCGGAGTATTTGGGCAGGAAATCGCCTGCACCCTCGACCTGAATGATGGTCGTCACTTTATCGCCGTCGATCAGCGGCGGCACCCGCAATTGGTAGCCGGGCACGTAGGTCTGGATCTCCCTAACCATCTCCGCCACTGAGGCCCGAATGGTCTGTTCGTCCATCTCTTCTACCTGTACGTAAACAGTGTTGGTCATCATGATCGGAGGCTCAGCCGGGTTCAGGATAATGATCGCCTTGCCCTTTTGGGCGCCGGCGACCACCTCCAGGGCCTTGGCCGTAGTTTGGGTAAATTCGTCGATGTTTTGGCGGGTACCTGGCCCGGCGCTCTTGGAAGCGATGCAGGAGACGATTTCGGCGTATCTTGCCCCGGCCACCCGACTGATGGCATAGGCAATCGGCACCGTAGCCTGGCCGCCACAAGTCACCATGTTCAGGTTGGGCTCGGCCTTGACCTTTTCCAGGTTGACGCACGGCACCACGTACGGTCCCACCGCCGCCGGCGTCAGGTCGATGGCGATTTTTCCCGCTGCCTTGAGGAGCGGGGCATGCCGCAAATGAGGCTTAGCTCCCGTGGCATCAAAGACAATCCTGATGTCATCCTCCGCCAGCACGGCCTCGATCCCCTCAATTGAGGTGGGGATACCCAACCCTTGCGCCCGTCTGATCCCCTCGGACTCGATGACGCCGGTCATGAGTGCCATCTCCAGATTCTGACTGCGCAGGATCTTGTACATCAGGTCGGAACCGATGTTGCCCGGGCCAATCACGGCCACTTTTACCTTGTTCATGTTCCTACTCCTTAACGTAATGTGACTGATAATCCTAAACAAACTTCAGGTTCAAACTCCCCAGCCCGCAGAAGGAAACGGTGAAGACATCGCCCGCTTGGGCATCCTCGGCAGCGGTAACAGCTCCGGAAAGGACGATCTCCCCGGCCTCCAGGGCAATGTCAAAAGCGGCCAGCCTGTTGGCCAGCCAGGCTACGGCTGCCGCCGGGTGGCCCAACACAGCGGCGCCGGCGCCGCTGCTCACCATCTCACCGTTCTTCTCCAGCACCATGCCGATCAGGCGCAGGTCCAGGTCGTTGATGGGAAGCATACGACTGCCCAGGACCAGGCGGGCGCTGGAGGCGTTGTCGGCGATGGTGTCCGGCAGCTTGATCTTCCAGTCGCGAATGCGGCTGTCCACGATCTCGAAGGCTGGCATGATCCCCGATGTCGCCCGGAAGACGTCGGCGATGGTCACCCCCGGGCCCTTGATGGTCTCCTTCAGGATGAACACCAGTTCGCCTTCCACCCGCGGCCAGAGGAGTTCTTCCCGTTGACAGGGTTCGCCCTCCAGCAACAACATATTGTCCAGGAGATGCCCATAATCAGGCTCATTAACCCCCAGAAGCTGCTGCATCCCTCTACTGGTCAAGCCGATCTTCTTGCCGATGACCCTGCGTCCGGCGGCGAGCTTGGTTTTAATGCCGGCCAACTGGATCTGGTAGGCTTTGTCCGGCGTCAGGCCCGGGTAGCGGCCGGTCAAGGGTTCCACTGGCCGGCGGTTTGTTTCCGCTTCCAGAAGTTCAGTGGCAATGGTCTGGTAATCCATGTTCAGATCCTCCTTCCGTCATTACCCGACGCCAGCGTTCCCGCAGGGCGCCGGCGATATATTCGGCCACAGGTCCGGGTGCCAGGCCCTGTTGCAGGCCGGCCAGAAGCCTGTTGCAGCCAAGCCGCGCTTCTTCATGGGGTCCGGGAAGAGCCACCAGGTTGGCCTGTCCTACCCGGCCAACGGCGATCCGGACCCCCTCTTTATGGTGGCGTCGAAAATCGGGCTTGAATCTTAGAATCCATGGGGTAGCAGCCTGAGGGTCAAGGCGCAGGACGGCTTCGACGCTGCAGTCCTTATCTTCGGCTCCCACGCCCCCGGTGGTGATCAGCAGGCCGTATCCCTCTCCCAGCGCTCCCTCAAGGTGGTTGGCCGCCGCGATCACATCATCCTCCAGAATGCCGCCGAAGCGGGCCTTGTATCCGGCCTCTTCCAGGGCCGCCAGGATATAGGGCGAATTGGTGTCCTTGATCTTTCCTGCACTGACCTCGGCGCCGGAGGCAAAAACGATCGCCCGGCGGGCCACCGTCCGGCTGATGTCTTGTGCCAGGGCGGCCGACTCAGCCAGCACCCGGTTGGCCTCTTCCGGCTCCATGGCGATCAGGCCGAGGATACCTTCGGAGTGGACGCCCGCTTCCGGTCCCAGGGTTACTCCGTCCAACTCCGCCAACCGCTCCAGAAGCTCCCGCTCCTTGCCTGCCACGGATTCCGGCCGGATCTGGTGCCTGAGGATATCGAAGGCCACCAGCTCCGGCCGTACGTCTACGACCATCACCTCCGGCGCCGCGAGGCCCAGCGCCGCCGCGGCCACTGCGGCCACTGTTCCCAGGTCGGCCGCGTTCAGATCGATATCGCTGATCCAGAAGGTGGTCTTCTCCAGCAGGTCCCAATCCGGCATGCCATCACTTATCCCGCTCATTTCTGCTTCCCCCCTGCGACATCGAGGCTCAGATCAAGTATGGGGGCGTCAATAATCGCCCGCCCGACGTCAACGATATCGGCCCGGGCCGCAATCACTGCCTCCAGTTTGTCCTGGGTTACGCCACCAGCAAAAGCGATCTGAATCCGGTTGCGCCACCCTCCGGCCCGGGCCGCCTTTACCGTAGCATCCAGGTCCCGCAGGTCCCCAGTATCCACCATGAAGATGGCAGCCCCCGCTGTTACAGCTGCAGCGGCCTCCAGTCGGATCGGCTGGGATTCACCCCGGAGCTGCACAGCGATCAACCGTTCTGGGTCGTAGGCCCGAGCGCGGGTGACCGCCGGACCGACACCCCCCAGGAGGCGGACGTAGTTTTTGTCCAGATAGATGAAGGGGTGGTCGGTGATCCGGACCGCGACCCCGCCGGTCGCTACCGCCTGTCGCAGGTCGGCCCTAATCTCCGGGGTGACCTTCTTCCAGGAACCACAGGCTATTTTCAAGCGCCCGCCGGCCCTGCGGACAAAAGCCGCCGCCGCTGTGGCCACCCCGGACGGTTTGCCGATGGCCCCCAGAAGTGCCTCTTCGGCACGGATGACATCCTCTGCCCGCCCCCGGCCATGGAGGATGCAGGTTCCCGGTTCCAGGGCCTCTCCCTCGGCAACCGGGATGGCAACATCCAGGCCCAGCTCCGCAGCCTGCTGTGCCAGCCGCTCGGCCCCTGAAAAAATCCCCCTTTCCCGGGCCGTGATCTGAAACGCAAACTCCCGCCCCGCCAGGGGGTCAAAGAGGAATTCCCTAAGCTCCACTGGCTTCACTCCCGACGACGGACGAGTAACCCAGACTGACCGAAATCTCCAGCGCCGTCTGTGTGATCGTCTCTAACGCCCGCCGAAAGTTCTCTCCATCCAGCCTGGACACAGGCCCGGAAACGCTGATGGCGGCACAGGTCTTACCATTATTGTCCTTTACCGGGGCAGCGATGCAGCGTAAACTGTCCATAATTTCCTCATTATCAACGGCATACCCCAGGGCGCGCACCTTCTCCAGCTCCGCCTCCAGCTCGCGCGGGTCGGTGATGGTGTGCCGGGTGTAGCGTTTCAGACCCTTGTCGGCAATAATGCGTTTTACCTCGCTGTGATGGAGGCTGGCTAGGAGCGCCTTCCCCACTCCGGTACAGTGGGCCGGTAAGCGCATCCCTACCTGGGAGACAATTCGCAACGATTGATTGCTTTCTCGTTTGTCGACATAAAGCACCTCGCCCTTATCAAGAATGGCCAGGTGAATTGTTTCTTCCAGATCATCCACGAGTTTCTGGATATAGGGTACCGCAGTTTGCCGGACATCCCAGTTATTGGCTACTACGTTACCAACCTCGAAAAGGTGTACCCCCAGCCGGTAACGGCCATCAAACGACGATTGCTCAATATAACCGAAATCCCGCATGGTAGATAACAGGCCGTGCAGGGTGCTTTTGGGCAGCGACGTATCCCGGGCTAATTCTGCCAGGGACATCTCCCGTTGTTTGGCTGCTAAAAGATCGATGATCGTCAATGCCTTAGCCACCGAACGAATTTTTGAGGCTTCATTCTTGTTACCAGCCACTACCCATCACCTCATTCGGCAATGCCGAATACCTTTCTAAATATTTCTGTCAGACGACTTACTGATCGAGCCGGCTAGCTTCCGGAGCAGGTCAACTTATTATTAATATCGTTATTCCACACCGATTCAGGCATTCCTGCCGGTAAAAGTATTCTGCGTTCGACATCATAGAAATATTTTTTACAATACCGAATCAAGCGATGCTCTGCAAGGAAGCCAGCTTCTCTACCAGGCAGGGGTACGGAATGTCGATGCGGATGGATGATTGGTGTATGATTAAGACGGGTACAGTAGTATTTACCTCATGATCCTGAGACATGAAAGGAGCACATTCGGGCGGCATACGAAACGATGTTGTACGAGAAGATTGGCGAAGTTGGTGTGGTCACCTTGAACCGCCCCGACAAATTGAACACGATGACCCCGAAATTCTTTGAGGAATTTGCCTAGGTCGTTGACGAGGCGGCTGCAGACAGGGAGGCCAGGGCTGCCGTGCTCAAGGCGAACGGTAAGGTTTTCTCGGCAGGCGGGGATTTCGAACTCCTCAAGAAGCTTGATACCGCTCCTAAAGCACGAGCTGCCATCAGGAAAATCGGCGCCACGATTATCGAGATATGCGAGATGAACAAGCCCCGGATTGCCGCCGTCGGCGGCGCCGCCGCGGGCGGCGGAGCGAACCTGGCGCTTTCCTGCGACTTTGTCATCGCCTTCGAGAATGCGAAATTTAGCCAGGCCTTCATAAATATCGGCCTCGTCCCGGATACGGGCGGCATGTGGTCCCTGGCAAAGCACGTAGGAGTCGCCCGCGCCAAGGAGCTTGCCATAACCGGGCGTCTGGTTGGAGCCGAAGATGCCCTCAGGTACGGGATGATCTTGAAGCTCGTCCCTTCAGGCAGGCTGTACGAGGAGGCGATGGCGTTTGCGCAGGAGCTTGCCGGAAAGGTGCCGCTGGCTATCGGATTCATCAAGCAGATCGGCAACCGCCTCGGCGAGATCGATATGGCCGCCTATTGCGACCTCGAAGCCGCTCTCATGGGGATCGCCATGCATACGGCAGATCACAAAGAAGGTTTAAAGGCGTTCATTAGAGAAGAGCGTGCCGGTATTCAGGGGGGAATGAACTCCGCTACCATCAGTCTATGCTTGACCAATTAATCTGGGCAGAGTTCAGGAAGTCTAAGAGCGGTATCAAGTCGCACCTGCGTCTCAGGTTCTACGATAATGGCTGATACTGCAGGTAGACCGGCATTCCGCATGCCTCTATATCAGGCGTCGCAAGGTATTCCGGTGTTTGCTTCCGGACCAGGCCGTGACCGGTAGGCTGTGAATCAGACACAATGCTATAAAAACGCTACATTGTGTCAGACTACAGCTACAGGCAGGTAGCAATATAAATGCTGTCTACGTCTGCTGGATGCCAATATACCGCAGCGTGACCGCCGGCGCCGAATGGTTCAGCGCCTTCATCAGCAGTAATATGTCCGCGCCCTGGCGGTAGGCGTGGTATGCTCAGGTCTTGCGCATATGTAACGCGTTACATATTGAATAGTAAATTATCCAAAGTCAATAAAATAAAGTCAGCTCTAAGATAACGTGAGCTGACTTTGGATAATTTCATTGGACTAAACCACTGGCACCAAGTTTCTTCTATGGGGAAATTAAAAGGCCCACACCATGTGCGCATGCCATTTATTTACACAGAAAGACCTTTCAAATGCAGAGATACACGCCCAGGCATATCAATGGCAAGCAAATACACAGAGATCCCCCCTCCCCAATAAATGGGCATTTTTAAAAAACTATGCGGTCTCTCTTCAGGGAGAAGACCTGACGAGGTGTCCGACCCCGCAGCAGGGGCACAACGTAACGTCCCTGCCGGTCAATAGCTTCAAGAGCTCGATCGCCGACAGTCTCCCTTCAGGAACATCGTTGATCGGCGTATTGGTAAGCCTTTTGCACAGCTTAAGTTTTGTTGCTTTGTTCATCGGGCTGAGCAGGCCGTAATGCCGGATCGTAACTACTACTACAGCGAGGTTTTAAAAAGCAACGATGATGCTTGAAGTTAGTCCCCGCCATCACATTTCTGATGAGGGAGCTAGGCTAAGATCCTTGACAACCTTATAAAACGGCATCATTTAGCATCTTGAGCCTGGTCTTCCGGTGGGACCGATAGGCGACCATGTTGCGCTTCATGTAGTAATTGACGTCATTCAAGGTTTTTCTGACCGCTTCCTCGTCACCGGACAATCCAGCAATGATCAGTCTCTGTGCCTGTGGCAGCGTCAACACCGGCTCTCCCGTTTTTTTTAAAACGCTGGCGCACCTCCAAAATGAAGAGATGGGCAATCAGGATGAACAGGATGTAGAGGCGCCAGGCATTCCA
>Ga0224534_1000997_pt1 | contig 15964 bp, 10 predicted proteins | sample 714E12024metaG_FD_172012 | JGI IMG/M metagenome (GOLD analysis project Ga0224534, IMG submission 172012) | Peat soil microbial communities from Stordalen Mire, Sweden - 717 E1 20-24 | ecosystem: Environmental > Terrestrial > Soil > Wetlands > Peat | place: Sweden: Norrbotten County, Stordalen... | reverse complement strand
CGGAGCGGTGGCAGCGGGAATCGGTTCGCCGGGATTGCCCAGAAAACCGACCGTGCTTTGCACCGGCACATTGACGTGCGGCGGCACGACGATTTTTATCAGCGTGCCTTCCTCGAAACTTTCCACCTCCATGACCGATTTGTCGGTCTCGACGGTGAAAAGGATGTCGCCTTTGGCGATTTTGTCACCTTCCTTCTTGAGCCATTCGACGATGGCGCTTTCTTCGGTCATCTGACCGAACTTCGGCATGATGATTGGGGTGGCCATAATCGCTCCTTACAGAATTGCGTTGGCCGCGGCGAGCAGGTCATTGACGTTCGGCAAAAATGCCGCTTCGAGAATATGCGATTGCGGCGCGATGCCGTTCTTGGCGCCAACGCGTTTGATCGGTGCGTCAAGGTAATCAAAAACCGCATCCTGAATCGTCGAGGCGATTTCGCCCGTGTAACTGCCGATGTGAATCGCCTGGCTGGCAACGACGCAGCGTCCGGTCTTTTGCACCGAGCGGAGCACAGTTTCGATGTCGAGCGGCACGAGTGAGCGCAGATCAATGACTTCGGCGCTGACATTTTTTTCCGCCTTCAGTTTGTCCGCCGCCTTGAGGCAATCGTGGACGAGCGGTCCCCACGCGACGAACGTGATGTCGGAGCCTTCGCGCTTGACCTCGGCGACGCCGAGCGGAACGAGATATTCACCTTCGGGCACAGGGCCTTTCATGCTGTAGAGTTCCTGGGACTCGACGAACATGACCGGGTTGTTGTCGCGGATTGCCGACTTGAGCATACCCTTGGCGTCGTGGGGCGTCGCGGGATAAACGACATACAGCCCGGGAACGTGGCAGAAAATGGATTCAAGCGTCTGCGAATGCTGGCCGCCGTAACCCTTGCCGGCGCCGGCGGGGCAGCGGATGACGAGCGGCACTTCCGTTTGTCCGCCGCTCATGTAATGCCATTTCGCCGCCTGATTGCTGATCTGGTCCGATGACATCAGCGCAAAGTCGAAATACATCAACTCGACCACGGGCCGCAGCCCGCGCATCGCCGCGCCACAGGCCGAGCCGCAGATGACCACTTCGCTGATCGGCGTGTTGAACACGCGATCGCGGCCGAACGCTTCGAGCAGTCCCTTCGTCAGTTTGAACGCCCCGCCGTAGTCGGCGACGTCTTCGCCGTAAAAAATGACTCGGTTGTCGCGCGCCATTTCCTGCATGAGCGCCTCCTTGATGGCGTCTTTGTAGGTCAGTTCGCCGTTGTTCCGCTTGATTTCAGGCAGCGGGCCGTAGAGTTCAACCTTGGCGAATTCGGCCGGCACCGTTTCGCATTTCGTGTCGGTATACATGAACGTCAACACGTCCTTGGGTTCCGGATCGGCGGACGCGGCGGCGCGTTTGGCGGCGCGGGCGTTGCGGTCAATCACGCGTTTTTCCACTGCGGCAACGCCCTTGGCGTCCAGCACCTTGGCGTCCAGCAGTTCCTTCTTGTAGGTTTCAATCGCGTCAATGGCCTTCCACGCGGCCTCCTCTTCCTTGGTGCGGTATTCGACGCGCGGATCGCTCAACGAGTGGCCCCAATAGCGGTATGTGTCCACGTCCAGAAACACCGGGCCTTTGCCTTCGCGGCAGAGTTTCGCGGCGCGCATCACGGCGTCGCGGACGGCTAGCACGTTCATGCCGTTGACAATTTCGGAGTGCATGTTGTTGTCGGCGAAGCCGGCGGGCCGGCGGGCCATGCGGCTGATGCCCATGACTTCCTCATCAGAACGATGCGTCATGCCGTAGTGGTTGTTGCAGACCAGGAAAATAATCGGCAGGCCATACTTGCGCTTGTCGGCGAGGTGGTTGGTGAACTGCGCCTGCGCGGCCCAGTTCAGCGATTCGAGCACGGCGCCGTTGGCGAATGCGCCGTCGCCCGCGAAACAGCACACCACGTTGTTCAACTGCAAATAACGGTTCGCCATGGCCGCGCCCGTCGCTATCGGCACGCCGCCGCCGACGATGGCGTTGGCGCCGAGGTGGCCGACGGTGAAATCGGCAATGTGCATCGAACCGCCGCGCCCGCGGCAGTAGCCGTTGTCCTTGCCGAACAGCTCGCAAATTGTGCGATAGACGTGCTCCTCCAGCGCCGCCTCGAGCAGGTCCTCGCGCTTCGTGGATTTGCAGGCGGGCACGCGCTTGGCAAGCTGCTCGTTCGTCATCTGGCGGATGGCGACGGTGCCTTTGGCGAGGCTCTCGCCGTGGCCGCGATGGGTGCTGGTGATGTTGTCGGGCAGTTGCAGGCCGGCGCAGGCGCCGGCGGCGGTGGCTTCCTGGCCGACCGCGACGTGCGTCGGGCCGCGATAATTGAATTCGCGGATCGGGTCATACGCGCCCGACCGCAGCTTGACGATCATTTCCTCGTGCTCGCGGATGACGAGCATGTCTTCCAAGATGGCAACCGCCTCTTCCGGCGTGATCGTTTTGTCTTTGAGTTCCTGTTTCAAGCCGCCCTTGTAGCGGTAGGCGGGGATCTTGCCGCAATTGATTTCAAACGGCTCGAACTTGGGCCGTATGTCGCTCAAATAGGCGACGGATTTCGGGGATGGTTTCTTGGTTGGTTTTTCCAATGTCGTGGTTGTCATAATAATTTTCAGTTCGTTGGTCGTGGCATCATGCCTTGATCACTTTGATTCCTTTTTTAATCAGTTCCCTCGCAAAATTTTTGTCCAATCCCTTGTCGGTGACGAACACATGGACCTTTTCCAGATGTCCGGCGCGCGCGAACGCCACCTTGCCGGCCTTGCCGGAGTCGGCCAGCAGAATCACCTGCCGCGCCTGGCTCATCACCAGTTCCTTTGTGTAAGCCTCGCCCGGATCGGTCGTCGTCATTCCTTCCGCCAGCGTCAGCCCGATGGTGCCCATAAACGCCTTGTCCACGTGCAATTCCCGCAAAACGCAGCGTGTGAGCGGCCCAACCATCGTCTGGCTCAACCGGCGCAATTCGCCGCCGATCAAAATCAGCCGCGGCCCGCGCCCGGCCAGTTCGTGCGCCGCGCGCAGCGAATTGGTCACCACCGTGAGATTCGTGCGGTCGTGCAGCAGTTGCGCGAACTCCAGCACCGTGCTGCCGCCATCCAGATAAATCGTGTCGCCCGGCTCGACGAACGGCAGTGCGGCCGCCGCTATGCGATTTTTTTCCCGCGCGGCAATGGACGCCTTGTCGTCAAACAGCGGCTCCTCCAGCCGGCTCTCGACGCTCACCGCGCCGCCGTGAACGCGGCGAATCGCGCCCGCTTCCTCCAGTTGATCCAGGTCGCGCCGCACCGTGGCGGGCGAGACGCGCAACCGGCTGCAGATTTCCTCGACGCGGATCACGCCCTTGCCGCGGATCAGCTCGCGCAGGTTGTCGAGGCGCCGGGGCGCCAGCTCTTTTTGATTGCCGTTCAGCATGGCATGATTGTTTGAGAATGAATTTAATCGTTTTGTGATTCAAGTCAATCAAAATCGCTCAAATAATTTTTTGACAGAATCCAGCGAATTTACTAGGGTTTTGGCAATGGTTCACGTGGTCTTTCTCAAAATCGCGGCGATGTTTCTGGTCATCGTCGGCGGCTGGCTGGCGCGGCGGCGCGGTTTTCTGGCGGCGGAGTTCACCGCCACCTTGAGCCGGCTGGTGGTGGACGTGGCGTTTCCCGCGCTCGTGTTCACGCAAATGCTGCGGACGGTGGACGCGCCGGCGCTTCGCAACGGGTGGATCGGTCCGGTGGCGTGCGGGCTGCTGATTGTGATTGCGTATTTTGTCGGATTGTTGGTGTCGCCGGTATTCAGCGGCAAACCGCAGCGCAACACCTTCATTTTTCTCGTCGCGATTCCCAACTGGGTTTTCCTGCCGCTGCCAATTGTCCAGGCGCTCTACGGCGACACCGGCGTTCGCACCGTGCTGCTGTGCAACGTCGGCGCGCAACTGGTTCTGTGGTCGTTTGGAGTCTGGATTCTGCATGGCGCAATACGCCAGGCGGCAAAAAATCTCCTGACGAACGTCGGCTTGTGGGCGACGGCGGTTGGAATTGCCGTGGCGCTGTTGTTTCCCGCCGTCCGCAATCTGGAGACGATTGACCCGGCGGCGGCTCCGCTGGGCATGATGCTGCCGGGCGCGCTGGTGCAGGCGCTGGCAATGGTCGGCAGCCTGACCATTCCGATGTCGTTGCTGGCCATTGGCGCGCAACTCGGTGAATTGACCATCGCCGTGCATCGCTTTCCGCGCGTGCTGTGGGGCGTGCTGCTGGCGCGGCTGCTGATCGCGCCGCTGGTGACGGTGGCCCTCGGATTTGCCTTGATGAAAATGGGCACGGCGATTCCGACCGAGACGCGGATGATTCTTTATTTAATTGCGACCATGCCGGTGGCGATCAGTTGCAGCGTCATGGCCGAGCGGTTTCGCGGCGATGCCACCCTTGCCGCCGAGGGGATTTTTTACAGCACGTTCTTCAGCCTGCTGACCGTGCCGTTAATTTTCTTTCTGATTCAGTGGTTTGGTTTGTAGCGATTTTCCCACGCGAAGTTTGGCGAAGTCTGAAAAAACTCTTTTCCTGAATTCAATTTGGAATGGCCGACAAGAGGATTAACGGCGAATCTTCAAGGAATGGAAACAGATCGTTCCGAAAAATCTGGCAGGTGGTTCCAGAACCGCTAAACTTCCCGGCATGACGGAAGCCTTGAAGTCGAAAGGCTGCGGGGCATTTGCCCTGAATTGCCCCAAGTTTCTGCTTTGCGGTATGGTTCTGATGGTGGCGATTGAAACATCATCTGCTGCTCCGCCAATAAGCACCGACAGCCCCATTTGCTTCTTCACGAATGTTGCCGCCTGCCTGCTGTCGTCGGAGATGAATCTGAATTCAACGCAGATTGAGATTTATCCGATAAACCAATACACACCCGCTGTCCATCGGCTGCTGCAAGTCACGGCGAACATTTACGACGCCTCGACCAATTCCTATTTCCCGTCCGTTTTCCGCCCGCTCTTTACACGCGACCAAGGCGGCTTGGGCACGAATCTTTATGTCAGCGGGTATGCTTGTGTTCCGTTTGTCACGGGGGCCGGCGATCCGCAACTTGCCATGCCCGTGGACGCCGCGGCTTTGGCCACGATTTCCGATCCCGTCATCAATCTGGCCACCAACGTCTATGGCGTGCCGTGGATTATTGGCGTGAAGAAGGGTTTTCCAAACTTCAACGAGTTCGTGGAGGAAGACATCGTGGGCGTGACACTGCGGCTGCAAATGATGCGCGATACAAATTCCGAGGTTCTCCATTATCCCAAGGTTTACCTGACCAAGACGAACCAGATGTATCTCTTTAGCATCAACAGTTCCATCGGCCTGGATTTCTGGAACTCCTACAAATCTAATTTAACGGATAACGTGACGGTGGTTTATCGGGGAATCACATGGCTGACCATCACCAACGATGATCCGGGTTTCAACAGCCATCCCGGTGTCGGGCAGCCGATGGGTTTCGCTTACGCCAATACCAATTACATCGGGCCGCTTTATGCTTCTTATTGGCCGGGGTCGTCACCTTGGGGTAACGCCGAGCCAAATGGCAGTGGCCAGCCGAATCCCGGTTCATTTTTCACTCCGTTGAATGTCATAGCCTATCCAGTGCTGACGAATTCAGTCTATCGCACGTCTTATGCTTATCTTACGCCGGGAACCCTTGCTGGATTCACTGGGCCGTGTTTGATCCCCACGAATTATTTCGGTTCTTTGGGGATGACGATGCTGTTTGAAACCAACACGCCCGGTTTCCCGCTGCCGCATTTTGGCCTGGTCTCCACGAACCGGTTGCAGGTGTTTATCTTGGATGGCACCAATGGTAGCTACAATGTGATTGATTACGCCCATTTCGAGCAGAACAGCAGCCGCTTTCTGAACTCGGAGATTTTTACGGATGATCCGGACGGTGTGATGTATCCCAGTCACAACGTCGGTGTCTGGAACACCAACATTGATCTTGTTAGAGGAGTGCCCTACGGCATAGAAAATCAGATTGGAATTTCAAGGGGATTGGACCGCATAGGAGTGTCGGTTGGTGAACCGCCAGCGGAAGACGGCGTCTGGCAACCTGACTCGCAAGCGATGCAATACGGCACCTTCATACCGGCGCAGCAGGCTCTATTTCTGGCTTTTTTCCAACCGTATGGCACTGTCGCCCATATTTCTGACAGCTATGGCCTGGCCAGCGCGTCGAATATTCAGGCGAGCGTCATAGCTCCTTATGCGCCCACGCGCTTTGCGGTTGGTTACACCATCCTCCAAGCCAACGACCCCCTGGTTCACTACCTTGCCAGCGATTTAGCCCTGTCTTTGCCCGCAGGTTTGCTGGATTTGCCTTTTAATTACAACAACTCCATCACCAATGTTCCAACGCCAGCTTATTTCAATCTTGGGGCCTTGAATTATAATTATCAGCCGTGGCTCGGCAACCCGAGCTGGAACAATCCCGGCTTGGATACAAATGCCTATAACTTGGCGGAACGGGATCCACTGGTAACTCAACCCGACAACTGGAATTTTCCAAATGGTCCGGCGTTCAACGCTGATTGGCTGGGACAGGTTCACCGTGGCACGCCGTGGCAGACGATTTATCTCAAGGCGACAGACATCCTCGCGTCCAGCAACGGATTGGCTGTTTGGGAAAATTGGACGGGAGATGCGGATGCGACCGATGCCATGGCAATGGCACCCGTGCGGGACTGGCATCTGGCAGGCCTGCTGGCGTCCTTGTTTAACACCAATTCCGTCCAGTCGCTGTTTTCCGTCAACAATCCCGATCCAAACGCATGGACGGTTTTGCTCAACGGCCTGACCGCATGGGAAAACACGCTTCCAGGTCAATATGACCCGGTTATCATTTCGTCGAATTCGCCACAGGCGCTGGTCATCGCAAATGCCATCCAATCCGCACGGATAAACCAGCCGGGCCAGTCCTTCGCCGACATTGGAGACATTCTGGCGACACCACAACTGGCGGAACAATCACCGTTCCTCAACTCCAATACAAACATCAACGATGAGGCTTACGAGATGATTCCCAGCCAGCTATTGTCGTTGCTGCGGATGGATTCGGTTGGCTCGGTGGCGGCCGCCAATGGGCAGGCGGTCGTCCAGTTCACCGGTTCTGACGGGCATTCTTATGCCATCGAGTTTTCTCCGGATTTGGTGAATTGGACGCGCATCAGCACCAACTGGCCCGCCGGGGACGTTTTCAATTTCACAATTTCCCCGCCGCTCAATGCCACCGCGCAATTCTACCGTTCAGTCATGTTGAAATGACTTTTGCCCGGAGGTTTTCCCGACATCGGGTTGCAGGAGTTCGCGTCCAGAAAAGTGGCAGGTGACGTGTGACGTGTGACATGATTTCCCGTCACTCGTCACATTTCTTTGCCGTCTTTTTGTTCTATTGCGGTTGATTTTCGGCGGCAGGCGTTGACAGCGATATTGACACCGCCGCGCGAAGATTTACGCTCATCGGAAACATCAACCCGGAGATTATTATGCCAGAAGCAGACACGACGAAACCGACGAAGAAAAAAAATTATTACGAGCACATCCCGATGGCCACGCCGGGCTTTTTCCTGAAAGGCGCCAGTTCGCTGGATTGGGGGATGAAAAACCGCCTCTCGCGCATCTTCAATCCCGCCACGGGCCGCACGGTGATGCTGGCCATTGACCACGGCTATTTTCAGGGGCCGACGACCGGGCTGGAGCGAATTGACCTGAACATCGTTCCGCTCATGCCGATGGCCGACGCGCTGATGCTTACGCGCGGCATTTTGCGCACGACGGTGCCGCCGTCGCTGACCAAGCCGATTGTGCTCCGTTGCAGCGGCGGGCCGAGCATCCTGAAGGAATTGTCCGATGAGGAGCTGGCGGTGGACATCGAGGACGCCATCCGGTTGAACGTGTCGGCGGTGACGTTGCAGGTGTTCATCGGCGGCGAATTTGAAACGCGCTCGGTCCACAACATGACGCGGCTCGTGGACATGGGCTTGCGCGCGGGCATCCCGACGCTGGCCGTTACCGCCGTGGGCAAGGCGATGACCCGCGACGCTCAATACCTGCGCCTGGCCTGCCGCATCTGCGCTGAATTGGGCGCGCACTTTGTGAAAACTTATTATGTTCCCGAGGAATTCGAGACCGTCACCGCGTCCTGTCCCGTGCCGATTGTGATGGCGGGCGGCAAGAAGCTGCCGGAACTGGATGCCTTGACGATGGCCTACAACGCCATCCAGCAGGGCGCGTCGGGCGTGGACATGGGGCGCAACATTTTCCAGAGCGACGCGCCCAAGTCCATGATGCAGGCGGTGGCCAGGGTCGTTCATGAAAATATGAAACCGAAGGATGCGTTCGACCTTTTTGAGACGCTGAAAAATCAGGAGATTACAAATACAAAGCGCAATGGCTAAAACGTCACAGCTCGATGCCATCGCCCGCGTCGCGCCGGTGTTGCGGGGCTTGCTCGCGGAGCCAACCGGGGATGACGACCATCCGCATAAGCTGGTAATTCTCAAAAATTTTGCCGGCAAACAAAAACCGCGCCACGCGCTTCAGCTTGATCCGCTCAAGGCTGGTGAGAGCGACGAAGAACTTCGTTCGCGCCTGGCTGCGTCGTTTCAGAATTACGAGGCGAAGCACAAAGCCGGGCCGGAAATCGTTTCTCTGCCCAATGCCGGCACGTTCCAAGTCGTGAAACTGAAAGCGACTTCTGGTCACGACGCGCGATTGGTCGGGCGCACGGCGCTTGTCACCGGCGCGGCGGGCGCGATTGGTTATGGCATTTGCAAAGGATTGCTGGATCGTGGCTGCCACGTGGCCATCACGGATTTGCCGGGCGAGCGATTTGAAAAATTTGTCGCGGAATTCCAGAAGCAGGACAGGAACCGTATCATCGGTGTGCCGATGGACGTGACCGATTCCAAATCCGTTGCGAACGCCTTCGCAAAAATATCCGCGACATGGGGCGGCGTGGACATTGTCGTCGTAAACGCCGGTCTCGCGCTGGCTTGTCCGCTTGTCGAGATTGGCTTGGAAGCGTTTCGACGGCTTGAGCGCGTGAACATCGAAGGCACACTTCTGGTTTTGGCCGAGGCGGGGCGGCATTTTGCGCGGCAGAACACCGGCGGCGATGTAATTTTGATTTCCACCAAAAATGTGTTCGCCCCTGGCGCGGGCTTCGGCGCTTACAGCGCGACCAAGGCGGCGGCGCATCAATTGGCGCGCATCGCCAGCCTCGAATTTGCGCCGCTGCGTGTTCGTGTCAACATGGTGGCGCCCGACGCCGTGTTTTCCGGCGGCGCGCACAAGTCGGGACTATGGGCCGAGGTCGGCCCCGGCCGGATGAAGGCGCGCGGCCTCGACGAAAAGGGTCTGGAGGAATATTACCGCAATCGCAATCTGCTGAAAGCCAGAGTCACCACTGAACACGTCGCCAACGCCGTCTTGTTTTTTGCCACACGCCAGACGCCGACAACCGGCGCATGCATTCCCGTGGACGGCGGGTTGCCAGACGCGACACCGCGGTAACAATCACTTCAGTTTCGGATCAAACCTCCGGACGACGATTTCCGCCAGATCAATGTTCTCCGGCTGTCGCAAAAGGAAAATCACCATTTCCGCGATGTCTTCGGGATTGATCATCGGCTGGCCTTTCAGGCGTTCGCCGAGGTAGGTGCCTTTGATGAAGTCGGTGTCCACGCCGCCGGGACAAAGATTATAAACGTGGATGCCATGCGGCTTCACCTCCATCGCCAGCGACCGGGCGAAGCCGAGCAGGGCGTGTTTGCTGGCGCAGTAGGCGGACTGGTGCAGATAACCCTGCGAACTGGACGTGCTGGCGATGTTGATGATGCGTCCCTTCCGGCGCGCAATCATCTGCGGCAAAATTTCCCGTGTCATCAGAAACGGCGCGGTGACATTGACGCGCAGGACGCGCTCCCAGTCGGCCAGTTGGATTTCCGGCACGGGTTTCTCCAGGAAAATTCCGGCGTTGTTGATGAGAAAATCCACCGTGCCGAGCCGGTCAACGAGCTGGCGGACGGCCCCGGGAATTGTGTCCAAATCCGCGAGGTCACAGGCGACAAATTCGCCGCCGATGCCGGGCTTGGAACGGGACAGCAGGCCGAGCCGCACGCCTTCGCGGGCCAAAGCCCTGGCGATGGCCAGGCCGATGCCGCGGCTGGCCCCGGTCACAATCGCGATTTTATTTTTCAGGGAAGCCGATTTCATTGCCGATGAAATTTTCAGTTTTCAGGTTAAGAGTTCCGGCGATGTTAAGCAACGAATCAATTGGAGCCAGTAATATCCAGCGCGGAGACGCGGGGGAATTTGATTGCGAAATGGCACGCATCCCGCTACTTCATTGCCGCCGTAAAAGTATTTTAACGACGTATGACGAGAAAACCGCTGTCGGGCGCGGAATTGAATGAACTGGTCGCGGGCTTGAACAAGCTCGCGCACAATCTTTGGTGGACCTGGAACCAGGAGGCGCAGGATTTGTTCCAGGAGCTGTCGCCGCGCGCCTGGCAAAACCTGTTTCACAACGCCGTGGCCATTTTGCGCGAGGTGTCGGATTATGAACTGCGCGTGCATTTGCAGGAGGCGGACTTCCAGGCGCACGCCCGCGCCGTGCTGCACAGTTTCGAGTCTTATCTCAACGAGAAGAACACGTGGGGACACAAGAACGCGCCGGAGCTTCACAAAAATCCAATCGCCTACTTTTCCGCCGAGTTCGGCTTCCATGAGTCGCTGCCAATTTCGGCGGGCGGCCTCGGCATCTTGTCGGGCGACCACACCAAATCCGCGAGCGACCTCGGCCTCGGCTTTGTCGGCGTCAGCCTGTTTTATCACGAGGGGTATTTCCAGCAGGCGATTGACACGAACAACTGGCAGACCGAGTTTTACAACCTGATTGATCCGCGGACCGTGCCGCTCGAACCGGTGCTGAACGCCGAGGGCGAACGGCTGACGTGCAGCGTCGAGGTCAACATGGAAAACGTGACGTTCCAGGCCTGGCGCGTCAACGTCGGGCGCGTGCCGGTCTATCTGCTCGACACCAATCTGCCGGAAAACGACGAGCATTTCCGCAACCTCACGGCACGGGTTTATGGCGGCGACAGCACCACGCGCATCATGCAGGAAATCCTGCTGGGCGTTGGCGGCGTGCGGCTGCTGCGCGCGCTCGGCATCCAGCCCTCGGTGTTCCACATGAACGAGGGGCACGCGGCGTTTCTCACACTGGAACTGATGCGCGAGAAGATGGCGGGCGGCCAGACTTATCCCGACGCGCTGGCCGCGACAAAGGCGCATTGCATCTTCACCACCCACACGCCGGTCGAGGCCGGGCATGACCGGTTCACGCCGGCCATGATGGATTACGCGCTGCACAGTTATCGCGCGCTGCTGCCAGTGCCGTGGACGGATATCCTGGGGCTGGGCCGCGTGAATCCCCAAAACGACGACGAGCCGTTTTGCATGACGGTGCTGGCGCTGAAACTATCGCGCGCGGCCAACGCCGTGAGTGAATTGCACGGGCAAGTGAGCCGCCACATGTGGCAGGCGCTTTATCCGGACAAAAAGGAAAGCGAAGTTCCCATCGGCCACATCACCAACGGCATCCACCTGCTCGGCTGGATGAAAGGCTCCGTGCGGCAGTTTTGGCGCGAGAAGCTGACGGGCAACACGATGGGCGACATGCCGGAGGACACGGCGCTCTGGAGTCTCCGCGCCGGAATGGACTGGGCCGCGACCATCCATAAACGCGAATTTTGGCAGCGCATCATGGATCCGGAATTTCTTTCGGATGAGGAATTGTGGGCGCTGCGATACCGGCTGCGCCGCGAACTGATTGAGTTCGCCCGGCGCCGCCTGTTGTTGCAAAGCCAGCGCGTGACTCAAGGCGATTTCATCCGGTTCGATCACCTGCTCAATCCCGACGCGCTGACCATCGGATTCGCGCGCCGCTTCGCCACCTACAAACGCGCGCCGCTCATCTTCCAGCAGTTCGAGAACATCGTGAAGCTCGCGCACGACAAGCAGCGGCCGGTGCAATTCATCTTTGCCGGCAAGGCACACCCGCGCGACGACGAGGGAAAGAAATTCATCCAGCAGATCATTCATTTGGGCAAGCACAGCGAATTGGCGGGCAACTTGGTCTTCCTCGAAAACTATGACATTCACGTCGCAAGGCAGATGGTTGCCGGCTGCGACATCTGGCTGAACAACCCGCGCCGCCCGCTCGAGGCCTCCGGCACCAGCGGCATGAAGGCCGGTTGCCACGGCTGCCTGAACTTGAGCATCCTCGACGGCTGGTGGCGCGAAGGTTACAACGGCGAAAACGGCTTCGCCATCGGCAAGGATTCGCACCCGGACAATGTTGCCGAGCAGGATCGCGTGGACAGCGCGAACCTTTACCAGACGCTCACCGAGCAAGTCGTGCCGATGTTTTTCAACCGCGACGTGAACGGCATCCCGCGCCAGTGGCTCCAGCGCATCCGCCGCGCGATGATGACGCTCGTGCCGCAATTCACCACCGACCGCATGGTCAAGGAATACACGCGAAGATATTATCTGGCAAAGTGAGGCCGGGAATTTCCGGCATCGTCAGGCGGACGGCTTAACGTCAGGTTTGAGTCATGAATGCGCCGCCAGCCACTGCTGCGCGGCGGCAGCGTCCTTTTGCGACCACAGGGCCACCAGATTTTCGATTGCCGCCGCCCGCATCGCGCCCTCGGGAAACTGCGCCACCCACGCGGCCGCTGCTTCCGGCTGCTGCTCCGCCCAGCGTTGGACAATGGAAACCACCGTGTCCTCCTGCAGCCGGCCGGGAGGCAGTTCCTCGATTGCCAGCGTCGCGGCGGATTCCGGGTTCTGCTTGGCCCACGCCACCGCCTCGCCCGCCATCACCGTTGCCCGCAAGGTTGCGTCGGGAATTTGCTCCGCCCATGCCACCGCGTTTGTCGCGTCGCCCGACGCCCACTCCATCGCCGCCCGCCGGATCAAATCATCGCGTTGGACATCCGCCGGCAAATCCACCGCCAGTTGCAATGCCGTCATCGGATCGGCACGCACGGCTTCGTTCGCCACATCCGTCAAGGCGCGGTTGCGCTCGCCTTCATTCCCCAGTGATTGTCCCCAGCCGATTGCGTCAGCCATCTGGCTGTTGGCCCAAACAATCGCCAGGCCATCCACGGCAGCCAGACGCTGGTCTCCGTCGGGCAAACCATTTATCCACGCCGCCACCTCGCGCGGACTGCTTTCCGCCCAACGGCGAACCAGCCGCCGGCTCAAATCCGCGGCAAGTTCCGCCGGCTCGGCGTCTTTCAAAAAATCGAGCGCGGCGGCGCTGTCCCCGGTTTTCAGGCTGGCGAGAAGGTCGGCGATCAATTGCTCGCGCTCCATCGGATCGTCCTGGGACTGGAGATCCTGAATCAGTTTCGCCAGTTTATCCGCCGGCAGTTTGCCTGCCTCAACATCATCGGCCGACGAATCATGTTTGGGATTTGCGCCGGTCCAAACCATTTCGGATGGTGGCGGCGCGCGTAAAATTTGACCGGCTTTGACAGATTCAACTTTTTTTGCGGCGGGGTGAAACATCTGCCTGACGCCGAACGCCAGGCAGAAGACGAGCATTGCCATCAAAAACCAATCCGACGGCCCGCGTGCCGGGCGCGGGCCGTCGTTGTTATTCTTTCTTCCGGCTTTCATGCCGTTCAAACCGACGATTTATGGGGTGGCCAGAACATTGGTGAACGTCGCCGTGCAGGTTGTGTTATTGGTCAAGGAACAAACCACCATGCCGATATACACGTTGGTCGCCATGGTAATGCTGACGTTGTTCGTCGCCATGGCCGTCCAAACCGTGCCGTTGGTGGAGTAATATCCGACAAAGCTGTTCCCCGTCCGCGCCACCTTGACCCAGGCGGGCGCTGTGACACCGGTCACGTCTGCGGACAAGGCGTTGGCAGCCGTGTTCGTCCGCCACAGGAATTCCATCCCAGCCGAGGGCGTGAGGGCCACCGTCACCATGGCCGAGTTGGTGTTCAGGGTCTCCCGGATCATCACGCCAGCCTTGGCCTTGCTTGCGGTGTTTTGCACGGACAGCACCTCGGCCTGGATGCTGCAATCACCGCTGGCCGCTTGATATACATAACGGAACTCATCCCCCGCATACCAGATGTTCGCGCCGGAGCCTTTCACCGTGAACAAACCATTGGTCCAGGTTGCGCCGCCCGCCACCCCGACCGCCCCGATGTCCGAGGTCGCCCACGGGCTGGGAAGGGGAGTTTGGGAGACGTTGTTTAAGATGAAAGTGGTAACAGATTTCGGAATCAGCGTGGTGGAAAAACTTTTGTTCGTCACGGAAATCGCCGGCTGCGAAACCTGGTTCTCGGTGGCTGAAGTGCGGACGGATGACACCGTAGCGGGCAGGCTGGCAAAGCCGGAGAGATTGTAATTCATGGCCAAATTAGTGCTGGTGTCATTGACCGCCACGATGATGAGCGTCTGATTCGCGGGATTGAAGGCAGCGAGGGAATAGTTGTCATTGACGTTGATGATTTGAAAACCCGGCCGGATGTATTCGCTGAACTGGCCCATGACATAAAACTTCTCATTGATGGTGTAGTTCGTGGTGACTTCGTCATCCAGCGGATTGAGGAGAAAACCCCAGCCGCTGCCATTGTCCACGACCTGCCAGTAAACCCACCCGCATACATCCGCCCCGGTGATGTCATCATGAATCCGCCGCGCCATGGAAATGCCGCTGCCATCGCCGTCGCCGTATTCCGAAATCCACGCGGGCTTTTGCTGGCTGGCGGCCAGACTGCCAAAGCTGGCCGGATTCTTTGTGCCGTAGGCGTGCGCCGTGAGCAGGGTGACATAGTTGGTGGCGGAACCGTAGGCGTTGATGGCCGTGGCAGCGTCCGGTTCATCGTAGGTTTCGGGAGCGTCAATGCCGGCGGCGAGTTTCTGTGAGGATAGGGCGGCGCTTAAATCGTTGACCATGCGCGCCTGCTGGCCGGAGTCCATGTGACAACCTTCCTGGCCGCCGCCGTAGCCCCACGGCCCTTCCGGTTCGTTCATCGGTGTGACTTCGTCAAAATGGATGCCGTCGAGCACGGCAAGATTGCTGACGACGGTGGCGAGATAGTTCGCGAAGGGGGTCTCGTAACTTGTTTGCAGATTGTCGCTGTGGGAGTTCGTCGCCCCAGTGACACTGCCGCTGACGGTCATCCACCACGGCGGCGAATTAGCAAACGCCTCCACATGGTTGGCCCCCAGCGCAACCGCCTCCCGCAGCACCCAGCGCTGATTGGCGTCGGCGCTCCAGTTCCATACACCGTTCGCCGGCTCGAAACCGGGAATTCGCGCGCGATATTGCAATGTGTCTGGAATACCGGGGTTTTCCCCGCCGCCTATATTATAGCGGACGATGTTGAGTTTCAGGGTGGTGAAGGCCAAAGTGCAGTAGTTGGTGCGGTTGGCATAGCCGCCCACGACGTTGGCCCACCAGCACAACGAACTGCCCCAACCTTGATAATTCGTCACCAGCACGGTGGTAGGATCAACCGTGGCATTGATATTTATGGTTTGTGCCAGCAGTGGTGGTCTGACCGTCAGGACAACAAGAAACAAAAAAGACAATACCGGTTTTTTCATATTTTAGATTTATGGTTGTAATCGAAGGCGTTGATACAGGCCGTCATTGATTTCAATTCGTTTCACTGTCACAGGTTGATCATGGCGTCGCTATTACATTGGTGAATGTCGCCGTGCAGGTGGTGCTGTTGGTCAAGGAACAAACCGCCATGCCGATATACACGTTGGTCGCCATGGTAATGCTGACGTTGTTCGTCGCCATGGCCGTCCAAACCGTGCCGTTGGTGGAGTAATATCCGACAAAGCTGTTCCCCGTCCGCGCCACCTTGACCCA
>Ga0224534_1000993_pt1 | contig 16012 bp, 12 predicted proteins | sample 714E12024metaG_FD_172012 | JGI IMG/M metagenome (GOLD analysis project Ga0224534, IMG submission 172012) | Peat soil microbial communities from Stordalen Mire, Sweden - 717 E1 20-24 | ecosystem: Environmental > Terrestrial > Soil > Wetlands > Peat | place: Sweden: Norrbotten County, Stordalen... | reverse complement strand
AGTCGAGCTGGTTACGCGCCTCGATCTTCTCCTTGGCTTCCTTGTCCTCAGCCGCGTGCGCCTCAGCGTCCTTCGCCATGCGCTCGACCTCTTCCTTACTCAGACCAGAAGAGCTCGTAATCGTGATCTTCGCGTCCTTGCCCGTCGCATTGTCCTTCGCCGATACATTCAGAATGCCGTTCGCATCGATGTCGAACGTGACCTCGATCTGCGGAACGCCGCGCGCTGCCGCCGGGATCCCGCCCAGCTTGAACTTGCCCAGCGTGCGGTTCTGCGCCGCCATCGGGCGCTCGCCCTGCATCACGTGGACCTCAACCTCGGTCTGGTTATCGGCCGCCGTCGAGAACGTCTCCGACTTCTTCGTCGGAATCGTCGTGTTGCGCGGAATCATGCCCGTCGCCACGCCGCCCATCGTCTCAATGCTCAGCGTCAGCGGAGTCACGTCCAGCAGCAGCAGGTCCTTCACGTCGCCTGACAGCACGCCAGCCTGCACCGCCGCACCGATCGCGACGACCTCATCCGGGTTCACGCCCTTATGCGGCTCCTTGCCGAACAGCTTCTTCACCAGCTCCTGGATCGCGGGCATACGCGTCTGTCCGCCAACCAGCACGACCTCGTCGATCTTGCTCGCATCGATGCCCGCGTCCTTCAACGCCTGATTGCACGGTCCAACCGACTTTTGCAGCAGATCGTCAACCAGCGATTCCAGCTTCGCGCGGCTCAGCGTGCGCACCAGATGCTTCGGTCCGCTTGCGTCGGCCGTGACGAATGGCAGATTGATCTCCGTCTCCTGCGCCGTCGACAACTCGATCTTCGCGCGCTCCGCCGCGTCCTTCAGGCGCTGCAGCGCCATCTCATTGCCCTTCGCCGTCAGGTCCAGACCGCTCTCCGTCTTGAACTCCGAGATGAGCCAATCCACAATCCGCTGGTCGAGGTTGTCGCCGCCCAGGTGCGTATCGCCATTGGTCGATTTGACCTCAATGACACCATCTCCAACTTCCAGGATCGACACATCGAACGTTCCGCCGCCGAAGTCGTACACGGCGATCGTCTCGTCCTTCTTCTTGTCCAGCCCATAGGCCAGCGCTGCCGCCGTCGGCTCATTCACAATGCGCTTGACGTCCAACCCGGCAATTTTTCCGGCGTCTTTCGTCGCCTGCCGCTGCGCATCATTGAAGTACGCCGGAACCGTAATGACAGCCTCCGTCACCGACTGGCCCAGGTAGTCCTCCGCCGCCTTCTTCAGCTTCTGCAGGATCATCGCCGAGATCTCCGGCGCCGTAAACTCCTTGCCCTGCGCCATCACCCCGACGTTGTCGCCCTTGGCCACAACCTTGTACGGCACCATCTTCATCTCGTCGCCCACTTCATTCAGCCGGCGGCCCATGAAGCGCTTGATCGAATAAACCGTATTCTCCGGGTTGGTGATCGCCTGCCGCTTCGCCACCATGCCCACCAACCGCTCACCATTCTTGGTGAACGCAACGATAGACGGCGTTGTACGCCCGCCCTCTTCGTTCGCAATGACCTTGGGCTCACCGCCCTCCATCACCGCAACGCAACTATTAGTCGTGCCAAGATCAATACCGATAATCTTTCCCATAACCTTGTCCCATCCTTGAGCCGTAGCCCGAAACTCTTATCTGACTTCACAAGATTCTCATGTGAGTGACTTACTGTCAACTAATATGATGCACAAATTCACTCGAAGATGCCCCGTGAAAAATATTTTTCCGCAGCCTAACCCCAACCCAAACTGGATGTGCTGAATACCCCGGATTGCAACACAAAACTAGGCTATACCTGTCGTATTGCGTCGCCTTTTCGACAGAAAATACGCCAAAAGCACCACCGAGGCCACCGCTCCCATGACCGCCTCGGTTCCCGCCAACCCTCTCGCGCCCCAGCTCTTGTCCCCCCACCCATCCATCGCCGTCATGTATGCAACTGGCACATTCCCAAGGGAGTTGATGATCGAATATCTCCCGCTTCCACTCTTCCCCGACTGCCCCAGGAACTCCAGCACCACCGCCGTAAACATCGCATAGGCCGCGCCAATCGTGAACAAATACAGCGTAACCCCAACATAATACGTACTTGGACGCAACGGCCCCAACCACAGCACAACGAGCGTCGCAGCGTTCACCAGCGCCACCGTCAAGTACCCCACCGACGCCCGAATCCGCGCCGGAATCAGCGTCGCCACCAACGATCCAGCCGCCATCAGCAGCGCCCCGGCCAGCCCATTCATCCACGCCATCTGGTGGCCATTTACGCCATAATCCTGCGCTACACCCGGCAACAGCCCAATCGCCGACCCACTCGCGATCGGGAATACCATCGTTAGCGTGTAAGGAACCGCGCGCCAACACAGGAACGTTGTCTTGAACTCACCCCAGATCCGGTGCATTGTCTTGCTCAGCTCATCGTCGACGATCACCGCTTGCTTCGGTGCCGCCAACGCCGCCAGCGAGGGCAGCGCAATCAGAGCCGCAGCGACCCATCCGAGCCATCCCTGCCCCATCTTCGTGACCAGCATCGCCAGCACGAAGACCGCTAACCCGCCAAATCCCAGCGAAGCCCCTTGGTAGAAGCCACTCGCCACCCGTCGAGATCGCTCCCGACGCAGCGCACCTAACATCCCACCGCAACTGGACACCACCAGCTGTCCGCAGCATGCGCTCAAGAACATCACCGCCACCGCCGCCGGCGACGCAAGGCTCTTCGCATGGAATGCCAGGGCCATGAGCAGCCCTGCACCAGTTGCACCCACAATCAGCCAGCTGCGCCGCCGCATCAGAAAGTCGGTGATGGGGCTCCAAAGAAAGTAGATCGTCTGCGGCAGAATCAGCAGGGACATGATCGCCGCGATCCGCTCGACACTCACGCCCTGCCTGCGCATCAGAAATGACAGCACGCCCTGGATAATGCCGTTCGATAGCACAGCAATCGGCGCCGGCAGCAGCCCAAACACCCAGGCCCGCTCACTCGTCCGCGCCGCAGCCATAGGTGCCACGCCCATGCTAATCTCTGCGCCGACCGCCTCTATCTCGTTCATCCCCCAGACGGTATCACGTCCCTGTAATTGACGCCCAGCCCTCAACTGGCTACGCTTGGACCCAATGGCTTCCTCCCCAACCGCCTGCAAACCGTCATGCGAGGCGCCCCTGGTTTCCACCCGTCCCAACGCTCCTACAACCCGGCGCGATACCGCGCTTGACGGCCGCCGCGGCTTGGCCGTCCTCATGGTCTTCGTCTTCCACTACGGCGGTAGTCTGCAGTCCCATCCCCACCCTGGGGAGAGCCCATCGCAAACACGCATCACGCCCATCGCAGACACTCTCAATCAAATAACTAGGATCGCCTTTCTCTGGACATCACCTCAATCGCGACTCAAACCACCTCTGCTATAGGCGTTCGCACTCTTCCAAAACAAAATGGCATCCCCGCCCCCGGTCGGGCATCCAATTTGTGATCACAGCTCTGAGTCGTACCCACGCCAGGCATACTCCTGATAAGAGAGTCGAGATTCGTCAAGCATGGCCACCGCCACTGCCACAGCACCACCCGATGCCTTGCACGAAGCTACGCAGGGCATCAACCCGTGGCTCATCGCTGCCGCCGTCATGCTTGCCACCTTCATGGAGGTTCTCGACACCTCCATTGCATCGGTCGCTCTCCCCTACATCGCCGGCTCGCTCTCGGCCACCACCGACGAAGCCACCTGGGTCCTCACCAGCTATCTCGTCTCCAACGCCATCATCCTTCCAGCCTCCAACTGGTTTTCGCTGAAGTTTGGCCGCAAGCGTTTTCTGATGTTCTGCGTAGCGATCTTCACCCTCGCCAGCTTCGCCTGCGGAGCCGCTCCATCCCTCGCCCTGTTGCTCGTCTTCCGCGTCGTCCAGGGCGCCGGCGGCGGAGCTCTTCAGCCCATCTCGCAGGCCGTTCTGCTCGAAAGTTTCCCCCCCGCCAAACGCGGTGCCGCCATGGCCGTCTTCGCTTTAGGCGTCGTCGTCGCCCCCGTCCTCGGCCCCACCCTTGGCGGCTGGCTCACCGACACCTACTCCTGGCGCTACGCCTTCTACATCAACATCCCCATCGGCATCCTCGCCCTGTACATGATCAACAAGTACATCTTCGATCCCAGCTACATCAAGGATGCCAAGGTCTCGCGCTTCGACAACATCGGCTTCGGTTCCCTCATCGTCTGGGTCGGCTGCCTCCAGATCATCCTCGACAAGGGCCAGGAGGTTGACTGGTTCAGTGCAGTCTGGCTCCGCTGGACCTTCGCCGCCATGGTCGTCGCGCTTGCCATCTTCGTCTACCAGTCCTTCTGGGGCAAGCAGCCGCTGGTCAATCTCCGCGTCCTCAAGGACCGCAACTTCCTCGTCGGCTGCACGCTCATCTTCCTCTTCGGCATCGCGATCTACTCCACCGTTGTAGTCCTTCCCCTCTTCTACCAGGAACTCCTCGGCTACACGGCCTTCACCGCCGGCATGGTCGTCGCTCCGCGAGGCCTCGGCGCCATCTGCGGCATGCCCGTCATCGGCTACCTCTCCAACAAGGTCGACCCTCGCTACCTGCTCACCTTCGGCTTCGGCATCTTCGGCCTCACCACGCTCTACTTCGGCTCGGTCACACTGGGCGTCTCGCCTTTCACCCTCTTCCTTCCCATCCTCATCACCGGCTTTGGCCTCAGCTTCGTCTTCGTACCCATCTCCACCGCCGCCTACGGCACCCTCTCCAACGAGCAGATGGGCAACGCCAGCGGCATCTTCAACCTGCTGCGCAACGTCGGGGGTTCAATCGGCATCTCCATCGCCACCACCCTGCTCACCCGCCGCACCGACGCCCACCAGAACGAGCTCACCAACTACATGCCTCAATCCGGCCTCGCCTACGAGAACACGCTCCGTGGCACCCAGCACTTCTTATCCACCTACTTCGGCCCCGCCAACGCCGCCCACGCCGCCAGCGCAACCATCTACAGGCAACTCGGCCAACAGGCAGCCTACTGGGCCTTCATTGACGTCTTCCGCTGGCTCTCCATCCTCAGCGTAGCCTGCATCGTCGCGGTCTGGTTCTTCAAGAAAGTCAAACCCGGCAAACCCCCTGCCGGCGTCCACTAGAAAGCATCAATTCCCGAACCGTCCCTCATACGCCCACAACCCCAGCCCCGGGTTGGAAATGTAAAAGATCTCCTCGCCCTCCACCACATTCCAACCGTCCACCAACTTCGCCGGATCATACTTCGCTGTGTACTCCGCGAGGTCTCCATACTCGAAGTGAACGCTCTCAATCTCCTCCCGCGTCAGGTGCCCCGGACAGTACCGAATCGTAAAGCGCCCCTCGCTCGAGCCATGAATCAAGTGCGCCGCAGCACTTAGATTTGCCGCCAACTCCGCATCCTGCTTCACCGCTTCCAACGTTGCCGGAGTCCCGCAGTACCCATACCTGCGTATCAGCACATCGATCATCTTGTCTTCGCCGAACTCCTTCACCCCCGGCGCCAGCACAATCAGTTCCGCATCATCGGCCAGCGCCATGCGCGTCCGGTAGACGCTCTTGTTGCCTAGCCAGGTGGAATGAAACTCGTGCGGATCGAGAAATACCACGGCTTTCTTAATCTCGCGATCCATCATCAGGAAATTGCACTTGAGACTCAGTTCAGCCGCACGTTCAAAGCACTCGTTATCGTCGCCGATGAATATCCCGCGCATCACCAGTTCGCCAGCCGCATTCTTGTTCACCACCGTCTGCACATACACGATCTGCGGCAGCAGCTTGCCAAAGTGTTCGCTCGCATAATTCAGAACGCGTCGCACTGGTGTATCCGCGCGCCCCATCATGCGCTCCATCCCATACACTGCGCCCAGAAAGTGCGAGCGATGAATCCCCATCACTCCGCCCGTACCGATAAAAATGTTTTTACTCCCGTTGGCCATCCCTACCACCTCGTGCGGCACCACCTGTCCAATTGACAAAATCAGGTCATGGCCACCATCCCGCAGCAGCTTGTTCACCTGGGCCGGCCACGAGTAGTCCAGCTTCCCCTCGCTCACCTCCAGCACAAACTCTCCCGGGACCTCACCCAGCGTCACAATGTCATTCCGCCAATCGTGTACACGAAACAGCTCTCGCGGGGTCTTCCCAAACATCGTCGCAATCTGATGGTCCGGCATCGCCGTATGCGTCCCCAGCGCCGGCAGCACATCCGTCAGCCGTTCGCCATAGAACTCCCACGCCATCTCCGTCAGTTCACCCGCCTTCGAGTGAAACCGCGTAAAGTCCGGCGGCACTGCGAGCACCTTCTTCCGCTCTCCCAACTTCGTCAGGGCCTCACGCAACCCCGCACGAATCTCCGCCCCCGACATCTCCGTCTCCGCCGACCCTGCCCCAAAAAATAGGCTCATAATCCTCGAATCATTACCCAACCTTGCTAGCATACCGCCGGCACGCATCACCGGCTCAGATGACCTCTCCGGCATCTACCGTTATCCTCTTATCTAGCGGTATACCGCCCGGAGATCCTGTTTGCCTGACCGTCTTGACCCAAACATCGTAGCCACCGACGCCGAGCGCCTCACCACATCCGCCTTCCACGCCCGCGTCCACGCACTCTCCCCCAGGATCGCCATATTCGACTGCGACGGAACCCTCTGGTCTGGCGACGCTGGCTCTGCCTTCATGCACTGGTCCATCGATACCGCTCTGATCTCGCCCGAGCAGATCTCCTGGATGAACGCTCGCTACGAAGGCTACAAGCGCGGCGACGTCTCCGAGCTTGCCATCTGCGGCGAGATGGTCCAGGTCTACCGCGGTCTCCCCGTCGAAACTCTACGCCGGGCCGCCGCCGACTTCTTCCGCTCCTACATCGAACCCAACATCTTCCCCGAAATGGCCCAGCTCATCGCTGAACTGCAGCGCAACGGCTGCGACATCTGGGCCGTCAGCTCCACCAACGACTGGGTCATCGAAGAAGGCGTTCGCCGTTTCAACATTCCCGCCAACCGTGTCCTCGCCGCTCGTGTCGAGGCGAGCGATGGCCTCATAACCGACCGGCTCATCCACGTACCCACCGACGAGGACAAGGTCGAGGCCCTGCGCCGCGTCGGCATCACAGCGGACATCAATGCACCCGACGCCGTCTTCGGCAACTCCGTGCATGATGCGGCCATGCTCACCATCGCACGCGGTGCATTCCCCGTGAACCCTTCGACCGATCTACTCTCTCGTAGTGCCGCCGAAGGCTGGCCGGTGTACTACCCCGCATCCGTAACACCGTGAGACTTCGGCATACGAATCCCGCCCTCCTCGTGACCGGTAAACGGATGAAAGTTCTCGAGCGTCTACACTGATCAGAGAGAAGTGAAAGAGCCGATTCGCAAACTCAACGAACCTCGACCGGCCCAAGCCGCTAAGCCCCTGCGCCGCGTCGTAGCCGCTCTGATCCTGCGCGACGATGACCCAGACCGCAAGGTCTTCATCTGCCAACGCCTTGCTGGCCAGCCGATGGGGCTCAAGTGGGAGTTCCCTGGCGGCAAGATCGAGCCCGGCGAAACCTCCGAGCAGGCACTCGCCCGCGAGCTCTCGGAAGAGCTCGGCATCAACGCCACCATCGGCGACCGCATCACCACCATCCGCCATACCTATCGCAATGGCGGCGCCATCGAGATTGAGTTCTTCCTCGTCCGCGAGTTCCAGGGCGAGTTAGTCAATCGCATCTTCCAGCAGATGCTCTGGAGTCCGGTCGCCCGTCTCCCTGACTACGACTTCCTTGCCGCCGACCTCACCCTCATCCGAGACCTCGCCGCCGGCAAGCTGCTCTAGCATTTGCTGTTGCTTTTCTTTCCGTCAGTCCCTTATCTAGCTGCCCGCGCCGCTCGTCGGCGCGCCCGCTACCTGGTGCAGCTGCTGCCACACCATTACCACCGTCAGTCCCACCACAATCACCGTCGTCGCCCACGCCACCACATTGAACCAGTGCGAGTTCGTATGCTTGCCCATCAGAGCCTTGTTGTTCACCAGTTTCAGCATGAAGTACAGCACGAACGGCAGCAGCACTCCATTCAGCACCTGCGACAGGATCGTCATCGCCACCAGCGGGAAGTTGGGGATCAGCACCACCGCCGCCCCCGCCGCGATCAGCAGCGTGTACAGCCAGTAGAAGAAGGGCGCCTCCCGGAACTTCTTGTCCACACCGCTCTCAAAGCCCAACCCTTCGCAAACGCTGTACGCCGTCGAGATCGGCAGCACGGAAGCCGCGAAGAAAGACGCATTGAACAAGCCCGCCGCAAAAAGGATGTACGCAAAGTCGCCCGCCAACGGTCTCATTGCCTGCGCCGCGTCGGAAGGAATGTTGATATTCCGCATCCCGTGCTTGTAAAGCGTTGCAGCGCAGGCCACGATGATGAACCACGCCACAATGTCCGTGAAGAAGCAGCCAACGATCACATCCAGCCGCGACGCGCCATATTGCTTCACCGTAATACCCTTCTCCACCACCGACGACTGCAGATAGAACTGCATCCACGGAGCGATCGTCGTTCCCACCACGCCCACCACCATGTACACATAGTTGTGGTCGCTCCAGATCGATCGCTCGGGAAGCTTCACCGTCTCAATCAGCGCCGCATGCCAATCCGGCTGCGCCAATACTCCCGCAGCAATGTAGCAGACGTAAAACACGCTCGCCACAAGGAATATCTTCTCCACGCTCTTGTAGTCGCCCTTGACGACGAGCGCCCACACTGCGAGCGCACACAAGGGCACGCTCGCATATTTGCTTACGTGGAAGAGTTGCAATGACCCCGCAATGCCCGAGAACTCTGCAACCACGTTGCCGAAGTTCACAACCACCAGGAGCACCATCATCACGAACGTCATGCGCAGACCAAACTCTTCGCGGATCAGGTCGCTCAGGCCCTTGCCCGTGACCACACCCATGCGCGCGCACATCTCCTGCACCACGATCAGCGCGATCGTAATCGGAATCATCGTCCACAGCAGGTGGTAGCCGTACTGCGCGCCGGCCTGCGAGTAGGTAAGAATCCCGCCCGCATCGTTATCGACGTTGGCCGTGATAAACCCCGGGCCCAGCACGGCGAAAAAGATAATGATGCTGGTCTTATAGCGCCGCCAGAAGCTCACACCCGCACCGCCACAGTCGGAGTCGCACAGCGAAGTCCTGCTCTGCGCGGCGCTGCACCGCGAAGAGCAGTCACAGATGAGATTGTTCCCTGCATATTGCCTCCTCGGCTCAATCTAGACTAACCCGGCGCTTGCACTTTGCGGTTACAACCGCCGCAATCGCCCCACGGTCTGCAACCGCTCCACTATTTTCGCCACCTGCGCATCATTGCTGTAACCATCCCGCACCGCACGCTCACGCCCGGCCGCCGCAATCCGCTCCCGCGCGGCCTCATCGAGTAGATACCGCCGGATCTTCTCCGCGCATTCCTCGAAGCCGGTAAAGAACACCGCCTCCTCATCCTCGCGAAATCGCGCCAAATGCCCCGCCGACCGCTCCGCCAATAGAAATCCACCACATGCCGCGATCTCGAAACTCTTGTGCACAAACTCATCCTGATTCGAATGCGTAATGAAGCTCAGATTGATCTTCGACCGCCAGATCGCCTCGCGATAGTCGCGCCCATACAGCTCGCTCCCCGTATACAGAGCCTTCGCAGCCTCCGCATCCAGTCGCTCATTCCACATGCAGTCCCCAGAGATCACCACAGGAAACCCACACTCGCTCCACAGTCGCGTCAGAAACTCCGGCCGGTCGTCGTACGACGTTCCAACGAAGGACACGCCGCGGTCCCGATCCTTGTCGCTCCATCCCTCAGGTGCCGGGAAATGAATCGTTGGCTCACACGCCGTCTGGATCTTGATCACATCGCGCGCCCCGCGCTCCTTGTAGTCCGCGATGTTCTTGTCGCGCTGCACCACATGCAGATCGAAGTGTGGAATGTCCTTCATGTACAGCCGCCATCCCGGATCGCGCCTGGGCCCAAACGCGTTGTCGATCATATAGCTCACCGTCGCAACGCCCATCCCACGCAGCCGGTCCAGCGTCTTCGGCCACAACCCCAGCAGCTTGTCCGCCCAGAACACCTCCGGCCGCTCACGCTCAGCCGCTGCCAGAATATCCCGATTCAGCCGCGACACCCACGGCCCCATCTGCGCGCGGTGAAGCACCTTCCGCAGCAGCGCGCTCCCCGGCTGATAGTCCAGGCAATTCAGTGCCACCACCGTATGTCCCAGACGTTCCAGCGCCCAAGCCCTGTACTGCGCCGAGTCATTCGGCGAGAGCTGCCCCACATACAGAATCTTCACCGCCGCCGTTCTCCTCTATCCCCTACACTCTACCCTCTACACTCTGCCGTTACCCCTCGCGCAGCTGCGCAATCACCTGCTCCGCATGGATCGCCCCAGCGATCCGCCCATGATGGTCCACCACCGGCAGCGAGCGCAGGTTGTACTTATCGAATAATTCAGCAACATGCTTAGCGCTCGCATCCAGTGAGCAGCGAACGTTGTGTCCCTCGGAAAGCGTCGCCAGCTTCGTCTCTGGCGTTGAAAGCAACAGCCTCGGCAACATCACAACGCCGGCCAGCTTCTCGTCTTCGCCCAGCAGGTAAATCTCCGTAATCGTATCCGGATCGCCCTCGAAATCCCGCAGCGCCTGGACTGCATCCGCCACCGTCGCATCCTTGGGCACGCCCACATAGTCCGTCGTCATGCGCCCTGCAGCCGAGTCCGCCGAGAACTCCAGCAGTTCCTCAACTTCCTGCCGCTCTTCCGGCTCCATCTCCCCCAGAATCGCCTCAGACTCTGCATCCGACAATTCCCCCAGCACATCCGCCGCCGCGCCCGGATCCATCTCCTCCAGAATGTCCGCCGCGCGCTCCGAGTCCAATCCCTGCAGCAGCGCCTTCTGCATCTTCGGATCGATCTCTTCCAGCGCCTCCGCCGCAGTCTCCTCCGACAGGCTCGAGAACACCGCCTCGCGCTCCGCCGGCGCCAGGTCCTCCAGAATGTCCGCAATATCGGAAGGATGCAGCTTCGCCAGCCGTTCCTGCCCAATCTTCAGCCTCACCCGCCTCGCCGGATCGCGCTCGATCAAGTCCACGCACGCCCACGGAATCGCGCGCGTCCTGAACCGCTCCACAACCCCATCCACCGCCCTCACCGGAAGCCCCTTGAGCAGCCGCCGCAGAGCGCCGCGTTTGCCCACCTCGACCTCCACAATCAGCAGCCCCGCCGTCTCACCCGCACCCGGACCCGGCTCCCACGCCAGGTTTACGTCGTTCACCCGCACCACCTTGCGCCCGTCTACGTCGATAATCTGCTGATCCAGCAAGTCATAGTCCAACAGCAGAAAGTCGTGATGTTCCTTGTAGATCTCTGGCTTAGCCTTTGCCCGGAGCGGCGCATCGTTTGCTTCGGGCCACGCCACCTGCGCCACGGGCAGCAGCGTCTTCTTTACCTTGCCGCCATCATGGCGCCGCAGCACCAGCGCCGCTACGTGCGTCTGGTCCTTGGACACGTCCACCGCGAACTCATGCACCTGCCCGCAGTCCTTCCCCTCAGCGTCAAGGACGCTGCGCCCCACAAGCGAAGACACGCTCGTAGCCAGGCCGGTCGGAATGGTCAGCAGCTCATTCATCGCTTCCCCTAAACTACCCCATTGGACGCGCGAACTGCCGCTCATGTCGTTATCGTTGTTTGTTCTACCAGGATTGTTTGTCTCACCGGAGGGATCAGAGCGGTCTAGCGCGCAAGATGCTCACCCTCGACCACCGTCCCTTTCCTGTACTACAGGAGGGCTTACCCCCGCCGTCCGCGCAGGACCTTTAGCCCCGGCCCCGTGCATCACGCGAAGCGTCCCTCGCCGTCCGCGCAGCCCTATGCGTTCACCGGCTCCAGCACCTGGGCAAACTTCTTGCCCGTGCGCGCCTTGTATGCCTCCTTGTGGAACGCATATCCCGCGATCAGCGGAAACGCGATCGTCGCCTCGGCAAACACCATCTGCTCATAGGTCAGATCGACCTTGCCCCAGCTCGATGCCTCCTTCAGCGTCGACCCCGACAGCGCACCATCGCGCGCATCGGCCACCGTAATCTGGATCGCGTACTTGTGCATCGACGCCTCGACACCCAGCACGTCCGCGGCGACCACAATGTCCTGCGCGAAGTTCTTCGGAACGCCGCCGCCGATCATCAGCAGCCCCGTCGTGGGGTTTGCAATCTTCAACTGCGTCAGCTCATAAAAATCCTTAACCGAGTCGATCGAGACCGTTGGCTTACCGCGCCGCGCATGCTGGTGCGCCACCAGCCCAAACCCCGCCGAGCAATCCGAGAACGCCGGGCAGAAGATCGGCACATCCTTCTCATACGCCGCCAGCACGATCGAGTCCGCATTGCCCTTCGCCGGCGTGCGGCCATTCTCCTTCAAATACTTGCCCATCTCGGCAATAAACTCCCGCGACGAATACGGCCGCGGCTCCAGCGAGTTCGTAATCTTCTCCGTCGTCTCGTCGCAGATCCTCAGCTCTTCCTCATCGATGAACGTGTCGTAGATGCGGTCGATCATCAACTCGCGCAGGTTCGCATCGCTGCCACCGTACTTGTACTCATCGCCCGCGATGTAGTGCTTGAACCCAAGCGCCTCAAAGAAGTCCTGGTCGACGATGTTCGCACCGGTCGAAACGATCGCATCGACCATGTTGTTGCGCACCAAATCAACGATGACCTTCTGCAAGCCAGCCGAGATCAGCGATCCCGCGAGGCACAGAATCACTCCGCACTCGGTATCGCGCAGCATCATCTCGTAGATATTCGCCGCCCGCGCCAGATCGCGCGAGCTATAGGCCATCGACGCCATGGCATCGACCAGCGCCACCACATTATGCTGCTTGATGTCGATGTGCTGAATAGGAGTCTTGAGAAGTTCTTTTTTCGTAGTCATATCGACTACAAGGATATCGCGTCCCGCCCAATTCCCAAGCGGCCATTCTGTGAATTTCCAGACCACCTCTCCATCCCGCGTCGCAACCGTCCCTGACCCCAAAGAACGATTCCCATCGCCCCCTTACAACGATCGACCGTCGCCCCCTTAGAATTGTCATCCTTCGCCGCAGGCGGAGGACCTGCTTCTCCCCGCACCCCCACCCACCCACTCCCTACAGCGCGCTCACCCCCGCCGCCGCCATCAACCACTGCAATCTCTTCATCACATCTCCCTTTAAGCTCGATCGAAATCTTCCCTCGTCTTCGCCTCTTATCGGCACTGCGCTCTGCGCGCCCGCAATCCGATCAACTGCCCCGCAATAAATGCCAGCAACGCCACCATCCGAAACCCGCTATTCCACGGATGATCGTTCACCACATACTGCGCCACGATGAAGCACAGGCAGGCAACCGACAACAACCGCACCTCGACACTCATCTTCGCCATGCGCCCATTCCGTTCCGTCTTCCTCTCAACCATCGCCTCGCTCATCCAATCTCCTCCCTCTATCAACCACAAATCCCCAGTGCCAACCGTCAACAAACCCGCATGACATTCGTCACACCGCCACCCTCTACTCCTTACTCCTTACCCTCTATTTCCTGTCCTCAAAAATCTCCTCGATCCCCAACCCAAACAGCCGCGCAATCCGGAACGCCAGCGGCAGCGACGGATCATACTTCCCCGTCTCAATCGCATTCACACTCTGCCGCGACACCTCCAGCTTCTCCGCCAGGTCCGCCTGCGACCACCCCCGCTCAGCCCGCAACACCCGCAATCGGTTAGTCAACGTCCTGCACCCGATTCGCCACCTTGTACGTCACCTTCGCCACCGTCATGCACACAAAGAACACCCAGAACCCAAGGAACGGCGGCAGATGCCCCTTCCATCCAAAGATCCACAGAAACCCACCCAGCAAGCTCACCGACACAGCGCCGGCCGCGCCCCACAACAGGCACCGGATCATCACATCACGCTTGTACTCATCGGTCTCATCGCGAAGGTATCGACCCATCACTGCAATCACACCCCCAATCGGCAGCACCGGCAGCGCCGCCAGCAGCCATGCCCACTTCTCCCCGGTCAGCCACCACAGGTGCGCCGCAAAGCACCCGAAGTAGATCACGAAGTACACCAGTACCAACTTCCTGCTATCCCGTTTGAACCGCTTCGCAGCCGCCGTCATCATCGTCCGCCTCCTCACTTCAGTGTCAAGCAGACTTTACGACAAGCGTCCTTGTCATGTCAAGCACCCTTGTCAATTATTCTTCGCGCACAGAATGAGACACCCGAAACCGGGCTATAACCATCGATTTGCAACCCGAAACTGGGTTGAATCAACGCGAATTGATACGCTTGTAAGAACCATGAACGTCAACTTCGCCGAGCGCGCGCACAACCACAACTGGAAGCTCGACCCCATCGTGCGCTCGCTGCTCGACACCGACTTCTACAAGCTGCTGATGCTGCAGTTCATCTGGAAGAACTTCCCCACCACGCACGTCACCAGCGAGATATACAACCGCACCGTCCGCGTCCGCCTCGCCGACCGCATCTCCGCCGCCGCGCTCCGCGATCAGATGGAGCACCTCCGCGGCCTGCATTTCCGCCGTTCCGAACTCATCTGGCTCGCCGGCAACACCTTCTACGGCGTCCGCCAGATCTTCTCCCCTGAGTTCCTCGACTGGCTCGAGCACGGCTTCCACCTCTCCGACTACGAGATCACAGAGTCCCGCGACCCGCGCACGAACCAGCCCGACGGCCAGCTCTCCATCACCTTCTCCGGCCTCTGGACCGAGGTCACCATGTGGGAGGTCTACTCCCTCGCCATCGTCAGCGAGATGAAGACCCGCGCCGCCCTCGCCACCCTCAACGAGCTCGAGCTCGACGTCCTCTACGCCCGCGCCAAGACCCGCCTCTGGGACAAGATCGAGCTTCTCCGCCACGTCGAAGGCCTTCGCATCTCCGACTTCGGCACCCGCCGCCGCCACAGCTTCCTCTGGCAGGAGTACTGCGTTCAGGCGCTCGCCACCACGCTCAACACACATCACACCGAAAGATTTTCCGGCACCTCCAACACCGCCCTCGCCTACAAGCACGATCTCGAAGCCATCGGCACCAATGCCCACGAGCTCCCAATGGCAATGGCGGCGATGGCCTCGCGCGGCTCCGACGCCGACCTTCGCGCCTCACAGTACAAGGTGCTCGAACTCTGGGCGCGCAGCTACGGCAACGAGTTGCTCATCACCCTGCCGGACACCTTCGGCACCACGCAGTTTCTCGAAGGCGCACCCGACTGGGTTGCCAGATGGACCGGCGAGCGCGTCGACTCCAAAGATCCCTTCATCGCTGGCGACGAATACATCGCCTGGCTTCTGCAACGCGGCCAGGACCCGCGCACCAAGCTCCTCATCGCCTCCGACGGCCTCGACGCCTCCACCATCGTGCAACTCCACGCCCACTTCAATGGCCGCATCCGCTTCTCCGCCGGCTGGGGAACGCTCCTCACCAACGACTTCCGCGACTGCCACCCCCGCGGCCCAGCTGCGGGGCAGGACACCTTCGATCCCATCAGCCTCGTCTGCAAACTCACCAGCGCCGACGGCATCCCCACCGTCAAACTCTCCGACAACCCCCTCAAGGCCACCGGCCCCGCCGACGCCATCGCACGCTACCGCCGCGCCTTCAACAGCCCCGCCCTCGCCGCAGTCCCCGTCATCGTATAGAGATTAGCCCGTCAAGAACCGAAGCTTGATGAGAAACAAGTCTCAGACATATGCTTCATGAGTTCTGACCGTACGAACCGTGTTTGATCCGCTCGAGCGTGTCCCGTGCCCTTACATAATCGATTCGCGCACGAACTGCAGCGCCACTATCTGATTGCCGATGATTTCGGGGGGCCGGCGAAGGGCAAGGTCAATGGATTGGGCGGCTATGAGCGGCCGAATTTCATGGTTCCGCGCCTAGGGCAGTTGGGATGAGTTGAACGCGCAAATC
>Ga0224534_1000992_pt1 | contig 16024 bp, 9 predicted proteins | sample 714E12024metaG_FD_172012 | JGI IMG/M metagenome (GOLD analysis project Ga0224534, IMG submission 172012) | Peat soil microbial communities from Stordalen Mire, Sweden - 717 E1 20-24 | ecosystem: Environmental > Terrestrial > Soil > Wetlands > Peat | place: Sweden: Norrbotten County, Stordalen... | reverse complement strand
CGACGCCGATGGCTACCGAAAGGACGTTCTCGAGGCCGTAAAGCCGCTTGGCGTCTCCATCCTTCGGTGGCCTGGCGGGAACTTCGCCTCGGGCTACAACTGGATCGATGGAATCGGCCCGCGCGACCCACGTCCCGCCCGTCCCGATCACGCCTGGGGCGCGCTTGAGAGCAACCGTTTCGGCACCGATGAGTTCCTGCGCTACTGCGAGCGCATCGGAGCGGAGCCGTATCTCTGTATCAACGCGGGTTTGGGCTCGGTTGACCAGGCACGGCAATGGGTGGAGTACTGCAACGAGACTCGGCCCACGTATTGGGCCAACGAGCGGGCCAAGAACGGGCGGGAGAAGCCGTGGAACGTCAAGGTCTGGGGTCTCGGCAACGAGATCGACGGGCCCTGGCAACTCGGCCACAAGAACGCGGAGGACTATGCCAGGTTCGCGCTGGTCGCCGCGGTGGCCATGCGGCGGGAGGATGACAGTATCAAGCTGATCGCCAGCGGCTCCTCCAACTTCGGGGCGAATGGGGACTGGGTTGGCTGGAATCGGACCGTCCTCGATACGCTCAAAGACGAGATCGATTACATCTCGCTGCATACCTACATCGGCAACCCCGACAGCAATTTCGAAAAGTTTCTCGCGGTATCGCAGGACCTGGACGATCGCATCGCCATTGTGGAAGGTCAGATCAGAGCCGCACGCAACAGCCAGACCCGGCCGCACGCCATCTACATCGCCTTCGACGAGTGGAACACCTGGTACCGCGCGCGCAGCGGCACGACGGAATTCGAGATCGCCAAGACCGGATTGGAGGAGCACTACAACTTCGAGGACGCTCTCGCCACCGGCATGTTCCTCAACTCGTTCTTCCGCCATGCCAATATCGTGAAGATGGCGAACCTGGCGCAACTGGTGAATGTCATCGCGCCCATCTTTACCAACAAGCAAGGGCTGTATTTGCAGACGATCTACTTCCCGCTGCTGGAATACGGAAAGCAGCGCGGCAACTCGTCGTTGGACGTTCAGGTCACCGGCCCGACCTACCGGATCGGCAACCGCCAGCCACTCGGCTACCTGGATGTCTCGTCAACCTACAATGCCGCCGAGCATGCGGTCTATCTGAACGTGCTGAATCGCAGCGAGAAGACCGATATCAGCGCCAGCATCGACAACGTCGCCGGCCAGATCGCCGGCCAGGCCGCGGTGTGGGAGATGAATCATCCCGACCTGAAGGCCACCAACGATTTCGGGAGCGAGAAGGTGCGGCCAACCACCAGGACGGTCACTCTCGCGCTGGCCAACAACGGTTTCACCTATGCGTTTCCCAAACACTCGCTAACCATTCTTAGGTTGGAATTGTCCGCCACGCCGGCAGTTTCTCCGGGTAAACTCGCGGCGCGTCCGCTCTATCGCGACCCTCCCTTCGACAACCCCACCGACCCCGTTTTCACCTACAATGCCGAAACCAAGAAATGGTTCATGTACTACACCCAGCGCCGCGGTGCCGGCATCGCCCTGATCCATGGCACCAAGATCGGCATCGCCACCTCCGAGGACAATGGCGCCACCTGGAAATACCTCGGCACCGCCGGCATCACCTATGGCCAGGACCAGCACCCTGCCGACTACACCTACTGGGCTCCTGAAGTCATCTGGGTTGCGGACAAGTACCACATGTACCTCTCCTATGTCCCGGGCATCTTCACCGACTGGAACCACCCCCGCGAAATCGTCCACCTCACCAGTAAGGACGGCATCAAATGGGACACAGTCGGCAAAGTCGATCTCAAGTCGGGCAAGGTCATCGACGCTTGCGTGATCCAACTGCCGGATGGGAACTGGCGGATGTTCTACAAGGATGAGGAAAAGCCTATGGCCCTCTCCTATGCCGACAGCCCCGACCTGTACAAGTGGGAAGTCAAGGGGAACGCCGTCAGCGACCGCAATGGCGAGGGGCCCAAGTGCATTCATTGGCAAGACAAGTATTGGCTGATTGCCGACACATGGTCGGGGCAGGGCGTCTGGTCGTCCGACGATTGCACGCATTGGAAGGCGCAGGACGGCGTGCTCATCGGCAACCACGGTGACGTCGTCATCAATGGGGATCGCGCCTGGTGGTTCTACTTCGGCGGCCAATACGGCCGTAATGCCAACATCAACTGGGCAGTCATCCCGACGGCCACTCAGCCGGGCGACACGCCTGGCGCATCTACCGCGCCCGCCACTGCGACCGTCCCGGGCCGCGGCGGGCGAGGCGGCGCGGCCATCAACGTCGTCGAGCTCAAGGTCATGGACGGCAAACTGATGTATGCCAATCCCAACCAGCCCGTTTACATCGACCTCGGCAACCAGCGCGAGCTGGAAAAATAGCACGAGTTGGCGGCGCGGCCGAAGTCATACGCCCGGTCTACCACCGCAGGGTGGGGGAATGCGGACCTCGATTCCAGGGACCATTACGGTCTTCGTGTGCGCCAATTGCGCCCGTCCGGGCCAGGCTCCCACCTCCGCGGGCCGGCTGCGGCCAGTCGTCCCGGAGTTCGGATGGCCCTGGCCGGTGCGAGAAATCCTGGTGGCCTGCACGGGGCGGCTTCAGCCGGAGCACGTGCTGAAGGCGTTTGAGTCGGGGTCTGACATCGTCTCAATGGTTGCCTGCGAGGCTGGTCCGGAGCGGCGCAGGATTGGTGGAAGGTCTACGCGGAACGGACCTTCCTCTCCGGGGCGTTCGCCTGGACGGGGTTCGATTACCGCGGCGAGCCAACGCCCTACGGATGGCCCTGCATCAGCTCGCACTTCGGACTGCTGGACATGTGCGGATTCCCCAAGGACAACTTCTACTATCACCAGGCCTGGTGGAGCGGCAAGCCGGTGCTGTACGTGTTGCCGCATTGGAACTGGCCCGGACGAGAGGGTCAACAAATCGAGATCTGGGTGCACAGCAACCTGGAGCGGGTGGAGCTCTTCCTGAACGGCCAGAGCCAGGGCGCGCAGAACGTGACCCCCAACACGCGCCTGGTCTGGAAGGTGAAGTACGCCGCGGGAACCCTGGAGGCGCGCGGGTTCAAAGGCGGCGAGCAGGTGCTGGCGTTCCAACGTGAAACCACCGGTCCGGCGGCCAAGGTGGCGCTCAAGCCCGATCGCAGCCAGATCGACGCCAACGGCGAAGACCTCTCGATGGTGGCGGTCGAGATCCAGGACCGGCAGGGCCGCGTAGCGCCAATTGCGAACAACGAGGTGGTCTTCAAAGTCTCCGGTGCGGGCAGGCTGATCGGCGTCTGCAATGGCAACCCCAGCAGTCGTGAACCGGACAAGGCCGACCGGCGCACGGCCTTCAACGGGCTGTGCATGGCCATCGTGCAGGCGGGGCGGCAAGCCGGCGAGATCCGGGTGGAGGCCACGTCCCCGGGGCTGGAAGGGGCGAGTGCCGCCATCGCATGCAAGGCCGCCAGACCGCGGCCGGCAGTGGCGTAGGCCAGTTGCTATGCTGTTCGGATTAACAGGATTCCAAATGCGAGCTCAAATTCGTAATGAGGTGTGCTGGTTGTGTAGAGCGGCGCTGGCAGCGTGGCTCCTCGCGGGCGTGGCCTTCGCCCAGTGGGACGACCAGCTTCTGAAGCCTTTCGCGATGAATCATCGCGCGGCCGCTTCTTCGCCCGCCGATCTTTCGTTTCTTTCCGACGGCCCGGCCGGCAAGGACGGCTTCATACGCGTCCGGGGCGGCCACCTGGTGAAGCCGGATGGCAAACGCATCCGCTTCTGGGGAGTTCACTTCACGGACTGGAGCCGCGGCTCGGTGGAAATTCCGCCGAAAGAGGATATGCCGATGTGGGCCGCAACCCTCGCCCGCTTCGGCGCGAACATCGTCCGGCTGCATTTTCTCGACCTGGCGGCGCCACGCGGAATCGTCTCCTCCACCGGCAACGACAGCCGTTCGTTCGATGCGCAACAGCTCGATCGCCTGGATTTCGAAATCTCCGAATTCAAGAAGCGCGGCATCTATGCGGACCTGAACCTCAACGTGGGCCGCTCCTACAAGGCCGGGGACGGCGTGCAGGATTTCGACAAGATCACTTGGGGCAAGGGCCTTACCCTGTTCGACCCGCGCCTGATCGAGCTGGAGAAGGAGTATGCGAAGCAGATCCTCACGCACGTCAACCCGTATACCCAGGCCGAGTACCGCAACGAGCCGGCCATCGCGATTGTCGAGATCCTGAATGAGAACGGCATCGGCATCGGGTTCCGCGCGCCGACGCCCTACTACGACAACGAGCTCACCGGACAGTACAACGCCTGGCTGAAGAACAAGCTCACCCCCGAGCAGTTGACCAAGCTGCGGGCCGCGGCGGGCGTGGCGGGCGACGGCCTGGTGCCGCGTCTCAAAACCGCCGAGCTGGCCTCCGCTCCCAAGGACCGGTATGACCTGGAAGTGTCCTTCTACATGGACCTCGAGAATCGGTTCTACCAGGACATGGCCGGGTACCTGAAGAACACCCTGGGAGTGAAGGCGCCCATCATCGGCACGTCCGATCACGGCCATTCCAGCGCCGGCTATCCGATGCTGACTTCTCTCGCCAAGCTGGATATCGTCGACGGGCACATCTACTGGGAGCATCCCGGCGCGCCGCCGCCGACCAACACCCCCATGGTGAACGATCCGCTGCATTCGACCGTGGTGCAACTCTCGCGCACGACGTTCAGCGGCAAGCCGTACACCGTGAGCGAGACCAATCACCCGTTCCCCAACCAATGGGCCAGCGAAGGCATGCCGATCATCGCCTCTTACGGCGATTTCCAGGATTGGGACATGATCATCACCTACACCTTCGAGCCCAAGCTGGCGCCGGATTGGAAGCCGTACGTGGGCGACCCGTTCGACATTTCGCTCGATCCCGTGCGCATGACGGAGTTCGCCGCCGGGGCGTTGATTTTCCGCCGCGCCGATGTCGAGCCTGCCCGCAAAATCGTCGCGAGGACCTATTCCAGGGACCAGGTGCTGGAAAGCAAGCGGCTTCCGGGCGCCGAGCAGCCATACTTCACGCCCGGCTTTCCGCTCTCAATCCCGTTGCAGCACGGTGTGCGCATCAAGTCGCTCGAGGGCCAGCCCACCGAAAAGTACGCGGCTGACGATTCGAATCCGATCGTTTCCGACACGAAGCAACTCGCCTGGTATACATCACCCGGGAAGACCGGGCTGGTGACAGTCGAAACCGGCCGCACCCAGGCGCTGATCGGGTTCCTCAAGGCCAACCGTAAGACGCTCAAGAACCTCTCGGCCGACATCGCCAACAACTTTGCCACCCTGGTGCTGGCGTCGCTGGATGCCAAGCCGCTGGCGCGCTCGGATAAGATGCTGCTCACCGCGGGATCGCGGGTGACGAACACCAACATCCAATGGAACGGCACTGCCCCCAGGCCCGCCGGTCAGGGCGAGTCGCCTACCTTGATCGAGCCGGTCACCGGGACGGTAATTCTGCGGAACCTCCAAGGCGCCACGGCCGTGAGCGCGACCGCCTTGGATGGCTCCGGCAAGCCGCTCGGCGCGGCGGTCCCCGGCAAGAAGACCGCGGATGGCTGGGCCGTCGCGATCGGCGACCCGGTGACGACCTGGTACGTGGTGGAGGTCAAGCGGCGGTAGAGGCCATGTTATCTGCCTGCCAGTTGGTCGCCGCGTGCTTGCGCCTGCTGCCCCAGATCACCCACCTTCAGATGGAAAGCGGCTACCCTGATCCGATACCAGAGCCGCGGGTCAGACTGTTCCCCCCCGAGTTGAAACATACGCTGGACCAACGGCCGGGCACTCTCCGGGTTGACAGAGTACTCGGTGGCGTACTCAATCAGTTGGTCCAGTGTTCCAAGCGCCATCATCTTGGCCGTCACGATGGAGCGCACCGTGCTCTCCCCACGCTGTTCCTGCGACCCGGCACTGGCAGGGAACACTCCGACTGCCGCCCGCATCACCAGCAGTAGTTCCTTGCCGTTTGACGCCTTCTCAGCCATTCGCTGGATCACCTTCTGCTGCGCCACGGACTGCGGAGCCGCCACGCTGGCTGCCATGTAAAGCTCCTTCAGGTCCGCGCTGACGACCTGCTCCGACTCGGGTACAGGCGCCGCGCCGTTGCTCGCAGCAGTGTTGCAGGAAGCCAGGCTCCAGGCGACCATCACGACAACTGGTAGACCACAAAAACGCTTCCACATATTCGGAGGGTACATCCAAATTGGATTTCTGAACAGAGCTTTTTCACAGTTTGTCGCATATTTCGACGCAGTATGAGATTGAAAGGTCTTTCTATCTTGTTTTGCAGCTCCGAATCGGTTAGTTTGTAGACAAATACATCACTCTCATGCGGGGCCGGTCTGCCCCGCTGGAGTGGCTACCGGTACGCGAACAGCATTGCGTAGACGATCAGCGCGATGAGCGTCAGGCCGATGCCCAGGGCCGTGAAGCCGAAGCGGCGCCACAGCTTGGCAGCCAGGGGGATGGGCGCCGGCATCAGGTTTTGCTCGAGTTCTCCGCGCTGCACCATCTCCTGGTATTCCCTGGGTCGGTCCTGCTTGAACTCTTCGAGCGGCACGCCGCCGGTGAAAATCACGGTGTCGATGGGGAATTTCTCCGGGCGGAAGTGCGTATTGAAGAAGTGCACCGTGAAGATGAAGCCCACGGCCAGCAGCGCCTCGTCGCTATGGATGGTGGTGGCCACGTTGATCGCCCAACCGGGCAGGAGGCGCGTGAAAAACGTGGGCCACCAGAGCAGCATTCCGGTTCCGCCGATGACGGCCACGCCCCAGAACACGGCGAAGTAGTCGAACTTCTCCCAGTAGGTCCAGCGGCCGTAGTCGGGACGCGGGCCTTGGCCCACGAACCATTTGAGGGAGCTGCGAAACTCCTTCCAGTCGCGGCGGTTGAGAAGCATGCTCTCCGGGCCGGTGAGGAACCGGCGCCACGTCAGCCCGCTGGCGCGGCGCTGGCGGCGCACGTCCCACAGGTGCGCGCCGAAGTAGGTGAATGTGAGGAGGGCGCACAGGCGATGAATCCAGCCGGCCACTTCGAACCCGCCCAGCAGCCGCGCCCCCACGCTTGCCCACTGCGCATAGGAGAATTTCAGGATCATGCCCGTCGAGGCCAGCCCGAGGAAGCTGGTGATCACGATCAGGTGCAGATTGCGCTCGTACGTCCGGAAGCGGCGCACGTAGACCTGGCCTTCGAGGGCGTGCTCCCGGATGAGCTTCTTGCGGTATTCGAGCGAACGCGGCAGCCACAGGGCGGTGTGGGCGCCGGAGACGATGAAGGTGCCCAGCAGCAGCGTCGTCATGCCCCAGAACGTGTAGAACAGGATGGGGTAGCGGACCGGGTCGTGATGCGTGGCGTGCGTCAGGTAGCCGGCGAACTGGCGGTGAGCGCTCGTATGGCACTGGGCGCAAGTCTTGACGATGTTGTTGCGGCTGAGCCTGGACCGTGGGTCGGTCACCGGGAGTACGTCGTGCGCGCCGTGGCAATCGTAGCACTTGGCGGTCTTCAGATATCCGAGCTTGGAGATTTTGCCGTGGTACGTCTCGAAATAGCTCGCGGTGATGGCCTGGTGGCAGCGGCCGCATTGATCCATGATGTGCAGCCGGAAATCGGACAGGTCGGTGCGCTCGATGCTGTGCGCGGTGTGGCAGTCGCTGCAGACGGGAAGCGGCTTTGACGAGGGATGCGAGGTGGGCGAGTGAATGCTCGCGATGAACACTTCATAAATGCCGCGGTGGCACTTGGCGCAGGTTGTGGCCACGTTGGCGCGGTTGACGCTCGATCGTGCATCGCTGGCGGGCAGCTCCAGGTGCGCGCTGTGGCAATCGGCGCAATTGGCGGTCACGGTGAGCCCGGCTTCGAGCAGGCCCCGACCGTGGATGCTTTCCGTGTAGTTCTCGACGATGTGCTCCTGCTTGCCGGTGTACCGCAGGGCGGCCTTCTGGCCGGAGCGGTGACACTTGGCGCAGAGGTTGGGAACGTTGCGCGAAAAGGTCGGGGAATTCGAATCGATTCTTCCCAGGATGCCGTGGCTGCCGTGGCAATCGCGGCACTCGGGCGCGTCGGGGCTGCCCTTGGCTGCCAACTGCCCATGCGTGCTCTGGCGGTACTGGGCCATCTGATCGGCGTGGCAGATCGAGCAATCGACCTTGGCGATCACGGTCTTGCACGGCCGTTCGTCGGAGGAGGGCGTGCCGCCGGTGTGGCACTGTACGCAGGCCACCTTGGCGTGGCGCGAGTGCTCCAGTTCATCCTGTTTCACGAACAGGGATACGGTCTTGCCGTCGCGGGTGGTTTTCAGCTCGGGGTTGGCGTGACACCTCTGGCAATCCATGTCCGCCATGCCCTGGGGGTAGAAGACCTTGCGGATCTTGTGGGGCTCGTGGCAGTCCACACAGGCTGGAATCATGTGCGGCTGCTTCTCCCACAATTCGCCGCGGATCACCTTCTGATGCACGGTTTCGATCTGCGCGTGGCACTTGGTGCAGGTCTTGGCGATGTTCTGCTTGGCGATGGAAGACCTCGGGTCGGTGTGGGGTAGCACCTGGTGGGCGGTATGGCAACTGGTGCACACGGCCGTCACGGTCAGGCCTTGCTCGTAGAGTCCCTTGCCATGGATGCTGTCCATGTAGTTGCCCAGAATGTTCGCCTGCGGAATCTGGCGCGTGAGCGAGACGGTCGTGCCCTCCTTGTGGCATTGACCGCAGAGCCGGGGGATCTCCATGGTGGAAGTGGGCGAACCTTGAGCGGAAGGGCGCTTGACAGTGTGCGTGCCGTGGCAGAACTTGCACGTGGGCGCCAGCTTATCGCCGCGCGCGATGGCCCGGCCGTGCAAGCTGTCCGCGAATTGCTCCTGCTCGCCGGTATGGCAGGCGCCGCACTCGACCGGCTTCAGCTTCTCGGGATGGGGAAACTCCTTGACTTCAGCGAGATCGGCATGGCACGCCCGGCACTCCAGTTCGGCGTGCGGAGAGGCCCGCAGAGCGGCCGCGTCGAAGGCGGGCGGCATTCCGGCTTCGCGCCGGCCGGTGTTGCGGCCGGAATCGTGGCAGTTGAGGCAATCCTCCGAGCCGGGCAGCGGCTTGGGTCCCTGCGCCGCCAGCGCGGCCGCCAGCAAGGCCGCAGCCGTCGAGACCAGCGCTCTCGCCAGCCGCGGTTTCACGCCAGGCTGCTCCAAATTATGTAGATAGGGCCGTTTGGCATCTTGTTCTGTAGAGGGCGGGACAACTCCCTAGAGATCAAAAATATAATCACATCCTAATATGATGTAGTGTTTCTCGTCAAGTTGTGGAAATCCCTTGGCCGGGCCGCATTCGTCGGAGGTTCATGCGTCTCAATCTGGCGAAGTTGGTTCGATGAGCCTTGCCTGGGCTATACTCGTTCCGGGAGAACTCGAATGCGACAGTTTTGCTTAGTGCTTGCAGTGGCAATCGTGACGTTCGCGCCAATCGGGCTAGCTCAACAAGCCGGCCCGTACAAGGTGCTCAAGACGGCCAGGGTCGGCGGAGAAGGTGGCTGGGACTACATCTATGCCGATGCCGCCGGACGCCGGCTGTACATCCCGCGCCGGGGCGGCGGGGCGGACGTCCAGACACGGTTGACGATCTTCAATCTCGACACGCTCGAGCCGGCCGGCGAGATTGCCGGTGTCGGAGGCAATGGCACCGCGGTCGACCCGAAGTCGGGCCATGGCTTCACCAGCAGCAAGCCCATCTCGATGTTCGACACGAAGACCATGAAGCTCATCAAGACCATTGATCCGGGCGCCGCGCAGCCGGACGGCATCTACTTCGATGCCTTCAACGAAAGGGTCTACGTCTTCAGCCACCCGACGAAGGACGCGACGGTGATCGACGCCAAAGAGGGCACGGTGCTCGGCAAGATCGATCTGGGCGGCGTGCCGGAGCAGGGCGTGGGCGACGGCAAAGGCATGCTCTACGTCGTCATGCAGGACGCGCAGGGCAGTGTCACGGCCGTCGACGTCAAGACGATGAAGGCGGTCGCGCACTACCCCTTCGGGGACAAGGGCAGGTGCAACGGGCTGGCGTTGGACGCCAAGAATCATGTGCTCTTCGCAGCGTGCGCGAGCTCGGGAAATCCGCCTGCCCAGCCGGCACAGCCCATGATGGTGATTCTGAGCGCCAAAGGCGGCAAGATCATCACCAGTCTGCCGCTCGCCGGCGGTTCCGACGGCGCCGTTTTTAACCCCTCGACGAAGGAAGCCTTCAGCACGCAGGGCAACGGCACGTTGACTGTCGTCAAGGAGAAGAGCCCGACGAGTTTCGCGGTGGAACAGAATCTGAACACGATGAATGGCGCCCGAACGATCACGTTCGACAGCAAGACGAACCACATCTTGACGATGAGCCAGGAGCGTGGGCCGGCGCCGCCGCCACCGCCTGGCGGAGGCCGCGGGCCCCAGGGCACACCGGTGCCAGGTTCGTTTACAATTCTGATGATCGGCAAGTAAGAGCAAGCCGTTTTCGAGTGACAACGGCAGTTGCCGCAAACCACGCCCGCGCCCAGCCCGCTACATGAACTGGCCGTCGAAAGACCGTTCGTTGTCCCACTCCGTGGTCGGATCGAAGAAGCCCGGCTGCTTCACCCACTTCTTGAGAGCTTCCAGGTCGTAATCATAGCCCAGGCCAGGCCGATCCGGCACCGTAATGAAGCCGTCGTTGATAATCGGTTTCGGCCAACCAGTCACCACGGAAAAGAACTCGTCGATGTGGTCGCAGTCGTGGAATTCGAGAGCTACGAACTGCTCCGCAGCCGCGGCCGCATGCACCCCGGCGAAGACACACGTGGGGTTGTTGTGGTTGTGGAACGCAGTGGCGATCCCGTGTTGAGCGGCAAGATCGGCGATCTTCTTGGCTTCGAGGATACCGCCGCATTCCGCCGGGTCCGGGTGACATATGGAGATCGCTTTCTTCTCGAACAACTCCTTGAATCCCGTGGCGAGGTAGATGTCCTCGCCTGTGAGTATCGGCGTCTTGCAGGAGTTCTTGATCCGAAGGAGGTCGTCGGCGAATGGCCAGGGTACGGTATCCTCCAGCCAGGCGAAATTGAATTTATCCACGGTCTGGGCGAACTTAATGATGTTCTCGACGTTGAAGCTGCCGTAATGGTCGGTGGCGATGGGGATACTCCACCCCACCCGCTCGCGAACCGCGGTGCAGTAATCCTCGACCGCCCGCAGACCCTTCTCGGTGATTTGACCGCCGGTGAACTGGTGGGGGATCCGGGGCATCCCCACCAGACCGGCCGCGGTCGTCGCCGGCGGCCTGACCACGTTCCCCGCGCCGGCGATCGCCCCGACGTTCAGGTCCATTTTGAGGAACTTGAACCCGTCGGGGATGCGCTCGAGGAGGTGCTTGGCCATTTCCTCGGCATTCGACGACGATGTTGTGTCGGCATAGAGGAGAATCTTGTCGCGGAATTTGCCCCCCAGCATCTGCCACACCGGAACCCCCCAGGCCTTCCCCGCGAGGTCCCAACAGGCCATCTCCACTGCCGAGACGCCGCCGCCCGCAACCCCATGATCCCCGTGCTGCTTGATCTTGTACAAGATCGCGGCGACATCGCAGGGGTTCATCCCCATGATCCGGCTTTTCAGCATCAGCGCGTAGGTCTTGCTTGCCCGCGCACGCACATCGCCCCACCCGGAAATGCCCTGGTTGGTGTCGAGCCGGACGAGGCACCGCAAATCATTCTCATATTGTGGCGATACGACGGCGACCCGCATATCCGTGATTCTCAGCGCCGAGGGCCTCGAATTCGTGTTCATCTGCCCCGAAACAGCCTCGAGGTCAGCATGGGTGATCAGGCTGCCCGCGGCGATCGCCGAGCTTGCGGAGGTTGCGGTAGTGATCAATGTTCTGCGCGAAATGCCGGAAGATTTGTCTGACATAATTGGATTCTCCTGACTTCCTTTTGTTATGTGCAACATGCCGAGGCAGGGGCACACCGGATACCAGCGGGGTTGACTCTGTGAAGACGGCGCGTCCAGCCGATGTGCCTGATCTCCATTTTGGTTTGCCGCCTTTGGCCAGTGTACACCCAATCACTCGAGGCGTTGGAGTTGAAAATCAGACTGCGCTATCCTGATTCCGAAAGGATGACATAGTCATGCATCGTAGGGACTTCTTGTGCGAGGCGGCTACGGCGGTCCCGGTGTTCGCGGCTCTGGCGGGACGGCCGCGGCGCGGGTCGGCTCAGGAACTGGCGGGCATGGCGTTGCCCAAACCGCAGATGCAGGGCGGGCGGCCGCTGATGCAGACGTTGAACGATCGGAAAACCACCCGAAATATCAGCGAGGAAAAACTGTCGCTGCAGATGCTCTCCAATTTGTTGTGGGCGGCTTGGGGCGTGAACCGCGTGGCAAACAACGGGAGGACGGCCCCTTCGGCCATGAATGTCCAGGAAATCAGCCTTTATGTGTTCCTGGAACAAGGCGTGTACCTGTTCGACGAAAAGGCGCACAGCCTGAAGCCGGTGGTGGCGGGAGACCATCGCGCGAAGGCCGGGACACAGGCTGGGGTCGCCAAGGCTCCCTTGAGCTTGATCTACGTCGCGGATCTCGACAAGTACCGGGGTGGACTGCCAGCGGAAACGAAGACGGCATGGTCGAACGCGCACGCGGGGTTTATCGGGCAGAACGTATACTTGTTCGCGGCATCGGAAGGGATGGCGAGCTGGTTCCGCGCGTTTGTGGATGGGCCGGCTGTGGCTCAGTTGCTGAACTTGCGGCCTGGGCAGAAGGTGCTCTACGGGCAGACGGTGGGGTATCCGGCGAAGGGGTGAGAAAAGGTTCGCGCGTTCAGGGGCGCGACTGGGACCCCGTTACTGGAGCGGCCGCCGCGATGTTCAGACTGGGCCGGTGGATTCACAGTCCGCAGATGATGCAACTTGCTGCGATACAATCGTGACGAACACGGAGGTCGAGATGCGGCTGTTGTATGTCAGTGCCTTTTGCGCGGCTACGCTTTGGGGCCAGGGAGGGGGCGGCGTGCAGTTTCGAGACTGGACGGCGCCGGTTCCCACGGGGAAACCCGCAATCGCGTGTGGCGAACTGCGTAGCCTGACGAGCTTCGATCTCTCGGTGATTGCCGCAACCGTGATTCCGGCCTCGGCAAACGCTCCGGAACATTGCCGGGTAAATCTGATGATTCCGCCCGAAATCAATGTCCAAGTGAACCTGCCGACGGCGTGGAATGGCCGGCTGTACATGTTTGGCAACGGCGGCTGGGCGGGAGAGTCGTTTGAGACGCCGGGACGCGCCGAGAACCGCTCACGCGGTTTGAGAGCCGGATTCGTGACGGCGGCCACCGACACGGGACATTCGGCGGCGTCCGAACCCGGGGCCAGCTTCGCACTCAGCAGGCAAAAGCTGCTGGATTTCGGGTTCCGGTCGTTGCACGTGACGGCCGAAGCCGCTAAGCTGCTGGCGCGGACCTACTATGGAGCCGGGCCTACGAAATCGTATTACGACGGCTGCTCCCAGGGAGGGCGGCAGGGACTGATCCTCGCGCAGCGGTTCCCGAACGACTTCGACGGCATCATTGCGGGGGCGCCCGTCTTGAACTACACGGGGACTCAGGTGGCGCGGGCGTACTGGATGCAGGGGCTGGCCGCAAACCCGTTCCCAGCAGAGAAGCTGGCGCTGCTCGCAAACAGGGTCTACGATCAATGCGATGCGAAGGATGGATTGAAGGACGGATTGATTGACGATCCACGCCGCTGCGATTTCAAACCCGCACGGGATCTGCCACGCTGCGCCGAAGGAACCGACCAGACCGACTGTTTCACAGCCAGTCAGATTGCAGTGCTAGATCGGATTTACGGCGATGTGATGAGCGATGGGAAGCGATATTTTCCAGGCTGGCCCGTGGGCGCAGAGATCGCGGGGCCGAACGGACAGAGCGGCTGGATCGGCCAAGAGATCAATGGACCGAACGGGCCAGGGGCGTGGACCTCGTATGGGCAGGGTTTTCTACGGTTCATGGTGCCAGGGGCTAAGGCAGGAAGCGCCGAGAGCGATCCAAATTCGATTTTCAGCCAGTTCGATATTGACAGAGACCCGCCGCGGATGCAGGAATTGCGGCAGATTTTCGATGCCACGGACACGGACCTCTCCGCATTCCAGAGGCGGGGAGGAAAGCTGGTGATGTACTTCGGATGGGCCGATCCGCAACTGAATCCGAGGATGGGTGTGGAGTACTACGAACAGGTGCTGGACAAGATGGGCACATCGACTGCGGATTTCTTTCGCCTGTTCATGGTGCCGGGAATGTTCCATTGCGGGGGCGGGGTGGGGACCAGCGTGTTCGATGTTGCAACACCGCTCGTGAACTGGGTGGAATCAAGCACGCCTCCAGACCGGATCGAGGCAAGTCGCGTGGTCACCGGCAAGGTTGTGCGGACAAGGCCGCTATGCGACTATCCGCTGGTCGCGCGGTACAGGGGCAGCGGTAGCGTCGATGAAGCGGCTAATTTCAGTTGTGTGAAGCCGTAACTTGAGCGGGGTGCGAACGCGACCCAAGCTATCTTCGCTCGGATAGCGTGGGTTGACTGTCGAGACATGTCGAGAGAAAGGAAAGAGTCATGCAAATGAAACAGGTTTTGCTAGTGGGATTTGCGGTATGCTGCGCACTCACCATAGCGAGCTTGTTTGCCCAGCAAAACCCGGCAAGTACACCCGCGCCGCCGGCCCCGCCGGCAGCCCAGGTCAGCAAGGGGAAACTGGCGCTGGAGACCGATCCGGCCGACCTGAAGTACTACCGGGAGGCGAACGCCAAACTCGCTTCTCCGGCGCCCGGCGAGAATCGGGTGGTTTTCCTGGGAGATTCCATTACCGCCGGTTGGGGCAGAAGCTTCACCACGCTGTTCCCAGGGAAGCCTTATATCGGCCGTGGCATCAGTTCGGAAACCACGCAGCAGATGCTCATCCGCTTCCGGCCCGATGTCATCGCGCTACAGCCGAAAGTGGTCGTGATTTTGGCCGGCACCAATGACATTGCGGGGAACACAGGCCGCTCGACACAAAAGATGATCGAGGACAATATCGCTTCGATGATCGACCTGGCGCAATTTAATAAGATCCGCGTGGTATTGTTATCGGTATTGCCGGCATACGATTACTGGTGGCAGCCCGGAATGGAGCCCGCCGAGAAGATCGTCGCCCTGAACGCATGGATGAAAGAGTACGCCGCCAAGCGCGGGGTCGTATACGTGGATGGTCACACACCCATGTCCGATGAGAAGCATGCGATGAAAAGGGAGTTGAGCCCCGACGGGGTCCATCCCAACGCGGCCGGCTACGCGCTCATAAGCCCGTTGGTCGAGACGGGAATCGCCGAGGCCTTGAAACAAGATTGAGAAAGCAGACTAAAATGGAGGTCCCCAAAATGGACATCCCTGGTCTATTAGAGAGGTTCGACTCATGATACTTCGGACGCGTTCAGCCGCGGGTGGATCCGCGGCGATTCTGGCATGGCTGGTGATTTGTACCGCGATGCCTGGCCAGCAGCCGAAAGCTCCCAGCCGATATGAGTTGGAGATGGCTGAGGCGGGCCGGAGGCACCCCGTCCTCCCGATCGGTTCCGCGGCGCCGGACTTCTCGCTCCCCGGCGTAGACGGCAAAATACACAAGCTGCGCGATTATAGCGGCAGTCCGGTGCTGGCGGTCCTGTTCACTTGCGTCCACTGCCCCACGGCGCAACTCTATGAGGGGCGCATCCAGAAGCTGTACGACGACTACCGCGGCAAAGGCGTGGCGATGGTGGCGATCAACCCCAACGATCCCAAGGCGGCGAGCCCGAGCGAGCTGGCCTGGACGGACATGCCCGATACCCTGGAAGGCATGATGGTCCGCGCCAAATACCGGCACATCACTTACCCGTACCTTTCCGACGCCGAGACCCAGTCGGTGGCCGGAGCGTACGGGCCGACCGCGACGCCGCACATCTTTATATTCGACAAGGAGCGCAAGCTACAGTACGAAGGGCGCATCGACGACAACC
>Ga0224534_1000990_pt1 | contig 16066 bp, 12 predicted proteins | sample 714E12024metaG_FD_172012 | JGI IMG/M metagenome (GOLD analysis project Ga0224534, IMG submission 172012) | Peat soil microbial communities from Stordalen Mire, Sweden - 717 E1 20-24 | ecosystem: Environmental > Terrestrial > Soil > Wetlands > Peat | place: Sweden: Norrbotten County, Stordalen... | reverse complement strand
GAGGGTGCGCCGGGGTGAGTTGCGAGAGGGTGCGCCGGGGTGAGTTGCGAGAGGGTGCGCCGGAAAGTTGTTCACACGTCTGGCACTTAAGGTTTCGTCGCGCTATGCTGCCCACATGGGACGAGCGTCGCGAGCGAAGGGGGAACGCCGGAAGATCACCGTTGGCGCGCAGCCTGGACCGCCACAACCCAAGGGCGGCAGACCCCGTATCCACGAGAATGACGCCGCCAAACACCGAGCCTTTCGTCTACGCAAGAAGCTGGGGATTACCGGTGAGGTGCACCTTGAGTTACCCAACGACAGGGAACACGAAGTAGAAGACGACTGGTTCGAAGAGGCCGAGTACGAACGGTGGCTGCTTAGTGCAGCTCAGCAACTTGGCCCAGAGTGGCTGGAGCAGTACCTCGAGATCGAGGCCGAGGCACGAGACGCCGAAGAAGAGCGGGTGCCTGCGACATGATGACTATTCGGCGCCTCAGCATCGGAGCGGGCTACAAGTACCTGCTCAAGTCCATCGCCGTGGGCGACGGTCCCGAAGGCACTGAGAAATCCGACCTGGTTCGCTACTACTCAGAGACCGGCACTCCCCCGGGAGTCTTCCTCGGTGCTGGACTCGTCGGTCTCGACGACGGTCGTGGTGTTGCCGTCGGCCAGTCCGTGACTGCGGAGAACCTCCAGCGGATGCTCCAGGACTGCGCCGACCCGATCACCGGCGAGGTGCTCGGAAAGACCCCGAGCGCGAAGGGCGTCGGTGGTTTCGACCTGACGTTCAGCCCGTCCAAGAGCGTGTCGGTGGCCTGGGCCCTGGCCGACAAAGAGACCCGCGAGGTCATCTACAGGTGCCACCAGGAGGCCATCACCGAGGTCCTTGCCTACGCCGAACGCGAGGTCTTTCGCACTCGCTCGGGCCAGCAGGGTTGCGTCGAGGAGGACGTCGTCGGGGTGATCGCGGCGAGCTTCACCCACTTCGACTCCCGCGACGGTGATCCCCAGCTCCACGACCACGTGGTCGTGCTCAACCGGGTCCAGGCCGTTAGCGACGGCGTCTGGCGCACCCTCGACAGCCGGGGACTCTTCGCCTCAACGGTCATGCTCTCCGAGATGCACCAGGGCGTCCTTTCTGATCTGCTCACCGCCGAACTCGGTTGGGACTGGGAGGCCCACACCCGGCGTTCCAGCACCGCCCCGAAGTGGGAGGTGGCCGGTGTCTCGAAGCGCCTGATGGACGAGTTCTCGCAGCGAACCGCGGCCATCGTCAGCGCGAAGGATCGTCTCATCACCCAGTTCGAGGACGATCACGGGCGCGCCCCTACCGACGTCGAAGTGCTCAAACTGCGCCAGACGGCGACTCTGTCCACCCGACGAGCGAAGAAAGGGGTAGGCCTCGGGGACCTGACCGAGGAGTGGACCGCTCGGGCCACGCCCTATCTCGACGATGAGCCCCTGGCGTGGGTGCAGGAGCTCGGTGGCAAGGACGTGCCCGCCTTCACGAGCGCTGAGTTCGAGGACGAGATCTTGCTCGATATCGCCAACGCGGCCCTCGACGTCGTGAGCGCCAAGCGGCCCACGTTCTCTCGCGCCAACGTCCAGGCGGAGGTATTTCGCCAGATGCAGGGCGTCCGCTTTAGCGAGCCCGCCGAGCGGATTCTCACCGCCACTCGCGCTACCGAACTGGCCGTTAACCAGGCACTGCTCATCACGACGCCCAACCTGCACCACACGCCACGCTTCCTGCTTCGCAGCAATGGCACCTCCAGGTTCCAGGGAACCGGCCACTTCCTTTACACCTCGATGACACTGCTCGACGCCGAGGCCCGTCTGCTCGAAGCGGGCCAACGTCTCGACGCGGCCGTGGTATCCAGTGCCACGGTGGCGGCAGTTGCCGAGCGACGACTGCCCAACAGAACCTTCACGCTCTCGCTCGACCAGGCCCGTGCCGTCGAGCAGATCACGACCTCAGGACGGGTCCTCGACGTACTGGTGGGCCCCGCGGGCACGGGCAAGTCCACGACCATGGCGGGACTAAGAGCAGCGTGGGAAGTCGAGCACGGTGCCGGCTCGGTGGCCGGCCTCGCGCCCTCGGCCGCGGCCGCCGAAGTCCTGGCCGACGACATGGGCATCGACACCGACAATCTCGCCAAGTGGCTCTACGAGCACCGCCAACACGGCCAACGAACTCGCGAACTGGGAGACTTGCGCGAGAAGGCGCGCCTAATCGCGCTCGCCGGACGAGTACCGAATGCCCGGTTGCACGAAGGTATTCGCAGGCGCGAAGAGGCACTGGCCCGCTGGACCCTTCGCACCGATCAACTGGTGGTGGTGGACGAGGCCAGTTTGGCCTCGACATTCGCACTAGACGAGTTGATGTCGGCCGCTCTCGATGCCCAGGCCAAAGTAGTCCTCGTCGGCGACGGAGCCCAGCTCTCCAGCGTGGACGCCGGAGGTATGTTTCGCACCCTCGTGCGCGACAGAGGTGAAGACGCTCCAACGTTGGCCGACGTTCGTCGCTTCAAGGCAGTATGGGAGAAAGAGGCCGGTCTCCAGGTCCGTCGCGGTGCCAGTTCTGCTCTTGGCACCTACGCCACGCACGGGCGGATCAAGGACGGCACCCGTGACGAGATGCTCGATGCGCTCTACGGCGCGTGGAAGACCGACAGCGACCTCGGACTGCACTCGCTGATGCTCGCCGGCGACACCGCGACCGTGAACGAGCTCAACGCTCGCGCCCGTGGCGACCGTGTCGCCAGCGGTGTCGTCGTCGAAGAGGGGGTCGATGTCGCCGGGGCCATGACGGCTGGGGCCAACGATCTCGTCGTGACGCGCGAGAACAACCGACGGCTCACGACGGGCACCAATTGGGTCAAGAACGGCGACGAGTGGACCGTGTCGGCGACGCATGCCGACGGCTCGATGACCGTCACTCGGGTGAGTGGACACGGCTCGGTGGTGTTGCCGGCCAGTTACGTCGCCGAGAACGTCGAGTTGGCTTACGCCTCGACGGCGCATCGCGCCCAGGGACGTACCGTCGACACGACGCACGCGTTCGCGAGTCCCACCACCACTCGAGAAGTGCTGTACGTGGCCCTGACGCGAGGCTCAGAGTCCAACCACCTCTACGTGGACACGCACTACGACCCCGATCCGTCAACCGGCCACGACGGAATGACCGAGATCCCGAGCGCCCTGGAAGTGCTCGCGGGAGTACTTCGTCACGAGGGGGCTGACGTATCCGCCACCGACATGATCCGTCTGTCCCAGACCCAGTCCATCGCCGCACTCGTCGCCGAGTACGACACCATCGTCACCCTGTCCGACGGTGACCGCTGGGACGAAGTTCTTAGCCAGTCGGGACTCAGCGACACCGAATTCGCCCAAACGAAGGCCTCCCCCGCGTACGGAGCGCTACTCGCCCAGCTACGCGACGCGGAGAACCGGGGCTTCGACGTTCACACCGAACTGCTGCCGCTTGTCACGGGTCGTTCGTTCGAGGACGCGGACGACGTGGCCGGCGTCCTGCACTACCGCATCGATCGATACGTGGCCGACGTGGGCTACCCCAGCTCACCGGCGAGCGAGCTCGTAGTCGGCCTTTTCGCCCGTCCAACTGCGCTCACTGACCCCGATGTCGTATCAGCGCTGAGTGATCGAGCCGACGCTATCGAACGGCAGGCCCACCGCCTCGCCGAAATTGCAATTGAACACGATGACGCCTGGGTGCAGGAATTCGGCGATGCCCCTGAGGCAAGCGAGCTCTACGAGCAGTGGGTATTGGAGGTTTCCACCGGCGCGGCCTACCTGGACCGCTGGGGCATTGACAATCCTGACACCATCGTTGACGATGCAACTGTTAGCCACGAACAAGAGACTCAGCGCAGTCGTGTCCTTAGCGCCGTCCAGAGGGCCTACGCACTCACAGTGGCTGAGACTGCCCCAGCGAAGGCTGTCTACGTATCTTCCGGCGACGGCCTCCTGGAGCCGCCCAGCCATGACTTCGGCCTTGATCTGTAGGTCAAGCACGTAGGCGCCATTATCGTCCGCTACCGCCGCTACGGGCTCTTCAGCGCCACGGGAGTGGAGCAATGCTCCTTCCGTTCCATCACTGGAGCGTGCTAGCACCACGGGCTCACCGTGGTCGATCACCTGGTGGTGGTCGCCACCGGGAAATTCGAATCAGATTTCCTCGGTCTGTAACGAAATGGGCTGTTCCCTGCCGGTGATAGTCCATTCTCGTATCATCATGCTATGTCCGGCTCCACTAACCCTCTCAGCTCTGAAAACGTGTTGACGTGCACCTTCAACACTCTTCGGTGCGGGCAGTGACCGTGCGAGTCGCCGTCCGGGCGACACTACTGGACTGGGCAGGAAAACGATCTGGAATCTCTCCACCGAACCTCGATACAAGGTTTCCCGACCTGGATGAGTGGAAAGCCGGAACGAAAGAGCCCACCTTGAAGCAACTGGAGAAGTTTGCCCAGGCGACGCACACCCCGATCGGCTATTTATTCCTGTCGGAACCGCCGGACGAGTCGCTGCCGGTCCCGGACTTTCGAACGATCGGGGATGCTGTGATCGGACAAGCAAGTCCCGATCTGCTCGACACGGTCTATCAGTGTCAGCAACGCCAAGAGTGGTACCGAGACTATGCCAGGGTCCACCGGGAGGAGCCGGTCCCATTCGTGGGCACCTTTACCGTTGGAATGGATGTTGTTGGCGCTGCTGCACAGATGAGCGCTGTCCTTTCGTTTGCACCTGACGAACGAGGGACGAGCTGGAGCGAAGCATTCAGGCGTCTGCTCGAAGAAGCTGACCGGCACGGCGTGCTTGTGATGGTCAGCGGGATAGTCGGAAGCAACACCCATCGCAAGCTCGATCCGAGGGAATTCCGAGGGTTCGCACTTGCTGACGAACTAGCCCCTGTGATTTTCGTCAATGGGTCCGACACGAAGGCAGCGCAGATATTCACGCTCGCTCACGAGCTTGTGCACATCTGGCTCGGAGAATCTGGAGTTGACGATGCGGAGATGAGTTCCTCTCCGAGCAACACGACGGAGCGGTGGTGCAACGAAGTAGCTGCAGAGTTTCTCCTCCCAGCGGCTGCGCTCCATGGCGTTGACGTGGATCGAGACAACCTGACAGATGACCTTGAGCAACTCGCTCGTCAATTCAAGGTGAGCACCCTTGTTGTCCTGCGCCGCCTCTTCGATACTGGCTATCTCACTATGTCGCAGTATCGAGATGAGTACGCCGACGAGCTGGAGCGCATTCTCGCCATCTTGGAGGAACGTCCGAGTGGAGGAGGCAACTTCTACAACACCCAACCAGTGCGGGTCAGTAAGCGGTTTGCACGGGCACTCATCGAAAGCACCCTCGAAGGGCAGACGCTGCATCGAGACGCATTCCAGATGCTCGGATTCAAAAAAGTCTCGACGTTCAATGAACTGGCGATACGGCTCGGAGTCGGCTGATGCCATACCTACTCGACTCGAACATCTTCATCCAAGCCAAGAATCTGCACTACAGCTTCGACTTCTGTCCCGCTTTCTGGGAATGGCTCGATGCAGGGAACCGGCAGGGGAAGGTTTTCAGTATTGAGAAGGTCCGGGACGAACTCATCGGCGGCGATGACGAACTCGCCGAGTGGGCGAAGGTACGGGGGTCGGAGTTCTTTCTTCCTCCCGACAAGGACATCGTCCCGAGCCTCGCTGCGGTTAGCACCTGGGCCGGGAGCGGTGGGTACGAAGCATCAGCGGTGAGTACGTTTCTGCAAGTAGCTGACTACTACCTGGTGGCCCATGCCCTTGCTCATGGATTTAGTGTCGTGACCCACGAGGTTGCAGCGAACTCGATCAAGAAGATCAAGATTCCAAACGCTTGCATCGCACTTCACATCAAGTCGATGAGTCCTTACGAGATGCTGCGGACCGAGAAGGCCCGCTTCGTGCTCGGATCGTGAGGGATCTGGAATGAAGTTCTCAGAGGTGGCACGACGACTCACTGGAATCTCCTGTCCGATCTTCGGCGTGAGCTGGGACCCAGGAGTTGCGAAGGTCGCCTCAGCGCGACAGTTCCTCACCTACTTAGAGGATCGACGAGTGCTCTACGCACCGTGGGAGGTGGAGATTCCCGAACACTGCGCGGATTCGATTTTGGAGATACGGCATTTCTTGACGGACCAACTCGGCCATCTCGATGGCCACGACGAGGACCTAGTCCCCCACTTGCGTGCGATGAGGGCGGCATGCCGAAACTTCCTCTCAGCCACCGACGGCCTTCGAGACGGTCCGATGAGACTGCAGCCATGGATGCCGGGGACACCAGGGTGGATGTTCAACGATGCGCTCGGAGAGCTGCGTGCTGTCTTCGGGATCCACATCGCGCAACTTTCGGCCAAGTTTGGCATCGACATCGAGGACGAGCTGGCAGTCATCCTCCCAGCCGAGGTGAACGACGCTGAAGACGCGTCGGAGGACCCCGGATGGCATCGTTTTGGAAGACACTGACCCGGTCAGAACCGTTCACGACACCTTGTGTCGTACGATCTTTTCATGGATCAGCACTCTTGCCACTTATCAACTGACGACAGGGCGGTCGCCTGATGGCTCGTCAGCCTCACAATGGCGATCCGCTCGGCTTCGAAGACACTCTCTGGAAGGCAGCGGACAAACTCCGAGGGTCCATGGACTCCAGCGAGTACAAGCACGTAGTTCTGGGGCTCGTCTTTCTCAAGTACGTCGATGATGCCTTCGGCGAGCGCCGAGCGCAGCTCGCTGCCGACCTCGAAGCTGACGGCATTACTGGTGACCAGGCCGAGGAGCTGCTGGAGTCACGTGACGAATACACCGCCGAAGGAGTCTTCTGGGTGCCACCGGAGGCTCGTTGGGATCATCTCCAGGCCAATGCAAAACAGCCTGAGATCGGGAAGATAATCGACGCTGCCATGGATGCCGTTGAAGCTGAGAACCCCACACTGCGAGGGGTTCTCCCCAAGAACTTTGCTCGCCCCAGTCTCGATGTCAGACGTCTCGGCGAACTGGTTGATCTGATAGCTGGACTCGGTCTTGGCTCTGCCGAGCACCGCGAGAAGGACCTCCTCGGGAGAGTCTATGAATACTTTCTCGGCAAGTTCGCGTCGCAAGAGGGGAAGGGCGGTGGCGAGTTCTATACACCACGCAGCGTGGTCAAACTCCTCGTCGAGATGATCGAGCCTTACAAGGGCAGGGTGTACGACCCATGCTTTGGCTCGGGCGGAATGTTCGTCCAGTCGGAGAGCTTCGTAGAGGCTCATGGTGGCCAACGCAACGACATCGCCGTCTATGGCGAGGAGCTGAATGACACAACCTGGCGACTCGGAAAGATGAACCTTGCTATTCGAGGCATCGAAGCAGACCTCGGCCCCCGGTGGGGTGACACGTTCCACGATGATCTGCATCCAGATCTCAAGGCGGACTTCATCCTCGCCAATCCACCCTTCAATATCTCAGACTGGGGAGGCGACCAACTAAGGGATGATCCTCGCTGGAAGTTCGGCACACCACCAGCAGCCAACGCAAACTTTGCGTGGCTGCAGCACATGGCATCGAAGTTGGCACCACAAGGAGTGGCTGGGGTAGTTCTGGCGAATGGCTCACTCTCATCTCAACAATCAGGAGAGGGAGTAATCCGTCGAAAGATGGTGGAGGCAGATCTTGTCGAGTGCATTGTGGCCTTGCCAGCACAGCTCTTTTACACAACACAAATTCCCGTTTCGCTGTGGTTTCTCAACCGTGACAAGTCCTCTGGGGGGTCGCGCGGCTGGAGAGATCGTCGGGGCGAAACGCTGTTCATCGATGCCCGAAAGTTAGGACAATTGGTTGACAGAACGCATCGTGAACTCTCCGACGAGGAAATGTCACAACTGGTCACCGCCTACCACTCGTGGCGTGGCGAACCCGGCTTCCCACAATATGAAGACAGTTCAGGGTTCTGCGCTTCCGTCACGATCGACGTGATTGATGAGCATCGCTTTGTTCTAACCCCAGGCAGGTACGTGGGGTCGGAAATGGTCGAAGAAGACGATGAGCCGATACAAGAACGGCTTCGACGGCTAAATGAGGAATTGCTGATCGCCTTCGATGAGGGCAACAGACTTCAGACAAAAATTTGCGCCGCCTTGGAGCAAATTGATGGTTGATCTTCTCCCCCACGGTTGGACTCAAGCGCAATTGGGTGACCTCGCAGATTGGTTCAGCGGTGGTACTCCAAGAACTTCTGAAGCGAGTTACTGGAATGGTGATATTCCGTGGATTACCTCTGGAAGCCTGACCCAGTTTTATCTCAGAGATTCAGCCCGCCGTCTTACGGTGCTCGGACTAAAACATGGGTCACGCCTCGTTCCCGTCAATTCAATAATCTTCGTAGTACGTGGAATGAGCCTTAAGACAGAATTCAGGATCGGGATCACCAGGAGACCCGTAGCATTCGGGCAGGATTGCAAGGCTCTCGTTCCGAATCCCACCGTTGATCCATTGTTTCTTGCTCAGGCGATAAGAGCCCGGACCGATGTCGTTCTAGCCATGGTTGATGAAGCTGGTCACGGTACAGGAAGACTTGCCACCGATCGAATAAAATCTTTGTCTATAGCCTTGCCTCCCATTCAAGAACAGCGGGCGATCGCCAGTGTTTTCAGTGCTCTAGACGACAAGATCGAAGCGAACCAACGGACGATTCAAGTTGAGGAAGAACTAGCCACACGACTAGTAGATCAGGCACCGATTCAGCTTCCTCTAAATAAGATTGCCGCCGTTCAGCGGACATCAATCAATCCAGCCTTGTCGGGAACAACAATGGTTGATCACTTCAGTTTGCCAGCATTTGATCATGAACGACTTCCCCTCCGTCAGGCTGGGGCAAAGATCAAGAGCGGCAAACTTCGAATTGACAATGTATCGGTTCTCGTCTCTCGACTGAACCCTCACATTCCACGAGTTTGGTACGCAGTGTCGGAGCCAGGGGTTCTTGCCGTTGCGTCAACGGAGTTCGTGATGCTGACGCCTACAAACAACGTAACTGCCGAAGAAGTTTGGGCCTGCTGCAACACTTCGGGATTCATTAAAACACTTGCTGAAAGCGTTACTGGTACCACTGGTAGCCATCAGCGGGTACAGGCGTCTGATGTTCTTTCGATGGAGGTTGGCGATCCGAGATCGATTCCAAATGTGCAACGGACCGTCGTCCAGGCGATGGTGCAGTCGGCGTATCTCCTGCGTAAGGAGTCGATCCTCCTAGCCAAGATCAGGGACACCCTGCTACCCAAGTTACTTAGCGGCTCACTTCGAATACATAAAGTAGAAACTCTGCTGGAGAGCATGACATGAGGTCGTTCATCGCTGAGTCCGGGGTGGAGGAGGTCTGTCTCGATTACTTCGCCGACCTTCACTGGAGCATTCTTTACGGTCCCGACATTGCTCCGGACGAAGCTCGTGCAGAGCGTGCCACCTATCGAGACGTGCTCTTGGAGGAACGCCTGCGATCTGCGGTCAGAAATCTGAACCCCTCGCTCTCACCATCCGTTATCGACGAGGTGATCGCAACCGTCCGCCGTGCTGAGAGCGCCGATGTACTTGCAGAGAACTGGCGCATCTACAAGCTCCTGACAACCGGAGTCTCTATCGAGAAGCGGGAGGACAGCGGAGAGTCTCGGCACGACATCGCCTGGTTGGTGGACTTCGAACACCCGGAACGGAACGAGTTCCTTGCTGTTAACCAATACACAGTTGAGGGTGATCAGAGCACTCGGCGTCCCGACATCGTGCTGTTCGTCAATGGAATTCCGTTGGGCATTCTGGAGCTGAAGGTTCCCGGTGAGGAACGTGCGACCCTTCGGGGGGCCTACGACCAACTCCGCACGTACGCAGCCGAAATTCCTACGCTCCTCGCATATAACGCTGTGTGCGTCATCTCGACCGGCACGCAAGCCCGGATGGGACCACTCGCTGGCAGGTTCGAGCACTACGCGCCTTGGAAGACGATCGACGGTAGGCGGTTGGCTGCACTTGGCACTCCCGAAATGGAAGTGCTCGTGCGGGGGGTATTCGAACCAGCCCGGTTCTTGGACCTTGTTCGAAACTTCATCAGCTTCTCAGACGAACGCAGTGGTGTTATCAAGCGTCTCGCCAAGTACCACCAATTCCATGCAGTCAACAAGGCCGTAGCCACAACCCTCTTGGCGATGGAGCGGGGAGACGGTCGCGCTGGCGTGGTCTGGCACACCCAGGGGAGCGGCAAGAGTCTGGAGATGCTCTTCTACGTCGGCAAGATCATGCACCATCCTGAGATGGCGAACCCGACCGTAGTCTTGCTGACAGACCGCAATGACCTCGACGATCAGCTTTTCGACGAGGTCTTCGCTCCTGCCCGGACTCTGCCGGAGACTCCCGTGCAAGCGGAGTCCCGCGAGCATTTGAGAGAACTGCTGCGGACAAAGGCATCGGGTGGCATCGTTTTTTCAACTATGCAGAAATTCGGGCTTACCAAGGAAGACCGGGACGCAAACCGAAACTTCCCCATCCTGTCGGACAGACACAACATCGTGGTGGTGGCCGACGAGGCACACAGGACGCAGTACGACATTATCGACGGGCTTGCTCGTAATCTTCGAGACGCGCTCCCCCATGCAGCCTTCATGGGCTTCACAGGAACTCCAATCGAGACGGCTGATAAGGACACGAGGGCCATCTTCGGTGAATACGTAGACGTCTACGACCTCACGCAGGCCGTCGAGGATCAGGCAACGGTCAGGGTCTTCTACGAAGCCCGCCTTGCCCGAGTTGAACTTCCGGATGAAGTTCGCGCGAGACTCGATCAAGAGTTCGACGAGGTCACGGAATTTACTGAAGTGGACACCCGAGATCGACTCAAGAACCGATGGGCTCGCGTCGAAGCGATAGTTGGAGCTGACAAACGTATTGCTGAGGTCGCCCAAGACATCGTGGATCACTGGGAGAAGCGTCACTCCGCTGAGATCGGTAAAGGGCTGATTGTCTGTATGAGTCGTCGAATCTGCGTAAGCCTTTACGACGAGATTGTCCAGCTCCGCCCCGAGTGGCATTCCGACGACGATGCAAGCGGCAAAATCAAGGTCGTCATCACGGGATCAGCGTCCGACGGTCCCGAGATGAATCGCCACGTCCGGAGCAAGGATCGTCTCCGGGCGCTCAAGGAACGAGCCAAGGACCCCGACGACTCGTTGGAACTTGTCATAGTGCGTGACATGTGGCTAACAGGCTTTGACTCGCCATCACTCCACACGATGTACGTCGATAAGCCGATGCGGGGTGCCGGACTGATGCAGGCTATCGCCCGAGTGAACCGAACTTTCCTCGACAAGCCGGGTGGTTTGGTCGTGGATTACATCGGCATTGCCGAAAGTTTGCGAGCAGCTCTCGCCGACTACACCGACCGTGACCGAGCACGACAAGAGGTGGGTGCGCCCATCGATGAGGCACTCGCATTGCTTCAAGAAAATCATGAAGTCTGCTGCGAACTACTGTACGGCTGTCCGTGGCGAGAAGCACTGGACTCGGGCAGCGATCGAGCCAGGATCGAAGCGATCATGGCCGCACTAGAGCACTTACTCGGCGGCGAGGAAATGGACCTGCCAGATCGCTTCCTCCAGCATGTTCGAGTGGCATCCCAGAGCTTCACACTCGTCGTCTCATCTCCTGAAGCGATGCAGTATCGGAATGATCTCGCGTTCTTCCAGGCCGTCGCCGTCGAATTGAGGAGGGCTCGGGCAGAGGATCGCCCCGGTACTGACGACGACGTGGAACTTGAGACGGCAATTCGACAGGTCGTCTCGGACGCCGTGACGGCGGCTGGCGTTATCGATATTTATGCAGCCTCCGGAATCGGGAGGCCCGATCTGAGCATCATCGACGATGAGTTCGCCATGCGTCTTACGACGAACCCACATCCGAACGTGCAGATTGAACTGTTGCGGCGACTCCTGGCGTCAGAGGTTCGTGCGATGTCGAGACGCAACGTCGTCGCCGAGCGCAAGTTCTCCGAAATGTTGGAACGAGCAATGAAGTCCTACAACAACCGCTCCCTAACCGCCGCAGAAGTCATCGCCGAGCTGGTGGAACTGGCGAAAGAGATGAAGACTGAACACGGTCGAGGTTCGACGCTCGGTCTCCGAGACGACGAACTCGCCTTTTACGATGCAGTCTGTCAGAACGATTCTGCTGTTATGGAGCTTGGTGACGAAGTGCTAAAACGCATCGCCCAGGAGCTGGTCGATGTTGTGCGAGCTAATGCCACGGTGGACTGGGACAAGAAGGAACAGGTGCGGGCGTCACTCCGTCGGCACATTCGCAGGCTCCTCACAAAGTACCAATACCCTCCGGACAAGCAGGAAGCGGCTGTTCAACTTGTCATGCAGCAGGCCGAGCTTCTTGCGGCTGGAGTCGCGTCGTGATGGAACAAGGACAAAGCCCACAAAGTGACGTGCTCAAGCTGATCGAATCCCAAGAAGATCTGTGGATTCGACTAGTGGCCGCCAAAGACGGCAACGAGTGGCTTGAAGCACTTATGGAGATAACGAGCACGGTCGCTCCACCGAATTGGGTGGAACAACGTTGGGAATATGACGAGGCAATCTTTATCTCGATGAAGGGCTCCGGGTCAGAAGTTGCCAGGTGGTTTCAGTCCGGTATCGCAACCATTGGCAATGACGTAGTGAAGCTACCCATCGTCACAGAGCAACAGACCTTGAGCTGGCATCGGCTCGGAAGTAAACAGAAGTGGGGCCTCTCTGAGCCACTTGAATGGCCATGCACGGCGTACGACTTGGCGTACCAGCCGCTCAAGGCCGGACCCGGTTTCGGGAGTTTCATATCAGGGGGAAGCCCGTCATTTGTTCGGTTCGCTGTTGCCGCTGCAAGCTTCTTCGGCGTACCTCTCCCTCCCGGCGGATCGGCCGATAATGTCGCCCCGATATTTCGATTGCAGAACAACGCAGGAAGGATCGCACGGATCCGTCTTGGAGCCGCCGAGATTGAAGTTCACGTCGAAGGCAACGAGCTAAAAGGCATGACCGTTGAACTGGCATCAGACGATCCAGGACCAACGAAGAATCTTTCAAAAAAGCTGGCGCAAGTAGTCAAGTTTCCGCTCCCCAACGGTCTTCCTTCAGGTGCTTGGGTGGTTCTGAAGCGTGGCTCCGAATGGATCGATCGCAAGTTTCTCAACTGGCCGAACACGATGTCGCCAGACCCAAGCGTTGAAGTTGTCGTCGAACCGTTATCCCAGCTGGAAGCTCTCATAGCGTCCGGCGAAGGACCAAACATCGAGTTCAAACAAGAGGTGCCCGAGAGTACTGGCGCTAGGCGCAAGGTATTACGAACCCTTGCCGCGTTTGCCAATGGCGACGGCGGGCACTTACTTTTCGGTGTTGAAGACGATGGCAAAATATTGGGACTTCCAACAGCATCAACTAGTCAAGTTGCACAGGATGCGATTACACGGTTCATCAGTTCACTCGTCGCACCGCTGCCAAACTTCTCGGTCCATAGCATCGCTCTTGACGACGGTTCTGATCGAGCCGTCATAGTCGTCACCGTGGAATCAGGCGGAGCCCCTCCATACGGTGTTGGGCCAGAGAACCCGCAGTACTACATTCGACGAGGCGCAACCACTTTTCCTGCGAGCGCTGACGTGGTTCGCGCACTCGCGCGGTCCCAACCTGTGGTTGCTGGTAGCGGGTCGCTATTCGGATGAAATCGTTTCTTCGATAAAATCAGTGTCTTGCAGTGGTGTATCGAGGCCTATGTCAGGCTGGGCGGATTCTCGGCAGAACTGCTACAGCGGACCCTCTAGCTGAAGGGGGTCAACGAAGAAACTCGTTGTAACATCAGACGGTTTCATGAATCCTGCCGGTAGAATTCCCTCATGTTGATGGGCATCATCGAAGGCGTTGCTATTGGGCTTGCCGTTGCTGGCATCATCGCGATCATTCGCTGGATTTTCAAAAGTGTTCAAGCTCGACGAGTGGCCCGCGACAACGTATTGGCCGCGCAGGAGGCCGAACGTCAACGCCTTGCACAACGTCGGAAGACGCGAATTCTCAGCCCGGTAGGAATCCGTATCCCAGGGGCAGGTCCCTGGGCGGGAACGAGCGCATCAGGGTATGGAATTGCGGTTCGAGACGACCTTCGCCGCAGAGGGCTAACACCTGCGGACTATGCCCGTGGAGATTCCCACCGTAAGTCGAAATAACAGCTCCGACCAGAACCAAACGATAACGTCACTAGTTAGCCCCATAATGGTGTGACGATGACAACAAACTCCGAACGTGTGATCCGCTACGAAGATCTCTTCTCAGCTCTCGTGCTTCCCATCTCGAAATTCCGAAGGCTGAAAGAAGGTGAGTATCAGCCAATCACTGCAGTCGGCACGGGATTCACCTTCGGAGAGCGGACGCTTGTTACGTGCTGGCATTGCGTACGTGATTCTCTCAAGGATGACGAGGTCTATGCCGTGGCCGCACGCAGCCAGGGTACCGATCAACAGAACTACGACTCTGTCTTTGAACTTAGCGACCTGGAACGTGACGCGAACGGCAGCGATCTCGCAATAGCGAGAATCGGATTTTGCGTGCCCATGACGCTGAATCTTGCGAGTGACCCGGCGGCTTGGGGTGAGGATGTGATCGCATGTGGCTATCCGATGCCGCTCAATACGGTAGAAGTACAAACACAGGAGCCCCTAATCAACATGAATTCTTCTCTCTTCAGGGGCTACGTGACACGAATCCGTGAGGGCGACTTTCCAGGTCAACCCACAACCAGACTCTACGAACTAGATATGCCTGCTCCTCCTGGAATGAGCGGATCGCCCGTCTTTCGTGCTGAATCGTTGGAGGTCGTCGGTGTAATAGTTAGCGAACAAGGCTACGAGGTTCCAGACACAAGCCGCCAGATGGTGTTTGCGTACGCACACCACCTCTGGGTGCTGGAGGCAGCCAGAGGTGCAGCGACGGACAAGCTGCCACTTAACGAATATCTAAAACGCGCAAGGAAATAGTTCGACGCAAGCACGATCCATTGATCCCGGCAATGGCTTGTTCGCCACCTCCGGCCCAGCCCGCGACGTACCCGAAGGAGTAGTCACTCGTGTCGAGATTAAGTGCCTGACAAATCACGAAAGCTGTGGACTCAGCTTCTAATTCGGCGAATGCTCGGTTGTCGAACTGCTCGTGGAGCAGTGCGTGGCCGATCTCGTGCGCCAGCGTCTTCACTCGCTGCTCGGGTGAGTTGGAGATCTCAACCCGTATACGGTGCAGCTCGTGAGTGCAGTCGCCGTTGACGCTGCTGGGAAGCTCTTCATCCTCAACCGTAAAGCCGATCGAGGTTGCAAACTCGATGAGGCGGCCGAAGATTCCAGCAGGATCGTCGCCTGAGAGCTTGTGGCAGACAGTCAATACCGAATGCCATTCGAGGGAACATTCAATGACCGCGAGGACCAGTTTCCAACCTCAATTGGGCACAACTTGGTCCCGAGGTTTCTATTTGCTCAAACCTATTGAGCGTAAGAACTTGCGCGTCAAGCCGTTAGTCTTGACGTACACCTTACGCCGGGCGTAACGCCTTCCAAATGATGATGGCCCCTTCTCAGCCGCCTCGAGATTTCCTAAATCGCGAGCTGCTCGGTACAACTGTGACCGAGCACTCTTCTTCCTTACCATTGCCCACCTCCCCTAAGCACACGTAGAGACGTAACTCAGTGTAAGCAAGAAATTGCGGGGCTCCTTCTTGTTTCAGGGACTCCATAAAAGAAGGGCAGGGCTACCGATCACTCTCTACCGCGATCTATGGACTACGCCACTATCGGTATGCGATGCTGAACTCACCATGACCATCAAACGAATGTCCATCAGGCGGTCCGACACCTGTTCCGTGTGCGGTGTCGAATTACCGGCTGGCACGACCGCGTGGTGGGATGGTGCTGCACATGCCGTGACATGTGTGACGTGTCACGACGCTTCAGTCGCGCTAACGGCGGTCGACGTCGCGCCACCACAGCCTGACTC
>Ga0224534_1000989_pt1 | contig 16070 bp, 10 predicted proteins | sample 714E12024metaG_FD_172012 | JGI IMG/M metagenome (GOLD analysis project Ga0224534, IMG submission 172012) | Peat soil microbial communities from Stordalen Mire, Sweden - 717 E1 20-24 | ecosystem: Environmental > Terrestrial > Soil > Wetlands > Peat | place: Sweden: Norrbotten County, Stordalen... | reverse complement strand
CTGGACAGCCGGCTTTCTGAGCAGCGCCTTTCGCAGCATCGGGCTGCTCTATGTCCTGGCCGCTCTGCTGTACGCCGCGTCGGTGCTGATGTTCTTCCGGGTGCTGCGGCTCCGCTACACGGCATTCCTGGCCGCTCTGGGCGCGCTGCTGTTCGCCGTTTCGCCCATCTCCACCATTCGCCCGTACCTGGACGGCACGCTTTGGTCGGCGCCGGGCCTGATGTTCCTGTTGGCGGCCATTCTGGTGTATGCACGCCCGCGCTATGCCGCCGGGTCGTATCTTCCGGCGATTCTTTCGCTGCTGACTTACGAACCGCTATTCTTCGTGTTTTTCGCGGCGCCGTTCTTTCGCCGCGGACGCAAGACGTGGCGCCAGACCGCGATTCACGTGGCGATTTGCAGCCTCATCCTGGTGGCGTACCTCATGGTGCGGCGGCAGTACTCCGAATCGCGGCTGATGACGGCTTCGGGAGAGGCCCCGCTAACTGTGGCCGGACGGGTGATCGAGTTCGCGGTCTACTACACATTCAGCTCCTTCAAGTCTTATGTCTATGCCGTTTACCTGGCGGCCCGTGAGACACGCCTGGAGGGCCTGGTCTGGAGCCTGTTGTTGGCGGCCGCGACGGCGGCATGCTTCCTTCGTTTGCCGCCGGCTGGAACCCGGCGAACGGCTCGACTCATCTCGCCCCGCACATGCTGGTGGTTGGCGCGGGTTCTGGCGCCGGGCCTGGGGATGATGCTCCTGGGCTACGCGCTGGCGTACTTCGGCAGCCCCTACCTGGTGTACCCCATGGCGGGGCGCGGCACCAGGTTCTCGCTGGCGGCGATGCCCGGCAGCAGCCTGGTGGTGGCCGGAATTCTCTGGTATCCGTTGGCAAATTGCCGGCGCCGCTGGACGCGCCGGCTGGCGGGAGCCGGAGCCACGGCATTCTTCGTGTTTCTCTTGCTGTACTCGTTTGTGATTCAAGAAGACTACCGGCGGGAGTGGAGGCACATGGGCCAGATGTTCACCGAGATCATGGATCTGACTCCGGATGCCGGAGCGGATACTCTGCTGGTGATCCGCCGGACGTGGTTTGAGGCGCCCCTGTTCCCCACCGGGGCGCGCGCGCCCTCCATCAACTTCGAGGTACACGGATTGACACTCGGCTTCTCGCGGCTCTATGAGGATTTTCCGGGACCGAAGGTCTTCGTGGTGTACAACGATGAGTGGAGAAGCCATCTGGGCTTGCATGCGGACGGCAAGCTGTACTGGACCGCATCCGATTTTGGCGGTTCTCAGCCGGACATGGCGGCGCCGGTAGAGCGCATCATCCTGCTGGTGGAACGGCCTGACGGCAATCTGCAACGAGTAGACACTCCGTTCTCGGTGGAGGGCCGCCAGTTGACGCAGGCGCGCGCGGCGGGGGCGGACTCGCCATCAAAATGGTCGGCCCTGCGGCGGTCGCGTCTGTGGCCGGTGGTGTTTTCGCATTCCGCGTTCTAAGACATGAAGGACTGGAAAAATCTCGTTGTGGTGCTGGTGGCGACACTGGCCGGCCTGGCCATGGTGGAAACAGGCCTCCGGCTCTTCACGACCTTCTCACCGGGCAGCGGCTCGTTGACCGCGCCGGCCGCCTTGCCGGGGGCGTCCTCCGAGATGGCGCGCGCCCGGTCCTACGTCCAGCGTCTGGCGGCCGTGGACGGAACCGACCGCGCCTGGTTCGCGGAGTCTCCTGCCGCGCTGCCGAACCGAACCGCGCCGGCGCCCGAACGGGTGGCGCGTTACGCGGATTTCGAGCGCCGCGGGCTGTTCGCCTCACAGTCCGAATATGTCTGGAACCGATCGGTCGTGGAACGCGACCGGTGTAATCCCCATGGTCTTTTCCGCGGTTTCCCGGATACCGTCCCGACCTTCACACCTTCCCAGCGGACGTTTCATCCGCCCTACCGGTTTCCGCCCACCGCCACGCTGCCGTCGGGTCTGGTGACCAACGCGTTTGGCCTGCGCGGACATCCCATCGCTCTGGCGAAACCGGCGAAGACCGTGCGGATCGCATTTCTGGGGGCTTCGACCACGGTGGGATTCCATCAGTTTGCCTATTCGTACCCCGAATACGCGGAGTTCTGGTTGAATCGTTTCGCTGAAGCCAACCATTACGACGTGCGTTTCGAGGCATTGAATGGCGGACGCGAGGGCATCAACAGCAGCGACATCGCCGCCATCGCCCGCGACGAACTGCTGCCACTGGATCCCGATCTGGCCGTGTACTACGAAGGCTCGAATCAGTTTCCCGCGGCTAACCGGCTGGTGTCGCCCGCCATTGCGCCACGCTCCCAGATCGATCCGCGCGCGCCGGTGGCCGGGCATGTAGTGCCGGCAGCATGGCGAAGCCATCTGGCGATTGCGAACCTGGTGGACCGTGCCCTGATGGGCTCCCGGGTGGTGGGCGAGCCGGTGAAACCTTCCTATCGCCTGCTGTGGCCGAAGGGCGTGGACGAAAGAAATCCCGACCCCGACAGCCCCGATCTGCCGCTCCAATTGCCTGCCATCGTGAAGGACCTGGACTCGATTCGCGCCGCTTTGAATTCGGCTGGCGCCCCGCTCTTTCTTTGTTCCTTCGACTGGTTTACGCCGCCGGGCGAGGGTCTCGCCGGGGACCGGCACCGGTTACTCTACCTTCAGTTGAACACCACGCTCTGGCCGCTGCGCTATGCCGACGTCCGGAGGCTGGCCGATTTTCAGAACCGGGTCTTCCACAACTACGCGGCGACCCGCAAGATCGGTTATCTGGATGTGGCCGCCATCTTTCCCAGGGATGCCGATTTGCAGGTGGATGCCATTCACCCAACCGAGACGGGAGACCGGTTGCGGGCCTGGATTTTTTTCCAGCAGTTGGTCCCCGCCGTTCGCGCGTTGTTGGAATCGCACCTATTGCCTCGCGCGGCGGCACACGGCTTGCCACCCTTTCCGGCTTGGGCGCCCGCCGAAATGCCGACCACCTGTGCGCCGCCTGCCGGCCCGTTCCGCAAGTTGACAGGTCTTTCTCTCGACGAGATGGTGGCAGACCCAGGAAGCACACACACCATCGACGCGCAGGGGTTGCTGCGGATCACGACCCGGCCGGAGCAGTGGGCCTACTCGGCACGGTTCCCGCTTCGGCCCGCCGCCGGCCAGGCCGGGGCGTTGTGGATTCGGCTGCGCGCCCGCGTACTCCAGGGCCAGGTGGGCTTCGGCGTGCTGGACCGGGTCAGCCAGGATTTCCAGGTGGAGAAACTGGTCGATCCCACAACCGGAATGCAGGATGTTCTCCTGCCCGTGCCCGATCCGGCGAACGCGGCCATGCTGGTGGTGCGCAACACCGCGGCGGGCGGAACGCAGTCGACGGTGGTCATCGAGGAGGCGTCCCTGGTGAGCCCGCCTTAGAACTGCTCCACCATGCTGCCGGGGGGCGGTCCGGGAGGATTCCGTTCAATCCAATAGCTGGCGGCTCGCGGGTCGCGCCGCAACCGCAACAGGTCTTTTCCCGCCATCCTGAGGATCAGCGCGAAGGGCGTGAACACAGCGAAAAACAACAGCGACATTAGCACCGGGCTGACGATGCGGTTCAGCAGGCGGCCGAACCGGAACCAGATGAGATTCGGGATGCGCAGAACGGAGGGCCGAAAAGCACCCGCCAGAAACACCAGGACGGCGATGCCCAGCGCCCACCAGCGCACCGGCCTGGCATGCCAGGACGGCCATAGCGCCACGGCCGCGAAGAACGCAGTGAAGACCCACGCGAAGGAACGTTCCGAAGGCGGAGCAAGCGCCGGCCTTCTCTCAAAGCTCTCATGTGTCCTCATGGTTCAGCGAGTCCCGAAGGCCAATTGTCTATTGTACCCGCCCGGCGCATCCATTGCGCCCCCGAGGAGGACGGTTTTCGAGCGTGCTGCAATCATGCGCATCGCTCGATCGCACTGCTCGAGGGCCGTGCGCGGCCGGGGCGGAGCAATACAGATTGTAATTTTCCGGCCGGGTACAATGGGGGGAGTCCAGCCATGCCACATCACGAAGTGTTCTCGCGTTTTTGGCGGTACAGCGGCGAAGTTCCCGCCGGCTATCAGGTGGACTTCCTTGGTACTCTGATCAGCGACAAGTTTGACGCGGGGCTGCAAGGGGTCAGCCCTTATCCGGAAGGCACGACAGTCCAAAACGTTTCTTACCCGCAGCTCGACGAGGAATACTTCGAATGGATCGATCTTCTGGAATCGGTGGTGGCGGCATCGGGATCCTATACGATGATCGAACTCGGCGCGGGCTACGGACGGTGGGCGGTGCGGGCGGCGTACGCGGCGCAACAGTACGACCCCAAGTTACGCTGTGACGTGATCGCGGTCGAGGCGGAACCCACCGTCTATGGTTGGATGAGAGAGCATTTCCGGAACAACGGCATTAAGCCCCGCCGGCACACCCTGCTCCATGGCGCGGTGACCGACAAGCCAGGGGAAGTCGAGTTCTGTATTGGAGGGCCTCGCGGCGGCCCGTATGACCACCCGCCGAATGCCTGGTACGGCCAATTCCTGACCAAGGGCAGCGAAGCATTCGGCGAATCCCGGCCGGATGGCAAGTACTGCGGATTCAAAGTGCTGCTTCACACCAGCGGATGGCGGTCGATTCGCATACCGGGCGTCAGCCTGGGAGCGATTTTGAAGAAGCTCGACCTTGTCGATCTGATCGATCTGGACATTGAAGGGCAGGAACTCCCTTCGCTGACTTCCGTCGCGGCCGAACTGGATACGAAGGTGAAGCGGTTGCACATCGGAACCCACAGCCAGGAGATCGAAGCCGGGCTGCGGCAGTTATTGTCGGCTCACGGGTGGCAATGCCATGCCGACTATCCCCTGTCCTCGACATCCCAGACCCCCTGGGGACCAGTCAGTTTTAAAAACGGCGTGCAAAGTTGGGTAAACCCGAGGCCTTGATTCAGCGGGCCTGCGTGGCTCAACCTTTTCAGCGAGAGGTTATAATTCAGGTTGCTTCGCGGCAGGCACGCCACGAAAGCCCGCCTACACGACGATGAAATCGCTCGGACCCACGCCGGTAATTGTTTTCGCCTGCCTGGTGGCGGTATCGGTCCTGATTTCGGCATACTGCACGGATCGGAATGGAGCGGTCGACGAGCCCGGATTCCTCAACCCGCCATACATGCTGGTCCATTCGGGCCACCTGAGCTTTCCGGCGTACCCGTTCAACCGTTTCTTCAATCTACCGGTGATCACCCATCCGCCGGTGCACGTGTTGTGGATCGGCCTGTTGTGGCGTATGGGCCTGCCGGTCTACTACGCCGAAGCTACGCCGACGGTTCTGCTGCTGCTGTTATCGATTGCGATTATCCTGGGCAGCCCGTTTCCCACTCCAGTCAAGCTGGGCTGGCTGTTCTCGATCGGTTTTCTAGCGGCCAGCGGTGAAGGCATAACAGCATGCTTCGGCTCGCGGCCCGAGGGCGAGATCCAGGCCGCGTGGTTGTGCGGACTACTTCTGCTGGAGGGCGGCCGGATGGGGGACTGGAACCGGCGCTGGCTGTGTGCCGGAGCCTTGTTTCTGACCTGGGCCTCCGGAACCCATTACTACGCCGGACCCGCGGCCGCCGGAGTAGCGGTCTACATGGTCTGGGTGGTGCGCAGCCTGGGCTGGAAGGAAGCCAAACCCCGGGTGGCCGCCCTGTTGCTGGGAATGTGCCTGTTCGCGATCCCCTACCTGGCGCTTTACGTCATTCCGTATTTCCACGAAATTCGGGCCATCATCCGGGACACTGTGGGCCAGGGCGGGGTCGGCCTGTCCGTCTCGAGGCACCTGGATCTTTACCGGAATTGGGTGCGGGAACCGTACCATCCGGCGCTGATTCGGGAGGGAATGGCGATGGGAATCCCGCTTCTGGTATTCTCCACGGCGATTCTGGCGGCCATCCGCTCCACCCGCGGCATCGCCATGGCGGCGCTGCCGCTGCAACTCGGCATCTTCCTGCTGGTGTGGCGCAAGATGCCCTTCTACATGGTCCACGAGTCGGTACTGTTTGCGGCGGCCGTGTCGATCGGGCTGCTGGTGCCGGTCCACTATCTGCTGACGCGATTGTGGACCGGATTCGAGCGATGGTTCGCTCCCGTAGCGGTGATTGCCCTCTCAGTTTATCTGGTAGAGACCAGCTCGTTGCGGGGGGGAGTTCGTGTGACGTCTCAGCCCATGGTCCACGAAATGGAAGTGGCGCATGCCGCGGGGCGGCGGATGATGGGACCGCACGCGCGCATGGGGGGCCGCTGGTGGTCGTGGTACGCATCCGGAGCCGAGCACTGGTACGATGTGGACCGCGACCTGGTTTTCGGGTTGCTCACCTTCGACGACGCCAGGTATGTCTCTAATGTGGATGCTTTTGAGGTGTGCCCATCGAGCAACGATCCCGGCCTTCTTCCCAGTTGGTACGCCGCCGGCACGGTGAGGCTGCGCGGTTTTTATTTTGCCCAAACCAACTCAACCCTGCGCTGTCTGGAGCTGAGCCAGCATGGCGCCGCGCCGCTGGTTGGATACGCCGCATGGGGTGGGAGGTTGTACCGTTTCCAGGAGGAGGACACCGGCGGTTACGAAGCGCTCTCAGTGGTCTGCGGGCGGGGCGGAGAGGATTGGCACCAGCCCGGGGAAGGCGTATTCTCGGTGAGCATGGACATGGTGCACGGTCCGGAGGCCGGAAGGAGGATGGTGACGGTGCTGGCTCCGCGAGAGAAGCTGACGCCCGCCGGCGCGATCGGCCGCTCCTGCCGCGAGGTCTCGCGCATCCGCGGAACGCTGCTGCCTGAAGACTGGCGGCTTTTGATGGAGCAGTCGCAGCGGGACGACCCAGTCATGCATTTCTACCGCAACCTGGAAGACATGCCCGGCTTTGCGGGAGTGGGCCTCGCCCCAGACGCCACCCCGCCGGGCGACGCTGTGCCCCTGGAGAATGCGATCGCGGACCTTTCCGGTATGGTGGCGGCCGGGGAGGCACGGGTGGAACATGTGCCCCAGGTGCGGATCACCACCAACCCGCTGCCTGGCGGCTATTCCGCATTCATTCCGGTAAGGCACACCGAGGCGGCAGCCACGTCCGCGGGCTGGGTGGTCCTGCGGCTCCGCGTGCGCCGCGGCCGGGTGGGCTTGGGGGCTTGCCGGCCGGACAGGTCGCTTCTCAGCAGAACGGAGTTTATCGCTCCCTCGGCCGAACCTCAAAGCGTGGCGCTCGCAATACCCGACCTGCGTCGCACAACCGAGATCGTGGTGTTCAACGACGGCTACACCGTATCCGAGGTGGACATCTTCGAGGCCCGCGTCCTGGTGCCGCGCAGGTAACGGTTGGCGCCGTCACCTCCAGCGGACGCGCTTCAGATTGTCCGGGTCGAAATACGGCGCGCAGGGGAGCGGGTGATCCCAACATTGATCGGTACCCTCATGGTCACCCTCGGTGATCCAAATCGATTTTCCCCCGGGAGCGGTCCTCATGGTGAAGGCCGGCCGGTCTTTGACGGTCCAGGTATTCCCGGATTGGACCAGGGCCCCGGCGCCCAGCAGAACCGAGACCACGATGGCGTCGAGGGGGAGCCGGCGCGCGAAATCCGTGTCGGGGAAGTAAGCGGTGCACGCCATGCCGAGGCCCAAAACTCCGGCCGCGGCCAGGTATCCGGAACCGAACCGGACGTCGGGGGCGCTCAGGAACCAGTACGCCAGGCAACAGCAGAGCCCCGCGATGGCGGCCATCACCAGCCGATTCACTCGCGCTCCCGCCAACACGGACAGGCAGCCGGCTACGACGCCGAACAGGAAGAGCCGGACGCTCCAATTCTGCCAGGCGACGCGGCCCCACGGTCCCAGCCATGTCCAATCGGACATGATCTTCACCCAGTCGGACCGGTGCGGAGCCCTGGCCCATGACTTGATCGACAGCATTTCCATCGCAGGCTGGGTACGCGAAACTGCCCATGGAAGATCGGAGTTGCAAGACTGGGGAAGCGGATACACCGCGCACCCGGATAGGACGACGCCCCTTGCCATCCACAGCCCCAGCATGACTGCCACCACCGCTGCCGGTTTCAGCAGGGACACGCCGGCGGTTTTGCGATGGCGCCAGGCAACCGGGAGCGTCAGGAAAAACAATGGGGCCGAGCTCAGCTTCACGGTCAACGCCAGCGCTCCAGCCAGCAAGAGCAACGGGACGCCGGTTTGGGGCCGGGCGGGCAGAGAGAGCACCACACAGAACCAGTACACCGTCAGGATCGCCACAAATCCATCGGCATTCAAGACGCCCAGCCAACCCAGCCCCGCCGGAGCGCCCAGCGCCAGCAGGACGATGGCGAGGCCGAGAAACCAGAACTCCGCGGTAGCGCGGCGCGCCTGGGAGAAACGCGCATAACACGATATCAAAACAAAGAGCAGCAGGAGCAGGCCTGAGATCCACCCGAACTCAGCCCGATCGTCTAACGGAGCCATGAGGTAAAGCGCCGAATTGTACCCCAACCTGGAGTGGAGATTCGCGAGACCCGGTGTGATGGGAAACTCGCTGTTCCACTTGACCGCCTGGAGGTGGTACAAGCCATTGTCGTAAAACGTGAACGCGTACCGATGGAAGAAGGCCGAGAGGCCAACCAAGATCGAAACGAGGTTCCCCCGGCACTGCCGGATCAGTTCGTCCCGGAAGACGAGGCAAAGGGCCAGGCCCACGCCAATGGCGACGATCTGAACGGTGGTGGAAAGCGCGGAAACAAAATGGATGGTGCAACCGAGTATGGCGATGCAGGCCATCCCGAGGATGCCGGCGTCCCCGATATTTACGGCGATTCCCAGGAGCCGTCCCAGCCCGAACCCATATCCCAGGCAGGCGACGGCGGCGCCAATGGCAAGCGGGTAAGCCCGCCAAATCATATGAGGCGCTCCGCGAGGCCAGTACCGGGAGTTAGCACAACGCTGATTTTACAACGATCGCTACCGGGCCACCAGGATGGCGGCATCGAGGACTTCCACCTGCGCGCTGGTGTAGCTCTCGTTGGTGATGACGATATGCGTGGCGCGCCGGAAATCGGGCACCCGCAGAGCGACGGTCTGGGGATCGCGCGCCGCCTCAATCGCCAAAGTCCTTGCCAGTCCTTCCCCCTTGCGCATGTCGAACGCCAGAAAGCCCACGCGGCCGGTCAGCACGCGAAGCCGGAGTTCAACCCAGCAGGGGTCGCCCACGGACTCGGCGTGGAGAACCGGAATCGATCCGTAGAAACCGCCCATGTGGGGTAACGTGGTCAATCGCCGCTCGGGACCGGGATCCATTCGGGCGCCGTTCGAGGCTTCCATCCTGAAGAGGTCGATCACGTTGTCCAGACGGGTTGTCCCCTGGGGCGGCGCCTCCGACGGCGGCAGGCCAACCCCGACATAACCCGGCACCTGGTCGAGATTGCGGTAGAAGTGCATGGGGGGGTCGGTGCGCCGCAATTGCGCCACCATGGCCCCGCGGTCCGCCAGCAAGAGCGTACCGGGAACTCGCGCCAGCGCACGGCAGGTGCGGCCCATCCAACCGGCAGGTTCGGCGACGGCCCGCGGCGCCAGCAGCGTCACCAGCACGCGCCGGGCATCCGGCGAGTCCTCGGGAATGTCCAGAACGGTCCAGAACACACTCGGCCAGTTCCTGTACCAACCCCACTGGTTGAGGCCGACATCCGCCGAGACTGGACACACCGCGGAGATCACATCATAGCTTCCGCCGGGTTCCTGCTGGAAGCGGTAAAGCTGGCGGTTGCGACTGGCATATCCCACCAGTTGCGACGGCTGGATGACGCTGAGCAGCACGAACTGAAGCTGGTCGTTGGTTTCGCCGAAGTAGAAACCGCGCAGCTTCAGCGTGCCATCGGCGTACCAGGCACTAATGGCGTGTCTGCCTGGCCCCACGCAAAAATCGGGGCAGTCCACGGCGGCATCCAGGTTGGAGAAGTAAGTGCGTGGATCGAACCCCAACCATGCGAACTGGATGTCGGCTTGGGTATTGTAGAAGTGAGTGGCGCCGGAGGCGTACCACTGGCCCCAGTCGCCGCCCACCCGAGCGTCGGGTCCCAGAATCTCGCGCGCCGCGGCGCGCGCCACTTCCGCCTCATGGACCCGCGGCTCAAGGGACAGGCGGGCGGCTTTCAGCATGGGGCTCCCGGCCGTCAGATAGATTCCCAGGAGCAGCGCCGCCGCCGGGAGGACGCCCCGCTGGACCGGCGCCGGCAGCCGCGCGGCGGCCAAATCCAGCAGCGCCAGCGCCCCGATCGCCACCGCCCCGGCGAACAGCGCTACCTCGTGTACCAGGTAGGGGCTCAGCTTGTGCCACGCGAAGAGGTACAGAAAAAGTTGGAGCGGCAGCGCCGCCAGCGCCAGACCCCGCGTCCACCGCACCGCCGCCAGTATCGCGGTGGTGTACACCAGAAGCGGGACTCCCCACGACATCGCTTTTAGGACCAGCGGCAGATGAGCGCCGAAACCAGCCCACGCGCGGTACAACTCGGCGTGCGACCGGATGGAGGCACGCACCCCTCCTTGTCCTTCGACTGTTGTCAGGGCCAACTGGATTTCCCTACGGTACGGCAGCAGATACAGCACTACATACGGGACGCCGAACAGGCCTCCGCCCAAGCACAAGGCCGCCAGCCGCGGCTTGGCCTCTTTCCAGCCCAGGCTGCGGAGGGCCCACACCGCGTACACCGCCACGCCGGTGAAGGCGAACGCGGCGTAGTAGTGAGTGCCGGACGCCCAGGTCAGCAGGAATGAGCCCGCCGCCAGGCTGCGCCAGTTCCAGTTCGCGAGGCGGCCGGATTCCAGCAGCACCAACCCGCAAAACCATGCGGCGTGCAGGTGCCCCTCGGGACGGGTCCCGAACAATTCCGTCCACGGCAAAGTATTGGCCACCGCCATGAGATACGCCACGGAGAACAACAGCCCCAGCTTGACCGCATCGGGAAACGCGCTGCGCACGATGCACACAATCGCCAGCAGGAACAGCAGCACGGTGGGAGTGGCCTCGGCGTAATAAATGCCGAGGCCCAGGCGGCACAGCAAGCCGATCAGAAAACTGTGGATCGGCGGGGGGCTGATCACCGGCAGATCGAAGAACCAGTTGGCCGTGAACGATGGATACGTCAGCTTCCCGAAGTGGGCCAGCATGTACGGAGGATTCTGGAGCCCCAGTTCGTCGACCCACCCGCCCCGGTCGCAGCAGTATGCCGCGACGAGCACCAGAAACGCCACGAACCACGCAAAGACTACAACCGACTTCTGGCTCAAACCCTGCGTTTCCCGGCTCGAACGAGCACGGTCGGACCAAACTGCTTCCGCAAGTCCAGGCATTTCCCCTAATTTACTGGAAAACGTGTGGGCTGTCCACGCCTCGCGCGCCAGGGACGAGGTTTCGAGGTGTTAGAATTGTCTCCGATCGCTCCACGCGCGCCGGCGACCATAATGACTGACGAAACACACCCTTGTCCTGTGCCCGCGGCTGCGGAAAGCTGGGCCACAACAATAAGGTATCTGGCGGCTGTGCTTCTGCTCCCGTCGATTGTCCTCTGGCACCAGGACAACATCCTCTTCACAGGTTACGGCTACATCGATCCGTGGGTGTATTTCGGATACTTTCGTAACCTGGTGGAGTTTACACGGGACCTCTTCCCCGGGAATTCGTTCGGCGCCCACCTGTCCTGGATTCTGCCCGGCGCCGCGGTCCACAAGTTGTTTGCGCCGCTGGCGGCCAACTGCATCCTGCACCTGGGTGTGCACACGCTGGCGAGTGTCTCGCTGTTTCTGACGCTCAAGTGGGTGGTTGGGGCGCGGAGGGCTTTCGTGGCGGCCATGCTGTTCTCACTGAACCCATGGCTGACGTTCGCGACGGCGTGGGACTATGTGGATGGAATCGGCATCGCGTACTGCCTTCTGACCATGGCCCTGCTGACGTGGGCGGCACTGGTTCCGGTGCGCCGCTGGGCTCTGATGGCGGCGGGGATGGCGCTGGCGGCCATGGTGTACTCCAACCCCGACTGGGTGATGCTGTCGCCTTTGCTGCCGCTGTATTATTTGGGCCTGACCCGAGCGTGGCACGGAGTTCCGCCGATGCGTTCTTTTTTTGTTTTGTGCCGCTGGTTCGGCCCTGGTTGTGTCCTGGTAACCGTGGCGTTCGCCGCGATCAACCATTGGATGGACGGCCGCTTCTGGTTCTACGCCGCTCCTCTTCTGGGGGTTTTCCAGCGTAACAGTTCACCGGCGCCCTGGTGGCAGGGCCTCTGGCGGGACGGGGCACCGTCAGTCTGGTTGCTGTTCGCGATTGCGGCGGCGGCCGTTTCGGCGGTGGTTCTGATAGGGGAAGGGCGAGGCGCATTCCGCGGGATGACGACTGGCGCGCTGTTCTCGTGGCTGTTCCTGGGCGCTTTGGCGTGGATGATCTGGTGCCAGGTTCGGGGGAACCCGCTGCTGGGCCTGCCATACCATGCCAGCATTCTGCTGCCCTTCAGTTTCCTGGCGATCGGCGCACGGTTCTGGCCGGAGTTGGAAACGGCTCATCCGCGATACTACCTTTTGTTTTGCTCGGTAGCGGCCGTGGTTTTGGGCTACGCCTGGCTCGACGAAGGCCCCGTGCTGGCCGCTCATCTTCCATACCCTGTTTGGATGGGCCTGGCGGCGCTGGTGGCGTCCCTGGTGCTGCGCCTGTCGCCGGAGAACATCATTTGCGGTCTAGCCGGTTTCTTTGTCTTCACAGCTTTGGGTGTGGTCCCTTGCTACACCGGGGTCGAAGCGCATGGTTACCGGAATCAGTACCAGGCGCTATGCCGTGCCCGAGAACGCATCGAGACCGTCCGGCAGGGCCGGCCGGTTCGATTCTGGTATGACAAAGAGGACCGCGCCATTGCGGATGCTACGGCGCTGAACTCTACATACTCTTGGTCCGATTCCTTGTTGAGCCAGAGTTTCGGCACGACGCCATGCGGCCAGGTACAAGCGCCCTCCACGATCATCGCCGCGATTGGGTCGGACCCGTTGCATGGGGCAGACTTCGTAGCATCCACACTCACCGCCTGTTGGAGTGGAAGGGGACTGCGGGTTGTGCCTGTCGAGACCGACACCATCCCACGCGGCGCTTCGAGCTATCGTCTGTCGCTTCTAAGGGTCGAGCGGGTTGCCGGAGCCCGGTAAGCCTGGCGCTACCCGCGGCGCAGCCCGAACAGCTTGTCGCTGCCGGGAAGCGCGCGCGTGGAATCGGTCTCCACCAGCCCGGCTTGCACGATGTTGACGTTGACGCCCTGGCCGCCCATTTCGAGCGCCAGGTGGCGCGCCAAGCTCTCGAGCGCCGCCTTGGTGGCGCCGGATCATCCACGCTGGCGCCCTGCCGTGGCGCAATCCGGGGGAGGGGGATTGCTGTGGGGCCACCCTCCTGCTGGGTCCTGGGGGCGCCCCACACCAAATGTCTTACTTTTTCGCCGGCGGTCCCGCGGTGGTCTGAATACTGCCCGGCGGAGGCACATAGCCGTCGTTCGAGGGGCCGTTCTGGAAGAGGTAGGTCGTGCCGCTCAACGGATTGCCTTTTGCGAAAAGCGGATTGGCACAGCCGAAGATCTTTCCCGCCTTGAGCGTGGCATCGTGAATCTTGGTGAGCAGATCCTGATACTGCGGAGACTCGAGTTCGAAACCGGAGAACGAACTCAAATCGTTGTTCCCCACCAGGATGGCGTCAACGCCCGGCACCGAGACGATATCGAAGGCATTGGCGACACCCGTAGGCGTCTCGATCATCAGCACCAGCATGATGTTGTCGTTGATGGAGTTCCTGTAATCCGGACCCCAGATACTCGAAGCTTGGTTCTGGCCCAGACTGCGGCGCGCCACCGGCGGATACCGAACCCACTTGGCCGCCTCGCGGGCCCGCTCCACGTCGTCCACAGTCGGAACGATGACGCCCAGCGCCCCGATATCGGTGGCTTGCTGAATGTGCCATTCCTGCGCGTCCGGCAGCCTCACGAACGGAATCGCGCCGTTGTAGGGGCACGCTGCGATCATCTTCTGGACATCGGAAAACCACATGGTGCTGTGCTGCATATCGAAAAAGGCCCAGTCGTAGTGTTTGGCCTTTTCGCAATACTCGGCCACATCCAAGTGGTTTACAGTGAAGCTGAAGACCTGCTTGTGTTGGGCCAGCTTCAGCTTGACCGTGTTGTAGATCTTAGCCTTGGCCCACTCCGGCTTGTCGGCTTGCGCCTGCTGGGCTCGTCCCTGCGCCAATGCGGAGCCGCCGAGCAGGGCCGCCCACGCTAATCCGAAAGCTACAATTGCTAACCGTTTCATACCGAGTTCTACCTCCTGAATACCGCTGTACAGAAAAATGCCTCAACCATCAGAGTTTACCCGGGATTTCCGGGCTTCGCAGGGCGGACTCATTGCTTAGAGCCAGGAGGCAATTGGAAGAAGGCCCAGCCGCCGTGGCTGTCTTTGTAGAAAATGAATAAGCCCTCGATCTCACTGGTGGTGGCGCGGTTTCCCAAGGTGAGCGTCTGACTGTAGCTGGCTTTGACCGGATAGACCATGGTGTCGGGCAGCAGCCCGTAATCCGAGGTTTCTTTGCCGGTCACTTTGCGCGGGGAGTCAACCTTCACGGCATGCAACTCCAACTTGATTTGGGAGCCGGACGATGAAACCTTGGCGAAGTGTTTGGTGAGTATATCTTTGACGATTTGGTCGGTGAGTTTGTCGCCGGCCTCAAAAGCACCGCACGGGGCAAAGATCACCAGCGCGAAAAACACGCACAACCACTGCAAGAGTCTGTTCATGAATTCTCCTTGACTAGCCGAAAATCGCTGCGCACCCTCGTGAGCCGGAATTCCATTTTCGACTTCCAAGTCCCATTCAGTATAAACCAAACCGCCATCATTTGGTTCTGCGAGTTGCACGCATTCCTCTGGGAGCCGTCTTCGCCCCCGCAAGGCGGGGTTGTCCAAAGTTTTGGAATGAATCGGAATGAAACTGCGTTTTGGAAGGCCTGTAAGTTATTGAAAATGTGGTGGCCAGGGACGGAATCGAACCGCCGACGCCAGCCTTTTCAGGGCAGTCAGATCAATCACTTACAAGCGGGCCTCTTGTGTTTTTAAGGAGATACGGGCATCCGATTTGGACTCCAGTTGGACTCCAGGAGTCCAGCCTCGGTTATTGGACTCCAACGTGGACTCCAGATTCGGAACCGCAGGATAGCGTTCAGCGTTACAATCGGCCCATGGCAGCATCCCCGGCACAGCGGCCACGCAGCCGCGCGAGGAATCAAGGCGGCGACTGGGAAAAGCGGGCGCTGGTCGTGTTTGCCGGGTTCTTTTTCTTGGTCCTCGTGCTCGTCGCCGCCTTTGACACGATGCCAACCCGTACCTCGTGGCACATTTACAACTGCATATTGGCTCTGGCCGCGGCCGGCATTGCTGCACTACTTCCTGGAACTCTTGACCTAAACTGGCGCACGGGAGTCCGCGCCACAGGCGCGCTTGCCATGGCGGTTCTTGTTTTCTACGCCGGTAGAGAATTAGCGCCAGCTCCGCCCCAGATGCAGGACATCAGATCTTATCTGGTCTTCCCATCTACCGAAGGCGATCCGCGCAACTCTGACGTCTACGTAGTGCTCAACGCGAAGGTCGTCAAATCCGATGTTGTCTCCTCGTCCGATTCCTCGTTCAGCGTGGCTGATCAGCCACGCGGAAACCAAATCCAGATAGTTAGAGGCCCAGGTGGCATTCGTGTAGACTTCACGTCCCTCCGGCATGGCGACGAGTTTTACGTGATGGTGCAAGAAAACTCCAAGTGGTGGGTCAGTAGCGACATTACTGTACCCGATGCTCAACTTGAAATGAAACCAACGTCGATGGGTAATCTCAGCAATAGGGTGAAAAGTGGACGCTAAGCGTGTTTTGTCGATTGCCGTCGTACTCCTCGCTCTTGTTCAACGAGCATCTGCGGATGGTGGCCTCTCATTGGCTAATACCTCCCAGAGCCTGGGCAACGGGAAATGGCAGTGGACCGCATTTGTAAAGGCGGCCCCGGACGTTCT
>Ga0224534_1000982_pt1 | contig 16106 bp, 10 predicted proteins | sample 714E12024metaG_FD_172012 | JGI IMG/M metagenome (GOLD analysis project Ga0224534, IMG submission 172012) | Peat soil microbial communities from Stordalen Mire, Sweden - 717 E1 20-24 | ecosystem: Environmental > Terrestrial > Soil > Wetlands > Peat | place: Sweden: Norrbotten County, Stordalen... | reverse complement strand
GCATGCTGGCCTACTCGGGCGATGACGCCGCGCCCATCGCCCACATCCGCCAGAAAGCCGATGAGAACCGCAAAGCGGCGCGCGCCCAGTGGACCGGCAAATGGCTGCGCCGGGCCTGGCTCGGTCCCACCGCCGGATGGCTGGGAGAAAAGGGATTGTGGCTTGAGCCGCAGCCGTGGGCCATCCTTGGGGGAGCGATTAATGCGCAGCAAACCGGCGAACTGGTGGCCACCATGGATGAGTTGCTGCGCCGCAATTCTCCGATCGGCGCGATGCAGATGAATCAGAGTCCCGACATCGCCTCGCAAGCCATGGCCGAGCCTGGCACGTCGATCAGCGGCGGCATATGGCCCTCGCTCAACGCCACGCTGGTTTGGGCCCTGGCGCGGGTAAACGGGGAAATGGCTTGGGACGAGTGGAAGAAGAATACGCTGGCCCGTCATGCCGAAGTGTATCCGGACATCTGGTACAACACCTGGAGCGGCCCCGACACTCTCAACTCGACGGTAAGCAAGCACCCCGGCGAAACCGTCAACAGCGGCTTTCTGCGCTACACGGACTTCCCCATCGGCAATCTGCACTCGCACGCCTGCACGCTCTACTCGGCGGCCAAGTTGCTCGGCCTCGAATTCACCGCGGGCGGCGTGGATCTTGCGCCGCGCCTGCCGTTGGAATCGTATCGCTTCGATTCGCCGCTGCTGGGTGTGATCAAATCGCCGGCGGGCTACGAAGGTTGGTACGCGCCATCGAAGGCCGGCGAGTGGCACATTCGTCTCTGGCTGCCAGGCGATGAAGCGCGCCGTCTGCGCGCGACCCGCACGGCGGATGGCGCCATCGAAATCCGCGGCAAGAGCGCACCCGGAACGCCGTTGCGATGGGCGGTGCGGCGCGCATGAGTCTCCAGACCCGCCCCATCCCGGCATTCCTCGCTGGGTGTCTGATCTGCGCCGCAGCCTTCGGCCAGGACGGGCCAGCGTTGCTGCACAAGATGCAGCAGGCCTTGGGAGGCGCGGGCGAAATCGACAACATTCACGATTTCGAGCAACTGGTCCGGGCCGCGACCTGGGATCGCAAGGGCAATCCGATCAGCCAGGTTCGAAAGCGCACCCGTTGGATCAAACCCGACCACCTGCGCCTCGACCAGGTGGGGCCAGGCGATCCTGCCCGGCAAGCACTTGGCGGATCTGGTGGGCGATGAACTGGAATTCGCTCGAAGGTATCTTTCCGGTTTCACAATTAGCATCTGGCTGGCCGACCGCAATCCGGATTACGAGATCGCGTCGCCAGCCGAGAATGTTGTCCGCGTCTCAGCCCGCAAAATCGCGAACGACCAGCTCGACATCACGCTGGACCCTGTCTCATGGCTTCCGGTGAAGCAAGCCTCCATCTCACTCGCCGACCCGGCCCATCCGGAGTCCAGCGAAAATCAATTCAAAGAGTGGATGACCGTGGGCGGAATCAAATTCCCCCGACGCGTGTGTATCCCTCACGACGGCATCCGCTTGGCGGATATCACGACCGGGGAGATCAAGCTGAACGGCGGCCTGCGACCGAAGTCGGCTTACTGCGTGCCCGGTTTATACGCGATGCAGTCGATCTCGACCTTCAGCCCCGGCATCGCAAACTGGCAAGCCACCGTGGTGCGCGCCGGTTTGTGTGCGCCAAAGAACTCGGCGTAAACCTCGTTCATCGCGGCGAAATCATTGCCGTCCGCCAGAAACACGGAGCACTTCACCACGTCCGCCATGGTCGCGCCGCAGCCTTCCAGAATACGGCCGATGTTGGTCAACACCAGGCGCGTCTCGTGCTGGATATCCCCCAGCTCAACTTTGTCGGTCGTGGGGTTAACCGGCACCTGCCCCGACACGAAAATGAAATCGCCCGCGCGCACCGCCGGCGAATAGGGTCCGCGCGGCGCCGGCACGCCCGGCGGACTCAGTCGTTCGATCATCATCAATGTCCCTCCGCTTCCAGGTACCGTTCCGCTTCAATAGCCGCTATGCAACCGGCGGCCGAGGCCGTAATGGCCTGCCGGTAGACGCGATCCTGCACGTCTCCGGCGTGGAACACGCCCGCAATATTGGTCCGCGCGCCGCCTTTGGAAATGATGTAACCGTCGGCGTCCGTGTCGATCTGCCCCTTGAAGACCGCCGTGTTGGGGATGTGTCCGATGGCCACGAAAAAGCCGTCCACTTCCTGCTCCCACACCGCGCCCGTGGCGATGTTCTTCAATCGCACGCCCGTGACCCGGTGTTGGCTGGCGTCGAAAACATCTTCCACCACCGTATTGGGGAGCAGCTTGATTTTGGGATTGTGCTGCACGCGGTCCAGCATGATCTTCGACGCCCGGAACTGATCGCGCCGGTGTACCAGCGCCACTTCAGAACCGAAGCGCGTCAGGAAGTTGGCCTCCTCCATCGCCGAATCGCCGCCGCCCACCACCATGATCTTCTTGCCCCTATAGAAAAACCCGTCGCACGTGGCGCAGGAGCTCACGCCGTGGCCGATGAGCTTCTGTTCGGACTCCAGCCCCAGCCACCGCGCCGATGCGCCCGAGGCCACGATCACCGTCCGCGTTTCGATCCACTCCCCTTCCACGTCGATGCGGAACGGGTCGCCCAAAAGCTCGGCGTCCAGCACGTCGCCATGCATGTATTCGGCGCCGAAATTCTCGGCCTGCTTCTTGATATTCTCAACCAGTTCGGGGCCGTCGATGCCTTGCGGAAAGCCAGGAAAATTCTCCACCAGCGTGGTCAGCGACAACTGCCCGCCGGCATGTTTTCCCGCCACCACCAAGGGCTTCAAGTTAGCCCGCGCCGCGTACACCGCCGCCGTATTTCCGGCGCATCCGGACCCAATAATCAGCACATTTCGCATCTGCTTTTTAGATTCTACAATGTAGCACGGCGATGCGAGGGGCAGGCTCCGTGGCCGGGGTGCGCTGTTCTGTTGGCAATCCGGCCAAGCCTATCTGGTGGCCGCCTGGCCTTGCGCGCCACCACCAGGGCAGATCTTCACTTTCGCGATCTTCGTAAAACAGCCCAACGGCCGATGCGCCGAGCCGGCATTGACAAGATGACGAGAATGCGGATCAACGGCGTTGGTTTCCCTCCGTCTCGCCATGGGGGCGGAGGCGCGGGGGACGTTTCTGCTGGTGCCGATGACTGCCCCACTTCCTAAGTTTCCGGCGCTACCTGCCGATAAATATGCAGAGCGGAGTCATGACCACCAATCCGGCCGGCAGCCAACTTTCGAATCGATCTCTCGACGGGCAGGCGCAAATCGTGCAGCGGGCAGCCTCCGCCTGGTGCGCTCTGGCCGGGTTCCTGGTGCTGGTGGTGGGCTGGGGGTTCGGCGTGAGCTGGGTGCGCACGGTGCTGGCCGGCGCGCCCTACGTGCGCGTCAACGCGGCTATCGGGCTAATGGTTCTGGGCGCCGCGCTGTGGCCCAACCGGCGATGGCGCCGTTTTGCCGCGATGGCCGGCGGTCTGGCCGCGCTGATCGGTGTCCTTACCGTCGTCGAGTATGCCTTCGGAGTGAATCTGCGCATCGATGAACTGGCGATGCGAGACAACATGCCGCAGGTCCCGGGGTGGCCGCCTGGGCGAATGGCCCTCACCTCGGCTGTCTGCTTCGCGCTGCTGGGCGCCGGGCTGGCGCTGTCGGCCTTCGGCCGCGCGATCTCCGCCATTCAATGGCTGGCGCTCCCGGTCGCCGGCCTTTCGATGGGGGGTCTGTTTGGCTACGTTTACGGCGTTCCGAATGCTTACGGCCTGGCTTGCTACATGAGCATGCCGGTGCATGTTGCATTCGCGTTCTTCGTGGCCGCCATGGCGCTGCTCTTCGCGCATCCCCACCGCGGCGCGATGCGGATCGTCATCGGCAACGGGCCGGGAGGCGGGATTTCCAGACGCCTGCTGCCGGCGGCCCTGCTCCTCCCGCCGTTTTTCGGATGGCTCCGTTGGCAAGGCGAACGCTTGGGTTACTACGATACCGCTTTTGGCCTGTCGTTATTCACCTCGGCCAACGCGATCAGCTTCGCCACCCTGATCTGGGCCGTCGCGCGCGCGCTCGACCGCACCGATGCGCGCCGGACGGACGCGGAGCGCAACCTGCGCGCCAGTGAGGAAAAGTTCCGGGCACTGCTCGAATCGACGCCGGACGCCATGATCATCACCGACCGGGAAGGCAGGATGGTCCTGGTAAACGCGCAGGCCGAAGCGCTCTTCGGTTACCGGCGCGAGGAACTGCTGGGCGAGCCGATCGAAAACCTGGTCCCGCAGGAGGTGCGCGCCGGGCACCGGGAGCATCGCGCCGCTTTTGCGGCCGCGCCCGAGATGCGGGAAATGCACCACAGTCTGGCGGGGATTCGGGGCCTTAAGAAGAATGGCGAGGTGTTCCACGCCGGCATCGCTTTGAACGCAATCTGGACTCCGGACGGTTTGCGCGTGATCGCCGTCGTTTGCGACTTGACCGTCCGCGACCTTGCCGAGGCGGCCCTGCGCGAAAGCGAAGCGCGTTTCCGCCAGCTCGCCGACGCCATGCCCCAGATCGTGTGGACCGCCGGCCCCTCCGGCGATGTCGATTATCATAACCAGCGCTGGTACGCTTACACCGGGCAAACCTCCGCGGAAAGCCTTGGTTGGGGATGGCAGCCGGTACTGCAGGCCGGCGATCTGGCCGACTGCATCGAGCGCCGGACCAGGGCTATCGCGGCTGGCGAGGCATATGAAATCGAGTATCGATTGCGCCGCGCGGCGGATGGCGAATACCGCTGGCACCTGGGGCGCGCCACGCCCGTTCGCGATGGGGCCGGCGCGGTGGTCCGCTGGTTCGGCACCTGTACCGACATCGACGACTACAAGCGCGCCGAGGAGGAAACCCGCAGAGCGTGGCTCGAAGTCAAGAGCCTGAACGAGACCCTCGAACAACGCGTCCGGGAACGCACCTTGCAACTGCGGGATAGCGAAGCGCGCTTCCGCCACATGGTGGAAGGGGTGAGGAATTATGCCATCCTGACGCTCGATCCCCAGGGAAGCGTGATCAGTTGGACGGACGCCGCGGAGCGTCTCAAGGGATATTCGGCCGCGGAAATCCTGGGCTCGAATTTCGCCCGCTTTTTCACCGCCGAGGACATCGCAGGCGGCCATCCGGAAGAGGCTCTCAGGGCCGCCGCGCTGCATGGCCATTTCGAGGAACAAGGCTGGCGGGTGCGCAAAGACGGCTCCCGGTTTTGGGCGGACGTCTCCCTCACCGCGATGCGCGACGAGACGGGAGAGCTGCGGGGATTCTCCAAGATCGCGCACGACGTCACCGAGCGCAAGCAGAGCGAAGACAAGATCCTTCAGAGCGAAGAAACGTTTCGCGCACTGCTGGAGTCGGCTCCGGATGCCTTGGTGGTCTCCGACGCGCAGGGGACCGTCGCTCTGATCAATGCGCAAGCCGAGCGGATGTTCGGCTACGGACCGGAAATCGTGGGGCAGCCGGTCGCCATGCTGCTTCCCGTTCGCGCGCCGCAGATGGGCGTCGGAATCGAGTTGAGCGGGATCCGCAAGAATGGGGAGGAGTTCCCCGTCGAGGTCAGCCTGAGTCCCGTCGAGACGGCCCAGGGTTCCTGGGTGGCGGCCGCCGTCCGCGATATCGGCGAGCGCAAACGGTTTGAGCGGCAACTGGTGATCGCCCGCCAGCAGGCCGAGGACGCCAACCGCGCCAAAAGCGCCTTTCTGGCCGCCATGAGTCACGAGATCCGCACGCCCATGAACGCCATCCTGGGCATGTCGGACTTGCTCAGCGAAACCGATCTGGACGATGCCCAGAGACAGTACGTGCAGATCTTCCGGCGCGCCGGGTCCAGTCTGCTCAGTCTGATCAACGATATTCTGGATCTTTCGAAAATCGAAGCCGGACATCTGGACCTGGAGCGCACCGAGTTCCACCTTCGGGAGCTGGTGGATCAAACCGTCGAACTGGTCGCGCGCAAAGCGCACGACAAGGGCATCGCGCTGGTTCGGCGTTTCCGTCCCGGCATCCCCAATTGGTTTGCCGGAGACCAGGCCCGCCTGCGGCAGGTCCTGATCAACCTTTTGGGAAATGCCATTAAGTTCACGGATGCGGGCGAGGTGGTTTTAACGGTTCAAGAGCTGCCGGGGGGACCGCCAGGCCACCTGGAGTTTCTGGTCTCCGATACGGGTATCGGAATCCCGCCGGAACAACTCGCGACCGTTTTCGAAGACTTCACCCAATGCGATTGCTCCACCACCAGGAAATACGGCGGAAGCGGGCTGGGACTGGCGATCAGCCGCCGCATCGTAGAGCGCATGGGTGGCGCCGTTGCGGTGGTCTCGGAGGTTGGAAAAGGCAGCACCTTCCGCTTCAACGTGCCGCTCCAGCCGGCGCCCGACCGGCGGGAAGAGCAGGTGGAGGTCCGGGACTTCGAGGGACAGCGCGTCGCCATTATCGACAGCAATACCACCAACCGCCTGATCTTGCGGGAGACTCTGGCAGGCTGGGGCCTACAAACGACGGAATTCGCTTCCTCCGAAGACGCTCTGGCCGATCTGACCGGAATGCCGCACGCGCAGCGCGCGTATTCTTTCATCATTGTCGATAGCCGGGTCGATCGCCGGGTCAGTGGCGGTCTGGCGCCTATCGACGGCTTCGAAACCGGCGCCCGGATCCGCACGATTTTCCCGGATTTGCCGATGGTCATGCTGTCCTCCGACGACCTTCCGGGCGATGAGGCGCGCTCCCGCGAGAGCGGGTTTTCGGGCTACGCGGTGAGACCCGTAAGCCGCGCCGGCCTGCTGCAACTCGTTTCCAAGGCTCTGGGCGGTTCGCGCACCGAAGCCGCCGCGCCGGCCGGACAGCCGGCGCCGGGAAGTTCCAGCGGCATCGCGCCCCGGAAACCCTTGCGCATCCTGGTCGCCGAAGATTCGCCGGACAACCGGCTGCTGGTGCAACTCTATCTGGAGGGCAGTCCCCACTCGCTAACCTGCGTCGAGCATGGCGGCGAGGCGGTGGACCGAGCCGCTACCGAGGAATTTGACGTGGTTCTGATGGATGTCCAGATGCCGGTGATGGATGGACTCACCGCCACCCGCAAGATTCGCACCATGGAATTGGCGAGGGGCAGACGCGCCGTTCCGATCCTGGCGCTGAGCGCCAATGCGCGTCCCGAGGATATCGCGAGCAGCCTCGCAGCGGGCTGCACAGCGCATCTCTCGAAACCGATTTCCAAGCAACGCTTGCTGGCGGCTTTGGATGAGCACGCCAATGCCCTGCCCGCCGGAAACCCCCAGTAAGGGAATGCCGGCGGAACCGGGACGTCTTTAAGGTCCTACTACTTCGACCGATTCCAAGTGCTCTTCCACCGCCGCGGCCCAGGTCCGGAGATCGGCGTCGTCGCGGGCGCGGGCGGCCTGCTCTATCGAAGCGCCCGTTTCCGTCAGCAAGGGAAAGCCATAGGCGCCCCCGGAACCTTTCATGCGGTGCCCGTACATGCCGGCAAAATCGTAATCCGATCGCTCAATGGCGTCTTTCAACGACTGCACGCCCTTGCGGCAATTGTCCAGGTATGTGGCGACCACCTGGTACGGGAGGTCCTCCGGCGGATGTACCAGAATTCTCGGTTTGCTGCCGGTAGGATCTTGTGTTTGAGACATCTTGGATTCCATTTCTCTTCCTACCTTATCGGCACGGATGCGCGATGTTTGATCCGCCGGCCGCTTCGCCGCGCCCTAAACCTAAAGATCCCAGCCGGGGCCGCCGATTCACCTATTGATATGTTTGAATGGAAACCCGAATATAGCGTTCAGATTCCTGAAATCGACGCCCAGCACCAGCGGCTCTTTGGCTTGGCCTCCAACCTGCACGAGGCCATGGCGCAAGGCAAGGGCAAGACTGTCCTCGAACAGTCGCTGGCCCAATTGGTGGATTACACCAAAGTTCATTTCGCCGCCGAAGAGCAGTTCATGGGCAAGTACCGGTATCCCGAAATCGCCGCTCACAAGGCTCAGCACGATCAACTCACCGCCCAGGTAATCGAACTGCAGAAGGAGTTTAGCGCCGGAAATACAATGTTGACTGTTAGCCTGATGACTTTCCTGAAGAATTGGCTGGAGCACCACATCGCCCGCTCCGACCAGCAGTACAGCGTCTATATTCGCAGCAAGCTCGCCGCCTGATCGAAGCTGATGTGCAGGCCCCCGGCTGAGAGCAGAATTGCCTGTGCCCCGAATGCCCTAGCTGGGGACGATGCGCAATCCGCTGGCCGTCGGCGCGATGAGTGGGGCAGGCTCTCAGCCTGCGGCGGCCTCTCAGGCCACCCTGCTGCTAAGCTACCGCTGCGCCCAATAGCGCCCGCGCGTCTGCACCGTCAACCCTTTCCGATGCGTAGTCACCTGTAACTTGCGCCACTCCGAGACACTCACCGGCTGCTCCGACTCGTACCCGATGTTATACTGACTCCGTAACTCCTCCTGAATCTGCGCGAAGATTCCATCCAAGCTCTGCTTCTTGGATACCTCGAAAAAGCCGCCGCCGGTTTCCCGCGACATGCGCATCAAAACGGCTCGCCCATCCGCGCCGCCGCTGAAGATGCCGTAGTATCCCTCGTCGGAGAACAGGATCGAATAGATGAGCGTGTCGGCCCGCTGGGCGGCCTCGATCGCATCCGCGACGCTCGCCTCGCTGCCGGTATCCACGCCGTCCGTGAGCACAATGAGCGCTTTGCGGCCGGTCTGCGGCTGCATGATTTCCCTGGAAGCTTTCCACATCGCGTCGTACAGCATGGTGCCGCCGCCGGTCTGGCTTCGCAGATCGTTCATGCTGGGCACGTCCACGCGCTCCAGCGCCTCGCTCAGCTTCAGGAATGAGGAGGTCAACTCCTGCCGCAGGATCGGCGACAGATCGAACTGCATGATGAATACCTGATCCTTTTTCTCGCGCAGAACGTGCTCCAGGAAGCTGTAAGACGCAATGCGCTCCGCTTCCATGACGCGCTTCTGGCTCAGGCTGGTATCGATCATCAGACCCAACGTAAGCGGCAAATCGGTCTCGCGCGAAAAATAGCGGATGGTTTGCGGACGGCCGTTCTCCAAAACCGAGAATTCGTCTTTGCCCAGATCGCGAATAAATGCGCCCCGCTTGTCGCGCACGGTCGCCAGCACGTTCACCACCTTGACTTCGGCCTTGAACGTCGGCTGTTCCTCCTGCGCGGCAACCCGCGCCGGCGCAACGGCGAACAGTGCCGCCAGGAGCATGAATAGCCCGTGGCAGGCTTTAGCCCAGCAGGGCGGCCTGAGAGGCCGCCGCAGGCCGGGGGCCTGCCCCACAGGACCTGGAACTCGGCCCCACCTCATCGCATCCTCCACGGCTCGGGGCCGTTACCCAGGTCCGGCATCCGCTCGAATAGTTTCGGATTGTACTTGGCGTCGATCTCATAATCGACGTCCCAGATCGATGCGCGAACTCCGTCGATCGACGTCACGCGCGCCGGCAGCATCACGCCCTGGAAGTCGCGGTACCGCTGCAGCCGGTAATCGTATTGGATCTTGGGCTTCTGGCCGGGCATCGGCGGCGATAGGACGCGCTCCGGCAAGTTCGCACTGTTGAGAAACAGTCTGTACGTGCGCCCCGCCGCCTCGACCACCAGAACGTTATGCCGCACCTCGACCGGCCGCGCCTGGAGCCACGCGCTCTCCAGCAGGAAGACAATCTGATTCAGCGCCAGCCGGTCGTGTTCGTAAGACGTGAGATGCCGGGCGTTGCGCGGTATGCCGGTGGAGTCCGTGGCGACCCGGTCCGCGGTCGCATCCACGACAATCGCGCGTTGGCTGCCGCCGGCGCCCGCTCCGTCAAATTCAAAATACCGGTCCGGAAAAACTAAGAGCCAGTTAGTGGCTGGTCCCCTCAGATTCACATCGGCCGGCTTCATGTAGATCGCCAGCGAATACACGCCGCGGAGCCGCTCGCGCCCGCCCTTGGCTTTGACGGCCTGCTCCCAGACTTCTTGCGGATCGGCCGCGTCAGCGGCGGCGATCCCGGCAAGCAGCGCGGTAATTGGAAGCCAGCGATGCATCGTCAGAAATCGTACTGCAACCGGACGCTCGCGCCGCGCGGTGGCGCAATGGCTGTGCCCGAAAACAACCCGGCAAAGTTAATGACGTTCAGACGGTTGGTCAGGTTCTCCACCACCATCTGCAGACGCAGCGTCCGCTTTTCCTGTTTCCATAAGTCCGCACCGGCGCTCAAGTCCAACGTGAAGTTCGGCCGCACGCGCCCCGCCTCGAAATTAACGCGATCGATAATCTGCTGCCCGTACTGCGACACCAGGGCGGTGAGATCCACGGCGCCGTCGATATCCACCGGCAATCCGCTCCCGTAGCTCGCAACCATCGCCACCCACAGGCGCGCATGAACCTGGTAACGAAGCCTCGCGCGCGCCGTGTTGCGCTGATCCTGGGAGATGGGAAACCCGCCGGTCACCCCCACCACACCCACCGCGTTGTCCCCCAGAAACAGGCCACCGGCGACGGGCAACTGCGCAATGCCGATCATATTCGAATAACTCAGAAACCCGGAGAACTTGCCCCAATGCGGCACGGCCAGCTTTACGTCCACGCCGCGAATCTGCGCGCTCTGGAACGCGATCGGGAAGCTGATGCCGGTATTCAGGAAGACATCGTCGTCTGCGTAGTTCGCGAACGTCCGCCGGTAAAAACTGGCGTCCAGCCGGGCCTTTCCCAACAGCGCTTTGCTGAAACCGGTCTCCAGGAAGTTGCCGAGCGAAGGCCGCAGCGGAATGCGCAGCACCAGCGGGTCCACGCTATCCACCTGCGGCGAACTGGCCAGCAGCAGGTTCTCCATGGCGGGCGTGATGAACGTGCGGTCATAGGAGGCGCGCAGCACCACGCCGGCTTTAGGCCAATACCACGCCGCGCCCAGACGCGGGCTCCAGGCCTGGTCGCGCACCACCAGCGAGTAATGGTCCCAGCGCACGCCCGCGCTCAGCGTCAGGTTGCCCAATCGCATGGTGTCCTGCGCGAAACCGGCCTGCTCGCGGTCCAGCCGATGGTCGAAAAAGCGGAAGGCCGGCGGCGTGCCCGGATCGAAATAGGACGGGTCCGCGATCTGATACTGCAGAGCCTCGGTCACGGGCGCATAGTAACCATCCGCGCCAATCTTGATCTCATGCCGTCCCGTATGCGCGGCCAGCGTGGCATTCGCGTAGCCGCGCCGGAAGCCGCGCTGTTGGAAAGCGACGATTGGCGTCGACAGCGTGTTCGACCACAGGTTCGCCGCAAGATCCTCCACCGCGGCGCGCACGCTCAGCAGCAGCCGCGCCGAGAATTCATGCGTCCACGCCGCCTGGCCAAGATCCTCGCGGCTGGTGCGGTCCTGGCGCTGTCCGGCGGCTTGCTGCAAATTCTCGTTGGGAACCTCGAAGGCCGCCTGCTTGCGATGCACGGAAAGGTGGATGCGATCGGAATCCGAAAGATCCTGGTCGTAGACCGCGGTGGCGCCATCCAGCGTGCCGGTATTGGTGTAATTCCCCAGCACCGGCGGATCCAAATAATGATCGGTGTGCTCGCCCGAAGCGCTCAGCGTGAACGCGCTGCGCTTCCATCCATACACCACCGACGCCAGACCGGTGGCTTCGCCAAAGCTGCCCCCGCCGATCTCAGCCTCGCCATGCAACCCCGGCCGGATGTCTCGGCTGGTGGTCACTTCCACCACGCCGCCCAGTTTGCGCCCGTACTCCGCCGGATAATCGCCGGTGAGCACGCTCATGGATTCCACCTCTCCGGTTTCCAGGTCGGGCGCAAAGCCTGGTGAGCGGTTTTCGTCCATCGGCACGCCATCCACCACGAACAGCGTCTGGTTCTCCGAACCGCGCGGATGCAACACCGCATTGGCTTCGAAGAGCCATCCCGGCTGCATGTTCACCAGGTCCATCAAGCCGCGGCCCGGAATCGCGGACTGCTGCTCCTGGACCTGTTGCGCGCCCACCGCGTAATTCACGCCGGTGCTGTGCGGATCGATCAGCGTGGCCGCGTCGGTAACCACCACTTCGGTGGCCGCGGCCTCCACCTTCAATTCCAAATGGATCTCGCGCGGCACCGCCGACCGCATCTCGACGAGCGACGACGAGCGAGTGAAACCGGCGTGCTCCACGTTCAGCCGGTACATGCCGAAGGGAAGATGCTGGAAGGTGAACCGTCCGGCGTCATCCGTTTTGAACTCGCGCCGGGTCTGGGATAGGGCGCTCACCAACGTTCCGGAAGAAGGCAGCGCCAGGCCCGTCGAGTCGCTGACCGAAAGCCGCAGCTCGCCGGTGTCCACCTGCCCCGACAGCACCCCGCACGCCAATAGCAGCAACCCGATCCGCATTCCGATACCTCCAAGTTAGCAGAGTCGTGCCAAGACGCGATACGCTGTTAGATTACGTGTGTGCGTGACAAGAAAGTGGAGGGCGCCTTTGTATTCCGATTTTTCGTGGGGCAGGCCCTCGGCCTGCGGCGGCCTCTCAGGCCGCCTCTTTTGGTTGCGGCTACGCTGCTCTGTGGGGCAGCTTGGTGAGCTGCGGCCGATTGTCAATCGGCCAACAGCCTGCCCCACATAACAGTGCAGTGTGAGGACCTAGCCAGACCAGCGACACCGATGCCCTCGGAAACTGTCCGTTACGCCGTAATCATTCCCGCCTATCGTCCCGAGGAGAGCCTGCTCCAACTAATCGGCGCGCTGTCGGAGATGCCCATCCCCGCCATCGTCCTGGTGGATGACGGCAGCGGCCCCGATTACCGCGATATCTTCCGCCGCGCCGCGGAGTTTGAAAAGGTCCGGCTGGTGCGCCACGCGGTAAATCTCGGCAAGGGCGCCGCGCTGAAAACCGCTTTCAACTATGCGTTGTGCGCCTTCCCCGAATTGCAGGGAGTGGTCACCGCGGATGCCGACGGCCAGCACCATCCCGACGATATCGAGCACGTCGCCGATGCGCTCGCGGCGGAGCCGGATCGCGTCATCCTGGGGGCCCGCACCTTCAACGCCGCCGTCCCCCTGCGCAGCCGTGTGGGCAATATCGTCACCCGCACCGTCATGGGCGCGCTGGTGGGCCAGCATGTCTCGGACACGCAAACCGGCTTGCGCGGTATCCCCGCTTCCTTGCTGCCTCACCTGCTGCGGCTGGAGGCCAACGGCTACGATTTCGAGCTGGATATGCTCATCGCCATTCGGCAGCGCGCCATCCGCATCGCCGAAGTGCCCATCCGCACCATCTACGAACCGGGCAACCGCACGTCGCACTTCAATCCGCTCATCGATTCGATGAAGATCTACTTCGTGCTGCTGCGGTTCAGTTCGGTTTCGCTGATGACCGCGGCCATCGACGCGTTGGTCTTCTATCTGGCTTACCGCCGCTTCGGCAACGTGGCCGCATCGCAGGCTCTCGGGCGGCTGGTGGCCGTGGCGTTCAATTACTCGATGGTGCGGCGGGCCGTCTTCTTTTCTAAGTTGCGGCACGCTTCCGTGCTGCCGGAGTATCTCCTGCTGGTGTGCGTAAGCGGAGTCGCTTCCTATGCCGGCATCCAACTGTTGAGCTCGCGTTTTCATTTCCAGTTGCTCCCCGCCAAGCTGTTAGTCGAAATGCTCCTCTTCTTCGCCAATTTTGCGATACAACGCGACTTCATTTTCGGCAGAAACCCGAAGGGGTCCGGCCCGGAGCGCGCCCGGCCGGCCTGGATCGACGGGTTGCCGTCCTGGATTCCGCGCGCGGTGCTGGCGGCCCTCGCCCTCCTGTTGCTGGCGAGTGTCCTGCACGGCTTCGGCGTCGAGCGGATGTGGCCGAATGCGAATTGGTCGCCGACCGGCCAATATCGCTTTCTTCACTACGCCAAAATCTTCTGGGCGGCGAGCCTCGCCATCCTGCTGATCGTTCCCACTGCCTTTGCGCCCATCGTCGCCCTTCTTGTCGCGGTGGCTACGGCGCTCGCTATCGGACCGCTCGCGGTGCTGGCGGTGGCGGCCTTTCTGATCGCCTCGTGCGCCTTGGGATCGAAACTATTGGGCGCGAGCGGCGAACCGTCCCCCGAGAACCAGCTCTGCGCCACCATGCTGGGCATCGCGGTTTATATCTTTCTGATGACCTTCATGGCGCGGCTGCCCGTGAATTACCCGGCGGTTTACCTGGCGCTACTGGCGATTCCGGTGCTGCTCGATATCCGCGGCGTAGGGCGGCGATTGGTGTCATGGGCCAAGGCGCTGGTGCCATCCCGCAAGCGCTCGCGGCCCCAGGCGGCGGCCTTCGCGCTGCTGATATTCGTGCTGGGCATGCACTGGTTGATCGTGCCCCAGCCCGAGTCCAGCGCCGACGGCCTGGCCATGCACCTGGCGGTACCCGTTAATATCTCCCTGCACCACGTCTTCACCTATCTGCCCGGCCGCATCTTTTGGTCCGCGATGCCCATGGGGGCGGACTGGTGTTACACCATGGTCTACTTGCTGGGCGGAGAGTTTGCCGCGCGGCTGCTCAACTTCGCGATGTTACTGCTGGTGGAGGCGCTGCTCTATCGCGCCGTGCGCCGCTTCGTAAGTCCGGTGATCGGATTCGTACTCCTGGCCCTGTTTGCCAGTACTCCGCTCGTGCAACTAGTCACTGGCTCGCTGTTAGTGGAAAACTTCCTGGCCGCCATGGTGGCTGGCATGGCCGTAGCGATCTGGCAGTTCGGAGACACCGGCCAGAGGCGCTATCTTTATGCCGCGGCCGTACTGGGCGGTACCACGCTGGCGATCAAGTTGGGCGGCCTGGCGTACATCGTGGCCGCATTGCCCGTCGCCGTCATCGAAGTGCGCCGCCAATGGGATCGCCTGGGTTCCAGGCCGGCGCTCTCCAGTGTCATCGCCGCCATCCTGTTGGTCTCCGCCGCACTGCCCACTTACGTGATCTCCTGGCGGCTGACTGGGGATCCGGTATACCCGTTCCTGAATCAGACGTTTCCGTCGCCGCTGGTGGACCGCACCGTATCGTTCGCGGACCCCCGCTATAAGCAACCCATCGCCTTCCGCGAGCCCTACGACTTGACCTTTCACACCAATCGTTACGGAGAAGGGCGGCCTGGCTCCCTCGGCTTTCATTACCTGCTGCTGGTGCCGCTGGGCGCGGTCGCGCTGCTGGCCGTCAGGCGCCGCCCCGCGTTGAGTGCGGCAGTGGTGTCGTTCGGCGGAGCCCTGATTGTCCTCAAGTTCCTGCCCAATGACCGCTATCTATATCCGTCGCTGCCGCTGGTGCTGGTGCCGCTGGCGGCTCTGCTGGGATGGCTGGCGCCCGGCGCTCTGCGGCGCGCCTTGATCGCGCTGGCGGTGGGCTCGGTGCTGCTTAATGCGTGGTTCATGCCGTCTTCAAACTACTATCACGGCGATTTCTATGAGAAGGCCCCTCTCTCGCGGACCATGCGCCAGGTGTACATCGACAAGCACTCACAAATCCGCGAGGTCGGCGAATACATGAATCGTGCACACCCGGGTTCCCCTGTGTTCCTGGCTGACGGCGCCGATCTCGCCGCATTCAACGCCGAAGTCTATTCCAATGGCTGGCATCAGTTTAACGTGTTTATCCGCCTGCTGCGCGCCCGCGACGAGCGGGACATCGCCGATATTCTCGATCGATGGAACGTCCACTACGTAGTCGCCCCCAAGCCCAGCCTGGGAGTCACACTCTATCCGCCGGCTTTACGGGACCTTCTGAAGGATTGCGTCACTACGGAGTTCCAGACAACCTGGTTGTTTCTGGCGCGTATCGATAAGGACTGTCAGCACCAGCCGTCGCTTGTCCAGCCTGGCATATACGACGACTTCGATCCCGCCATCGCGTTTCAAGGGCACTGGATTCGGGACCAGGTATGGCCCCAAACGCACGCGCACACAGTAACCTACTCCAACGTGCCTGGCTCCGAAATCCGGTTTGCCTTTCAAGGCGACATGCTGACCTATACCTACACCAAGGCTCCCAATCGCGGGCGGGCGGATGTCTCGATCGATGGCGCGCGCAAGGCGACCCTGGACCTCTATTCCGCAATCACGCAATGGCAGAGCAGCACCGTGTTCCGGAACCT
>Ga0224534_1000981_pt1 | contig 16110 bp, 11 predicted proteins | sample 714E12024metaG_FD_172012 | JGI IMG/M metagenome (GOLD analysis project Ga0224534, IMG submission 172012) | Peat soil microbial communities from Stordalen Mire, Sweden - 717 E1 20-24 | ecosystem: Environmental > Terrestrial > Soil > Wetlands > Peat | place: Sweden: Norrbotten County, Stordalen... | reverse complement strand
CAGCGGCTACGCCAACGTAGCGACCGGGATTGAGCGACCAACTTTGCGCTTCAATTTCTTTTAGCGTAGCGGCACGGCACAAGCCTGGCACGTCGGCGAATTTTGATTTCTTGCCGAAAATTTCTTCGAGCTTCGCGCGGGCTTCGTTGCCGCCGAAAGTAAAATCTAAATCTTCACCGCGATACAGGCGGACGAGGTTGGCAATAAATCCGGTCTGTGCCGCCGTCCATTCCCGATGCGCCCGATCTATCTGCCGGTAGATGTGGCGGGCATCAATAAATAGCACCGTGCCAGCACGGGGCGATTTGCCCTTTCCCTTATCCAAAAACCAAAGCGTCACCGGCAGCGTGACGGTGTAAAACATATTTGGTCCGACGGCGACGACCACGTCCACGGCGCGGCTTTCAATCAGTTGGCGGCGCACTTCCTGTTCGGACGAGCGGGCGTCGGAAGCGGAATTTGCCATGACGAATCCGGCGCGGCCTTTTTCATTCAGCGCGGAGTAAAAAAGTTGAATCCAAAGATAATTCGCGTTGTCGGTGCGCGGCAGGCCAAACGGATACCGGCGGTTTGTGCCAACTTGATCTTTCAAACGCTCTTTATCAACGGCGTTGACGTTGAACGGCGGATTGGCGAGCACGAAATCAAAGCGACCAGTCGCATCATGGGGGTCGTCGTAATAGCTGATGGCCTGCTTGATGTCACCTTCCAGCCCATGCACCGCAAGGTTCATCCGGCACAGGTCGCCGGTGGCGCGCTCTTTTTCCTGACCGTAAATCGCCAGTTCCTTGGCCGGGCTTTTCTGGTGCTCGGAAACGAACCGCGCCGATTGCACGAACATACCACCCGAACCGCACGCCGGATCAAGAATGCGCCCGTAAAACGGTTCAATAATTTCCGTCAGCAGCCGGACGATGCTGGAGGGCGTGTAAAATTCGCCGCCGCCCTGTCCCTCCGCCATCGCGAACTCGCCCAGGAAATATTCATACACGCGCCCGAACGTGTCGTAATCGGATGAAACGGGAATTTCAGAAATCTTTTTGAGCAGTTCCTTGAGGAGTGTGCTGCCGAAAATGTTGTAGGTCTTGGGCAGGACACCGGCGAGTTGCGGATTCTGCTTTTCAATGTCGCGCATGGCGGCATTGACCTTCGCGCCGATGTTTTCGGCTTCGGGTCGGTTTAGCAGATAATCAAACCGCGCCTCGGCGGGCAGATAAAGAATTCCCTCGGCGTGGTAGGCGGCGGGTTCGTCCACGCGCGATCCGCGCCGGGATGACGTGCTGGCTTTTTCCAGCGCGGCACGTTGGGCGGTGAAGCGGACTTCGGCAAACCGTAGAAAGATGAGGCCGAGGACGGGCGCGGAATATTCCTGCGACTTCAATTCGGAATTGGCGCGCAACTGGTCGGCGGCATCCCAGAGGCGTTTTTCCAGCGCCGCGTTATCCGCATTTTTTTCCGACGGAGCGATCCATTGCATAAAAACTTATCTGTGCGACTCGTGCGGAAGGGTATTTCAAATCAGCGCAAACGCAAACCGTAAAGAAAAATGGAAGCGGTAAAGTTTCGTTTCTGAAATCGGACTTTGGACTTGAATCTTTCCAGTTTGGGCGCAATGTTGCGTCATGCCTAAACGCCCAAGCAGTGACAACCGCATGAAAATTACAGAATATAAAACCGTTAAGACCACCGCCAACGAGAAAGATTTAGACGATAAGGTAAATTTTCTCATCAAAGAAGGTTTTCAACCTTACGGAAACCCGTATATTCTTTCAAGAACACCATCAATGGTTCAAGTTTGCCAAGCGATGATAAAATATGAGGATTGAAAGCAGCCCACTAACCAGGAACGAAACTATACCACTACTAGAAAAATTGGCTTGCTGAAAACAGCCAAAACAATGTCCTTTCAGCCCCACAATTGCCGGTCAAGCGAGCGGAATTGAATCGCCTCGCTGATGTGGTCGCTGAAAATTTTTTCCGCTCCGGCCAGGTCGGCAATCGTCCGCGCCACTTTCAAAATGCGGTCGTAGGCGCGGGCGCTCAAGTTCAAGTCAGTCATGGCAAACTTCAGCAGTTCCTTCGTCGCGTCGTCCAGTTCGCAGAATTGTTTCAGTTCGCGGCTGCCCATTCGCGCGTTGCACGTCACCTTCGGTTTGCCAGCAAACCGCGCGTGCTGCCGCTCCCGCGCGGCGATGACGCGCTCGCGGATTTGCGCGGATGTTTCGCCGGACTGTGCGCCGGACATTTCGCGAAACTTCATCTGCGGCACTTCGATGTGCATATCAATCCGGTCAAGCAACGGCCCGGAAATTCGTCCAAGATAATTCTGGATTTCGCGCGGCGATGACCTGGACTCGCCGGGCATTTTCCCGTCTGGCGTCGGATTCATCGCGGCTACTAACATAAACTGGCTTGGGAAAGTCATCGTGCCGGCGGCGCGAGAAATGGTCACAACGCCATCTTCCAACGGCTGCCGCATGGTTTCCAAGACGCTCCGCTTGAACTCCGGCAACTCGTCCAAAAATAAAACGCCGTTGTGAGCGAGCGAGATTTCGCCGGGAGTGGGATTGATGTTCCCGCCAAGCAAGCCTGCATCACTGGCGGTATGGTGCGGCGCGCGGAATGGCCGTTGCGTGACAAGCGCCTGCCCGGATTTCAGCAGGCCGACGATACTGTGAATTTTCGTTGTTTCCAGCGCCTCGTCGAGCGTGAGCGGCGGCAAAATCGTCGCGAGCCGTTTTGCCAGCATGGATTTTCCTGTTCCTGGAGGACCAACCAAAAGGACGTTATGTGATCCACTCGCAGCAATTTCCAGAGCGCGTTTGACGTTTTCCTGGCCTTTGACTTCTGAAAAATCATGCTCGTCGTCAGACTGGTGCGCGAAGATTTTTGCGATGTCCACCTTCATGGGCGCGATCTTTATTTCGCCTTCCAAAAACTGCGCGGCCTCGCGGAGATTTTGCACCGGAATGACCTGCAAGCCGGCGACAACTGCGGCTTCGGCGGCGTTTTCGGCGGGAACCAGCACGCCAGTTTTTCCGTCCGCCTTTGCGCGAATCGCCACCGGCAAGACACCCTTGCAACTCCGCACGCCGCCGGTCAGAGCAAGTTCGCCAACGATAACAAAATTATCGAGCTGGTCGGTTTCAATTTGTTCGCTGGCGGCGAGCATTCCAAGCGCGATGGGCAAGTCGAAGCTCGGCCCTTCTTTTTTGATGTCCGCTGGAGCAAGATTGATCGTCGTTTTGCCCATTGGAAATTTGAAGCCGGAATTGGTCAGCGCGGTGGAAACACGGTCACGCGATTCCTTCACGGCGGCATCAGGGAGGCCGACTATGACGACCAGAGTATCCCCGAAGCCGCAGTTCACTTCAACCTCAACGGCGTAGGCGTCAATGCCATTCAAGGCAGCGGAGCAGATACGAGCGAGCATTGGGAATTTTTGCGCCTGCCAGCCTCAAATGCAACCGGGATTTTTTGCGGGCGAATCTTGCAATCCCCCGACTTCAAAATTTCGACTCGCAAACAATGCCTTCGCAAAAAGCTTTATTCCAAGGCGTTGCCATATACGGAGAATACAAGAAAATATCACAATCAGCGTGTCGCCCCAGCCGGCGTTGACCTCGACCTCGACCGGAAAGGCTTCGATGCCGTTGAGCGCGGCGGAACAGATTTTTGCGAGCACGGGGAATATGACTACGCCAATGCCGGACCGGAATCAATTTCAAGTTTTTCCGCCAGCCAGCAATTCGTTGACTTTGGCAATGACCTTGAACGCATCCGCGATGTAAAGCACATCGGCCTTGCCGCGCGCCCAGCCGCAGTTCGGGTCGAGGTTGACAGCGCGGCGCTCGCCAATGAACCGCCAGCCGACCGTGTGCGGTTCTTCGCCGTGGCAGCAGGTGCTCAAGCCTTTCGCGTGGCGGGGCGTCGCGCCGGTCTGTCCAACCTGGTTCAAATGCGACAGGAACGGCAGCACCGCCTGGCCTTCGCCACCCAAATCCACCAGCGACTTGCTGCTGCCCAGCGAAGCGCGCGACTGCTTCAGAAAACCGAGAATCAGTTTTTCCGCTTCCGGCACATGGGTCTGGCCATCGGCCTGTTTTTTCGTCCAACCGGCACCGGTGACGAACAACAATTGCGCGTCGGGCCGGATCGTTTGCGCGTCAGCCTTCGGCTCGCGGATGCCGATGACCGTGGTGCGTTTGCTCGCGTCGGTGAGATTCACTGCAACCATTTCCACCGCCGCCGTGCCCGCGCCGCACTCGCATGGCGTCTGGCTGCCGGGATCAATGCCGATGAACCACGGGCGCTGTGTCCGCGTGGAAACGCCTTCCATGCGCTGGCGGTAATACCAGCGGTTGACGGAAATTTTCCCGTCCGCCACGGCCGCGCCGGTAACGTGCGTGTCAGCGCGGCCGCCAAGCCGCTGCGCCACGCCGGGCAGCACGCGCGCCCAGCGCGAAGTCGCCGGGGCAATGACCACTGTCGCCTGCGCCGCCTTGCAAATGGCTTCCGCAGCCGCCGCATCCGTGGCGTAGCGCGACTGGCTGAAATCCGCTCCGGTGACGCCGAAATATTTTATGGCCGGACAAGCCGCGATGGAATTTGCCGCCGACTGGACATTTTCGCCGATCAACCCGACGACGAGCTTTGAGCCGGCCAGAGATTTGTGCAGCGTCGCCGCCGCGTGCAGCGCCTCGCGCGCCGATTTGGCGAGCGCACCGCCATTTTCCGTGTGAGCAAGAACAAGAATAGTTTCCATAATTTTTTTAGGGGAGGGACGCCGTGCCGGCGTCCCTGATATTGGGGACGGCAACATGCCGTCCCTCCCGGCATTTATTTTTTTATCCACTCGACGATTTCCTTCGCGATGTCGTCCGGCGATTTGTCTTTCACAATTTGCGTTTCGCGCAGTTGCTTTGGCAACGCCACGCTGGCGAAAGCTAGACCTTCACCGGCGAGTTTCGTGGGCTTGGCCTTTTGCAGCGCCGGCATCACGGTGCGCATGTTGACCATGCCGACCTGCGGATTGTTTTTCGGCTCCGGCAAATTTCCCGTGGCCCAGCCGAGCAATGCCGGCGCGCCGGCGCATTTTGAAACCTGATGTTTGCCGCCCTCGATGCGTTCCAGAATTTCCAGCGAACCGTCGGCGTTCACCGTGAGCTGATCCACGCCCTGAAACTGGTCCACGATGCCGAGGCGTTCGCCGACGATTTGCATCGTCGCGCCCGCGCCGCGCGAGGCGGATTCCCAGCCGCCGAAAACGAGCAGCTTGGATTTGTCGAGGCCCGGAATCGCGGTGATGGCTTCGGCGAGCGCCGCCGCCGTTTCGGTGGCGTCGGTGAAACCGCTGGCCGAACCGTCGAGCGCAACGAGTTCAAACGGCACTTTTTGCGCGACCGTCATCATCACCTGTTGCAGCTTCGCCTTCGGGCCGAGGCTCACGAGCCAGACTTTGGTGCCGGGCGCGTTCTTGGCAAGGTTCGCCGCCTCGTAAAGCGCGTGGCCCGCCCACGGGTCGAGGACGGCGGGCAGCATCATTTCATTTTTCAACGCCGGCCCGGTGGGCGAGGCGACGGGTTCAAGCGTTTGCAGCGGATCGGGAACGATGCTGCCGCAAACGACAATTTGATAGGCTGTGCTCATGCGGAGTGGATGATTATAAGTTGCGGGCTGTTTGAAAAGCTCGAAGACATGGCCGTGACATGTTGCCGCAGTCCGACCAAGTGCGTGAAAAGTCCCGCAAACGGATGTTCACCCGGCGGGAAAGCGCCGGGCGACAATTTCCCGCACCTCCGCCAGCCACTGCGCCCGTTGTTCCGTCGTGCTGGTGATGACAACCGAAAATGTCCGGCGCTGGACGTTCTTCACGCCGCAAAGGTCAAAGACGCATTTTTTCCAAATCGTTTCCAACGGATCGCCAAAAACATTCTTCTCCCGCTCATCTGGCGTGTTGGCGGTGTTGAAAATAATCGCCGCTTTTGCCTTGAGCAATCCGACCGGAACGCCTTCGCCCTTGTCGCCTTCGACAAAACGATACGCCACTTCGGGCCGCAGCACGCGGTCAATCCAGCCTTTCAAAATGGCCGGGGGCATGCCCCACCAGTTCGGATGCACGATGATGATGCCGTCGGCGACGGCGATCTCTTGGCAATGCCTGGCCACAACCGGATCGAGCTTCGCGTCCTGCTGGAGTTCGGCGGCCGGAAGCAGTGGGGAAAACTGCTCCTGGCAAAGGTCGTGAAGAATGACTTTGTGCCCGTTCCGGCGAAGCGTGTCTGCCGCCGCGCTGGCGATGGCGTGGTTGAAACTCCTTGGATCGGGATGCGCGAGGATGATGGAAATGTTCATCAATTCACGGCTTTTGATCACCGCCGGCTTTGCCGCGCTTTTTTTCCAAGGCCACACAATAAACGCCCCGGCCATCGCTGGCGGGAGCAAAACAATTGTTGCACGAGCCGCATTCCGACGGGCGGCGGTCTCCATTGTGCCAGCGCTTGACCAGTCCCGGCTCGCAAATCAGCGGCCGGCCAAAGGAGATGAAATCAGCCACGTGTTGGCGGACCAAATCGGTTGCCGTTTCAAAGGAGCGAATGCCCCCGACCAGCATCAGGGGAATTCCAACCCTGGCTTTGTAGAGTTTCGCGGCTTCCCGGTAGAACACTTCATCCTGCCGCGTCTTCAGTTTGCCGGGACGCACCGGCGAAAAATTTTCGGGAGAAGCCACCGTTCCGCCGGAGAATTCGATGGCATCAACGGAAGCAGCTTCGAGCATGACCGCAACTTGCACGGCCTCGTCGCGCGTCAGCCCGCCTTCCAGAAAATCCTCCGAGTTGAGTTTGATGAGCAGTGGATAGGCGGGGCCGGTCGCCTGCCGGATGCTCCGCACCGCTTCGAGCAGGAACCGGGCGCGGTTTTCCAGCGTGCCGCCATATTCATCCGCCCGCTGGTTCAGCGCCGGGGAAAGAAACTGGCTGAACAGAAAACCATGGGCGGCATGAAGCTGGATCGCATCGAAGCCGGCCTGTTTGGCGCGCACAGCCGCCCTGGTGAAGGCCGAGACGATGTTCGCAATGTCGGACTCGATCATGGCCCGGCAAGTGGCCAGGCCATCTTTCTCAACGGCGGATGGGCCGATTGGTTGCAATCCAGTCAACGCGAAGTCTGCAAATCTTCCGCCGTGGACGATTTGCAGGGCGATTTTTCCGCCAGCCTTATGGACCGACTCAACCATCGCCCACAGCCCGGCCACAAAACGGTCGTCATGAATGGCGAGCTGGCCGGGACTCGACTGTCCCTCGGGGCTGACAAACGTGTAACCGCTGATGATCAAACCAATCTCGTTCCCGGCCAGTTCAACCATCATTTTGGTGAGCTTGGGGGTGACGGAACCCTCCCGGCTGGCCAGTCCTTCCCAGGTGGCGGACCGCACAAAGCGGTTGGCGAGTGTCATTCCGTTGATGGAAACATTCTGAAATAATTCAGCCATAATTGTCCTTCCGCTCAAGGTTTTGGATAGCCCGCAGATTGCGCCAGAATAATCATCTGATCCGGGCGAAGTTTCAATTTTGGCCCCAGCGCCGCCCGATCCACCGACATCCTTGCCCCGGTGACCAGCCCTTCGGAGGCGCAGAACAGGTAACCGTTTTGGGAAATATAGCCGACATCAATATTGGCGGTGTTCTTTTTATCTTCATTACTGCCATCGCCCATCTTGGAGAGATCGGCGACAAAAACCAAAGTCGCGGGCGCGTCCTTCACGAAAGCCTGGGTTCCGCCCAGCGCCCGGATGTCTTCGGCAACAACCAGATCAAGTTTGTTGGATTGGGCGTCATAGACATACGCGCCCTGTTTCAGGAGCACATAAATATCGGTTTCCTGATAATTCCTGGCTGACGGAGCGGTGCGCTTGCCGTCGGGCCGGTTGATGCCAAAAGCCGACCAAAGGAGGCTGGAGAGTTGCTGGGGCGAAAGTTCTTTGGAATCGAAAGCCCTTGCGGTGGACCGCTTCGCCAGCGCGTCCATCAGCGGCATGCCGCCGGATTTTTGCGGGGCGGGCAATTCAATGGATTGCGCCAAAAGACTGCCGGCGATGAATACGGCAGCAAGAATGGTTAATGTCCGTTTCATGGCACAACCTTGTGCCAAACGCGTTTTAAGCTCAATTAAAAAATCCGCACTCTTTCTGTCAGTTCTCTGTTGAGCGGTGTCACGTGGAAGATAATGCTTGTCCGGTCCGGGCTGCCGGCGGCGGCGGCCGACTTCGGGCTGGAATAAGCGCTCGTTTCCGTGGCAATTGTCTGTTATGATGAACCAGTAGCGAATAAATTGCATGATGCCTAAATTATTTTCCGAACTCGGCCTGTCCGAGGCATTGCTCAAGGCCGTTGACAAACTCGGCTTTGAACAGGCCGCACCGATCCAGACCGCGGCCATTCCGCTCTTGATGGCCGGACGCGACGTCGTGGGCCAGTCGCAGACCGGCTCGGGCAAGACCGCCGCGTTCGCGATTCCCGCCATCGAAAAGACCGACCCGCAATTGCGCGCGGTGCAGGTGCTCATCCTTTGCCCAACGCGCGAGCTGGCCGTGCAGGTTTCCGAGGAGACGCACAAGCTTGCGTTTTTCAAGCGCGGCATCCACGCGCTGCCGATCTACGGCGGACAGTCCTACGAACGCCAGTTCCTGGGACTCAAGCAGGGCGCGCAAATCGTCATCGGCACGCCGGGCCGCATCATGGACCATATGCGCCGCGGCACGCTCCGGTTCGAAAGTGTGAAGCTGGTCGTCCTCGACGAGGTGGACGTGATGCTCAACATGGGTTTTCGCGACGACATCGAGTTGATCCTGCAATCCACGCCCAAGGAGCGGCAGACCGTCTTTTTCTCCGCCACCATCCCGCGGCCCATCCAGCAGTTGATCGAAAAATACTCGCGCAACCCGCAGCAGGTGCGCATCGAGCAAAAGGCGATGACCGTGCCGACGGTGGAGCAGGTTTATTACGAGGTGGACCGCCGCTACAAAATCGAACTGCTCACGCGGCTCATTGACATCCACGACTTCAAGCTCGGCATCATTTTTTGCAACACCAAGCGCATGGTGGACGATCTCGTGGATCATCTCGAGGCCCAGGGCTACATGGCCGACCGGCTCCACGGTGACATGACGCAGAACATGCGCGACCGCGTGATGAACAAGTTCCGCAAGTCCGGGCTGGAATTTCTCGTCGCCACCGACATCGCCGCGCGCGGCATTGACGTGGACGACGTGGAGGTGGTGTTCAACTACGACCTGCCCTACGACAGCGAGGATTACGTTCATCGCATCGGGCGGACGGGCCGCAGAGGGCGCGATGGCCGGGCGATCTCCTTCGTGTCCGGGCGCGAGCTGTTTCAAATCCGCAACATCGAGCGCTATGCCAACACGCGAATCCAGCGCGCCAGGATTCCCACCGAGGCTGAAGTCGTTGAGGCGCGGGAAAACGTGTTCACCGACAAACTCCGCGCGCTGCTGAAGAGCGGCGAGTTCAAGCGGCAGGACCAGTTGATCGGACGGCTGTTGGAAGAAGGTTTCACCTCCACCGACATCGCGTCCGCGTGTCTCGCTCAATTACAAGGCGGCGAAGCCGCGCCCGCGCACCCGCCGCGCGCCGTGGAATTCGAACGTCCCGAACGCCCGGAGCGCGAACGTTTCCGCGACGGCCCGCGCGAACGTCCGGATGATCGCCGCGCCCCGCGTTGGGAGCGTGGCTCTCCCGAGCCGCAGCGACCCCGGTCTTTCGCGCGTGCTGCGGCCGGGGTCAGCCGCGCGCCGGAAAAGTCACCGCGTCCCGTTGGAACGCCAGCTCCTGCCGCGCCAAAGCTTCCAAGCGAAGGCGGGTCCGGCGCGGCACGGTCTTCGGCAAGCGAAGCTCCACGACTTCGTGAAGAGCGCGGCGCTCTGCCGCCTGAAGTCAAATCACCGGCAGCGATAAAACCGGAATTTCAAAAGACCTTCTCCGACCAGGAAATTCTGGCCTCCTTGAAGCCCCAACCCCGCAAGACATTCAAGCCAGCGGCAAAACCTACTGCGAAACCAAAACCGAGCCGGGCGACGCCGCCGGATCAAACACGCCTCTGGATGAATCTGGGCGAGGAGAATGGCATCGTCCCGATTGACATCGTCAACGCCGTTGCCGGCGAGACCGGCCTGCCGGGCAAGGTCGTTGGCACCGTGGATGTCCGCGAGCGGCACCTTTTTGTGGACGTCGCCTCCGAACACGCCAGCGGCATCATCGCCAAACTCAACCGCACCAGCATCAAGGGAATCAAGGTGAAGGTCAAAATCGCGTGAACACAAAACCTGGGAGCGCCGGCGTCACGCCGGCAATTCGGCAACATCCAGAAACGCGCCGGCCAGAAACCAGCGCTCCCGGGAATAAGCCACCGAGCAACCCGCCCCCGGCCAGACCGGTGGAGCGGCTGTTTCCGTTTGTCCTGCGGGCGAAGATCCTGCTCATTGGCCGCGAAAAGTTGCGCCACAACAAAGGCAAGCTGCATTTCGTGTTGATCACCGAGGACATCGTTGAAAATGTCCGCGCGGAAATTCTGTTGGACTTCAAGCATTACCCGGTGGTGCAGCATTTCACGGCGGCGGACCTCGAAAAATTCTTTGGAATCAAAGGCGCCAAGACGATTGGTTTCACGAAGTCAGGCCTCGCGCAATCCATCTACGCCGAACTGAAGGCGCATCGCATTAACAAGCCGGTGACGAAGACGAAGACGCCCGTGCCGGCCGGCGACGCGACGGGTTCAACCTGAATTGCGGAGTTGAAACCGCCAATCGTCAATTCTCTCACGGTTGCAGTTCAGACGGCGTGCAAACGCGCACTTCCAGCGGCCCAAACTGCTTCACATACCCGGCCCCGCCGGACGGCGTCACCAGATAGTTGCGCCCTTTGGGATAATAATCACGAAAAACTTTCAGCGCCGCGCTGTCGAAGGCGGACGGATCCCATTTGCATTCGATGGCATCCACTGCCTCCCGGCGATGCGCAAGAACAAAATCCACCTCGCGGCCCGTCTTGTCGCGCCAGTAGCGCGCCGGAGTATCCGGGAAATGCGCCTGCAAATGCTCCAACACCAGATGCTCCCAGAGTATGCCGAAATCTTCCGGTCGCAGCGGATCCCAGCCGCGTGCGAAACTCACAAAGCCCGTGTCAAAGGCATACACCTTGGACTGCTTCACCAGTTCATGCTGGCCGCCGCCGTGGAATGGCCGCACCAGCGCCGCCGCGTGCGTGATTTCCAGGGCGCGCAAATGGCTTTCCACCGTGGGCCGCGTGATGCCCAGCGCCGTGGCCGCCTTCGTCATCTCAAACTGGCCGCCGCTTTGGCGCAGCACATATTCAAACAACGCGTTAAACCGATTCATGTCACGAAACCCGAAAAGCCGCTGGATGTCGCGGGCAAAAAACGAATCCACCCATTCGCGATAAAACGCGGGCTTCTTCGCTTCCGCCAGCAACGCCGGCGGCAGGCCGCCATGAAACAACCGCTGCGGCAAGCCCACGCCGAAGGCCGGCAGTTCACCCCACGTCACCGGCGTCAGATGCACCAGACGCTTTCGGCCCGTCAACGTGTCCCGAAACTTCTTGCTCGCGGCCAGCGTGGACGAACCCGTGGCGAGAATCTTCAATTTGGGAAAACCATCCGCGCCTATTTTGAGCACGCGCGCCGGATCACGCAGTTGGTGAATCTCGTCAAAGATCACCACCGGCTTGGAACAGCCCCGAAAAAACAACTGCGGATCGCGCACCATGTCCTCGACCGTGGGCAGATCGCAATTCACATAAAGCGCGCGCTTCGGGCCGAAATGGTCCGCCAGCGTGGTCTTGCCGCAACGGCGGACGCCGCAGAGCCAGGCGATGGGGGCTTCCCGCCAAGCCTGCTCGATTCTTTCCAGCCAAAATGGTCTTGAGATCATGTCAGCGCAGTTTGCGTCAGGTTCTACCAAATGTAAAGCATGGTAGCACGGCGGTGGTGTCCTAATTCGTTCGGAGTCCCGCCTTCAGGTGGCCCCGGAACCGCGTGAACGCGGAACTCCAAACCTCAAATTGGACATTCCCAGCACGGCGATTGTGGCCCGCCAACGAATTGAGGACGGCGGGCAGCTTCATTTCATTTTTCCACTTTTTCAAATCGTAATTCGGCAATCGTAAATCGCAAATCTGCGGGTGGGTTCCAGCGTCTGCAGCGGATCGGGAACGATGCTGCCGCAAACGACAATTTGATAGGCTGTGCTCATAAAATTTCAAGCGGCCGCGAAAAGGCGCAAAGGGTTTTGATACGATAGCCGTTCGAGTTAAGCTAGGCGCAGATTCTTGAGCGTCCGGGGAAAAGCGGCGGAGGGCCGCCGCACTCCAAAACGCTGACGCGCGGCACCCAATGCCTGGCGAACGCGGAGCGTCTTGGAGTGCGCCAGTCCTCTGGCGCTTTGTCGAGTGTTGCCAGACCAAGCCGCTGGAAATTGCCGACGACGTTGTTTGTCCACCCGCTGCGAGTTGGGACAACTCGCGCTCCGGGACAGCCGGCCCGGTGGGCGACGTGACAGGTTCCAACGTTTGCAGCGGATCGGGAACGATGCTGCCGCAAACGACAATTTGATAGGCTGTGCTCATAAATCAGGTTGGCCGCGAAAAGGCGCAAAAGGCGCAAAAGAATTTTTTCTTTTTGACTGTTTCGCATTTTTGGCTTCGGGAAAAAACTAGGGGGACCGGGATGCACGCATGATGCTATAAAAGATTAGGAAGCATAGTCCGAGAAGCACGAAGCTTCCAATCAGAACGGCAACAATTGCCTTACCTTTGCCTTGCTGATCTAGGCCTTGCTTAAAATCGGAAAGGGCTTGAATGCCAATAATGATGCCAACTATGGCCAAGGGGGGAAAGCAAATCATGCTCCCTAGTATGAACATCATCGCACTTTCGGCGTTGCGACGCCCCTTCTCGGATTTCGCAATCCGGGCGGCCAATGCCTGCTGCGCACGCTCTTGCACACGCTGCTGCACGAGCGAGCAGCTTAATCCCACTGCTTGAGTTGCGTCCTCAAGCGCCGTGAGGATCTTGACGTAATCATTGGAGTCCCTGTCGCTCTTTGCGGTCGCTAAAAGGTTGGCGATTTCGTTGACCCGAGGTTTATATCTGCCAGCGTCCGGCGCATTGGCAACGGCGCATTGGGCTTCGGCGGACTTGGTCTCGGCATCTTGGATCGCCGAACTGGCATTCTGATATGCTTCGTTCAGAAGACCAGACAAAAGACTCTCGAGTCCTTGCCGGGCTAGGGCGAATCGCCGTTCGACCCAAGCCACGTTTAAGTAACCAGGTTCGGCGGTTATGGCGCGGCGAAGCGGTTCTTCCCACCCACTTGTTGTTCCCGATTGGACGCAATAGAGGGCATAATCGTAATTACCCTCTGGGTAGTCGGGCGAAAGTTCAATAGCCGACTGGAGTTCAGCGGCGGCTCGTCCGTAATCGCCCCTGCACGCCCATATCCGACCGATAAGACGATGTGACAAACTTTTGTAGTCAAACTGGGAAACTTGCACGTGTTTTTCTTCACTTTCACCCCGGAGGTCAGCAAGTAATTCAGCTTCAAATTCCTCCTCTTCAGTCATATCCTGGTTCCGGTGGCCTGGCCCCATTATGCCATGTGGCGCGTGTGGCAAACTGTTTGTCAGAAGTTCTTCGGCTTTGTCGAAATCTATCTTCCGCACTTCCTCATCTTTGTCGAAATCGCTCTTCCTCAAATAATTGAATGCCAAGCCTATGTAGGCTCGATAATCAAGGGGGTTCCAGTCAAGAGACTCCAAAAAGAACTTCTCGGCCTTTCCCAATTCGCCTCTTTGCCTAAGTTCCTCGGCCATTTCCCGCAATTCTCTGGCTTTCGTCTGACGCGGAGATTTGAGTGTCTGGTCTATGCTTAGAAGGACCTGCGTCTGCTGCTGTAGTTCCCAATTGAGTTCATCAAAGCCGCCTTGCACGATGCCCGCAAGAGTGGATAGTGCATCGGTAACGCCAGATACTTGGTCTGCCACATTTTTGAGGCCGGAGGCAATCATTTGCATTGCGCGCTCCTGTCCCTTTATGCCATCCTTGACATCACTAATGCCACCCCTGATGTCCTTCATCACGGCGGTTTCCGCACAAGCAGGGCAGGTGAACACATAACAAGCACCGCCTTTGAGAGGTGCACCGCAGGAAAGGCATTCTCCCATGACTACTCCTTTCGGCGGCCATTATGCCGCCGTTCAGCGCGCCCACCATCTGGGCAAGCTCGAAAAAATGTCAGTCCCATCAATTTGTAATTTTCTATTTTTTTCATCGCTACCACGAACATCCGCATAATGAGCCAACCGCATTTATGGCTCAACTAAAATTCCGAACTCGAATTGTCAGTTCTCCGCCGAGTGCAAACCGCCCGTGCCGGCGCGGAAGGCGATGTTCATGCGTTCGGGATTTTCCGGATTCGCCTGCGAGCAATTCCACAGGCACACGCCGCAGTGGACGCATTTCTCGCGGTCGAATGCCGGCACACCGGTTTCGCCGGGATAAATCGCCTGGCCACTGCACGCCTCGATGCAAATACGCGCGCCGCATTTTTCGCAGAGTTCGGGATGCTGGAAAATCACGTGGTCCGCGTAGCCGTGCGGGGCCTGCACTTTGCCGCCCATAAGCAGCGCGTCCTGATGCGACACGAGCAATTGCCCGTCGAACGGTATCGCGGGCCAGCCGGCCTTGTCCATGAGCGCGCCGTGGAGCGAAATGTTTTTCGTTTTGCACTCGGCGCGGATTTTGGCGATGTCGTCGCGGGAAATTTTTCCGGCGAAATAATCTTCCACCGTCGGGATGCGTTTCCACGGCTGCACCGGCGCGCTGCCGAGCGACAATTTTCCGTTCGTCAAACCGGCTAGCGCCATGCCGATCATGCCGGTGGCCACACCTTTTTGAAAACCGTCGCGGGATTTTTCGGCGACGCGGCCTTCGGCTTCCACCCAGCTTGCGCGGCGGCGTTTGACGTAGGTTTCATCGAGGTTTTGCCTGGTGAACGGCTTCTTGGCCTTGAGCAATTCGAGCACGGCCTCGGCGAGCTGCGTGCCGGTGGCCCAGGCTTCGTCCACGCCGGAGCCGGTGAGGACGTTCGTGGTGCCGCTGCCTTCGCCGATGCGCGCGTAGCCGTCGCCGGTGAGATGCGGCTCGCCATGCTTGCCGGATTCGCCGAGCGTCTTCGCGCCCCACGAGCGCAGCTTGCCGCCCTTGAGATAGCGCCAGAGATACGGATGCAGCATCCAATGCTGGAGATAGCGGTAGGCCGTGCGCGCCGGGCTGTCGAACCACGACGGCACAAAAATGCCGAGCGATGCGACGCGGTCGGGATGGACGTAAAGAAAACCAAAAATCTCCGGCTCGGGATAACCGAACGTGTGCAGCACGGTGCCGGGTTTGAGCGGCGTGTCTTCCGGCAAATCCACGACGAATTTCATGCCGACGGCCCAGTCACGCGTGTGATGATTTTCTGGCAGGCCAAAAACTTCATCAAGCTGGCGACCGATTGGACCAACCGGGCCATCGCCAATCACCGTGAGTGCGGCGTGAATGTCCATGCCGGGCGTGAAGCCGTCGGAGGGAGCGCCTTTTTTGTCCACGCCCTGATCGAGCAGGCGGACGCCGATGACTTTTGCGGTAGGGCGCGTCACTCCGTGCGCGCCGTCTCCACGTGCTTCACACCCCGGCGCGCACGGAGTGACGCGCCCTACCTGATCAGCCTGCTCAATCAGCGCCTCCGCCACCGGTGTGCCGGGCCAAATTTGGACCGTGCCGGTGCTTTGCACCTGCGCGCCGACCCATTGCATGAACTGGCCCATCGAGAGAATCAGGCCGTCGTGCTTGTGCAAAAACGACGGCGTCCACGGAAGATTCAGCGCGTGATGCTCAAACGGCAGCGCAAATTTCGTTGCGCGAATCAGCGCGTCGGCAATTTTCAAAGCAGCCGAGCGTCGGCTCGCTCCGTGTGGATCGAGCAGATACAAAACTTTTTCCTCGCCAACCGGCGCAGACATCGGAATGCCGCCGC
>Ga0224534_1000979_pt1 | contig 16150 bp, 16 predicted proteins | sample 714E12024metaG_FD_172012 | JGI IMG/M metagenome (GOLD analysis project Ga0224534, IMG submission 172012) | Peat soil microbial communities from Stordalen Mire, Sweden - 717 E1 20-24 | ecosystem: Environmental > Terrestrial > Soil > Wetlands > Peat | place: Sweden: Norrbotten County, Stordalen... | reverse complement strand
TACCCGATTGCGCGGGTGTGGGAGAAGACATGGTAGGCGCTACTGCTGCTTCTCGCCCGGCCGCATGAGGGTGGGGGCTGCCTTCTTTTGCTCCTCCTTCTTTTCCTCGTCCTCGGCGGCCTTCTTTTCCGCGGCCTGCGCGGCCTCGCGCTCGGTGGGCCGCATGGCCTCTTGCCGCGCCTTCCTTTCTTTCCGCTGGCGGTCTTCGACGTCCTTGGCGCGCTTGCCCAGGTCCTCCTGGGCCGTCTCGAGGCTGTCGGCGGTGGTTTCGATGGCCTGTTTCAACACGAAGCCGTACCGCTCCATGTCTTTCGGATGGCTGTCCTGGGCCTTCTGCAACACGGGAAGCATTTCCTTCTCGACGGATGTCACGGCCGCCAAGCCGAGCTTGATGTCCCGCCCGCGCTCGATGGCGTCGTCGGCCAAGTCGTCGATGGCATCGACGATCCTGGAGTAATCGTCCAGCGCGTCGTGGATGAGGATCGAGCGGCCGGTCTTTTCCTTGGCCAGGAGACTCTTGATCATTTCGGCGCGCTGCCGGGCGAAACCGGCGTAGAGCTTGAGCCGCTGGTTGGGCTCCTGCGCCTCCTTGATCTGGTCGATCTCGTCGGCGGTCAGAAAATCGCGGTGCGCCAGACCCTGCGAGTATCCCGGGACCGTCAGCAACAGACACCACAGCAGGGTCTTCACTTTCGTTTGCCCTCCATCAATCCCAGCAGCAGCTCGTCGTGCACCTGCTGGACCCGGGCCTTCACTTTATCCAGCAGCGGCCGGTCTGCGTAATCCATATCCCGCTGGAAACTGTCGAGCTTCTTCGACAAGTCGCGCGTTGCGATCTCGGCCGGCTTGAACCATCGCGGACTGTTGCGGGGGTTCTTGCCGGTTTTCATGAGGGAATCGTAGGCGAGGTCGACGGACTGCTGGATTTCGTCGGCAGCGGCGGCGGCCGCCTGGTTATCCCCTCTCCCATACGCTTCCCGCGCGGCCTTCAACGCCATGGCGGCGTTGTCGAGCGCCAGTTTGGAGCGCTTTCCCAGGTTGGGTTCGGCGAGGGCCGTTTTCAGGTCTGCCCGCAAGGGCCCCGCCCATGTGCAACCCAACATCAGCACCGCCGGCAGCAACCCGATCCGCATCACCGCTTCTCCAGCTCCCTCTTCAAGATCCTGGCCCTCTGCCGCGCCTGAAACTCCTGGTCCGGATTCTTCCCCTGGCTCATGGAGAGGAACCGCTGGTAGGCTTCCAGGGCGGGCTTCACTTGATGAAGCTTGTCTAAGATGATCGCACGAAGGAACCAGTTGCCGGGAGTGTCTTCGCCCAACGCCCGGGCCCGGTCAAAAGCCGCGAGCGATTGGGGATAGTCCTCCATCATGTAAAGCACGCCGCCCAGCTCGCTCCAGACGATGGCTTCGCCGGGCTTCAGCCTGGCAGCCTCGGAGAACTGGGCGGCCGCCGCCGGGAACTGCCTTTTGTCGCGGAGGGCGCGGGCGTACATCATGCGCACGTCGTAGTTGGCCGGCTCCGCCGCCACGGCCTTTTCAAGCAGCGGCAGCGCCTTCTCGAGCTGTTTGTCAAATACGTAGGCCAGCGCCAGCGCCACGCGGTCTTCCTGGGTCGGCTCCTTGGCGTAAGCCTCTTCGAGGTGCGGAATGGCGCCGGTGTATTCCTTGGTTTCGAGCAGCAGCTCGCCCAGGCGGCCTTGGGCCGCGGCGTTCTCGGGGAACTCGCGGTAAATGGCGATGGCTTCGGCCGGCTGCTTGTCCTTCTCGTAGAGATCGGCCAACTCGAGGAGCCCATCGCGGTAGTTCGGGTCAATCTGGGCCGCCTGACGGAAATGCGGCGCCGCCTCCGCCAGCTTTCCCTGCCGCGCCAGCGCGTGGGCCACGCCGAGGTGCGCTCCGGCCGACTTGGCGTCCAGCTCCAGAGCCAGACGGAAACTCTCTTCGGCTTTGGCGGGCGCGTCGGTCTGAAGCTGCGCTTCGGCAAGGTAGTAGCGGGGGCGGAATTCCTGGAGCTTCTGCTCCGCCGCGTTCTGGAGCAGCGGCAAAGCCTCGGCGGGATTCTTCTGGCGCATCAGCAGGATTCCCGCGTTCAGCTCGGCTTCATACAGCCCGGGCTTGAGCTCGAGGGTCTTGCGATATTCGGCGATGCCTTCGGCATCCTTGTGGAGAAAGCCGTAAGCCATGGCGAGGTTGAAATGCGCGAAGTAATCCTTGGCGTCGGCTTCGATTGCCTTGGTGAAAGACTGAACGGCGGCTTCGTACTTCCCATCCTCGAGGGCCTTCATCCCCGCGGAACTGAAATCGGAGGACTGGAAGAAGAAGAGCGCCGCCGCAATGGCCCACATATTCAGATTCTAATTCAGATTCAGATTCTAAGCCCTGGGCAGGGTGGTAGTGTATACTAAATGGACCTGTATGATGCGATCTCTTCTCGTTCTGGCTCTGGCTGTGGCGATCTTTGCCGCACTTTCGGGTTGCTCCACAGGGGGACCCCGAGGCGCGGCCAACAATGGAGAAAAGCTCTTTGCCTCGTTCAAGTGCGCATCTTGCCACGGCGACAAGGGCCAGGGCGGGTCCGCGCCGGCGCTGGCGGGAAGCTCCGGTCCAATCTCTTCTCCGGACGCCATGGCGGCGGCTATGTGGAGCCACGCCACGAAAATGTGGCAAGCCGTGGACGCGGCGAGGATCGAAAGACCGCGGGTCACCGCCGAGCAGGCGGCGGATTTGTACGCTTACCTTTCCGGTGGCTCCGACCGGCAGAGTTTCGTGGGCGCTGCCGCTCGCGGCCAGCAGGTTTTCGAAGCCAAGCTGTGCGCCTCCTGCCACGAGCAGGTGGATACGGGCGCGCCGAACCTGGCCATCAAGGCGGGTCAGTTCTCGGCTTTCTCGATGGTCGCCGCACTGTGGCAGCACGGCGCCGGAATGCTCGCCCGGATGGTCGCGCAAAACAAAGAATGGCAGGTCCTCTCAGCCCAGGAGATGGCCGATATCATCGCTTACCTGAACACGAAGAAATAGGCGCGTGCCTGCGACCGGAGCCCTGGGCGGGCCAGGCGAAGCGCGCTACTGCTTCTTCTCGCCCGGGGGGGGCAGGTCGGAGGGCGCGGCGGCCCCGGCGCCGAACGACAGCGGAATATCGAAGTAGGCCGAGTTCTCTTCGTTCTCGTCGGTAATGCGCAGCTTATAATGCGCCGGCGGGGCGTCGAACAGCAGATTGCCTCGCGCGGATTCCGCGGGCTTCACCCGGCGCAAATAACCGATCCACGAGGGCGCGCTGTCTCCGTCCATCAGTTCGGGGTAGCTGTTGCCCTTATCGTCCTCGATGGTCACGTTGGGCACAATCAGGTCAACGGCGCTACTATTCACCGCGGCCATGCGCACCAGGAAGAAGCGGTGCTGAGGGACCCGCGCAGTGGGACCGTTGCCAAACTGGGGCATCCACTGGGTCTCGTAGACCGTGTAAATGATGTGCCCCAATTCCGCCTTCTCGCCCAGCGAGTAGGTGCGGACCTGGGGGGAGCGGTCAGAGGAGCAGGCGCTCAGGAGAAAGGCGGCGATGACGGCCGCGAGAATTGGAATCACAGGAAGACGGCTCATATTCGCAGAACCATTTTCCTCGCGCCGCCGGCTGGTGTCAAGAGGGGGTTTGGTAGGGACCGGGCAACTTGTCCGTGCGCAGCCGGATGCCCGGCCCCTACTGTTTCTGGTGTTCTTGCAGCAGGCGCTCAAACTTCCGGCGCTGGTCTTCGTTGAGCAGTTGCTCGACGCGCGCCTTGCTATCGCTCAGTACGGTGCGGTAATACTGCCAAAAATCGTTCAGAATGGACTGAATCTGCTCGGTCTGCGCAGGCGTCAGGTCCAGTTCCTTGCGCAGGCGATCGAAGTAGAGGACCTTGCCGGCAGGGGTATCGAACGCTGGTTGATGGAGCCGGTTGTGAACGCCGAGATTCATGGCCAGCGCGCCCGCGGCCGCGCCGCACAAGAAAACCAAAGCCAGCGTCACCGCACAGGCCAGCTTGGGGTCCCAGGATCTCCCGGTGGCCGCCCTCTCGAGGAGACTAATACTCATAAGCCGTCAGCGTGACCAGCATATTGTCTTGAGCGGAAGCGGAATCAAAGGCGGGAGAATCCTCCTGCGCCATCACGGCTTCCGGCGAAAGGCCACTGGGATACCTGGTCTCGCGCGATACCAGATAGGTTCCCAGAATCGCCAGGGTAAGCAGGGACGCAAACGCCAGGCGGCGGCCGAAGGCGAGATCCAGCGCGAAGAGGCCGGCAAAGGAGGGGACGGCTTTCCGCTCGCCCACCTGCTCGATCACCCGGGCACAAAACCCGGGGGCGGGCTCCCAGACTTCTTCGGACCGCAAAGAGCCGAACCATTGGGAGACCTCCCGCATGGCGCGGATTTCTTCACGGCACATTCGACAATTGCTCAGGTGCGCCTCGATATCCCGCTGAGCCGCCGGTTCCAGGGCACCGGACAGGTACTCCTCGAGGCTCTCGATCACTACCCCGTGCATACGTTTCTTCCCTTACAAGTGTAAATTACCACGCCCTAAAACTCCCCTTGCGAGTCTTTCGCCTCAACGGCACGCCCGCTTGCGGGGTACCACTACCCGGCCACCAGGCCGGGAGCACGATCCAACCGCTGCGCCGCCTTAACCAATTTCTGCCGTGCGCGGAACAGCTTCACCTTGATGGTGTTCTCGTTCATACCGGTTTTATCCGCCAGCTCCTCCACCGAATACCCCTCAACCTCCTTCAACATCAACAACATACGCTCCTCTTCGGAAACGCGCGTCAGAAGTTTCAAGACATAATCGCGGCGGGCCAGGGTGGCGTCGATGGGCACCTGGCGGCTGGTGCTGGGCTCGCTGTTGTCCACCCGCCGCACCTCGTCTTCACTCAGATCGCTCTCATAGACCAGCTTCCGCACCTTCCGCTTGCGCAGATAATCGAAGCACTCGTTAACCGTAATCTTATAAATCCAGGTGATCAGGGAACTGCGGAAGTCGAAGCTCTTGATGGAGAGGTAAACCTTGGCAAACACCTGCTGGGCAATATCTTCCACGTCGTTGCGCTGCCGTACGACGCCGTGGATGATGGAAAACACTTTGGACTGATAGCGCTCCACGATTTCGCGGAACGCAGTTTCCTCTCCAGCCTGGGCCCGTTGGACCAAGGCGCCCTCCGAGGTGTTCTGGTAGTCCACTCTAGATTTCGCCCGAACCTTACATCCGAACGCGGGGAATGGTAGAGCGCCGGTCAGTGACCCCATACACTGCTTCCGACGCATACCGCCAAGTCCGCGTTTCAGCCACCTGCCTACTAATTCATTTTGCCAAATGGCGCGGAGGGAAAGTGCGAGCCAGGCCCCCGGCAGTTCGGCCAGGGTTTTTCGCGACCCAAACCCGCCCCGAGACATCTAAACCAGTGAGGAATGGAGCGATGCGATCCTGTTTGTATAATGGGAGCAGGCAAAGCCCGAAATAAATAGAGGAGTATAAACGCATGGTGCAATTGAGCGAAAGAGCAGTCGGCAAAGTGAAAGAGATCATGTCCTCGCAGGAACCGTCCCCCGCGGGACTGCGCATCGCGGTGGTGGGTGGCGGCTGTTCCGGATTCAGCTATTCGATGGCCTTCGAAAACCAGCCCAGCATGCTGGATAAGACCTACACGTATGACGGGTTGAAGATTTTCATCGACCAGGCCAGCATGCTGTATCTGGAGGGCGCCGAGGTGGATTATGTGGAGACGCTGGAGGGATCGGGGTTCAAGTTCAACAACCCCCACGTCAAGTCCACGTGCGGCTGCGGCAGCTCGTTCCAGGCATAGGCGAACCGGAAAAACCAAATTGATCTCAGCCGGCTTTGCGGGGAGCGGGCGGCGCGGGAGGCTGTTGACCTCCAGGGCCACGGCCGGGCCGGGGCGTTTCCGCCTGCAACTTTTTCCATTGGTCGGGGGTCAGAACCCGGCGAATTCCCAGCAGCATCCTGGCATTGGCTTTTTCCAGCTCGGCGCGGGCCTGCGCCACCTTATCGATCTGAGCGACGATCCTGGCCTCATCCGGCTGATCCGCCTCCATCATCGGCTGGAGGGTGACTTCTTCCCTCTCGACCGCCGCGGTGACATCGATCAGCTTCAAGCGGTGCTGCTGAAAGATGTCGTCCATCTTCTTCTGCTGATCCGCGGTCACGCCCAGCTTCTCCACCATCTCGGGATTCTTCCACCAGCGGCCCATACCGCGTTCCATGGGTCCCCGGCCGGGCTGTGGCGAAGGGGCGGCATAGCCGCGTCCCATGCCCATGCCGCGCCCCATGCCGATGCCGCCACCCATGCCCGGGCCCATGCCTTGTGGCGGCTGCGGCGGCTGGGGCGGCTGCGGTTGCTGCGCCAACGCCACGGCGCCGGCAAACAACAGAATCAGTCCTAACTTGCTTCCGTATGCTCTCATCGAATCTCCTCGTTTCTGGTTGTATCGCGGCGGTTTTCGTCACGTTCATCGGTAGAAGTGAAGTCCCAGGACACCAGCTTCACCAACGGCTCCATGGGCCGAGGAACCGCTCGCGACACCTCGGCATCCACCTGCTCCAACAACAGCGCATCGGCCCGGGCGATTTCCGCCTGGCGCTGCCTATCCTGCGCGTTTCGATAAATCGGGACCGCCGCCAGGACCAACAGGGCCGCGGCGACCAGCGCCCAGCGCATCGGCTGGATCCTGGAACCCCGCGCCGGGGACATGCTGGCGATGGCTGGCGGCTCGGCGCGGCCTTGCCGGCCGCTCCAGTGCCGCACCGAACCGCGAAACAGGGCCAGCGCGGCTTCCAGGCGATCCAGCTCCGCGCCGCACTGGGAACATTGACGAACGTGCTGCTCCTGTTGCGGAGTGCGCTCGCCGATCATCCACTGGGAAATCTCCTGCGAAGACAGATGCTGGCTCATTGGGACCTCCCGATCCGCTCCCGAACGGCCTGGAGCGCTCTAAACAGGTGCACTTTCACGGTTCCTTCCTTCATGCCGGTGGCGGCGGCGATTTCCAGCAGGTCCATGTCTTCCACGAAGCGGAGCAGGAAGACCGTCCGCTGCCTCTCCGACAGGCCCCCGGCGGCGTTCCAGACCGCCGCGAGCTGCTCCTTGGCCATCGCTCCGCTCTCGGGCGACGCTCCGCCATCCGGCACCCACTGGCCGGCGGCATCAAGATCCACCGCCGACGTTTGCGCGCGCTTCCAGAATTGCAGGCGGCGGTTGCGCGCATAGTCGCGAATCAGGTTGACGGCGATCCGCATGAGCCAGGCCTCGGTGGAGCACTCGCCTCGAAACCGCTCCCGGCTCCGATAAGCTTTCAGAAAACAATCTTGCGCCACGCTGCCGGCGGCGTCCGGGTCGCGCAGGGAAGCCAGCGCGAACCGAAAGACGCGCGGCCAATGGAGGCGTACCAGTGTGTCGAGGTCGTCGATTTCCGAGGCGCAGCGCTCCACTGCCGCTATCATAATCCCGGGCGTCGCCATCGGCTGCACTCGCCTGTGTAGACGAGTTTTCGGCCGGGCGGGTTTACATCCGCGGCTTATTCCTGGCGCAGCGCCTCGACGGGATCGACCCGCGCCGCGCGGCGCGAGGGAATCCAGGCCGCCAACAGGGCAATGACCGACAGCATGGCCTGAAGCCAATGGCACACTGAGGGACCATGGCGGCACAATGTTGGGATAATAATGACCCGGGGTACGAGCGATGGCTGCCGCTGGCGGTCGCCTTCGTCCGCCCGGCGCGTGGTAGAGTTGCAGTATGAAGTTCCCGGCACGGATTGAATCGAAACCTGCGGTGATGATGGGCAAGCCGTGCGTGAAGGGTACCCGCATTCCGGTCTACCTGCTGCTTGAAAAGATGGCGGCCGGCGAGACCTCCGAGCAACTGATCGCCGCCTATCCCCAGCTCACCGTTGGGGACCTACGCGCCTGCCTCGAATATGCCGCGGCACTGGCGGCTGATGAGGTCGTTCTGACGGAAGCGTGAAGCTCCTATTGGACGAGAATCTCTCGCCGCTCCATGCCACGACGCTCCGCGCCCTGGGCCACGATGCTGTTTCGATAGTAGAACTGGGGCTGTCCGGGGCCGACGATCCCGTTGTGCGGCATGCAGCCATCCAGCAAGAGAGGATTCTCGTCACGCTCGACGGTGACTTCGCCAACGTGCTCAGGTTCCCCTCAGCAGAGACTCCGGGGGTTGTGCGTTTCCGTATCCATCCAGCGACCGAGGAGGCCATCGACGCCGCTCTTCGGTTGGCAATCCCCCGCCTGGCCCAAATGAGTCTGGCCGGCAAACTCGTCGTGATCGATGAACGCAGAATTCGAATCCGTGGCTGACCGGAACACCACCGGCGACAGGATCGTGCGTTACGCCGCGGCTTCGGCGGCGTTCATTTTCACCGACACCAGCCGTGACACGCCGGGCTCTTGCATGGTGACGCCGTAGAGGGCTTGGGCGGCTTCCATGGTGCGCTTGGAGTGCGTGATCACTACGAACTGGGTCTGATCGGCCATCTCTTTTAAGAGCTTCGTCAGGCGGCCGATGTTGGATTCGTCGAGCGGGGCATCCACCTCGTCCATGATGCAGAAGGGGCTGGGCTGGTATTTGAAAACCGCGATCAGCAGGGCGAACGCGGCCAGGGCTTTTTCGCCGCCGGAGAGCAGCAGCACGTTTTGCAGGCGCTTGCCGGGGGGCGAACAAACAATGTCAATGCCCGATTCGGCGAGGTTCTCCTGGTCGGTGAGGCGCATTTCGCCGATGCCGCCGCCAAACAGCGTCAGGAAACACTCGCGGAAATGGGCGTTGATGGCTTCAAAGGCTTCGGCGAATTTCTGGCGTGAAACCTGGTCGATGTCTTGAATGGCTTTTTCGGTGTCGCGGATGGAATCGATCAGGTCCTGGCGCTGCGCGCTCAAGAAATCGTGGCGCTGCTGCGCTTCCTGATACTCTTCCATGGCGGCGGCGTTCACCGGGCCGAGCGATTCGATGCGGTTGCGCACGTCGTCGCACTCCTGCCGGGCCTGCACGATGGCTTCGGCATCGGGGACGGGATCGTCGGGCGCGGCCAGCCCCGCCACGGGAGAATTGAGCTCCTTGCGGCTGGTTTCGTCGAGGAACTTCAGCTCGGCTTGCTTGCGGACCAGGTCGACTTCGATTTGCGAGCGCCTTTCGTAGCATTCCTGACCGCTGGCGCGCAGGGCTTTGAGATCTTCCTCACCGGCGCGCAAGGCTTCGCGCATATCCTCTCCCTCGAGGGCCATGGCGTCCACGCGCGATTCGAGGGCGACGATCTCGCCGGCGAGTTGGACGGACCTGCGGTCGAGATCGATGTTGTCGGCCAGCAGGCGGGAGCGCTCGACACCCAGGCGCTCGATCTCGGGCGCAATGGCGTCGCGCCGGGCCGAGGTTTCGCCGAACTGCTGCTCGAGGCGTGCCATGGCGCTGCGCTCGCCGCGATGGCGCTCTTCGAGACCCGCCAGCTCGGCGCGCGTGGCGGCGTGCTCTTCCCCGATGGCGGCGGCCTGACCTTCCAGTATCTCGAGTTCCTGCCGCTCAGCTTCGAGGGTTTCTTCGCGGGCGGCGCGCAGGCGCTCCTTTTCTTGGACGGCGGCGCGGTTCTGCTCGCGCTGGCCGGCCGATTTTTCGGCGTCGCGGCGCAGCCGGTCGAGATCGAGGCGCGCCACGGAGAGGCGCGAATTGGCGCGCGAGAGGTCGTCGCCGAGCTTGCGCATGTCGTGGTCGAGCGCTACGCGGTCTTTCTCGCGGGATTGCTGCAAGGCGCGCAGGCGCTCGAGCTCGGCTTCCAGGGCGATGATCTCCTGGGTGAGACCATCGAGGTGCGCCACCTGTTCATCGAGCGCCGCCTGGCGGCCGCGCAGAGTGACGGCCAACTCGCGTGCTTCGCGCTTCATGGCGAGCGGGCCGGCGCCGGATTTTCGGCCGCCGGTGACGGTGTGACCGTGGTAGCAAACGCCATCGGGCAGCAGAAAGAAGAGGTGCGGATAGGAGACCGCCAGGCGCTGCGCGGCGGCGCGGTCGTCGGCCAGGAAGCAGAGGGAGACGCGCGGCAGCAGGTCCACGGCGCGATCCTTGAAACCGTTGGTGAGGCGCAGGGATTCGCTCAGCCGCGCGGTGATGCCGGTCTCGGGGCCGATGGGCGGCTCCGGTAGATGGCGTTGGCCGTGACCATTGGGCTCGGGGTGCACCAGGAAGGTGGCGCGGCCGTCGAGCTCCGCGCGGATGAAATCGAGGCCGCGCTCGGCCTGCTGCCAGCTCTCCACCACCACGTATTCCAGCTCGTCGTGAAGAAACTCTTCGGCGGGCTTTTCGATCTGGGCGTCCACTTCCACATAGTCGGCCAGCACGCCCATGGGCTTGAGGTCCGAGGCGTTGCCTTTTTCGAGCGCGGCGAAGAGACGCTTGACGGATTCGGTGGTATAGGTGCGGTGGGCCAGCACCTGTTCCAGCGATTCCTTGCGGGCGCGGATTTGCGAGACCTCGGTCTTGAGCGCGTCGATGGCCTGCCGCAGCGCGGCGGCGGCGAGACGCTGTTCCCCCAGTTGCTCCTCGGTGTGGCGGCGCTCGCCAGTGACCAATTCCAACTCGAGTTGGCGCTGCGCCATGGTTTCGGAAAGCTGTTTGCGAGCGGTATCGAGACGCTCGATCTCGGCGGCGGCCACCTGCTCCTCGCGGGCGGAACGGGCGGTTTCGCGTTCGATGCCGGCCAGGTATTCCTCGACCTGGGCGAGCTGGTTCTTGAGGACCGAGGCCTCGCCGAGAAGGCGCAGGATCAACTGCCGTCCCGATTCGATGGCTTGTTCGCGCTCGAGCACCCTGGCCTGCAACGATTCGCGCTGCCGGTTGATCTCGGCCATGCGGCCGCGCGATTGGGCGATCTGCTGATCGAGGACCTCGACGTTCTGCCGGTGGGCGGCGATCTCCTGGTCGAGGGCGCCGAGGCGCAGGCTCAGCTCGCGCGATTCGTTTTCGGCCTGGGCAATGCGCTGCTCGATGGCGCCGCTCTCCTTGACCTGGGATTCCAGGCGGCCGCGGGTGCGCTCGGCTTCGACGCGCATTTCGGCGAGCTGGCGCCGGGCTTCGGTCAGTTGTTGCTCGAAACCGTAGCAAGCGGCCTGCTGGCGCTCGTGCGCCTGCTCCTTTTCGGCTACCCGCTCGCCCAGCGACTTCAGCTCGGCCGACGCCAGGTTCAGATCGATGGCGGTTTTGGCGGCGTCGCGCTCGAGCAGGCGGTACTGGCCGGAAAGCACCACGCGCAGGCGGGCTTCCAGATCGCTCTTGAGCTCGGCGTAGCGCCGGGCCTTGGACGCTTGGCGTTTGAGCGAATTCACCTGGCGCGTGACTTCCTCCAGGATGTCGTAGACGCGCGCGAGGTTCTGCTTGGCGCCCTCGAGCTTGGCTTCGGCGAGGCGTTTGCGCGTTTTGAACCGGGTGATGCCGGCGGCCTCCTCGATCACCGAGCGGCGGTCCTGCGGCTTGGAGCTGAGAATCTGGCCGATGCGGCCCTGCTCGATGATGGCGTAGCTCTCGGGGCCGAGGCCGGTGCCCATGAAGATGTCCTGGATGTCGCGCAGGCGGGCGGGGCGGCCGTCGATGAGGTATTCGCTTTCGCCGGAGCGATAGAGCCGGCGCATGATGGTGACTTCGCCGGTCTTCTCGCGGCCGGTATCTTCAACGGGGACGGGCCGGGCATGCGAACCCCCTACAGGCTCCCGGTAAATATCGGGGTCCACAAGGGTCATGGTCACGTAGGCCATGCCAAGCGGCTTGCGTTCGCGGGTGCCCGCGAAAATCAAGTCTTCCATGCGGGTTCCGCGCAGGGTCTTGGCGGACTGTTCTCCCAGGACCCAACTGATGGCATCGCTGATGTTGGACTTGCCGCAGCCATTCGGTCCGACGATGGCGGCGATGCCCGCACCGTTGAATCGCAGCTCGGTGCGCTCACAAAAGGATTTAAACCCTTGCAGTTCGATGCGTTTAAGTTTCAGCAAAGCATTGCCCTCTGCACTGGGGAGTCGTAACTATACTAAACTCGAAAGAGGAAAAAGTAAAGTACCTTCACCACACGTAACGGGTCTTTTCGCCCAACCACCGCAACAGGTTGGGGGGCGTTAGCCGACATCGGACGGGCCGGCCATACCGTAGGGGCTGGCCATGGCCAGCCCGTGCAAGGTTGACGGCCAGCCACGTCGCTCATGAGATTCGCCCCGTAGGCAGGCAGAGCAATCGCCCGGCGCGCGGAGCACACGCCGTCGGCTTAATTATAGTACCGCCGGGAGGTCGATTTCCAGCGAAAGTCGGGGTCGCAGTCGGTTACACTCCTCTCAGGAGCACCAAACTTGAGAATCCAGAAAGCGGTGATCACGGCTGCCGGGCAGAATCAGCGGGCGCTTCCGCTGCAAACTCTCATCGACCGGGACGGGCAGGAGAAATCGGTCCTTGGGATTCTGATCGAGCAGGCCCTGGCGGTCAAGGTGGAGGAGATCTGCGTGGTGGTCTGGCCGGGCGATGAGACGCGGTACGCACAGGCGGCCGGCAAACGCGGCGGATGCGTGCGGTTCGTCCCGCAGGCGCAGCCGCTGGGATATGGGAATGCCATCTATTGTGCGCGCGAATTTACCGGCAACGACCCATTTCTGCACCTGGTGGGCGACCATCTCTACGTAAGCGGCGCGTCGAAGCCTTGCGCGCAACGGCTGGTGGAGCTGGCGGAGACCGAGGACTGCGCGGTTTCCGGGGTCCAGCCGACGCGGGAAAGCCTACTGCCGCGGTTCGGCGCCGTCGGCGGGCGGCGCGTGCCGGGAAGGCAGGGGCTTTATCGGGTGGATTCGGTGATCGAAAAGCCGACGCCCACCGAAGCCGAGCAGCGCCTGACGGCGCCCGGAATCCGCGCCGGTTTCTACCTGTGCTTTTTCGGCATCCACGTGCTGACGCCGGCGGTGATGGAGTTTCTGGGGCGCGGCGCGGCCACGCTTTCCGCGGCGCTGGCCGAACTGGCCAGACACGAACAGTACCTGGCGGTGGAAGAAACCGGCCGGCGGTACGACATCGGCGCGCGCTACGGGCTGCTGACCGCGCAAGTGGCCCTGGCGCTGAACGGCCAGGACCGCAGCCAGGTGCTCTCCAACCTGCTCGAGCTGCTGGCGGACCGGGAGATGGCGAGTGAGTAAGCTGACCGGCGTCATCACGGCGAGCGACCTGGAAACGCGCAATCGATCGCTCGATGCGCTTTGCCAAGGCGCAACCCTGGAAGAGCTGATCGAGGAATGCGCGGCGCTGGACGGCTTTCGCCGCTCGAGCGACAACCTGTACGAGCGCGTGCGAGCCCTGTTCTTCCTGTATGCCATCCACCGTTTTCACGTCCCCTTGCGGCCTGGGGCGGGGATGCGCGCGCCAATTCCCTTCGCGGGTTATACCAACCTTTTGAAGCGGCGCTTCGAGGAGGCCATCGACATTTTTCTGGCGGCTCAGAGGGCCAACGGTCCGAGCGCCGCCATCTCCAGCGCGCTGGCCGCCGGCTACCGGGCGCTGGGCTTCCAGACGCTGGCAGACCAGGTGCGCCGCAGCGTACGCTCGGTGCGCGGCAACCAGTGGATGTTCCGCACCGGCCATCCGGCGGACTATCCGCTGCGCGTTCGCCCCGAACTTCTGGCCTGCGACGCCGCGCAGCCGCTGTTTCCGATTCTGCGCGAGGCCACGCCGGTGCGCATGGACCTCACCCACAGCGGATGGAGCGACATCTTCTTCCTGGGGATGGACTTCCCGGAAGGAGCGCGGGTGCTCAACATCTCGATTGACCTGAGCGTGCGCGGCGTGGGTGGGCAGGCGGCACCGCCTGCCCCACCGGTGGAAGCGTACTTCAGGGTGATCGATCAGCCGGTGCTGCGGCTGGTGAGCGTGGACCTCAAGGCCAGCGCGGAAATCGGGAGCATCGCCGAGGTCTTCGATTTCGCGCGCGACTACCTGGGATTGTTGAAAGCCGCCGTGATCGCTTCCGGCGTCGTCCCGCCGGGGATGGAAGGCGCCACCGAGCCGCTGGCCGACGTGCTGGCCCGATTGACCGGCCGCCCCGGCCACGGCATCGAGATCGTGAGCAAGGTGAACGACATCCCCAAAGGGTCGCGCCTGGCCGTATCCACCAGCCTGCTGGCTTGTCTCATCGCCGTGTGCATGCGCGCCACCAGCCAGATTCACGCCTTCAGAGGAGGTCTGGAAGAGCACGACCGGCGTTTGGTCGCCGCGCGCGCGATTCTGGGCGAGTGGCTGGCGGGCTCGGGCGGCGGGTGGCAGGATTCCGGCGGCGTGTGGCCGGGAATCAAGCTCATCTACGGTGTGTGCGCGCAGGAGGGCGATCCGGAATTCGGCGTCAGCCGCGGGCGGCTTCTGCCCGATCACAAGATCTTCAGCTTGGCCGAGGTGCCGCGGCAAACGCGCGAGAAGCTCCAGCAGAGCCTGGTGCTGGTGCACGGCGGGATGGCGCAGGACGTGGGGCCCATCCTGGAGATGGTGACGGAGAAATATCTGCTCCGCTCGGAGACCGAGTGGCGCGGGCGGAAGGAAGCCATCGGCATTCTCGACGAGGTGATGGGGTACTTGAAGGACGGCGACGTCGAGGCCATCGGCGCCTGCACGCAGCGGAATTTCGACGGCCCCATCCAGACCATTATTCCGTGGGCGGGCAACCTCTACACGGACACGCTGATCCGCCGCGTGCGCGCGGAAATGGGCCAAGACTTCTGGGGCTTTTGGATGCTCGGCGGCATGTCGGGCGGCGGCATGGGGTTCCTGTTCAGCCCGCAGCGTAAACCCTCCGCACAGGAGCGGATGGGGGACATCATGAGCGCGACCAAGCGCGAGGTGGAGCACGCCATCCCGTTCGCCATGGAGCCGGTGGTCTACAATTTCGCCATCAACGAGCGCGGAACCGAGGCGGCGCTTTTTCGCGGCGACCGTGCGCTCATGCCCGCCGACTACTACACGCTGGCCGTGCCTCCGCTGCTGCGTACGGAATCGCGCCTGCTTTCGCCCGTGCGCCGCGCGGAACTGGACCGGTTCACGGCGGCGTGCCGCTCGGTGGCGGAATTCTCCGGCATGGTGGAGCACCTGTTCGACCACCTGCTGCCGCGCGGCCAGGAGAAGGAAACCGACCGGTCGCAGAGCCTCGAAGGGCTTTTGGAAGCGCACGGGTTCGACCGCGTGCAGCACGAGCAGATCCAATCCGACCTGCGCGGCGGCCGCATCGGACTGGCGCAGAACCGCCTTCCGGCGAGCAGCCGCATCGAAGACGCCGGCCCGGACGACCTGTTGGATGCCACTCACGGGTTGGCTGAGCATTACCGTGAGACGGGCATGGACGCGCTGGCGGCGGGCGCCGTGGCTGTGGTCTCGCTGGCGGGCGGCGTGGGAAGCCGCTGGACGAAGGGAGCGGGCGTGGTGAAGGCTCTCAACCCGTTCTCGAAACTGGGCGGCAGGCACCGCAGCTTCATCGAAGTTCACCTTGCCAAGAGCCTGCGGGTGGGCCGCGCCAGCGGGGTGATGCCGCCGCACGTCATCACCACCAGTTATCTGACGCATGACGCCATTGCGACGCATATGCGGGCGGTGGAACAGTACGGTTACCCCGGCCCACTGCTGCTTTCGCCGGGCCGGAGCATCGGCTTGCGCCTGGTGCCGATGGAGCGCGACCTGCGGTTCGCCTGGGAGGAAATGCCGCAGCAGTTGCTCGACGAGCAGGCCCAGAAGGTCCGCGAGAGCCTGCATGCCACGCTGATCGCGTGGGCTGGGCAAATGGGTGAAGGCAGCAACTACACCGACAACCTGCCCATGCAGTGCTTGCATCCGGTGGGCCACTGGTGCGAAGTGCCCAACCTGCTGCGCAACGGTACGCTGCTGCGCCTGCTGGAGAAGCGGCCGGGGCTGAAGCACCTGCTGGTCCACAACATCGACACGGCGGGGGTGGACCTGGACGCGGCGCTCCTCGGATACCATATCGAAGAAGGCGCGGCGCTAACCACAGAGGTGACCGCGCGGCACATCGAGGACCGAGGCGGCGGCCTGGCGCGCGTGGACGGCCGCCTGCGCCTGGTGGAGGGCCTGGCGCTACCCAACGA
>Ga0224534_1000977_pt1 | contig 16158 bp, 16 predicted proteins | sample 714E12024metaG_FD_172012 | JGI IMG/M metagenome (GOLD analysis project Ga0224534, IMG submission 172012) | Peat soil microbial communities from Stordalen Mire, Sweden - 717 E1 20-24 | ecosystem: Environmental > Terrestrial > Soil > Wetlands > Peat | place: Sweden: Norrbotten County, Stordalen... | reverse complement strand
CCTCCTGGATTCCTTAAGGCTCAAGAAAATGTCTCCTCTCATACCATGATTCTCTCATGTTTGGCTTTAGGGGGGTGACATTTCCTGAGTCCGTCTTATGGGGTGACATTATCACAGTCCGACGACAATTCGCTATTTTGCCTATTGACAACAAGGATGTTGTTTGGTAAACTTGCTTTGATTTATTAAAGATCGGATTCGATGATGGGGAAGAGTAGGTGAGTCCTGCTTTTTCAGAGAGCCGGTTGCATGGTGGAAGACCGGCAGGGCAGAGTACCGAAAGCCGCCTCAGAGAAGCCTGCTGAAAGAGTAGTCGAGTAAGCAAGGTCGGAACCCCTCCGTTAAAGGGGACTGGAGTTGGACCTTATGGGTCAACCAGGGTGGTACCGCGGGAGCAAAAGCCCGTCCCTTATAGGACGGGCTTTATTGTTTAGACACAATATTTCGCACAGGGAGGCAAAGAGAATGCAAAACGGAGAGCAGCATAAAGCAGGACCACTTAGTGGGCATATTTCCAGAACGGTACAGGGCATGCCCTATTCGGGGATACGCAAGTTCTTCGATCTGATTGCACAGACCGAGGGGATCATCTCTTTGGGCATAGGTGAGCCGGATTACACCACGCCTGAAGTGTTGAAAGATGCCTGTAAAGAAGCCTTGGACCAGGGACATACAAAGTATACATCCAATAGCGGGACTCCTGAATTGCGAAGCGAAATCGCCTCGTACCTGGCAACCAGGTTCGGCATCCGCTTTTCTGACGCATCGATCCTGATCACAGTCGGGGTCAGCGAGGGTGTCGACTTGGCTCTCAGGGCGATCATCAATCCCGGTGACGAGGTCCTGATCGGCGAACCCTGTTACGTGTCTTATGCTCCATGCGTCGCTTTTGCCGGAGGCAGGCCGGTGATGGTGACCACCCGGGCTGAGGACGAGTTCCGCCTGCGCAAGAATTACCTCATTGCCGGGATTTCAGAGCGGACCAAAGCAATCCTGCTCTGCTATCCCAACAATCCCACTGGTGCCATTATGACCCGGGCAGACCTGGAAGAGGTTGCTCAGGTCGCCGAGGCCTACAACCTGTTGGTGATATCGGACGAGGCCTACGCTGAATTGACCTACGGGATTGAACACACATCCATCGCCAGTTTGCCGGGCATGCAGGAGCGGACCATACTGTTGAACGGGTTCTCCAAGATGTTCGCCATGACCGGCTGGAGACTGGGCTTTGCGGCAGGTCCCGAGGAGTTAATCGATGCTATGCTCAAGATACACCAATATACCATGCTGTGCGCACCCTCGATCAGCCAGTACGCCGTGCTCAAGGGTTTGAGGGGTGGATACGGTTTCATCAAGGAGATGGTTGACGAGTATAACCTGCGCCGCAGGTTGCTGGTGGATGGCCTGAGGGAGATTGGCCTGCCCTGTTTCGAACCGAGGGGGGCCTTTTATGCCTTTCCAAGCATCCGACATACAGGCATGACCTCGGAGGAGTTCAGCGAACGCCTGCTGTTTGAAAGCAAGGTGGCGGTGGTGCCGGGCACTGCCTTTGGAGCCAGTGGAGAGGGTTTTGTCAGGTGCTGTTATGCCACCTCTAGGGATAGGCTCGAAGAGGCTCTTGAGCGAATCGATGGTTTTGTCAGGCGCTACCAGTTGCCCCGGGTGTCCACAGTTTAAACAGTTGCTTATAAAGATAAACAATTATAAATATTTGCTTCCTGAACTCTGACTACCAGCAGGTGCTTGCTGAAGGCATGCTGGTAGTCAGAGTTGATCTTGAACCGAAACTTAAGTTATTTCTAACGACCAACGGCCACAGGCGACGGCAAATGACCATAAGCTGTCTTTTTTCCTTCTTTATGTCTCTGTATTAAAGAAATTTACACTTTCTTAATAATTTGCGTCTTGTTGGTCACGAGCGGCAGGTATTTGACAAGACGCGGCTAATATTATATTTATACTGCTAGATACTGCTAGCAGTTGAAGGGTGGCGCAGATGGCAGGCTATAACAGATTTCATATTCCGGCGCTTTTCTGCAGTGATTTCTTTGCAGCAGGGTTCACCCTGGTGCCAAACCTGATCCTGAAGTATAGTTCGAGGCTGAACTTATGCAGCGACGATGTCTTGGTCCTGCTGGCCTGTTTCTATTTTCAGCAGCAGGGCAAGGACGACCTGAGGCTCAAAGACTTTGCCAGCCTGATCAACGTGACCGAAAAGAGCATCAAGGCTTCCATCGATGCCATGGTCACCCGCGGGCTCTTCATTATATCGGGCAATACCTACGAACTTAGCGGCCTGTTTGAAAAAATCACCGATCTGTGGGCTGAAGAAAAGGTGCAGGCAATGCAGAAGGCCCGCCAGGAAGCTGCGCCCACAACGCAGCCGGCGGCTCATCTGGACAAAGTGCAGTCCCCGCATCTTCATGGCCTGCTCCAGACCTTTGAGCAGGAGTTCGGCAGGGCGTTGTCCCAGATCGAGGGCGCGACCATCCTCAGTTGGCATGAGGATAAAGGGTGCTCCGAATCGGTCATTCTGGAGGCCCTGAAAAGGGCCGTGCTGCGCGGTGTCCTCAACCTGACCTACATCGAGAGGATTTTGGAACAATGGTCAAAGAGGAACTTGCGCACTACCCAGGAAGTCATCAGCTACGAGGAGCAGTTTCTTTCCTCCCGGACGACAAACAAGAACAGGAAACAGTCGGACCGGGAGGCCAGGATCAAGGATAAGGAAGATAAATACAAGGACATATATATGTCCTGATGTGTAGATGGTAACCTCACACCTCGCACATCCCAGATGGTTGGAGGAACGAAGATGATCGGGCTGGACGAGCTTATTCACAGGCTCCAGCATAGCATCAGGGATAAGCAGGCGCCGGCGTCGCAGGAAACAGTTGACGGGGGAGTGACCTGCCGTATTTGCGGGGACACGGGAATAGTCTGCTCCGGTGACGTCGCCTGGATATGTGATTGCCAGCGCCACAGCGGGAAACTGCGGCAGATGGCCGGAATTGCTCCAGAACTCCGGGATTACGGCTTTAAGGGCTTCAGGATCGACTATTACGACGGTCAACACCGGGAAAGAGCCCTGGCGGCGCTACAGGCTGCCAGCGAATTTACCCGGGACTGTATTCAGGGAAGGCCGTGCCAGGGGATCATGTTTACCGGGGATGTGGGTGCCGGAAAGACCTTCCTGGCTGCTGCCGTCGCCAATGAGTTGTTGGACCAGGGGATTCGAGCGCAGTTCTTGGTGGTGCCCGATTTTCTCGACGACCTGCGGACGGCTTTGCTGCACAATACGGGGGATTCCCGGGAACCGGACGATGTCGCCCTGCTCAGGAGCGTTCGCCAGGGGGAAGTGCTGATCCTAGACGATCTGGGTGCCCATAACTATACAGAGTGGACCTGCAACAAACTATACTCACTGCTCAACTACAGGCTCAACTACCAGTTGCCGGTGATCATCACCACCAATTTGAAGATGTCTGAACTTGATGAATACCTCGGGGAACGCACAACGTCCCGGATTGTGCAGATGTGCCGTATTTATCGCCTTACGGTGGATAAGGATATCAGGCATATCAAAAATCAGACGAGGTTCAGGCAGGAGGAATAGGAGGAATAGCCGTGCAGCAAGCGCTGCTGACCGGAAACGAGGCTGTGGCCCGGGGTGCCTTCGAAGCAGGGGTGGGAGTGGGCGTCGGATATCCCGGCACTCCCAGCACGGAGATCCTGGAGAACTTTGTTGGCTACCCCGGGGTCTACGCCGAATGGGCGCCAAATGAGAAGGTGGCGCTGGAAGTGGGCTTCGGAGCATCCCTGGCCGGGGCCCGGGTCCTGGTCACCATGAAGCATGTAGGCCTGAACGTGGCCGCCGACCCCTTCATGACCATGAGCTATACCGGGGTCAACGGGGGACTGGTGCTGATCACCGCGGATGACCCCGGCATGTACAGCTCCCAGAATGAGCAGGACAACCGTTTTTACGCCCGCTTTGCCCAGGTCCCGATGCTGGAGCCAGGTGACAGCCAGGAAGCTAAGGATTATCTAGTGAAGGCCTACCTGGTCAGCGAGCAGTTCGATACGCCGGTCATGGTCCGTCTGACCACCAGGCTCTCCCATACCAGGACCCCGGTCCTCATCGGAGAGAATTCTGCAGGGCCAGTACAGCGCGATTTTCAGAGGAATATCCCGAAGTTTGTGATGCTGCCGGGCTATGCCCGGAATCGCCACCTGGTCGTGGAGGAACGCAGGGCGCGCCTGGAGGAATACGCTGAGACCTCCGGCTTCAACGAGATCCTGTGGGGAGACCGCAGTGTTGGCATCATTTCCAGCGGTGTTGTCTATAATTACGCCCGGGAAGCGCTCGGGGACGGGGCATCGTACCTCAAACTGGGGTGTATCTACCCCCTGCCCCTGAAGTTGATCTCAGAGTTCGCCCGCCAGGTGGGGCGCCTGATCGTCGTGGAGGAACTGGAGCCGTTCCTGGAGGACCAGATTAAGGCCGCTGGTCTTGCCGTTGCGGGGAAGGATCTCTTCCCCCGGGTCGGTGAGCTGGACCCGCAGGTGATCGAACGGGGCGTGCGGGGGTCATCCCGCTTCAAGTCATATTTCCCGGTTCCGGACGGACTGCCCGGGAGGCCGCCGATCATGTGCCCCGGTTGTCCGCACCGGAGCGTCTTTTACGTGCTGCACAAGCTGAAGGCGATTGTCACCGGAGATATCGGCTGCTATACCCTGGGGGCGATGCCTCCCTTTGAGGCGATGGACGCCTGCCTGTGCATGGGGGCGAGCATTGGGGCCAGCCTGGGGATGGAGAAGGCCAGGGGCAGCGATTTTACCCGCCGGGTTGTGGCGGTGATCGGCGACTCCACTTTTGTACATTCCGGAATCACCGGACTGATCGATCATGTCTATAATAAAAGCACTGGAACCGTCATCATCCTGGATAACCGCACCACTGCCATGACCGGCCACCAGGACCACCCGCTGACAGGTCTAACCCTCAGCAAACAAGAGGCGGTCAAGATCGACCTTGCCGCCCTGGTGCGGGTGTTGGGGGTCAAGCATGTGCGCACTGTAGACCCCTACGATCTCCAGAGCCTTGAGCAGGCCGTCCGTGAGGAGATGAGCCGTGAAGAGGTGTCGGTGGTCATTGCCAGCCGTCCCTGTGCCCTCATCAGCAGGGAGCGGTCTATCAAAGAGATGACCCACCTGGATCGATGCACCGGCTGCAAGAAATGCCTGCGGCTCGGGTGTCCGGCCCTCTATCTGGCAGGAGATCGGGTGCACAGGGACGAAGATTTATGCAGAGGCTGTTCAGTGTGCGAGCAGGTCTGTCCGCAGGGAAGGGGGGCGGTGGAAGATGACGAGTGAGCCCACTAACGTCATTATCGTCGGTGTGGGCGGGCAGGGGATCATCCTGACCTCCCGTGTACTTTCAGTGGCGGCCCTTAAATCCGGCTACCGGGTTAAGGTATCTGAAACCCACGGCATGGCTCAGAGGGGTGGTTCTGTGGTCACCCACCTGAGGTATGGCAGCAGTGTATACTCACCACTGATCAGCGCCGGGCAAGCTGATTACCTGATCGGTTTTGAAAAGATCGAGGCCGTGCGTTGTCTGCCATTGATCAGGAAGGACGGCCTGTTGATCATCAACGACCAGGAGATCCCGCCACTGCCGGTCCTGCTGGGGAGGTTTCCCTATCCCGAGCTTACCGGGGATAGCCTCCGGGGAAGTGCCCCCCGCCTGCAGTTCGTGCCAGCCCGGGCATGCGCCCGGCAATTAGGCGATTCCCGGGTGGTGAACATGGTCCTGCTGGGATGCCTGGCACGGCATCTGCAGATCGCGAGGGAATGCTGGCAGATGGCCATTGACGAGTGCGTGCGCCCTCAGTACCAAGAATTGGATAGACAGGCATTTTCAACTGGTCTGAATTATGATATTGATGGTTAAGGGTCAGCGGTTGGCGGCCTCATTGAATTTCGATAACGACTAACGACCATATATGGGGAGGATCGGGATGAGCAAGATAGATGACCTGGCAAGAAAAACGGTGTTTTCTATCAGCCCCTATGTTCCGGGCAAGCCAATCGAAGAAGTGCAGCGGGAATACGGCATTGATGATGTGATCAAGCTGGCCTCCAATGAGAACCCCCTGGGGCCCTCGCCGCTGGCCGTGGAGGCCATGAGAAACAGCATCTCCAACGTGAACGTCTATCCGGACGGCAACTGTTTCTATTTGAAGAGGGACCTGGCGGCCAGCCTAGGCTGCCAGGCCGACCAGTTGATGGTCGGCAACGGATCCGATGAGGTTCTGAAGCTGATCGCCGAGACTTTTCTGGACCCGGGCGACGAGATCATCTTTGCCCAACCCACTTTCTCGGAGTATGAGTTTGTTTGCAGGGTGATGGATGCGGTGCCGGTGGCCGTACCGGTTGACAGCAACTTCGCCCACGACTTGCCGGCGATGTCCGGGAGAATCAGCGGGCGGACGAAGATCGTCTTCATCTGCAGCCCCAACAACCCTACCGGCGATATTGTCACCGGAGATGCCCTGAAGGACTTTCTGGATAAGATCCCGGAGCACGTGATCGTGGTCGTCGACGAGGCCTACCGGGAATATACAACGGATCCGGCCTACCCGGACTCGCTGGCGTATGTACGAGAGGGGAGAAGGCTGATCTCCCTGAGGACTTTTGCCAAAATCTATGGCTTGGCCGGGCTGAGGATCGGTTACGGGATCTCCAGTCCGGAGATCATCTCCCTGATCAACCGGGTTAAAGAGCCCTTCAATGTCAATTGCCTGGCCCAGGTGGCCGCCAGGGCCGCTTTACAGGACGTGGAGCACCTGCGCCGGAGCAGGGAACTGGTGGCCTCCGGAAAGAGCTTCCTTTACGGGCATTTTGACAGGCTCGGGCTGAAATATGTTCCCACCCAGGCCAATTTCATCTTCGTCGACATCGGGGTTGATTCGCGGTCAGCGTTCCGGTCGCTGATCACGGAGGGCGTTATTGTCAGAACCGGCGACATATTCGGTTATCCGAACTACATCAGGGTTACCATCGGAACTCCGGAACAGAACCTGCGTTTTGTCCAGGCATTGCAGAAGGTCTTAGGATCAGCCTGATAAAAGGGGGGGTTGTTTTTGGAAGTACGCTGCTCCCTGTGCGGTAGGAGAGAGGCAATTTCAGACGTTCACAAGGATTACGAGAAAATCACGAAAAATCCTAAGTCGATTTATATCTGCGATCTCTGTCTGTCAAAAGTGCAGTATGAGGCTAGCGAATACAACAAGCCGAGGAAGCCGATTGGCTAGCAGATGCTAGCAGTAACAATTTAATGGAGAAAGCACCTGGGACTCCTCTGGTAGAATAATGATTTTTTCTGCGTCTGCCGTGAGTTTCCAGACAGGATATTTTGTGATCTCTCTAGTTAAGACAAGATTACTCAAAGGCACCTGAACATATCGTTCAATGGTGCGGTGTAGTTCTCGAGCACCATATTCATAGCTATAGCCGTTAGCTACCAATAGATTTCTTGCTCGGCTGTCTATCGAGATATTTGTACCGTATTTTTCTTTTATATTGATAAAGATCTCTTTTAACTGGATATTTAAAATTTGTCTAAGATCATTTTCGCCAAGATGATTAAAAATCAGTTGTTCATCGATTCTATTAATAAATTCAGGCTGCAACCAGGTTTTTGGATTGTTCGTAATATCTTGGGAATCGGACAATGATGATTGATCGGTCCCGCCTATTTTAAATCCGGTAATATTATTTTTCTTTAATTTCACATTGGCAGTCATAATAAAGATACAATTCTGTGCATCTCCTGTGAAGAATAATAGCGCGGAATGTCGATAAAAAAATTGCCTTAAGAAAAATACCGACACTACATTCCAAATTTACCGAAGGATACCAGTTACATACTGGCGAAATAATACTCCCAAAAGTGAAAAAGGGGGTTGTGCTTTCGTGAGCAAGGTCAAACCGGATCGGAAAGTCGTGGACGATTTCGACTCTACTTTCGTCATCAAGGGCGGAGACGAGGGGCCGTCTTGGGAATTTCCGGATGAGAGTGGTCTGGGGCCTGAGGAATCCAAGAATGTCAAGCAGTTGAAAGACAGACTGAGCAGGCTTGATGATGAGGGTGCCGAGAAAAACAGGCTGATCAACAATCAACGCAAACAACTGGACGATACGCTACGGGCATTGGAGGAAAAGGAAAGGAAAACCCATGAACTGGAAATCTTGAATAAAACTATGGAGGCGAACCTGCACCAGTTGGAGGGCGAGAGGAGGCAGTACCTCGGTAGAATCGAAGAATACAACAAGGGTACGGCCGGACTCAATGACCGCCTGACCCAAAACGAGGAGGATCTGCGGAACCTTAGCGGCCAGTTGAAATCCAGAACCCAGGAGAATATCCTGCTCAATAAGGAGAACAAGGATCTGCAGCGCGGCGGCAATCAGTTGCGTGAGACCATCGCCTTGTTGGAGGAGAAGGTCAAGGGGTTGGAAAGAGAACTGACGAAGGCGGGACCGGAGCGCTTGGAGTTGGAAAAGAAGTACAGCCGCTCTCTGGACAGCCTGCGCGCCGAGGTTAAAGCCAAGCATCTGGAGATTGTCCGGTTGAGCAAGGAGGCGGGTGACCTGAAGAAGGCCCACCAGGATCTCCAGCGTGTCAACGAGAACCTGGAACTGGAACTGGATATGCTGAATACAACCAACGTCTCGCTGCAGAAGAAGATAGAGAAACTCGCTCTGCAAAACAGCGTTTTGGAGAAGAAGTTATCCAACAAGCTGGTCCGGTTTGCCCTGGCCTTATGCTCATTGTTTGGTTTGACTCCCGAGCGAAAGATGAGGAGCCTGGGCTATTAGCCAACGGATCATGGGATAGGGTTTTTCCTCGAGGTTCGATGTTCGATTGAAGCAGTATCTGGCTAAAGGCTGGAGCTTGATATTAATGTTCGAAGTTGGAAGGAAAAGATTAATCGAACATCGAACCTCGCCGGCACCTTGCACGGTAGGAGGAAGAATGGTGCGCCCGACAGGAATCGAACCTGCGCATCTGGCTCCGGAGGCCAGCGCTCTATCCCCTGAGCTACGGGCGCCTTTACATGCACTATTTTAATCCTAGTCGGGGCAATTGTCAAACTATTCACCAAGGTGTGTTATTTCTGGATGGCGCGCGAGGAGCCATCGGTGAACGGCCAATGGTCACCTCTCAGGGACGCCACCTCCATCTGCAGGTCAATCTGCGGGTTTTGCAGGATTTCCGCTTTCTGTGAGAGAATAATGACCAGCATCAGCAAAATTCTTGGCTTCAGAGGAGTTTTTTAATCCCATCCCTCTGAAGCTTAGAAGTCGTTGAACGGGAATTAGTGGCGGTTAGCCAGCAGGGAAAAAGCGGGGGCATTAGAGCGGATAGTCATCTGTGAAAAATATGGAGGGATGGCCTGATGGGGACAACAACGCCAAAGGATAGGTTTGCCAACAAGAGCTTCATGAACTGGGACGTCACCCTGGAGATCGCCAGGGGCAAGCTTGGCGACAGTGAACCGCAGAATATCGCCCGGGCGGCGGCTGTAAGGTATGATGCTGCGGCAGAGGAGTTTGTCGTTCCTTACTTGAACCAGGAACACCGGGTCCAGTACCCCTCGGGTGAAGTCTACCTGCCACAGGGCGGGGAGGCGCCAATAGTTAACAAGATTCTGATCCTCCATTACCTGGAGCACGCCGAAGGAGTCCCACTGCACCACAAATGGATTTCCTTCAAAGAGATCCCGGGTGGGCAGATCTATATCAACCCCTTTTATAACCGGGCGATCCGCCCGCTGATCAAGCTGTTTGGCTGTGACCCGCAGGGTCTGATCACGGCCGGGTTTGCCTTGGGCGGGAAAAAGGAGAACCTGGGTGATGCCAGCGTAGCGGTGCCGGTCTTTCCGATGGTTCCGGTAGCTTACGTGATCTGGGAGGGCGACGAGGAGTTCGAGCCATCCGGAAACATCCTGTTCGACGAGTCGGCGCCCCACTATCTGCCGCTTGAGGATTATGCCGTGATCGCCGGGTTGGCAGTTTTTGAACTCAGGAAACAGGTGGATCAGCCAACTTGTCAACAGAGTTCATAACTTTAGGGAGCGTCTTCCCTTGAAGCTTATATAGAAAATTTGGCTTGGGCCGAACCGGCCGGGTGCTCCGCGAAGGTGGAAATCTTAGAGCGGATAATCATCGGGGACAGGCTACCTTTCGGGAATTCCTGAATATAATAAGAACCAAGAACAGTTTATGGAGAGGTGACTGCAATGAAAGTCTACTTTTTTCGGTTGCCGGTCTTTCTGCGTGCACTGTTGAAAAGAGTTATCAAGTAGGAGGCAGCCGCGACTGCCTTTTTTATTCTGAAAAAGCGATGCCGAAAATGCCTCCCACCGCAGCAGCGATCAGTGAGTAGAGACCCTTGAGAATGAAGGCGAGCCTGGTGAAAGCCGCAGGAGCCAGGATGAGAATGATGACTGTGACCACCAGGTAGTAGCAAAGTCCTGTTTCCACGCCAAACTGTATTCCTTTGCGGCCTGCCTTTCTGGCGCCCGCGAAGCCGCCGAAGAAAGCCCCGGCCAGGTACAGGACGCTGACCGACGGCTGGAGGTATGTTTCGGAGAGAGACGTTGCGTAGAAGATCAGAGAGAGCAAGAGGGTACCCGCCAAGCAGACGGCCAGAGCCACGACTGTGCCTTGGGACACCGGATGCCTGGCCAGCCTGGCTAATGTGTTTTTCTGGACAACCATCAACATCACTCCTCTACAGGAAAGCTTGTCATCCTTAACTTATTAGGTGAGGATGAATTATATGCCTATTCCTCCGGCACTCCTAAAGGATTATAATGAATTGATAACAAATAATTTTGACTGGATATATTATCGGCGCGTCATGGAAATCCCAGGCAGGAAAGTGGTATCCGGATGGGGGGTTCAACCGTTGCACGCTCCCAACTTTAATACCTTGTGTGAAAGGTTACAGCAAAAAGCTTACAAAATAACCCCGCAGCGCCAGGTCATTCTAAGGGCACTGCTGGACAATTGTGATCAGCACCTGAGCGCGGATGAAGTGCACGCTATCGTCAAGGAGCAGCATCCGGAGATCGGGTTGGCAACCGTGTACCGAACCCTGGAGATCTGCGCCAGCCTGAAGATACTGCACCAGATCGAATTTGGAGACGGCTGTACCCGGTACGAATTTGCCAAGGGGGATGCCCACCGTCACCATCACCTGATCTGCATCACGTGTGGCAAGGTGACCGAATTTGACGACGATTTATTAGAAACCCTGGAGGCGTGGGTTTCTAAAAAGGCCGGCTTCAAGATTGCCGACCACCAGTTGAAGCTGTACGGATACTGCGAAGACTGTCAACGCCCGGGATAAATTACATATAAAAACATTATTACAACAAAACAACCCTGCCGTAAAGGCAGGGTTGTTTTATTGAGACAAGATTCGTCAGTATCACACAGACAGGGCGAATCTGGCAAGAAAAAGATGGAAAAAATTAGCAGGATATTGACCTGACATTAAAGAATAGATTGGATGTTGTTAAGCGGATTAAGGTTTTTGGCACATTTAATGGGGGGTGATCTGATGAGTATCAGTCTGAACAAAATCTCCTTGAGGGGGTGCATGGCCGGTTTTTGGCGCCAGGTTACAGGATGCCAACCTAAACAGACGGCTCGGCAAAATCGCCGGATTGATTTCCAGGGGCTTTACTGGATGACGGGTCTCGATGCCAATCAGAAATGCGACCCCGGTTCGAGCTTGGATGGCTGGATGAGAGATGATGCAAGCTCCGCCGATTACTGGTATATGCGAGGGGAGGACCTGGTGCGGAAGGAGCACCTGTCAGAGGCTGATGATTGCTTTGACAGAGCCCTGAAGCAGGACCCACGCGATGCCTGCGCCCTGATCTATAGGGGGTACTGCCTGTACAGGCTGGGATCTTACGAGGCAGCCTGTGCCTACCTGGGGCAGGCTGCCCAACTGGAGCCGCGTCAACCGGAGATAGGCATCATCAAGGCACTTTGCCTGTGTCATCTACAGCAGTTTGAGGAGGCCCTGCGGCACTTTACCAGGGCACTGAGGTGCGGGCTGGAAACACCTGATATCTGGAACAACAAAGGATTCTGCCTGGCCCGGCTCGGACGGCACCGCGAGGCTTCGGCAGCCCTTAAGAACGCCCTATCGAAGTGCGGCGCAGATTCGCTGGAGATACTCTGCAACGCCGCTTCGGTATTGGTGAAGTTGGGTGCCGGCAAACAGGCCCTGGATTATTTTGACCAGGCGCTCAAGGTCAATGCTGATGATCACGTTTTGCTCAACAATGTGGCCTTTTGCCTGGAGAGGCTGGGACGTTGCGATCAGGCCATTAAATGCTATGAGAAAGCCCTGTCGCTTGATCCGGGCAACCCGACCTACCTCTACAACCAGGGCCTCTGTCTTTTGAAGCTGCAGCGCTGGGATCGGGCGTGTGAACGCCTCAAGGAAGCTGTCGGGCGCGACCCCGGCAATGGGATAGCCTGGTGTGGTCTGGCTGCAGCCTCTCTGGCCAGGGGAAACGCCGATGAAGCGCTGGACTTCTACAATAGAGCACTTGCCCCTACTGGTTAAAGTGATGCTCACAAACCAGACGCTAGAGCAGTTGGTACGTCCCAGGTCTGCATAACTATCAAGCTGACCGGGGAGTGCCTGCGCACCTCCCTGGTCTGCTAGCCAGCGCCGTCTACAGCGCCGACGAGCGGCGTATCCTGTCGGCGTCGATGATGCGATCAGGGAGTGGATCTCCGAGACCGGGGAGTGCCTGTGCACTCTGCCTAACATTGTGGGACTGATCATTCACAATTAGTTGGGAAGTTCCTGATTCTCTTCGATGAGGGTCAGGAATTTTTATTTCAACCGAGAGTTTACTAATTCAAAAATGAGGAGGAGTGCTTGTGCGGCACGAGAGTGTTTTTCCCTTTGACATCGGGCGGGAGAGCGCCAAATTTCCAGGACAACTGATCATTCCATTCCGGGTATCTGACTGGAAGGAAGATTTTGACGACAACGGTGATTTCACAACTATGGTCAATGGTGTCAAGTGGTGCGTTGGAGAGAGGGCCAAATACGGAAACTATGCCCGTCAAACAGGTTACTGCAAACAAGGCGAATTCAGAGACCCTGATCATGCTGCTCATGGGGGCATACCTCAGGGCGCCGGAACAATCCAATCTATTTATCACGGCGATCCCCATCAAACAATGGACGAAGGACGTCTTTAACCCTTACAGGGTTGCTTTACGTAAGCAGTTGCTGGGCGAATACGAGGTTAGCGTCAACAACGGAAAATCCAGAACGATTGCTATCGATAACCTGGACATAACTTTTGAAGGGGCCGGCATCTGGTTTTACTATGTTCTGGGCGATAGCGGGAACGACAACCCCAAATACTCCTGGCTCCCTTTATGAGAAGGACAATTTGTCTGAACTTCCGAAAGAGGCAATCTCCTTCTCTCTTGGCTGTGCAAACCCGCTGGTGCTGGCCGGGCTGAAAGAGGGGGAAGTGGTCCTGGATCTGGGAAGTGGAGGCGGTCTGGATGTTCTGGCGGCATCCAAGTACGTGGGACCAGGAGGCAGGGTCTACGGACTTGATATGACCGACGAAATGCTGTCCCTGGCCAACCAGAACAGAGAGCGGATGGGAGTTCCCAATGTAGAATTTCTAAAAGGCTACCTCGAGGAGATCCCATTGCCGGACGAGAGCGTCGACGTGATCATCTCCAACTGTGTCATCAACCTGACCGAGAACAAGGAGAGGGCGCTCTCCGAGGCTTATCGCGTATTGAAAAAAGGCGGCCGACTGGCGGTGGCTGATATAGTGACCCTGAAGGAAGTGTCACCGGAGATCAGAAAGATTGCCGCGCTGTGGTGCGGCTGCCTGGCGGGAACCCTGGCCGTTGGAGAGTATAAGACAATTTTGGAACAGGTCGGTTTCAAAGATGCAGCCATTGAACCGGCCCATATCTACACCAGGTCACTGATCGAAAAGATGATGCAGGGGCTCGAAGAGGTCAGCAGAGCTGCGGGTAATATCGATCTGGATTTAATCGATGGTGCTTTTGCAGGGGCGAATGTCAAGGCATTCAAATGAACACACGCAATAGCACCGCTTTGCTGCTTCCGAGGAGATAGCCAACACAGCAATATGGCTGGCCTCTGACCAGTCGAGCTATATCACAGGCGCTGTCTCCCAGTAGATGGCGGCTACGCCATCAGCAAGGAATAAATGTACAGGGGAGATATCAACATATTACATGGTGTCAATGAAATACGGCTCCTCGCTATTCTGGGTGGGTCCCCCGCGAACCGCTATCTATGAAGGAGGATTTGTAACTCATCTCCAAGAAGTCTAAAGATAAACGATGAGCAGGAGATGAGCTATATGTCTTTAAATCAGGAACAACTATTCACCTTGGCTCTGGGGTTAGAAAAGCCCTGGTATGTAAACCGGATCGAATTTGACCCCGATGAAGGCCGGATCGATCTCTATCTTGACTTCAAGCGCGGCAGCAAATTCGGCTGCCCCGACTGTGGTAAGGAGACACCCGTGTACGATGCAGAGGAGCATACCTGGCGTCATATGAATTTCTTCCAGTATAAGGCCTATCTGCACGCCAGGCAGCCCAGAACCAACTGCCCTGATTGCGGTGTGCTCACTGTCAATGTGCCCTGGGCACGCCCAAAGAGCGACTTCACGTTGCTCTTTGAAGCCCTCACGCTCACCTTAGGCCGCCAGATGCCGGTGCTGGCCATCGCCAAGCTGATGGGCGAGCATGACACCAGGCTGTGGCGTATCCTAAAGGCCTATGTGGACAAAGAAAGATCGGAGGCTGACTTTTCAAATGTGACCGATGTCGGCGTCGATGAGACATCCTGCCGGAAGGGCCATCACTATATCTCCCTGTTCGTCGATCTGAAAAAATCGAGCATCCTCTATGGCACTGAAGGCAAGGGAAAGGAGACCGTCTCCCGCTTCCGCCAGGATCTGATCGAGCACCACGGGGATCCTGATCAGATCAAGAATTTCTGCTCCGATCTCTCACCTGCTTTCATCTCCGGCGTGACCGAACATTTCCCTAAGGCCGCTCTCACCTTCGACAAGTTTCACATCGTCAAGATCGTCAACGAGGCGGTGGATGAGGTACGACGCAGCGAGGTCAAGGCCAACCCCTGGCTGAAAGGCACTCGTTATCTGTGGCTCAAGAACCCTGGCAATCTGTCTGCAAAACAAAGCAGCCAACTGGAATCGCTGAAAGAGTTGCACAGCAAGACAGCTCGCGCTTACGGGATCAAGCTGTCCTTTCAGGGATTGTTCGAACAGCCCGATATAGACACTGCCCGGATCTACCTGAAGAAATGGTACTGGTGGGCCAGCCACAGCCGCCTGGAGCCTGTCACCAAAGCTGCTAAAACTGTCAAGGTGCACTGGAACGGTATCATCAACTGGTTCACCAGCCGGGTGAACAATGGTGTCCTTGAGGGGATCAACAGTCTGATCCAGGCAGCCAAGGCCAAAGCCAGAGGATACCGCACCACAAACAACCTGATCACCATGTGCTACATCATTGCCGGCAAGCTTGATTTCAGCAATACTTACTGATAGCTACAATACGGGAATACGTGTTTGTCCATACTCAATAGCGAGGAGCCGTTTTAAGAATTTGATAATTTCCGATCTAATAATATTCCTGATACAAATTTTGCCACTATAAGCATAAACCCCCTTTCGGGTTTGGATGGTCCACGGTACAATGAGAACCCGGACCAACTGGGACATATTCAGGATTATGAAGTTTTTTTGTCGGAATTGGAGAAGGTTTGGAAACACGTTTATCGGGTTCTTGTTCCAGGGGGGCGTCTTGTGCGCGTTGGGTGACAGGGTTTCAGCAAACATGCTGTGGGCGAACATAGAAAGGGAGCACGAATCATGCTCGTGCTCCCTTTAACAATTTCCTGGCGGCGACCTACTCTCCCGGGGAAAACCCAAGTACCATCGGCGCTGGAGGGCTTAACTGCCGTGTTCGGGATGGGAACGGGTGTGACCCCTCCGCTGTGGCCACCAGAAACTT
>Ga0224534_1000975_pt1 | contig 16172 bp, 15 predicted proteins | sample 714E12024metaG_FD_172012 | JGI IMG/M metagenome (GOLD analysis project Ga0224534, IMG submission 172012) | Peat soil microbial communities from Stordalen Mire, Sweden - 717 E1 20-24 | ecosystem: Environmental > Terrestrial > Soil > Wetlands > Peat | place: Sweden: Norrbotten County, Stordalen... | reverse complement strand
GCACCTCGACGCCCTGCAAGCGCAGCAGGTTGACCACCTCCGCGCACTCCGCGGGACGGGGATCGTCGCCGGGTATGACCCACGCCGCCGGTCCTTCATTCCTGGCCTTGTCCACGCTTCGCTTGCTCTTCAGATAGAAGTTTCCGAGGAATTCCTTGCGATTGGCCGCCACGTTGTTCATCGAGAACAGCAGGGCGCTCTGCTGGAGATTGATGTTGTTGCGGAGCGACCAGTTCACCCGCGGCAACGGCGGATTGGGGCGGTACCAGGTCCGGCTGGTGGCATTCCCCGGCACCGTCCGTTCGCCGGTATCCGCGCCAAAGCCGCCAAAGGTCTCATAAAACCGTCCGATGGAGTTGTGCCCGTTGGCCACGTAGAACATGTAGTTCGGCGCCCATCCGTCGTAGTACCCGTGCGTCCACACCCCCGGCACGCCGCGCTTGGTCATTTCCTCGATTTCCACGTACGCCATCTTCTGCCACTCGTCGATCACCAGCGGATCCAGCCACGCATTGTAAGGGCCCATGCCGGTGGATACGTAGAGGAATGGCTGCGATTCGTGCAGATCGTGCAGCACCGTGGGGTGGTACTCGAGGAACGCGCTCATCATGGTCCGGCTCAGCGCCAGCGCCATGCCCAACCCATCCCGATTGTTGTCGTGCGCCACGTACTTGCCCCAGTAGATCTGGGTGGGCGCCGTCTTCGCCGGGTTGGCCTTCCGATAGTTGTACACGTCCACCGCGCGGTCGCGGCCATCGGCTTCCGACACGGGCGTGATCAGCACGATCGAGTTCTTGCGGATGTTCTGAACCAGCGGCGACTCTTCCACCGCCAGCCGGTACGCCAGCTCCATCAGCATCTCGGGCGAGCCGGTCTCGGGCGAATGGATGCTGCCCGAGGCCCAATAAAACGGCAGCGCTTCGGCGATCAGCTTGTCCGCCTCCGGCTGAGGCGTCTGGCGCGGGTCCGCCAGCCGGGCCGTGAGTTCCTTGTAATGGTCCAGTTTGGCGATATTGCCCTCCTCCGAGACCGCCACCAGGATGATTTCGCGGCCCTCTTCCGAGTGGCCGATGGTGAACACCTTGACCCGCTTCGAAGCCTTCTCCAGCTCCCGCATGTAGCGGTAGATGTCCTTGGTATAAGTGAGCTTGTTGGGCGTGCCGATGGCGTATCCCAGCACCTTCTCCGGCGTGGGCACGCTATCGGAAGCGGGCAAGTGGTCCACCAACTCCGTCAGAAAGAACGGCTCCGTGGTGTACTGGCGGATTTTGGCCGTGTACCCTTCGTCGTTCTTCTGCGGCGCGGCGGCCGGAACTGGCGCCGGCGCCTTGGCGGGCTTCTTGTCGGCGGCCGAAAGCGTGAGGGCAAGAAAGAGGCAAATTGCGATTCTACGCATGATCTCGATCATCACACATGGAAGCAGGGGCCGGGGGGCAGGGGCCAGGGGCCAGGGGTCCAGGTTATGCTTTGGGCCTCGCCCGATCGACCGCCAGTTCCGGATGCTCCCGAACCAGCGTGTTGGCCATGTGGCAAGCGAAGCAGACCGGGGACGCGGCCGCCAGCGTCTCGTGCAACTTATCGGCCGGAACTTCGCTCCATTCCACGGACACCCCATCGGCGCCGAGCAGCGCCGGCTTGCGCCCGGCCCAGTCGATTTCGCCGAAGGGTTGGCCGCACCACGCGCAAACTTTGCCCTCGTACCACTTCGTCAGGATGTTGCGAACCAAGCAACCCTCCGGCGAGGCCTCAATCTGGCTGAGGCATTCCTGCCCGCAGCCGGCCCGCTCCGGCCAGCGGGAGCACGAAGACAGCCGCAATTCGGGCGATTTCCCGAGCGCCGTCGCCGCCGCGTGCCGGACATCCACCACCACACCCGCCGGTCTCTGGTTCTCGGGACAGGTGATCACGCGCCGGCCGCGATACTTCCACCACGTGTTCACCAGGCGCCCCACGGCGATGCCCCCCAGCACCACCGCGATCGCTACCACCACCGTCTGAATCGGCACATCAACTCCACTATCGAGGAATGCAACACTCAGGCCAATCGCCTAAGTTGCTGTTTCTAAACACAACACCAAGCCAACGGCCGAGATGCTACACTTCTGATTGGGGACATATCCACAGCCTTTGGGTGCTTTGCCCCTAAGGAGCGACTGGCGCGTCTCGCCGGACGTCTATTTTCACGTGATGCTTCGCCTCTGGTGGGCCATTCCGCTGCTGGGCCTTGCGATGCTGGGCGCCGCTCCGAACGACTATCTTTCCGCCAAACAGAAGTTCGACTCGATCGAGAGTGGCCGTCTGAGAGCCGGTTCACGCGTGGAACTGAGCGTCCGCGAGCTGGACGCCTATGCCGAACGGGAGGTCCCGGAAGGTGTGCGAAACCCGCGCCTCCAGTTGCCGGCTCCGGGCATGGCGACGGGTATCGCCATGGTGGATTTCGGTAAGCTGCGCCGCGCGCATGGATACCAAACTGGCTGGCTGATGTCGAAGCTGTTGGACGGCGACCGCCCGGTGAGCGTCACGGCGCGCATCCGCTCCGCCGGCGGCAAGGCCACGGTGGACCTCCAGCGGGTAGAGATTTCGGGTGTCGCCATAGACGGCCGGACGCTGGACTTTCTCATCGAAAACGTCCTCCTGCCCCTGTATCCGGATGCGGTACTGGGGCGCCCCTTCGAGTTGGGGCACCGCATCGAAAAGCTAGACGTGGGGCCCGCCGCCGTGGCCGTGCTCATCGGACGATAGCACTCTTGGGTTTACAATAAAGCCGGACTATGAAACTCTCTCGCCGGCATCTCCTCATAACCTCAACCGCTCTGCCCTTTTTTGGGGCGGCGCAATCCGCTCGTTCCGCCACGCCCTGGTACCAGAACATGCGGCGCTGCGGCCAAGTCAACTTCAACCAGCAGGACCCGCAAAAGTTGGACATCGCGCCATGGCTGGACTACTGGAGGAGCCTCAAGCTGGATGCTCTGCTGCTCAACGCCGGCGGCATCGTGGCGTTCTATCCCACCAGGATCCCGTATCACCATCGCAGCCAGTTTCTGGGCGACCGCGACCTCTTCGGCGATTTCGCCAAGGCGGCCAAGTCGCGCGGCATGCGCGTGGTGGCCCGTCTGGACTGTAACCAGGCGTTCGAAGAGGCGCTCACCGCCCACCCCGAATGGTTCCGGCGCCAGGCCGACGGCCAGCCCATACGCCATGCCGAATCGCCCGAGTTGTTCGCCACCTGCATGTTCACCAGCTACTTCACCGAGCAGATCACCGCCATCATCCGCGAGGTGAATTCCCTCTATGACGTGGACGGCTTCTTCACCAACGGCTGGCCCGGAGCGGGGCTTCCTCCGGCGTGCTATTGCGCAGCCTGCCGCCGCCTGGCCGGCTGGCGCAGCCCGGCTTTCGTCGAGCAGCACATGGCGCGCGTGCTGGAAGTCTGGAAGCTGTGGGACGCCGCCGCCAGGGAGAAGAAGCTCGACAGCGTCTACGTCGGCAACCTGGGCGGCGGTATTGGCGCCACCACGGACCTGCGCAAGCTCGCCGGCGTGGCGGCCTGGTTCAACGCCGACCACCAGGGCCGTAGCGCCATCACCCCCATCTGGGACTGCGCGCAGCAGGGCCGCGTGGCGCAATCGGTCATGAAGGGTCGCACCATCACCAACGTGACCGGCGCTTACGCCAATTCGCAGCCCCTGTGGCGGCATACCGCGAAATCGCCCGCCGAGGCCACCATGTAGATGGCGCAGACCACCGCCAGCGGCATGGTGCCCTGGTATCACTGGTTGGGCGGCGCGCCGGAGGACCAGCGCTGGCGAGCCCCCGGCCGCGATTTCTTTCAGTGGATCGCCAAGTACCAGCCGCATTTCGTCAACCGGCGGCCGGTGGCCAACCTCGCCGTGGTTTTCAGCCAGCGCATGAACGCGTCCTACAATCCACCCGGCGGCGGAACCGCCAGCGACTTCCTCCAGGGCATGTATTATGCCTTGCTCGAGGGCCGGTTCCTTTTCGACTTCGTGCACGAAGACGATCTCGGTCCAGAGACGCTGAAGAAGTACGCCGCCGTGATCCTGCCCAACGTGGCTCTGCTGAACGATACCCAGTGCGGCCAATTGCGCGAGTACGGGCACGCCGGCGGTGGATTGCTCGCGACTTTCGAAACCGGCCGCTACGACGGCGCCGGCGCGCGGCGACAGGAACTGGGCCTGGCGGACGTGTTTGGCGCCAAGCTAGCCGGCGACATTCAGGGGCCCAAGGGCAATTCCTATTACGCGCGCATCGAGCAGCGCCACCCCATTCTCAGCGGCTTCGAGGAGACTAAGCTGCTCCCCGGCGCCGAATATCGCCTGCCCGTGAAGACCCGTCTGCCGCAGATCCTGACCGTCGTGCCGCCCTATCCCGCGTTTCCGCCCGAGATGGTGTACCCCCGCACGCCCAAGACGGATGAGCCGGCCATCGTGATGACCGAGGACGGCCTCAGCCGCCGCATCTGGCTGCCCGGCGATGTGGACCGCAGCTTCTGGCGATCGGGCGACGGCGACCTGAGCCGCCTGTTGCAGCAGGCGGTGCGGTGGGTCTCCAGGGACCGCGCCCCGGTGAGGGTGGAAGGCCGCGGCCTAGTTGAGCTGTTCGCCTGGCAAACCGAGCCGGGCTTCGCCGTCCACATCCTGAATTACACCAACCCCAGCTTTGCGCGAGGTTGGTTCCGGGAGACCTATCCCCTCGGTCCGCAGACGGTGAAGTTGGAGTTGCCTGAAGACGTGAAGGTGCGCAAGGTTCAGGCGCTGCGCGCGGGCGCGGAGCTGAAATACAAGCTGCGCGGCCAGACTCTCGAGTTCACCCTGCCGGGCGTTCGGGACTATGAGATCGCCGCGGTGGAGGCTACAAGATAGAGGACTTAGAGCCTCCGCCGAACTTCATGCCGCGCTCTGCCCGGGCATATCGACAAACCGGCCGCGACTCATCTCGGCGCCGTAGGCGATGGCCGCCAGGATGTCATCGCGGGTCAATTGCGGATACTCCTCCAGGATCTGTTCTATGGTCACGCCTGAAGCCAGGAAGTCCAGCAGCAAGGAGACCCAAATTCGCGTGCCGCGAACGCACGGTTTGCCGAAGCAGACGTTGGGGTCGACTGAGATTCTGCTCAAGAGCGGGTTCATGGCGCGCCACCATCCGCCGAACCCTGAGCCCGTCGAGCACTGGAGATGGTTAGAAGAACGGATTCCGCACCGTCACGCTTCCGTACCGCTGCCCGTCGGCCAAATCTTCGCTCCAAAAAACGCCGCAGCCCAATTCGACGGCGCTGTTGACAACCAGTGCGTCCCACCAGGACATCTTGTATCGGCGCTGGAAACGCACGGCTCGCAGCAGATCCGCATGGCCGGGACGGTGAATGATCCAACCGCCCAGATCGGCCAGAATCTCTTCGGCTTCCTGGCTGGTGATTCCGAGTTTTTTCGTGGCGGCGGCGTAGAACTCCGCGAGCACCTGAATGCTGACGGCTCCAGCCCCATCCCCCACCAACCGCCTCAACAGTTGGACTGATCGCTCGTGCTTCTTGCCGGCGCCTCCATCATGAGCGTAAATGAGGACGTTGGTATCGACGAACTCAACGCTCATGCAGTTCTTCCCGGCTCCAACGGATCACTCCGCCTGTCCCTCTGTCCGGAGCGTGCTCGATGCGGTCGAGGAACCGCCGCTTGGCTTTAACCGAATCTGCATCCCGATCCATAACCTCGCGTATGGCTTCGGCCATCAGGCTGGTCATCGATTGGTTCCGGGAGGCCGCGTAGACTCGAAAGCGCCGGACCAAGGGCTCTGGCAGGCTGAGGGTGACATTCTTGTGGGCCGATCCGTTCACAGTTTTCAGTGTATCACAGAAATATGTGAATGTGCGGGCGGGTGACAGACGACAAGAGGCTATCGTCTGTCCTACGCGATGTGCGCCCCGCGCGTCCCCACGTACACGGCGTAGAGCGATTGGCTGGCGGCCATGAACAGGCGGTTCCGCTTGCTTCCGCCGAAGCAGACGTTGGCGCAGACCTCCGGCAGCACGATCATTCCGATGCGCTCGCCCGCCGGCGTAAATACGTGGACCCCGTCGTAGCCGGCGCCACCCCAGCCCGCGCCGGCCCAGATGTTGCCATCGGTGTCGGCGCGAATTCCGTCGGCGAAACCACCCGATCCCTTGCCCGGAATCGTCATATTGGTGAACTGCCGCTTGTTGCGCAGGGTCTTGCCGTCCACCACGTCGAATACCTGAATGTCCCTGGGGTCTCCGGAATCGCAGATGTACACCTTCGTGTAGTCCGGCGAAAAGCAGATACCGTTGGGCTTATCCAGTTCGTCCGTCGCCTTGTCGATCTTCCCGGTCTTTGGTTCGACGCGGTACACCGCTTCCTTGATCTCGGGCTTTGCCTGGAATCCTTCATAGTTGCCCAGAATTCCGTAGGTTGGGTCTGTGAACCAGACCGCGCCATCGGGATGCACCACCAAGTCGTTGGGAGAATTGAGTGGCTTTCCCTGCCACTTGTCGGCAATCACCGTGGTGGCGCCATCCGGCTCGAAGCGCACCACGCGCCGCAGCCCGTGCTGGCAGGAGACCTGGCGCCCCTCGAAATCGAAGGTATTGCCGTTGCTGTATTCGGATGGCGAACGGAAGACGCTGATATGTCCGTCTTCCTCCAGCCAGCGCATCTGACGATTGTTGGGAAGGTCGCTCCATACCAGGTACCGCCCGGCGCCGTTCCAGGCGGGGCCTTCGGCCCACAAGGCGCCCGTCCAAAGCCGCTGGATGATCGTGTTGCTAATCATGTATTTCTGAAACCGCTTGTCCAGCGCGATGACATCGGGATCGGCATAGCGGATCGGCTCCCGGCCGCTCCAATCCCGTTGCGTCTGGGCCAACGCCGCCGGGGCCAGCGCCACGGCCGTCAGGAATGATCGTCTGTCGATACTCACGGCGCTTATTTTATATCAATCCACGTCTGAGGCACAGCCCCGTTAGAATGGAATTTGAAAGCCGCTTCGAAACTTCGGCGATACTCATGATTCAACTCACGGGGGCGGGAAAGCGCTACGGCCCCAGAATTCTTTTTGAGAACGTGGACTGGCTGGTCACGCCCAACGAGCGCGTCGGAATCGTGGGCGCGAACGGCGCGGGAAAGTCGTCCCTGCTCAAGGTGCTGGCCGGTATCGAAGGCCTGGATTCCGGCGGCATCGCCACGCAGAAGGGCGTCAGCATCGGTTATCTGCCGCAGGAGGGGCTATCGCTTTCCGGCCGCTCGGTTTTCGCCGAGTGCATGACCGTGTTCTCGGACTTGCGCGCGCTCGAAGACGAGCAGGAGCAGCTCGCGCGCCGCATGGCCGAGCTGGACCCCGAAAGCGCCGAATACGCCCAGGTGGCCGAACGCTTCCATCGCGCGGAAGGCGAGTTTCGCGCCCGCGACGGATATGCCATCGACGCGCAGGTGGGAAGCGTTCTCTCGGGCCTCGGATTCCCGCAGCGCGACTGGAAGCGCCGTACCGAGGAGTTCTCGGGAGGCTGGCAGATGCGCATCGCGCTCGCCAAGCTGCTGCTCGAAAGGCCCAACCTGCTGTTGCTCGACGAGCCCACCAATCATCTGGACCTGGAAGCCCGCAACTGGCTGGAAGAGTACCTCACCGCCTATCCCTTTGCCTTCGTGCTGGTGTCGCACGACCGGTATTTTCTGGATGTCACCGTGCGCAAAATCGGCGAGCTCTGGAACAAGGACCTGCATTTCTACACTGGCGGGTACTCGCGCTACGAGCTGCAAAAGACCGAGCGGCGCGCGCAGCTCCAGGCGGCCTATAACAACCAGCAGGACAGAATCCGCCAGATCGAAGCCTTTATCACCCGCTTCCGCTACCAGGCCACCAAGGCCAGGCAGGTGCAGAGCCGCATCAAGGAGCTGGACCGGATCGAGAGGATCGAGATTCCGCCCCAGGAGAAGACCATCCGCTTCACCTTCCCGCAGCCCAAACCCAGCGGCAGGGTAGTCACCGAGTTCAAGAACGTCGCCAAGAGTTATGGCGACCACCAGGTCTTCTCCGGCGTGGATTTCATCGTCGAGCGCGGCGACCGGGTGGCCCTGGTCGGAGTCAACGGCGCCGGCAAATCGACGCTCATCAAAATCCTCGCTGGCGCGGAGCCGGTCAGCGCCGGCGAGTACATCCTCGGGCACAACGCCCAGCCCGACTACTTCGCCCAGGACCAGTACAAGGAACTGGACCCCACCGCGCGGATGATCGACGACCTGGCCACGGTCGCGCCGCGCGCCACCAATACCGAACTGCGCAGCATCCTGGGCTGTTTCCTGTTCTCCGAGGACGACGTCTTCAAGACCATCGGCGTGCTCTCCGGAGGCGAGCGCAACCGCTACGCGCTGGCCCGCATGCTCATGATGCCCTCGAATTTCCTGCTGCTCGACGAGCCCACCAACCACCTGGATATGCGCGCCAAGGACGTGCTGCTGACGGCGCTCCAGGAATACACCGGCACCCTGGTGTTCGTCTCCCACGACCGCTACTTCATCGATAAGCTGGCCATGCGCGTGTTCGAAGTGGAGAACGGCAAGCTTCGCGTCTATCCGGGCAATTACGAAGACTACCTTTGGCGAAAACAGGGGGGCCCGGAGGGCACCCCGGAAGGCGCCCCGCCGGAGGTGGTGGCCATCGTCGAGGAACCCGCCGTCCCCGCGCCCAAATCGGGCGACAGGCGGTTAAACCCTATCAAGCTCCGCCACATGAGGGAGCGCCGGAAAGCCATCGAAGACGAGGTTACCAAACTGGAAGTCGAGATCGCCGACTACGAGGCCGCCCTCGGCAGTTTCGTCAGTATGGAGGAAACCAGGCGCGTAACCGAATTGCTGAACGCGCGTCGCGCCGATCTGGAGGCGCTGCTGGGGGAGTGGGAAGAAGTGGCGCAATCGATCGAAGCGAACTCTTGACCGTACTACTCTTGCGCGGGCATCTGCTGCTCGCTCTCGTGCCAGGCGCTGATCTTGAGGCGGCGGCAGACCCAGCACAGCGGCTCGCCCCCCGCATCGGAGGCCTCGGCGCCACAAACCGAGCACTTCCCAGCCTTCGTCAGGCGGTCCGGGGAAATGGAACGCTTAGCCTGTTCCAACAACTCCCTGGGGACCACGGGCTCGATTCTAGGTTGAGCCTTCCGTCTCATTTTCACTACCAATCCCACTATGGCAGAAAGCGCGCCTCCGTACAACCCACCCCAGGGCGGGTAGGTACTAGGCTTAGGCTAGGCGGCTTCCGGAATCTGTACCACCACGGCAACGTCCAGCGATGACGAGCAACGCGGACATCTCTGGCCGGGCGCCACGCGCGCATACCTGCCCTTCAGGTCGATCTCCGCCGACACCGTATGGGTGCAGATCGGACAATGGACTTGCCCCTTGATGTGATTCTCAACGAGTGCTTTCATGGCCTCTCCCTCATTTCTTCCGACGCAAAACTGGTGGCGCGGGTTGTATAAAAATCGTAAGTTTTTTCATGGACCGCCGGCCGGTGGCCCAAATGGGCCAATCCGTCCGGCTGGCCGGTGCTACCCTGGAGACTATGATTCAGCCCCCCCCTCCCAAGATTCAGTTGATTAACACACCCGACTACCGGGAGAACTACGCCAACAGCGTCCAGGTGCGGGTGAATCTGTGGGATTTCTTTCTCTTGTTCGGCCGCGTGAACCAGACCACGCCGGAAAACGTCGCCATCCACAATTTCCAGGGCGTCTACGTCAGCCCGCAGCAAGCCAAGGCGCTCGTCCGCGTTCTCCAGCAGAACCTCACGCAATACGAAACCGCTTTTGGCGAAATCAAGCTGGAGCCGCAGTCCGCCGACGGCGTGGTGCAGTGAAGGGGGGAACGGTGCCGAGAGGAATTCGGCTCGATCACCGCACGTAAGGGGTGCAAAGCTGGCAAGGCCGACGGCCCGAGGCGTCTCTCGCCCGCCGTATCCGCAGCGACGCAACGCCATCTGGCCCGGGCATCACCTCAACCGTGAACCGTCCGGTCGCGGGATCGTAACTACGCGTGCCAGCCGCTCCCGTTCCAGCCGTGACGGTTGGAGGATCGGGTGAATAGCCCTGCAGCGTGCGCGACCGTTCGCCGGCGGCAAACGCCAGGCTGACGTGCACGACGCCATCGTCCGCCAGCGCCGTGACGCGCTTCTTGCCCAGCGTCACGAACTGGCCGGTGTCACCTAATACGGAGATTCCAGACATGCCGATGGGTGCGGCTACCAGATAGCGATATCCCTGAACGTCTTCGTTCAACAGCTCGTCGGGCTGCGCAATCCGCCCGGTGTCGTTGAAGTAGTCGTACAGGAAAACCGGCCCGTTCACTCCCGCATCGGAAAGACGGAACTGGGCCTGTGTATTCGCGCCCTGCGCGTAGAGGAAGAAATACCAGCCCCGCAAATCGCCGAAATCGCTGTACGTGGCGGCGATCATCGGCGCCTGGGCATTCTGGGAATCGCTCCAAAAGCTGCTGTCGAGGGGAACGAGCGGCACATCGGGCTTCACGATCACTCCATCCGGACGGACCGCGCGCCGCAGATTTGCTGCATTCAAACTTCCGATGCGGTCGCCGACCCCCAAGGGACCGGCGGAGAGCGTGGCCACGAGCACGTTATCGGTCTCGCAAGTCATGAACACGTCCGTAAATGGCCAGGCCCCCACCGCGCTGGCCAGCCGCGAGGCATATAGAAAGTTCGTCCAGCGAGGCTGGTCGAAACGGTCCTGGCTGGTGCGGATGGTAGTGACGTTGTTGTACTTGGAGCTCTGCAGGAAGTGCCGGGCGGTGGCCGAGCAGTACTGGATGCTCACGTTCTGCTGCCCCAGGGCGCTCGCCATGTTGCCCAGGAAATCGTCCCCGTCCGTAAGGTTATACGCCGTGGTAGCCTTGTCGGCCAGCCAATCTTGTTCGAAGCCCGCGCTGCCGGAACTGGCCAGGTAACGCGCCACCTCGCCCCAGTAGAGCGGGTCCGTGGAAACCGTCCCGGACATCCGGTATTGCTGCTGGTATGGGCTCGCCGGATCGATCCACCGGGCATGGTTCACCAGCGGAATGCCGAGGGCACCCTGGAAAGTCGCGAGGCTGGAGCCAAACAGAGAAGACGCGGCCACGTATTCGTAGATCCCGTCTCCCAACGATGTCCAATCGGCCGCCGCGCCTTTCGGATAAAACCAGCTATCCAGTTGGACATAGCCCAGGGCGATTCCTTGCCGGGCGAAATCGGCTTGCACGGCCGATAAGGTCTCGGGATAGGTGAGCCCCGGCTCCGTCGAGTAGTAGTAGCTGGAACCGGCATCGGTCCAATATCCGAGCTGGCTCAGCGTCACATCCGCATCGTTGGACGGGCGTACCTTGCCGGTTACCCCTGTGAGCAGCCTCCCCCAGTCATTGAACGCGCGATTGATCCCGTTCTCGATCACCAGCAGGGTCTGCTGCGTGAATCCCACCGGGAGCGATGTAATTTTCAGGGAAACTCCGCTAGCCAATTCACCGGCCGGCGTGAAGCAGGTCCGCGCCACCATGAAGTGCGAAGCCGGGGAGAGGATGACAGTGTTCATCGCGGAATCGAAGGATACCCACGGGCTCTCGTCGTTCCATCCCTGAAAGGTAGGAAAGGCAAACGTGCCGGAAAAGGCAATGTGGCTGAGCCCTTTTGGGTAAACGGTCAGGGTAGGAAACGAGAACGTGTTCGGACCGCCAGAGGGCAGACTTACCGTGAACAGGACCGCGGGCGAGGCGACGTAGGTTCGAATGGCGGCATGCCGTTGGGCGTCCGTGCAAAAATCAAAGGAGATTTCGCTGTATGCGCCGCCTGCGGCGTCGATTCCCGACAGGACCGCCAGGTTCGAGGGCGAACCGCCAATGCTTCCGGCGAATCGCCACGCCGGGTTCGGTACCGCTATCTCATAGGAGCCGTCCGCAGAAACCGTAACCGTCAAACCGGCATTGCCTACTATTGAGACAGCGTGAAGTGAAGCAGCGGAAATCAGGAGATAACCGGAGAGGGCAGCCCGGACGGCAACGTGGCGGAAGCGACCCATGGAGCACATCTGTGGTTCTACGCTACACAACTTTAACACGCTGCGTATTGATTTACCACAAATATATCCCTTATACCTTTATTTCGTGACCGCGATCATTGCCGGGTTGGATGCCACCCCGCCGATGGTGACTATGACCGTCTGATCTCCGGCCGGCAGGTTCGGAACCAGCAGGTTTACCTGGCACAGGCCGACCAGTCCCGGCGCGAGCCCGGAAAACGAGACGGTAGCCGGGACCCCTCCGATGGTCGCGGTGGTCTGCGCCACGGTATTGCTGAGCGCGCCAATGGGCGCGGCGGCTCCGCTAGCCACCGGCCTATCCACCAGGCCCTGGCCGGTGAGGTAGACGGAGATGAAGCTGCCGACCGGCGCCGGGTTTGTCGGCAGATTCAACGTGCCATCCTGATTAATAGCGGGCGCCCGGCCGCCGGCATGCATGAAAACGCCGGGCGCCGCGGACTGAATGGTCAGACCAACGGGACCGGCCGTTGTCCCATTCGATTGGACCGTCAACTGAGCAGTCCCAGGAGCGACCTCAAAAGGCACCTGCGCGTTGATTTGGGTCGGGCTCACGTAGCCCAGGGGCGCGGCGATGCCATCGATCTTCACGGAAATGCCGTTCCCGCTCGTGGCCCACGGCACGCTGGCCGCGGTGGCTGTACCACCCGAGAGGTTGTTGGCAAAGATGGTGAACAGACTTCCTGGGGCCAGACCCTTCTGATAGCTGGCGGCGTTCACGATGCCCGCAGACAGCAGAGATGGCAGCGCTGGGTTTACCACTAGGGCGACTTGAACCGCGACAGGGCTGGTTCCAGGCACGAAAATGTCCAGGCTGCCGGAGTAGACGCCGGGATTCAGCCCAACGGGGTTGGCCCTCACGGTAATGATCGCCGGCGTCGCGGCCGATTGAACATCGGTGGTCAGCCATGGCGCGTCCGACGCCACCTTAATACTCACGGATGGCGCGGCGGAAGTAATCGTAACGGTTTGCGCGGAAAGCGCCGGGCCTCCACCGGTGTAGAGAAACTGCAAGCTGCTTTGTGAGACAGCCAAACCCGGCGAGCCGCCGCTGGTTGCCGGAACGCCCCACGCGACTACGTCGCCGTTGACGTATGTGGCATACAGGATGCCGCCCGATACCACCGGCTGGCCGTACATCCCTCCGCTGACGCCGCCATCGGTCCACAGCGCGGCTCCAGTGGCGGCATTGAGCACGGCCAAGCCACTTTCGCTAGACACGAAGACTAGCCCTGGCGTCAATGTCACCGGCCCCAGCACGGCAGTAGCCGCCGGATACATCCAGAGCAATTGCTGGGCGGCGGGGTCGAACGCATACACCGTGCCTAAAGGCCCATTGTTGTCCGGCTGCCCGGCTCCCGTAACCAGGACGCTGCCATCGAAGGCGGGCGTGGAGATGGAACCGCAGCCCACCAACGGCGAGTCGCAGTCCATGGCGAGCTTGTAGGACCAGACCGGAGCGAGATCGGGCCGGTGCAGGACGTACATCACGCCAGTCTTGCCGCTGGCCGCGACCAGCGGCTGCCCGCCGCTCTCGAACAGCATGGGAGACGTTCCCCAATCCGCGTCGCCATCCACGGGCGGAATCGGCATGAAGAAATACGACTGAATCTGCAGTGTGGTCGCGTCTAATGCCAAAAGCGCGCTTCCCCATACGCCGTTTACCGCATCCTGCGATCCCGCGTTTCCCGTGGTAACGTAGACCAGGTTGTTCTGTTCGTCAAACGAGGGCGTGCCCCAAACCCCCGCGCCTTGTGTGTTGGGGGGCATGAAATAGGCAATCTGCGGATGCGTCGGGTCGTTCAGAGGAATGCGCGCCAACCCTCCGCGCACCGTGGGGCAATCGGACAATGAGGCAATGCCGATGTAGAGCGCGTTCTGAGAGAGCATCGGAGACGACCAGAGATACGTTCCGACCGCTGGGTCGGCGAGCGGAACGCGCCACAGGATGGCGCCGGTGCCGCGGTCCATGGCGTACACCGCGGAATCGCCGCCGCCCACATAGACCGTGTTTCCAGCCACGGCCGGCTGCGAGCTGACGCCGATTCCCCGCGGTTGGCACGATGGGTCCGCCGGATCCGGCGCCTTGCCCAGGAACTGGCTCCATTGGGCGGCGCCGGTGAGGGCATTCAGGGAGTGGAAATTGCCGCTCCAATCCCCGAAATAAGCCGAGCCGCTGGAGGTCGAGACACCCGTGGAGACCGTCACGCCTAAGGATGTCTTCCACAACTGCCGCAATTGTCCCGCGTTTCCGGAGTAGATGGTGGTTTCGCCGGGCCGGGAGCTGTCATGTGAAAGGTCCCCCAGATACATGGGCCAATCCTGGGCGTAAGCGAATGTTGCCATCGCCAAGAACCAGGGTGCAATCAGAATGGAACGGAGCCGCATATGTATTTGATACCCGATATGATCCGCAGATGACAAGATTCGCGGGTGGCAAATGGGCTAGAATGACATAAATGTCAAAGAGGACTGGGTTGATCCTGTTTTTGTTGCTGGCGGCCGTGTTTCTAGTCCTCAATCGCGCAGCCTATCGGGGCTACTTCCAGGACGATGACATCAACGCGATGGCGTGGACGCGATGGAACCCCGCTCTCGAATATCTCAAGGGGGCTCTGACACCCATATACTCGCACAGCTATCGCGCGGTGGGCTTCTACTATTTTCACGTGACGGGGCGCGCTTTCGGCTTGGACTTTCCCGAGTACGTGGCAGTGATTCATGCGATTCACCTGCTGAACCTCTGGCTCCTCTGGTCGGTGATGCGCCGCATGGGGAGCCCGCCGCTGGCCGCCGCCGCCGGGTGCCTCTTTTTCGCGCTGCATGCGGCGCTGCTCGATGCCGTTTGGAAGCCCATGTACGTCTTCGATTTGCTGTGCGGCTCGCTCTGCGTGGCCAGCATTTTGCTCTGGGCGCGCGGCCGTTGGATCCTGAGCTTTCTCGCGTTCTGGCTGGCATACAAGTCCAAGGAACTGGCGGTGATGCTGCCCGTGGCGCTGGTCTGCTACGAGTTGTGGTTCGGCGGCCGCCGCTGGATGCGGCTCGCGCCGTTTCTGGCGGCATCGCTGTCGTTCGCCGCACAGGCGCTGCTGCTCCATCCCGAACAGGCCGGCGCCTACACCTTCCACTTCACGTCGGATACCATTGCCGCCACGGCTCCCTTCTATGCCGGGAAGGTGTTTCTGACACCCTATCTGGGGTTTCTGCTGCCCCTCGCTGCGGTCACGGCGCGAAACCGGCGCACGTGGTTCGGGTTGGCGATGATGGGACTCTTTCTCTTCCCCCTTTTGTGGCTGCCCGGACGGGTCTCCAGCGCATACTGTTATCTGCCGTTCACCGGTCTCGCGATTGCCATCGCCGGCATCGTGGAAGCCACTAAGCCGGCGGCGATCGCGATGTTCTTCCTGCTTTGGCTGCCGGCCGACATTTACTGGCTGAACGCGCAAAGCGACGAGACGCTACGGCAGGATCGGGATACCCGCGAGTGGATTACCACGCTGGGCAAGTTTGCGAAGACGCGGCCGGCGGTCACCGGCTTTGTCTACAAAGGGTTCCCGGAAGCATTCCATAACTGGAGCGGGGAGGCCGGGGTGAAGTACTTCTTTCGATTGCTGAATGTCACGGTTCCCCCGGTCAATTCGCCGGAGGGCGCGCAACTTCTACGGAATGGCCACGCTGCGATCCTGAACTGGGACGCGGCGCGGCATAGGTTGGAGATTCAGACCCCCTGACCGGCTCGCATGGCGAGCGTAATTCGAGGGGAACCGCTTTGACACAGGTATTCGAGCAGCAAAATCATCTTGTGGTCCTGGTCTTCGGAGCAACCCGGGCAGCAGCGCAGCCGTCCCCGCTGAAACTGCGCGATCCGCTCCGCCAGCTCCGAACGGGAGCAGCGGCCTTCTTCTGTGGATTCCAGGACGCACGCGCCCAGAAACTCGGCAATGAATTGAAGCTCGTCGAACGATAGGCCCACCAAGAACCGCCGGGCCTTGGGCTTCAGACGGCGATCGGCACACGAAACTAGAGCGGCTACCAAGGCGTTTTGCACGGCAGGTCTCCCGTCGGTGATGAATCA
>Ga0224534_1000973_pt1 | contig 16182 bp, 13 predicted proteins | sample 714E12024metaG_FD_172012 | JGI IMG/M metagenome (GOLD analysis project Ga0224534, IMG submission 172012) | Peat soil microbial communities from Stordalen Mire, Sweden - 717 E1 20-24 | ecosystem: Environmental > Terrestrial > Soil > Wetlands > Peat | place: Sweden: Norrbotten County, Stordalen... | reverse complement strand
ACAGGCCTACTTCTCAACCACGTTCAAGCAGGAAACCGGACTCACGCCGGGTAAGTACCGCCGCACCTGCCGCAGAGGTCGCTAACCCTTCAAACCGTATTGAAGCCATCGAGATGCTCTTCCACGTAGCCCGACGCGGTGAGCCCGTGGTCTTCTCTGCTGTGCGTCCCGGCACGCCCGTATTGAAGCGCGGAGTTGCGGGTGGGAAACCTCAGGCTCGAACGGGATCGAGCTTCCAACGGTACAGCGGGAAGCGGGCAGTAAGCGCGCCGACCTTAGCCCGCACATCGGCGATGGCATCTGCATCGGAGATGTGGTTGAGCACTTCGGCGATGAGCCGGGCGGTTTCGCGCATTTCGGCCTCCCCGAAGCCGCGCGTGGTGACGGCGGGCGAGCCCAGGCGGATGCCGCTGGGGTTCATGGGAGGATTGGTGTCGAAGGGGATGGCGTTCTTGTTGACCGTGATGCGGGCGGCGTCCAGGGCCTTTTCGGCCTCCTTGCCGCGCAAGCCCTTGGAGAACACGTCGAGAAGCATGAGGTGTGTATCGGTGCCGCCGGAAACAACCCGGAAGCCCTCGGCCGCGAGGGTTTCAGCGAGAGCGCGGGCATTCGCCACCACCTGCTTCTGGTAGGCAACAAACTCAGGCTGCATGGCTTCGAGGAAGCAGACTGCTTTGGCGGCCAACACATGCACTAGCGGGCCACCCTGGATGCCGGGGAAGACCGTCTTATCAATGGCCGCGCCAAATTTCTCCTTGGCCAGAATCAAGCCGGCGCGCGGGCCGCGGAGTGTCTTGTGGGTGGTGGAGGTGACGATGTCGGCGTAATCGCACGGGTTGGGATGCAGACCGGCGGCAACCAGGCCGGAGATGTGCGCCATGTCCACCAGGAAGATCGCGCCCACGGAATCGGCAATCTGGCGGAAGCGCGCGAAATCCAGGGTGCGGGGATAGGCGCTGGCGCCGGCGATGATCATCTTCGGCCGGTGCTCTTCGGCGAGGGCCTGAAGCGCGTCATAATCGATGCGCTCGTCTCCCTTGCGCACGCCGTAAGGAACAATCTTGTAAGTCTTGCCGGAGAAATTGAGGGGGTGGCCGTGCGTGAGATGGCCGCCGTGCGCCAGGTTGAGGCCCATGACGGTGTCACCCGGCGTGAGCACCGAGGCGTAGGCAGCCTGGTTTGCCTGGGAACCGGAGTGCGGCTGCACGTTGGCGTACTCGGCGCGAAAGAGCTTCTTGGCGCGCTCGCGGGCCAGGTTTTCGACGACATCGGTGAATTCGCAGCCGCCGTAGTAGCGCTTGCCGGGATACCCCTCGGCGTACTTATTGGTGAAGACACTGCCGGTGGCCTGCATCACCGCTTCCGAGGTGAAGTTCTCACTGGCGATCAATTCGAGCTGCGAGTGCTGGCGCTCGACCTCGTGCTGGATCGCGTCAAAAACCTCGGGATCCACTTCGGCAAGCGGGCGTTCAATCGATATCATAGGTTGGTTCCTCCGCGGCAGGGGCGAAGTGTCGCTCCCCGGTCGCTCTTTAAGGTCGTGCACGGGCACCGGAAACTTCCCGATGACCAAGATGGGGGGACTGAACTGAATCCCTACCTCGGCGGCGCGTCCGCCGTTACCGGTCTGAAGTGCAACTCCTGGAAATCGAAGCTCCAATCAGTCAGCGGTGAAACCGGCTCCATTTTCACCTCGCCGATCGAGCCGTCCGGTTTCAAAGAGAATGTCACGTAGGCGTCGGCCTCCAGCGTGCGGTCGCGCCAGCGAGCCACAAATGTATCGTACTGCCAGTGCTCCAGGTCGCCCGTGAGGCGACGGGTGTGTGTGAAGGAGATCGTCAGCTTGCCGCCGTGTTCCTCAATCACCATGTCCCCGTACCACGAATCGCGATAGCGCCCGGCATAACTCGCCAGCGGCAGCGAGGGCCGCGAGTTCGCGTTCCGTTTGGCGGCCGCCCTTTTCACGGATTCCTCCGCGTCGGCTTCCCCCTTCCTGGCCTGGGCCAGAAATGGGGCGACCCAATCGGTCTCGGGAGCGCCCAGGTAGTGATCCAGAATGGTGTAGGTCACGGCTTGGGAAGCTCCGCCAGCTTGCTGGTTGGTGAGCACGACGACGCCCAGCTTCAAGTCTGGGACCATGGTCACACGTGAAAGGTATGCCCAAAGGTCGCCCGTGTGAGATACGATTCTCTTCCCCCGGTAGTCGTTCAACACCCAGCCCAGTCCGTAGGCGCTGAAACTGGGCCGCAGGGCGGCCAGGACCGCCGGCGAGCCGCTCAAGGGGTCGCTAACCGGGATGATGGCCTGAGGCGACCACATCTCTTTGGACTGAGCCTCGCTGAACAGCCGCGAGCCTCCCATGTCCCCGTGGTTGAGTTGGACCGTCACCCACTTCGCCAGATCCGCAACACACGAATTGATAGCGCACGACGGAGCGTTGTTGTCGAAGTCCTCCGGCGGTAGCGGCTCCAGTTTGCCGCCGGCCTTGGAGTGCGATATCGCCACATCGCTCGCCGTCTTGAGCGCCCGCGAGCTGGCATTCGTGGAAGTCATGCCCAGCGGAATGAAGATACGCTCCTTCACGAAATCGTCCCAGCTCTTTCCTGTGACGGCCGGAATGAGCTGGCCCGCCACGAGGTACAGCAGGTTGTCATACGCATACCTGCTGCGGAAACTGGTGACCGGCTTGACAAACCGCAGCCGCCGGATAATCTCTTCTCGGCTGAGGTCGCTGGGCGGGAAGAACATTAGGTCGCCCGCGCCCAGCCCCAGCCCGCTGTGATGCACCAGCAGGTCCCTCACGGTGAGTTCGCGCGTGACGTACGGGTCGTACATCTGGAAATCGCGCATGTGTTGGATCACCGGGTCGTCCCAACGGATCTTGCCCTCGTCCACCAGCATCGCCAGCGCCGCCGCCGTGAAGGCTTTGGTATTGGAGGCGATGCGGAAGAGCGAGTGTGGCGTCACCGCCGCCGGTTCGCCCAATTTCCGCACGCCGTACCCTTTGGCCAGGACCACGCTGCCGTCCTTGACAATCGCCACGGCGATCCCCGGAACCTGAAATTCCTTTCGGGCGCGTTCCACCACCTGGTCGACGTAATCCTGGGCCGGGCAAACCGCCGCAGCCGCCAAGAGCCCGATTAAGACACCAAGCGCTTTAGGGGCGGAGCCCCTGCCTGTCACGCTACAACTTCTCATAGATCTCGCTCTTTGGCGTCGCGCGCCGCCGGTCCGCTCCACCTCGCTGTGCGCGCGGTATCTGACCAGCTTCAGAACTTGATTCTCGCGCTGAGCTGGACCGTGCGCGGAGCAGCGCCTTCCATCGTCTGCGTAGAGGTGATGGTTCCAAAGGACGCCGTATTTATAACCAACGCAGGGTTCCCGAGGTTGAGATGATTTATGGCATTCGCCGCCGCCGCGCCAAACTGCAACTGGACTCGCTCGGTGATGTTCACGGTCTTGAACATTGAGAGCGATATCGCCTCAGTACCGGGGCCATTGACGGCACCCACCGACTCCAGCGGATAGCGTCCCACGTTGTTCGGCGGAACCGCGAAAGCGGCCTTGTTGATCCAAAGGCCCGTATTCTGCACGGCCGGATAAAGGGGCTGGCCGGAGACGATATCGGCGCGTCCGTTCCCCTGAGCCGATGGGTAATTGTTCCCGGCCGGATCGGCGCCGGAAGCGGCTACCGTCAGGAATGGACCCGACTGGAACAGCAACACGCCCGCGACTTCCCAACCACCCACAACCCCGTCCAGCACCCGACCTGCGTTGCCCAGAAACGGCCGATTCTTGCCGAACGGCAGGTCATACAGAAACGTGGTCAGAAACCGGTTGCGGCGCGTATAGGCGACGTTTCCGTAGTCGAGATTGAAATCGAACCTGTCGGTCACCATTCCACCCATTTCGTTGGCGAAGGCGGAGGGAATAGGGCCCATCGCGTTCGAAAGGTTCTTGGCGAAGACATAACTGGATTGGAACTGAAGGCCTTTGTACAGGCGCCGCGTCACGGCAATGGTCAGCGCGTTGTAGTTGGCGCGCCCGCCGCCCGTGTTCTGCCTGATTTCCGCAAACAACGGATAAGGCATGCCTGCGCCCGCGACCGAGTAACCCACGGTGTTGGCCGGCACCTGGTTCGCGTTGTAGCTTATCCCAAGATCGGTTGTTTGGTTGCCGTCGTAGGAGACGCGGACGCCGAGGTTGGCGCCCAGGTCACGCTCGATGGTCAGGTTCCACTCCTGTACGTATGGATCCTTGTAGTGGATGGCGGCGGCCGAGAGAAAGTTCGCGGTTCCGGGCGTCGCCGCGAGACTGGAGGGGAACGGGTACGGGAACGTCAGAGTCGGTTTGCCGTTGACAACGGTGTTGGTGAAGGTTCCGTTATAGCCGCCCGCAACTCCCGCCTCCCCATACAGCAACATCCCGAGCTCCGTCTCGATGTACTTGCCGTAGCCGCCGCGAATCACCGTCTTGTTGACCGGACGCCATGCGAACCCGAAGCGGGGAGCAAAGTCCGTCCTTTGCGAGTAACGTAGCGTCTGCGGCAGTCCGGCCTGCGTGGCCGTCAGGATCGGCGTAGGCGCGATCGACCCGGCGAAGTTCTGATCGACGCTATTGAGGAAGGCATCCGGAACCCCCACCGCGCCATGCACCGTCTTCCCGTTCACCACCGCGTAATTGTCGGGCAGGAAGTTAGCGGTATTGTGCATGGAGTCCGAGAACATGGGATGGTACTCCCAACGCAGTCCGAAGTTCAATGTGAGCCGCGAGTTCACCTTCCAGTCGTCCTGCCCGTAGAACGCGTAGTGACGCGCATGCGCATCGTTGTCCCCCTGAGTCACCGTCGCCACCTGGGTTGAGTCGGGAATACCCAAAAGGAACGCCGCGAACGGGTTCCCGATAATCGACTTGGTTACGGCATTGGAGAAGTTAAAAATTCCCATGCGTTGGTATCCCCAGTTATTGTTGTCATACAAACTCAGGAACCGGATATCGCCTCCCATCTTCAGAGTGTGGCCGCCGCGCGTGTAGGTCAGGTTGTCGATGATCTGTGTAGTCCTGGTTCGCGAGACGGACGACTGACCGTCGTTGGTCGCTTGGAATCCGGTAATGTTGAAGTTCGGAATTTCATTGCCGGCAGGCACCGGCCCTGGCAGGGTCAGACCGAGTTCACTCTGAATGGTGCTGGCCGCCATCCCGAAGCTGTTGGACGAATTCGCGCCGCTGAGGCCCGCTCGGAGTTCGTTCAGCAGCCGGGGACTGATGATGAAGTTGTGCGCCACCGTCAAACCGTAATCATTTTCGGGCTGGATGCTCGGGCCGGCCAAAGCGGTTCCCGTCGGAGCAGCGTTCACCAGACGCCGCTTGTAGGTGAACCGGGCAAAGACACTCTGCCGGGGACCGATGTTCTGATCCAGCCGGATATCGCCCTGATTGCTGGTGATCGATGCCGGGGAATTCGCAACGTAGTTGTTTGCGATGGCGTTCGAAGAACCGACATTCGGGAGCGGAAACAGGTACTGGAGGGCATTCTGCGACAACGTGGAAATGCGCGCGAGCGGGATCTGATTTCCCGCAAACGGCGTACCGGACAGCGGGTCCAGAATTGATCCGGCGGAATATGCGGAAAGGTTGCCGCTTCGCAGCGCCACCGAAGGCACGCTCTCGGTGAGAGTCGTCTGTCGCGGCAGGCGCAGCCCTTCGTAGCTCATGAAGAAGAACGTTTTGTCCTTCCCGTGGTAGATCCCGGGAATCGATGCGGGGCCGCCCAAGTATAACCCGAAGTCGTTCATCACGAGGTGGGGCATGGTAATGGCAAACGGGTTCATGGCGTCTAACGCGGCCGTCTGGTTGTTCTCAAACATACCGCCGTGGAATTGATTGCCGCCGCCTTTCGAGATCGTAGTGACGTCGCTGATGCCCCCGAACTCCGCGGAGTTGTTAACCTCACTCACACGGATTTCAGCGATTGCGTTGAAGGATGGGAAAAGCTCCGCAATCGGAGCGGAAGCAACGGGACTCATAGTGCTGATGCCGTCGATGCTCACCGACATCATACTGTACTTCGCACCCGCCACCGAAATGTTGCCGGCATTGTCCGTCAGCACGCCGGGCTGCGTGGTCAGCGTGGTGATCGGACTGGTGGAGCCCGCGGCGCGCGAAGTGATCGCGACCGGCAGGTCGATCAGTTCGCGGCCGGTCTTGGTCACCGCGAGATTCGAAACGTCCGTCTCGATCACCGGGGCCGTCTCCTGCACGCTCACCGTCTGGGTTTGCCCACCCACGGTCATGCTGACGTCAAGGCGGGCCGTTTCACGCGCGGTCAGGATTACCGACGGGATGCGGGACTGTTCAAAGCCGGGGGCCTCCACCACCAGATCATACGTGCCTGGCTCGATGTTGACAAACACATAGGAGCCGTCCCGAGACGTAGTGGCGGATCGCTTCGCCGACGTGCCCGTGTTCGTGATCGAAACGGTGGCGTTCACGATCACGGCGCCCGAAGGGTCGCGCACGATACCGAGAACGGAGCCGAAGGTCGATTGCGCCCATCCGGAGACGGCGCAGAACAGAACGAGCGCCGCGATCGCAGCGCAGGAGGAAAGACTAGCGAAAACACGCGACGGAGCTTTCCCGCTCGCCGTGTTCCGCGATTGTATCATGAAATTGGATTCCATTGTTGACACACCATCCTCTATGTTTTCATGCGGGCTTTCCAAAGTACCCGTTACAAGGGCGCCTCGGACACCTCACGTCATTTCCATGCCCCGATTCACACGAGGGTACCGAGCACAAGACACGCCCACTCATTTGGGCTAAACCTGAACAAGAATAATGATACCTGCCAAGGAGTCCCGAATCTTCCGGCGATCAAACCAATTTTCGGATACTGCACATCCTTCCACGGTCTTTTCCCGGGATCTCCGCTTTGCCCTCCCGGCCACGAAGCGAGTGTACTCCCAATCGAAGTATTCGGAACTGTTTATCTCATTCTCTCCACAAGCGACCGTAGGGACCACCTGAGTCAACTGAATATCCACCCAACAGAATATTGAGCGATCCTCAAGCATAGTGAGACGTTTGGGCATTGTCGCGCGAACGGCGATGATCATTCTTTCCGTCATCGATGGATGGCGACCTCGGCTACCGCTTCGTTCACCGCCTCCAGCGCCTCTGCGCAATCTTTACGGGTGATATCGTAGTGCGTCACCGCGCGCACCTGTCGCTCATTAATCGCATTCATCAATACGCCGCACTGCTTCAGGTGCGCGCTGAGGGCCGCGGGAGGCAAGCCCGTCCCGGTGACATCGAAGACCACGATGTTGGTCGCCACCGGTCGCGGTTCGATCCCCGGTATGCGCGCCAGTCCCTCTGCCAGGAAACGCGCGTTGGCGTGGTCGGCGGCCAGCTTTTTGGGAGAATCTTCCAGCGCCACCAGGCACGCGGCCGCCAGCACCCCCACCTGCCGCATGCCCCCGCCCAGTCGCTTGCGGTGCAGGCGTCCCTTGGCGATCAGGTTGGCCGGGCCCGCCAGTATCGAACCCACCGGCGCCCCCAGTCCCTTCGAGAAGCAGAACATCACCGTGTCCGCCGGCGCGCAGATCTCCCGCACCGGCATGCCGATCGCCTCCGCCGCGTTGAAGATTCGCGCCCCGTCCATGTGGACTTTGAGACCGCGCTCGTGCGCGCCGTCGCAGATCTCATGAATCGTGTTCATCGGGTACACCGTCCCGCCCCACATGTTGTGCGTGTTCTCGATAGACACCAGGCCCGTGGGCGCGGAATACGGGTTGACCGGCTTGATCAGCGGCTTCACCTGGTCCCAGGAGAGGATGCCGTCCCCAGTGGCGATGGCGCGAATCGCGCACCCGGAAAACCAAGCCACCATCGACATCTCGTAGTCCATAAGGTGCGCGCGAGAGTCGCAGATCACTTCCTGCCCGTGCTCGGTGAGCAACTTGACCGCGATCACGTTCCCCATCGTGCCGGTGGGAACGAACAGTCCGGCCTGCTTGCCGGCCAACTCGGCGGCTTGCTCCTCGAGACGGTTTACAGTGGGATCCTCGCCGAAAACGTCGTCGCCCACTTCGGCTTCCATCATGGCGCGCCGCATCTCCGGCGTCGGCTTGGTGACGGTATCGCTACGCAGGTCGATTACTTTCATGAAGTGAGAAACTCCTGAAAAGCTTCGTTGGAAAGCAGCATGCCGCGGCTCGTGAGCCGCAGGATGCCGTCCTCGGTCTCCAGCAGCCCCGCATCCACGAAGCGCCGTATCGTTTGTTGCCACTCGCCGGGGCAGGGACGGCCGCTAGCCATGAGGCGCAGACCCACGAAGAAGCGCCCGTCGGTGCGCACGAGTGCTGGCCCGCGGCGGCACAGCCTAACGCATGTGCCCACGTGCCCCTCGACCGATTCGGGATTCTCCCATCGCGTGCCGCCGATTATTTGGGGTTCTCGGAACGGCGCAGGGCCTCGATGTCTTTGAGCATCGTCGCGAGAATCGCTTTCGTCACCAGTTCTCCCTTCTCGCGCGTGGCGAGCGTCGCGTCGCCGAAGATGCCGCTGGCCGAGTACACGCCGGGCTTGTTGGGATCGCGAGTGAGACCACCGGCCGTCGATGGATGGTAGTCTTTCACCGCTTTGCTCATGTCCACCGTGGCAGGGTCGATGTAGAGGAGCATCGAGGTCTCGATCTCGTCGGCGTGGGTGCCGCCTTCCTCCTTCTTCACCTGCTTCTCCGCTTCCGCGCCCGCTTCCAGGATGTTCGTGTAGGTGAACCGAATGCCATCGGCGGCTAGGATCTCGGCGGCGGGTTTGAGCGCGCGCAGCGTGCTGACGCCGGTGTTGAGGACGTAGAAGCGGCGCGGTCCGTACTTCGATAGCACCCGGCAGATGTCGACGAACATGTCGCGCGCGGTTTCCAGGCGCAGCGTCGTGGATCCGGGATACTCGACAAACGACGGATAGAAGCTGTAGTTGACAGTGGGCGCGATCACCACGTCGGCGCGCTCCAGCACCTGGCGCTTGAAGTACTCCGCAAGGATGAAGTCGTTCTTCAGCTTGAGGTGAGGTCCATGTTCTTTGGATTCCGCGCCCAGCGGGATCACGACGACAGTGTCGGGCTTCAACACCTTCTCGGCTTCCACCCAGGTGAGGTCTTCGAGGAGGATGCCTTTGGGCTGAGCGGCGGCGGCCACCGCGACTGCTCCGGCAATGATGACAATGCGGAAGAATACGTTTGGCATATAGAGTGTTTTCTCCGGGTACCGATGTAATAGGATAGCTGCATAAGGAGTCCCGAGTCTTCCGGCGATCAAACTTTTTTCGAAAATGACCCATGCTTCCAGGGTCCATTCCCCAGGACCTCCGCTTTGCCATCCCCGCCACAAAGCGATTGCCAGTCAGAACGTATTCCGGCGAGTCCGCTCTGGAACGATCCTGCGAGCCTAGCTCTTCGGTCGCTAGCTGCAAGGTCGAGCAAAGCCGTTGCAAGCAGGATCGCCGGCGAAGGCTCGGGCGCGGTACGCCGACGCAGGCAGATCCGGCCATGATCTAGGGGGCCATGGAGCGCTTGGAAATCCCTCTTAGTTCGCTTCCCTCTCATTGCACTTGCCAGCTTTCAGCTTGCCGACCGCCTTATTTCCAGAAGGCCGCCATTTCCTTCGGAGAAATCGCGAGCCTATGGCCTGGGGAGACTTTCACCTCAGGCTGCTAGGGTGTCGTACGGGACGGCGTGGGCGCTCGGGGCGACAGATGTAGCAAAATTCAACAGCTTGCTGGAATGATCCGTGGGTCCGGCCCTACAACCTGCTGCTACAAACCGCTGGTTGAGGTAGCGATAGCCCCGTGTTATAATCATCACGATCTATTTTTCAGCGCATTGGGGGACTGAATGGAGCTTGGCATTCACAGTCCTATTGCTGCGGAGCCAACGATTGATCAACTTGGGGAGACGGTGTCGTGGTCGATCCGGCCAAACTCGCCAGTACTGAAGGCATTCACGGCAATATCCAGCGCACAGTCGCTGCTCCTGATGTCTTGATGACGGAGAGCCTGTACCCTCCCAATAGCAGAGTGAGCCCTCATGCACATGAGGAGGGCTGCTTCGTGTTCATCCTGGAGGGCGAATACTTGGAGGCTGTTCGGCATCAAGAGATTGTTTGCGGACCCCGAATGGTGCTGTTCCGCCCGCCGCTGATCGAACACTGGAGTTCGAAAGGGAAAGCGGGGGCTCGCGCCTTGTTCCTCGAAGTCTCAGAGAGGTGGCTGAATGAGATACGAGAATATTCTCTGATTCTCAGCCGACCCAGCTTGTTACAGTCGGCCCACATCCACACGTTGGCCGCATCCATGTCTCGCCAATGGACAGCAGGTTCTCGTGCCGCTCCGCTCGCCGTCGAAGGCCTCCTTTATGAGATCGCCGCCGATATCTGCCAGGAAAAGCCGGAATCCAAAGAGCATAGGCCCAAATGGCTCAACACGGTTCTCGAACTTCTGCACGAGAAATTCAACGAGCCGCTGAAGTTGTCGGATGTCGCGCGCGAAGTCGGCTACCACCCTGTTCATGTAACGCGCGTATTCCGCCGCCACTACGGCGTGTCCATGGGAGACTTCATCCGCCAACTACGAATCGATTTCGCGCGGGAACACCTGTTGCGCAACGACATGCCACTGGTCGATGTCGCGTTGAGTGCAGGCTTCCCCTCACAGGCCTATTTTTCAACAACATTCAAGCGGGAAACCGGACTCACACCGGGGCAGTACCGCCGCGCGAAAGCTAAGATGCGCTGACCTTTTGAGGGGATTGCGAACCTCCAGCGATCAAGATGGTCTGAACCGTAGCCGATACCATGGTCTAACCGGCATCCGTCGGTGGGTTGGTCTCGGCGTGAGCAGCCCGGTCGAAATCCTCCGAAAACCTCTGACAAGTGCTCACGGTGGCGAAAAGGCTCATTTTGCGCCGGAAAGTAGCTACACCCCGCGTAGCGGGTCGACGTGTTTTAGGTGATTTTCCCGAAAAAACGTTCTATTGCGGAAAGACTGGGGATTTCGTCGCTGCTAAAATCATGATGAAGTCAGGTTATTGGCTGCGCAGACGGTAGCTATGAAGGGCTTCCGGACCGGGATGATAGAGAGTGTACGTGTAGATGTCGGCATGTCCGCCATGGTCAACGCCAAACTGGAAAAGGGGGCAGTGGCCAGAACTACCACGCTAGGTTACCACATATGCACCGGCGCACGTTTCTAGCGTCTCCCATCTTTGCCACTGCGGTTTCCATGGCTTCTCCTGCTGCTAATGGTTCCCTCGTTCGAGCCACCGGAGATGGCATTGACCAAACCCCGGCGGAGTATGCGGCGCTTCTCCACGGGATTGCCGCCACCATCGAGCCGGATGATTACTCCCGAGGCGGTGTAGTCACCGAACTGGAACAGTCGGTGGCTGCGGACCTCGGAAAGGAGATGGCCGTCTGGGTCTCCACGGGCACTCTCGCCAATCACCTCGCCGTCCGCCTCCTCGCCGGTGACAAGCGGCGCGTGCTTGTTCAGCACGAGTGCCACCTCTTCAACGACTGCGGCGATTGCTGCCAAACCCTCAGCGGCCTGAACCTGATCCCTCTGGCTCCCGGCAAAGCTACCTTTAGGGTCGAAGACCTCGATCGCGAAGTCGAGCGCAGCGAATCCGGCCGGGTGTCCGTGCCAATAGGGGCGATCCAGATCGAAAGCCCTGTTCGCCGCAAAGCCGGTGAAACCTTCGACTTGATTGAAATGAAGCGCGTTTCCGAATGGGCCCGCCAACGCGGAATCGGTCTCCACCTCGATGGCGCCAGACTCTACATCGCCGCTGCATATAGCGGCGTCTCTGTTCGCGAATACGCAGGTTTATTCGACACCGTCTACATCTCCATGTACAAGTACTTCAATGCGCCGAGCGGCGCCGTGCTCGCCGGCCCGAGAAGGCTTCTCGAGAATCTGTTTCATCCGCGCCGCATGTTCGGTAACGGGCTCAACAGAGTGTGGCCGTTCGCTGCGGTTGCGCTACATTTCTTCAAAGGCTTCGCCGACCGCTACGCCCGGGCTGTTGCCACTTCCGAAAAAGTCATTACGGCACTTCAGTCTGACCCTCGTTTTGAGGTGACCCGTGTCCCTAACGGCACCAACATCTTTTACCTTGGCGTCAAAGGTGTCGATGCCCAGGTTTTTCAACGTCGGGCTATGGACGCTGGGTTCATTCTCCGTGCCCCCGAAAATCACCGCTTCACCGTGTGGGTTAACGAAACCTGGGCTCGCGCCACCCCTGAAGAAATCCTCACCCGCCTTGTGTAACGGTCGGAGCCTCGCATGCTCTCCAACACCTTGATGCGCCCGCGGGTCCAGCCCCGTTCGATTGTAGCTCCGAACCTGCTTATCAGGTACGGACGACGGCCAGCCAGCTATGCGCTTGATGTCATTCAAGAGCTTGGCTAAACAGAACTGAAAGAGAGGTTGTCAACATGAAAGGGAGGTTTTCAATGAGAAGCATCGTTCGTATTGTGATCCGTGTCGGAGTGCTTGCTGCGGCGTCCATTACAGCTTTTCCTCAATCCAAAGGCGTTCTTCTTTCCGATCTTACTTGGCAGGAAGCGGAAAAGGCGTTAAGGACGGACAGTATCGTAGTAATTCCGATCGGTGCGGAATCGAAAGAGCATGGACCACATCTCAAACTAAACACTGATTTCGTTATAACCGACTATGTGAAAAAACAGGTGCTGGAGCGAGCCAACGTTGTAGTCGCTCCGACAGTAAACTACAGTTACTATCCGTCGTTTGTTGATTACCCCGGCTCCATAAGCCTCAGCTTCGAAACGGCTCGGGATATATTTGTCGAGATCTGCCGCACACTATCGAAGTACGGACCGCGACGATTCTACGCCCTGAATGGAGGACTCTCCACGACCTTTCCACTGAAGGCCGCAGCTGAACTTCTGGCGTCTGAAGGAATCTTGCTTACGTTTACAGTAAAGGAACGGGATCAGCCAGGACACCGGAGTCTCGACAACAAGGACAATCCCATGGCGGGTACACACGCCAACGAGGATGAAACATCGCAGGTTCTTTACGTCGACCCGGCATCGGTGAATATGGACAAAGCCGTGAATGACTATCATCCGTCGAACACTTTTGGTATCGCGCGCCTGACTCGCGATCCCAATAACCCCGGTGTGTATTCAGCCAGTGGAGTATACGGCGACGCGACGCGCGCCACCCGGGAAGAGGGGGAGCGGAGCGTGAAGGCCGAAGTCGACCGCGTGCTCAAGGAAATCGAAGATCTGCGCAAACTCGGGACTCATGACTAGTGTAACCTCGCTTGAAGGACGGCAACATGAGACCCGTAGGAAAGGCTTATAGACCATGACGATCGACAATTTTGCCATCGATTCCCGTGTTTCTGTCGGGGTCTTAGCATGGGCCGTGTTTTTTCCCTTGTTGGCTATCGCGCAGAACGGCCATGTAGTCGCGCGAATCGAGTTCGCGTCCGGCAGCCAGGAGTTCCGCGCTGAAGAGGTCGCATACCTGAGCGATGGGCTGCGCATCAAGGGATACCTGCTCACGCCGGCCCAAGAGGGGAAGCATCCCTGCATCATCTTTAACCGCGGCGGCAATCCTCAGTTAGACAGCCTCAGCCGCGAGTCGGTGGTCCGAGGGCACGCCGCCATGCTCGCAAGCGCCGGCTATATGATCGTGGCGAGCCAGTACCGGCAGGGGGGCGGCAGCGAGGGGTATGATGAGTTTGGCGGCAACGACGTCCACGACGTGCTCAACCTGATTCCGCTGCTGGAACACGAACCCGCCTGCGATGCGTCACGGATCGGGATGTTCGGGGTTAGCCGCGGTGGCATGATGACCTATCTCACGCTTACGAAGACTGATCGCATTCGGGCAGCGGTCGTGCTCAGTGGTTTGTCGGACTTGGCTCTAAATCTGAAATCCAGGCCTGATGATATGGGTAAGGTGTACCAGACCTACATCCCCGACTACGGTCGCCGCCGGGAGCAGGCGCTGGCGGAACGATCTGCCGTCCGGTGGGCCGAGAAGATCGACAAGAAGACTCCCCTCCTGGTGCTGCAGGGAACCGCCGACTGGCGAGTGGGGCCGGCGGAGTCGTTGGAAATGGCGGATGCGCTGCTCAGATCCAAGCACCCATTCCGGTTCGTCCTTTTTGAGGGTGGCGCGCACGGGCTTCCCGAGCACAGGATAGAGGTGGACCGTCTCCTGCTCAATTGGTTCAACGATTATCTGCGCGACGGCAAGAAATGGCCGTCGCTTGAGCCGCACGGGCAGTAGCGGGTACTCCGCGGCAGGGTGGAGGGCCGGATGCCCGGTTCAATGCGATAGTCTGGTCTGAGTCCGAGTTCTCAAAGGCTGGTCTCAAACCGGCGGTCAATGGATCCTACCTTCAGCCCGTCGATTTAATCGAATTCCGGCCGGACCGAGCCCGCAGCTTCGTCGCGCTTGATCGAGGCGGCGCCCGGAGGCAATGGACGTCGCCTGACGCCACCGTGACCTTTCCCGCCGATGTGGATGTTGCGGGCGGCGTGGTGTTCGCGGGTTTCGGAATCACGGCACCGGAGCTGCATTACGATGACTATCAGGGCATCGATGCGACGGGTAAGGTCGTGCTGGTTTTCGACCACGAGCCACAGGAGACCAACCCTGCGTCCCGGTTCAACGGCACGGGCTATACAAGATACGCAACTACTCGCGTGAAGGTCTTGAACGCCCAGGTGCACGGAGCGGTCGCGGTGCTGATCGTCGCCGAGCCCGGCAGAAAACATCCGTCAAACCAGGAGCGTGCCGCGCGAATCGGCGGATCTGTCACCCGAGTCCCGCCCATAACATCGCAGGCTCTTGCGATTGACGACGTGCGCATACCTTCCGTGGTTATCTCCGACGATATGGCGAAGGAGTTGCTTGCGGGCTTCGATCCCGCCCAACTGCAAAAAACGATTGATGACGACCTGAAGCCTCAGTCCCGCCCGCTGGCAGACACGCGCATTACGCTCCGCAACCGCAACCGCAATTCTTCGGAGGCGGCCGGACGTTCTTACAACGTAGCGGGGCTGCTGGAAGGAAGCGATCCCACGGTGGGCGCCGAAACAATTTTGATCAGCGCTCATCACGATCACACCGGCGCGACCAGTGCGGAGATCTGGCACGGAGCCGATGACAACGGTTCCGGCACCGTCGGTGTGGTTGCGCTGGCCCATGCCTTTGCCGCGAATTCAGCTACTCCGGGCGCGGAACGTCCCAGGCGCTCCATTTTGTTCGTCGTCTTTGCCGCCGAAGAACGCGGGTTGCTGGGATCGTTCTATATGGCGGCTCATCCGCTGCGCCCACTTGCGTCCACGCGAGCCATGATCAACTTCGACATGATCGGCCGGAACGAGGCGAAGAGCGATCAGACGACAGGTCTGATTGAAGTGCCGCAGGATACAACGAATCGCCTGAACCTGATTGGAGGACCATACAGCCCCGCCTATCGGTAGACGGTGGACCGGGAGAACCGGTTTGTCGGCCTTGATCTTGACGACCGCTTCGACCATGAGGCGGCGCTGAACGTATTCTTCCGCAGCGATCAGTTTCCGTTCGTACTGCACGACATTCCGGCTTTCTGGTGGTTCACCGGGTTTCATCCCGACTATCACCAGACTACAGACACGGCGGATAAGATCAACTATGTGAAAATGACGAAGATCCTGCGCCTTGCTTATCTTTCAGCGTTCGACTTCGCAACGGACGAGGTGACGCCGAAGTTCGTAGCGAATCCATCGGGACAATGAGTGAACCGCGCCGTTGGGCCGAGACACGAGCGCGGGCGCGAAAACCACCAGCGGCGCCCCTCCTGGCGCTGCAGGGAACCGCCGACTGGCGAGTGCTGCCGGCGGGAAGAAATGGCCTTCGCTCTACCCGTGATGCTGTTGGCGCCTGTCAGTGTGGGAGCAGCCATCGCCTGCGTGGCGGGACATGCCGGCCGGGGCGCTGTGGCAAGCTTGCGCCATACTGTCGCTCCCTGGTGCCACGCTTTCTCACACCATGCTGTCGAGGATCAGCTTCACGGATGGACGCCAGGCTCGACGCCCATCTCGCGAAGCAGCGCGTCCGCGCCCACGATCTGATCGAGCATCCACAGCAGGAAGCGCA